>OIXA01000723.1_pt1 | contig 46355 bp, 55 predicted proteins | sample 1587721 | NCBI WGS metagenome assembly OIXA01 (sample SAMEA3888900, study PRJEB22519) | human gut metagenome | biome: human gut; feature: human-associated habitat; material: faeces | place: Denmark | collected 2013
GACGTTTAGCTTTCTCACGGGACAGCAGAGTTTCACCGAAGCCGTCTTCTACTGCGTCCAGAGCAACGTCAACTTCGTCACCTACCTGGATTTCCAGCTCGCCCTGGGCGTTTTTGAACTGCTCAGCCGGGATGGCGGACTCAGATTTCAGACCAGCGTCAACCAGTACTACGTCTTTGTCGATAGCAACAACAACGCCACGAACGATAGAACCCGGGCGGGTTTCGATTTCTTTTAAGGACTCTTCAAAGAGTTGAGCAAAAGATTCAGTCATGTTTAATCTTCAGGTTTATATTTAACGTCCACCTGGCTCCATGCCGGATGGGGTTGTTTAACATACCCGCTGTCATTCCATTGCAACGGGGGTACTGCAAATTCGGTCGCTTATGCGAGAGCCAATTTCTGGCGCGCGTATTGTAGCGCTTTTTCAATCACTTGCTCAATGCTTAAGGTGGTGGAATCCAACACTAAAGCATCGGCTGCCGGAACCAGTGGCGCTACCGCTCGGTTACGATCGCGGTCGTCGCGTTCTTTGATCTCGGCCAAAAGGCGCTCAAAGTTAACACTAAAGCCCTTCTCCTGCAACTGTAGCATGCGGCGATGCGCACGTTCTTCCGAGGAGGCGTCAAGGAAAATTTTCACTGGCGCATCAGGGAATACCACCGTTCCCATGTCGCGCCCATCGGCAATCAGGCCTGGTAATTCGCGAAACGCGCGTTGGCGACGCAATAATGCTTCACGAACGCGTGGGAATGCCGCGACTTGTGAAGCAGCATTCGCCACCTCCTGAGTACGAATTTCGCCGCTGACATCTTCCCCTTCGAGGATCACTTCCAGATTGCCGTTGGTTGACACAAAACGTACATCCAGATGGGATGCCAGCGGCACCAGCGCATCTTCCGATGCAACATCAACATGGTGATGTAATGCCGCTAGTGCCAGTACGCGATAAATTGCACCCGAATCCAGCAGATGCCATTGCAACGCTTCCGCCATAGCCTTACACAAGGTGCCTTTCCCTGCACCGCTTGGGCCATCAATGGTAATAACCGGGGCAATTGCCGTCATCTTTATCTCCTTAAAACAGGCGTACCGTTAACATAACCGCGCGCATTATACGCGCCGACGCCACAAATCGTTAACGTTGTGTGCAAAAACCAGTTTTGTCTGTATTCAGATGGGGATTTATTGCGCAATTATAGCGGGCTGGCAGAAGACCAGCCCGAAAGATGACAATGATTTACTTACCAGAGGCGATACGATCACGGATGTGTTGCGCACGCTCTGTTGATGGTGGGTGAGAATCAAACATGGACTGGGTGTGACCGCCATCCAGGCTAGCGAGTTTTTCAAAGCTACCAACCAGCCCCTGGGTACTGATGCCACGTTTCTTCAACAGATCAAAGGAGAAATCATCTGCTTCGGACTCTTTATCGCGGGAGTATTTAGCATTGATCGCGCCTTCTGCGATATCACCTAATTGTGAGCGAGAAAGCTGGGAAGCCGCACCGCTGGTAGCGGAAATCGCATCACGTGCGGCAACGATCGCATAAGAAGCTTTCATTTCAGCCAGCGAGTGACCCAACGCGACGTGGCCCAGTTCATGGCCCAGAACGCCTTCAATTTCGTTGTCGTTCATCATGTCCATCAGGCCACTGTAGACACGAACACAACCGTTCGCCATCGCCCATGCGTTGACGTCGCTGGTCATATAAACCTTATAGTTGACTGGCGTGCCATTAATATTGTTACCCAATGCTTTGGCGATTTTTGCCAGACGTTTCCCGTACTTGCTGGATTTGCTTGCCACTTTATTGCCGCTGTCCATTTCGACACAGCCCTGATTGGCGATTGCTTTAGCATCAGCATCGCTTAATGTTGCGGCTTTATAAGCATTCAGACCTGAGCTGATAGCCAAATCGGTATTAATACCGTGCGTATTCTGACATCCTGTCAGTAAGGCTGCAGAGGTCGCAATCGCCAGCAATAATTTAGTATTCTTCATGTGAATCATCCGTTGATTAATTATATATAAACATTATGTATCAACAAGTTACATTGATAATTAACGCTACCATTAATAAAAATACCCCACAAGGTCCGAAAAAAAACGCCGGCAATGTGCCGACGTCTTTGAAAAGAAAGGATTGTCTATGTTATCGCCCGTTATTCATTCAGCCGGGTTGACTTATCCGCGCCAATTGCTCGAAATAGTCTGGAAAAGTTTTAGCGGTACATTTTGGATCAAGAATCGTCACAGGCGTATCTGATAATGCGACCAGCGAGAAACACATCGCCATCCGGTGATCATTATAAGTGGCGATCTCAGCAAATTTCAGTTTTTCCGGTGGCGTAATGCGAATGAAATCATGCCCCTCTTCGACTTCCGCACCGTCTTTACGCAGTTCTGTTGCCATCGCAAACAGGCGATCGGTCTCTTTAACACGCCAGTTATAGATATTGCGCAGCGTGGTGGTGCCTTTTGCAAATAACGCCGCGGTGGCAATGGTCATCGCCGCATCGGGAATATGGTTCATATCCATATCAATGGCGTTCAGTTCACCACGCGTGCAGGAAATATAATCATCGCCCCAGCAAATGGTCGCGCCCATTTTTTCCAGAACATCAGCAAAGCGAATATCACCCTGCATACTGTTGCGTCCAATGCCGGTCACTTTTACAGTGCCGCCTCTGATTGCTGCTGCTGCCAGGAAATAAGAAGCCGAAGATGCATCGCCTTCAACCAAATAAGTGCCCGGAGACTGGTAAGACTGCCCCCCTTTTACGACAAATTGTTGATAGTGCTGATTTTCAATTTCAACACCAAACGTCTTCATCAGATTGAGGGTGATATCGATATAAGGTTTAGAAACCAGATCGCCTTTAATACGAATCACCGTATCTTCCGGCGCAAGAGGCGCAGTCATTAACAGTGCGGTGAGGAACTGGCTGGAAACGGAGCCATCAACATCAACGTTGCCGCCAGTAAAGCCGCCCTGTAAACGCAATGGCGGATAATTTTCTTGTTCCAGGTAAGTGATCTTCGCCCCGCCCTGGCGCAGCGCATCCACCAGATGACCAATCGGGCGTTCTTTCATTCGCGGTTCACCGCTCAGTACAATATCATTGCTACCCAGGCAAAGTGCTGCCGCCAGCGGACGCATTGCCGTTCCGGCGTTACCGAGGAACAACTCCCGGGCACTTTCTGCGTGTAATGGACCACCGTTACCGATAATTTCGCAACGCGTACGATCGGCTGAAAGCGTATAGCTTACCCCTAACGCTGTTAATGCATTCAGCATATGGCGCACGTCATCGCTATCCAGCAGATTGGTTAATACTGTTTTGCCGTGTGCTAATGCCGCCAGCAATAAAGCGCGGTTAGAAACGCTCTTGGAACCGGGCAGATTAATAGTGCCATCGACACGAGCGATGGGTTGTAACGTTAGGGATTCCATGAACTCAACTCTCTACAACAGAAATAAAAACCCCACAGGCTGGCTGTGGGGATTATGCAAAATTTCGACATTAGCCGTGACGACGTTCGAACTCAACCATGAAGTCTGTCAGTGCTTTAACACCTTCCAGCGGCATGGCGTTATAAATAGACGCACGCATTCCGCCGACCACTCGGTGACCTTTCAGCGCATGTAAGCCCGCAGCGAAAGACTCTTCGAGGAACAATTTATCAAGCGCGCTATCCGCCAACTGGAACGGCACGTTCATCCGCGAACGGTTAGCTTTCGCCACATCATTGCGGTAGAAATCGCTGTTATCAATCACCCCATACAGCAGTTCTGCTTTTTGCTGATTGATCTTATCCATTGCAGCCACACCGCCGTTCGCTTTCAGCCATTTGAAGACCAGGCCAGATAAGTACCAGGCAAATGTCGGCGGCGTGTTGAACATGGAATCGTTATCGTTGAGGATGGAGTAATCCAGAATCGATGGGCAGGCGATATTCGCTTTGCCCAGCAAATCTTCACGAACGATGACGATTGTCAGGCCAGCCGGGCCGATATTTTTCTGCGCGCCAGCGTAAATTACACCATAACGGCTGACATCAATCGGACGGGAAAGAATGGTTGAAGAGAAGTCAGCGGCGACCACCACGTCTTTACCGAAGTCTGGTGTTTCATCGATAGCGATACCATCGATGGTTTCGTTCGGGCAGTAATGCATATAAGCAGCATTATCAGAGAGTTGCCATTCACTCATTGGCTTAACTGCGCGAAGACCATCAACGGTCACTTTCGCATCAAACACATTTGGTGTGCAGTATTTTTTCGCTTCTTTGATAGCACTTGCTGCCCAGTAACCCGCATCAACATAATCTGCAGTGGTTTTATCACCAAGAATATTCAACGGTACTGCAGCAAATTGACCGCGACCACCGCCATGGCAGAACAATACTTTGTAGTTGGAGGGGACGTTAAGAAGATCGCGAAAATCCTTCTCGGCTTCCTCTGCAACCTGAATGAACTCTTTGCCACGGTGACTCACTTCCATCACCGACGTACCAAGACCGTTCCAGTCGCGCAGTTCCTGTTGAGCCTGTTTAAGCACCTCTGCCGGTAGCATTGCCGGACCAGAACTAAAATTGAAGATTTGAGCCATTTCCCCTCACCACGTTGCGTTGCTATTAACCCGCGGTCAATCGATTGCGACCACAGGTAATACATTATTCCAGTGGCTATCGGTTTTATCATTCAGTGACACACATCGCAATGAGTAAAACCGTTGAGGGCAAAAATGTGGCTTGCATCACACAAAAGAATCTCTCGGATTATTAGCAAAAAGCCGATGTTTTTGCTGTCAGGTCACCCGTTTAGCTCGACTTGCCTTCGTCCATTCTGGATTTGCACAGCGCGGACATAATTGTTTTTCCCCCGCGTTCATATGAATGATTTCACTGCAACGGATGCAGGCATAGTCCGCCGACTCCGGCACCACTTTGTAACGCTGAGTACAGTCACTGGGTAAAATAAGTAACCCCGGTTTCACCTTGTCATCTTCAAAGAAATAAACACTGATTTGCCCGTTGGTTTCGAGAATCGCCAGACGTACCTGCCCCAACTGCTCTACACCGCGCAATCGTAGCTCCATAAAGAACTCAAATTCCGTCATGTTGGAGTTATTGAGTTTCGACCAGGCCAGCTCGCCATCTTCAATAATGACAACCGGCTTGCCTTCCAGAAGATCTTCCAGTTTTTCACTGTGCGCCATCAACCACATTACCAGGCGGTATAACAACGCCAGAGTAATAAAGACGATAAGTACCGGGACCATCGGCACATCATCATAAAACGCCACATCTCCCGCCGCTGAACCCAGTGTCAGAATGATTAACACTTCAAACAGCGACATCTGCCGCACACCGCGTCTTCCGGTCATTTTGAGGAACAAAAAAACCAGTACAAAGGTATAAAGACTACGTAGTGCAACTTCGCCAAGGAAATCAAAAGGCACTTTATCAAATGCCATACGGTGGAGATCGAACGCCTTCATTTGTATGCTCTTATCGTGGTTTATCCGCTAAAAGCATAGTCAACAGATCATCGGCATGGCGGCGGTGATAGCGCCTTTGAGATAAAACCCGTATTATTGCGCGCTTTCCGTACGACTAAAGTGATTTTCATGACGCAAACATTTATCCCCGGCAAAGATGCCGCTCTGGAAGATTCCATCGCTCGCTTCCAGCAAAAACTTTCAGACCTCGGTTTTCAGATTGAAGAGGCCTCCTGGCTGAATCCCGTGCCTAATGTCTGGTCTGTACATATTCGCGACAAAGAGTGCGCACTGTGTTTTACCAACGGTAAAGGCGCAACCAAAAAAGCGGCGCTGGCTTCTGCCCTCGGTGAATATTTCGAGCGTCTCTCAACCAACTACTTTTTTGCGGACTTCTGGCTGGGCGAAACCATCGCCAACGGCCCATTCGTGCATTATCCCAACGAAAAATGGTTCCCACTGAGCGAAAATGACGATGTGCCAGAAGGGCTGCTCGATGACCGTCTGCGCGCATTTTACGATCCGGAGAATGAACTGACCGGTAGTATGCTGATTGACCTGCAATCCGGTAACGAAGATCGTGGTATTTGCGGTCTACCGTTTACGCGCCAGTCCGACAATCAGACCATTTATATTCCGATGAATATCATTGGTAACTTGTACGTTTCTAACGGTATGTCTGCTGGCAATACCCGTAACGAAGCACGCGTTCAGGGGTTATCCGAAGTTTTCGAACGTTACGTGAAAAACCGCATTATTGCTGAAAGCATCAGCTTGCCGGAAATCCCGGCAGACGTGCTGGCACGTTATCCAGCAGTAGTTGAAGCGATCGAAACGCTGGAAGCGGAAGGTTTCCCGATCTTCGCTTATGACGGTTCGCTTGGCGGCCAGTATCCGGTGATTTGCGTGGTACTGTTCAATCCTGCTAACGGTACCTGCTTTGCCTCATTCGGTGCGCATCCTGATTTTGGCGTTGCACTGGAACGTACCGTGACCGAGTTGCTGCAAGGTCGTGGCCTGAAAGATCTGGATGTGTTTACTCCACCAACCTTCGATGATGAAGAAGTCGCTGAACATACCAACCTCGAAACGCACTTTATCGATTCCAGCGGTTTAATCTCCTGGGACCTGTTCAAGCAGGATGCCGATTATCCGTTTGTTGACTGGAGCTTCTCCGGCACCACGGAAGAAGAGTTCGCCACGCTGATGGCTATCTTCAAAAAGGAAGATAAAGAAGTTTATATTGCCGATTACGAGCATCTGGGTGTCTACTCTTGCCGTATTATCGTACCTGGCATGTCCGATATTTATCCGGCTGAAGATCTGTGGTTGGCGAATAACAGTATGGGCAGCCATTTACGTGAAACGATTCTGTCACTGCCCGGTAGCGAGTGGGAAAAGGAAGATTACCTGAACCTCATCGAGCAACTGGATGAAGAAGGTTTTGATGACTTTACCCGCGTGCGTGAACTGTTGGGCCTGGCGACCGGGTCGGATAACGGCTGGTACACTCTGCGTATCGGTGAATTAAAAGCCATGCTGGCGCTGGCTGGTGGCGATCTGGAACAGGCTCTGGTCTGGACCGAATGGACGATGGAGTTTAACTCATCAGTATTCAGCCCGGAACGCGCCAATTATTATCGCTGCCTGCAAACATTGTTATTACTGGCGCAGGAAGAAGATCGCCAGCCGCTGCAATATCTGAATGCGTTTGTTCGCATGTACGGCGCAGATGCCGTGGAAGCCGCCAGTGCAGCAATGAGCGGCGAAGCGGCGTTTTATGGCTTGCAACCAGTAGATAGCGATCTGCACGCGTTTGCAGCACATCAGTCGTTGTTGAAGGCCTACGAAAAGCTGCAGCGCGCCAAAGCAGCATTCTGGGCAAAATAAAATCAAATAGCCTACGCAATGTAGGCTTAATGATTCGTCTGAGTTATATTACGGGGCGTTTTTTTAATGCCCCGCTTTACATATATTTGCATTAATAAAATAATTGTAATTATAAAGTTAAATGTCGGTAATTTGTATTTAATAAATACGATCGATATTGTTACTTCATTCGCCTGGTGCTCCCTTTTAATTAACTGTTTTAGCGGAGGATGCGGAAAAAATTCAACTCATTTGTTAATTTTTAAAATTTATTTTTATTTGGATAATCAAATATTTACTCCGTATTTGCATAAAAACCATGCGAGTTACGGGCCTATAAGCCAGGCGAGATATGATCTATATCAATTTCTCATCTATAATGCTTTGTTAGTATCTCGTCGCCGACTTAATAAAGAGAGAGTTAGTGTGAAAGCTGACAACCCTTTTGATCTTTTACTTCCTGCTGCAATGGCCAAAGTGGCCGAAGAGGCAGGTGTCTATAAAGCAACGAAACATCCGCTTAAGACTTTCTATCTGGCGATTACCGCCGGTGTTTTCATCTCAATCGCATTCGTCTTCTATATCACAGCAACCACTGGCACAGGTACAATGCCCTTCGGCATGGCAAAACTGATTGGCGGCATTTGCTTCTCTCTGGGGTTGATTCTTTGTGTTGTCTGCGGAGCCGATCTCTTTACTTCCACAGTGTTGATTGTTGTTGCTAAGGCGAGTGGGCGAATCACCTGGGGTCAGTTGGCGAAAAACTGGCTAAATGTTTATTTTGGCAACCTGGTCGGCGCACTGCTGTTTGTACTTTTAATGTGGCTTTCCGGCGAGTATATGACCGCGAATGGTCAATGGGGACTAAACGTCCTACAAACCGCCGACCACAAAGTGCACCATACTTTTATTGAGGCCGTCTGCCTTGGTATCCTGGCAAACCTGATGGTATGTCTGGCAGTATGGATGAGTTATTCTGGCCGCAGCCTGATGGACAAAGCGTTCATTATGGTGCTGCCGGTCGCGATGTTTGTTGCCAGCGGTTTTGAGCACAGTATCGCAAACATGTTTATGATCCCGATGGGTATTGTAATCCGCGACTTCGCATCTCCGGAATTCTGGACCGCTGTCGGTTCTGCACCGGAAAATTTTTCTCACCTGACCGTGATGAACTTCATCACTGATAACCTGATTCCGGTTACGATCGGTAATATTATCGGCGGTGGTTTGTTGGTTGGGTTGACATACTGGGTCATTTACCTGCGTGAAAACGATCACCATTAATGGTTGTCGAAGTACGCAGTAAATAAAAAATCCACTTAAGAAGGTAGGTGTTACATGTCCGAGCTTAATGAAAAGTTAGCCACAGCCTGGGAAGGTTTTACCAAAGGTGACTGGCAGAATGAAGTAAACGTCCGTGACTTCATTCAGAAAAACTACACTCCGTACGAGGGTGACGAGTCCTTCCTGGCTGGCGCTACTGAAGCGACCACCACCCTGTGGGACAAAGTAATGGAAGGCGTTAAACTGGAAAACCGCACTCACGCGCCAGTTGACTTTGACACCGCTGTTGCTTCCACCATCACCTCTCACGACGCTGGTTACATCAACAAGCAGCTTGAGAAAATCGTTGGTCTGCAGACTGAAGCTCCGCTGAAACGTGCTCTTATCCCGTTCGGTGGTATCAAAATGATCGAAGGTTCCTGCAAAGCGTACAACCGCGAACTGGACCCGATGATCAAAAAAATCTTCACTGAATACCGTAAAACTCACAACCAGGGCGTGTTCGACGTTTACACTCCGGACATCCTGCGTTGCCGTAAATCCGGTGTTCTGACCGGTCTGCCAGATGCTTATGGCCGTGGTCGTATCATCGGTGACTACCGTCGCGTTGCACTGTACGGTATCGACTACCTGATGAAAGACAAACTTGCACAGTTCACCTCTCTGCAGGCTGATCTGGAAAACGGCGTAAACCTGGAACAGACTATCCGTCTGCGCGAAGAAATCGCTGAACAGCACCGCGCTCTGGGTCAGATGAAAGAAATGGCTGCGAAATACGGCTACGACATCTCTGGTCCGGCTACTAACGCTCAGGAAGCTATCCAGTGGACTTACTTCGGCTACCTGGCTGCTGTTAAGTCTCAGAACGGTGCTGCAATGTCCTTCGGTCGTACCTCCACCTTCCTGGATGTGTACATCGAACGTGACCTGAAAGCTGGCAAGATCACCGAACAAGAAGCGCAGGAAATGGTTGACCACCTGGTCATGAAACTGCGTATGGTTCGCTTCCTGCGTACTCCGGAATACGATGAACTGTTCTCTGGCGACCCGATCTGGGCAACCGAATCTATCGGTGGTATGGGCCTCGACGGTCGTACCCTGGTTACCAAAAACAGCTTCCGTTTCCTGAACACCCTGTACACCATGGGTCCGTCTCCGGAACCGAACATGACCATTCTGTGGTCTGAAAAACTGCCGCTGAACTTCAAGAAATTCGCCGCTAAAGTGTCCATCGACACCTCTTCTCTGCAGTATGAGAACGATGACCTGATGCGTCCGGACTTCAACAACGATGACTACGCTATTGCTTGCTGCGTAAGCCCGATGATCGTTGGTAAACAAATGCAGTTCTTCGGTGCGCGTGCAAACCTGGCGAAAACCATGCTGTACGCAATCAACGGTGGCGTTGACGAAAAACTGAAAATGCAGGTTGGTCCGAAATCTGAGCCGATCAAAGGCGATGTCCTGAACTATGATGAAGTGATGGAGCGCATGGATCACTTCATGGACTGGCTGGCTAAACAGTACATCACTGCACTGAACATCATCCACTACATGCACGACAAGTACAGCTACGAAGCCTCTCTGATGGCGCTGCACGACCGTGACGTTATCCGCACCATGGCGTGTGGTATCGCTGGTCTGTCCGTTGCTGCTGACTCCCTGTCTGCAATCAAATATGCGAAAGTTAAACCGATTCGTGATGAAGACGGTCTGGCTATCGACTTCGAAATCGAAGGCGAATACCCGCAGTTTGGTAACAACGATCCGCGTGTAGATGACCTGGCTGTTGACCTGGTAGAACGTTTCATGAAGAAAATTCAGAAACTGCACACCTACCGTGACGCTATCCCGACTCAGTCTGTTCTGACCATCACTTCTAACGTTGTGTATGGTAAGAAAACTGGTAACACCCCAGACGGTCGTCGTGCTGGCGCGCCGTTCGGACCGGGTGCTAACCCGATGCACGGTCGTGACCAGAAAGGTGCTGTAGCGTCTCTGACTTCCGTTGCTAAACTGCCGTTTGCTTACGCTAAAGATGGTATCTCCTACACCTTCTCTATCGTTCCGAACGCACTGGGTAAAGACGACGAAGTTCGTAAGACCAACCTGGCTGGTCTGATGGATGGTTACTTCCACCACGAAGCATCCATCGAAGGTGGTCAGCACCTGAACGTTAACGTGATGAACCGTGAAATGCTGCTCGACGCGATGGAAAACCCGGAAAAATATCCGCAGCTGACCATCCGTGTATCTGGCTACGCAGTACGTTTCAACTCGCTGACTAAAGAACAGCAGCAGGACGTTATTACTCGTACCTTCACTCAATCTATGTAATTAGATTTGACTGAAATCGTACAGTAAAAAGCGTACAATAAAGGCTCCACGAAAGTGGGGCCTTTTTTAGCACGAGAGCCTTTTTTGTCAGCTATCTATACTTTAAGGTGACTGCCAAAACAGACTCGACGTAGCCTTCGAGCTGCGCACCAACACGGCCTCAGATGGGCCACATCTGGAGAAACACCGCAATGTCAGTTATTGGTCGCATTCACTCCTTTGAATCCTGTGGAACCGTAGACGGCCCGGGTATTCGCTTTATCACCTTTTTCCAGGGCTGCCTGATGCGCTGCCTGTATTGTCATAACCGCGACACCTGGGATACGCATGGCGGTAAAGAAGTTACCGTTGAAGATTTGATGAAGGAAGTGGTGACCTATCGCCACTTTATGAACGCTTCCGGCGGCGGCGTTACCGCATCCGGCGGTGAGGCAATCCTACAAGCTGAGTTTGTTCGTGACTGGTTCCGCGCCTGCAAAAAAGAAGGCATTCATACCTGTCTGGACACCAACGGTTTTGTTCGTCGTTACGATCCGGTGATTGATGAACTGCTGGAGGTAACCGACCTGGTAATGCTCGATCTCAAACAGATGAACGACGAGATCCACCAAAATCTGGTTGGAGTTTCCAACCACCGCACGCTGGAGTTCGCTAAATATCTGGCGAACAAAAATGTGAAGGTGTGGATCCGCTATGTTGTTGTCCCAGGCTGGTCTGACGATGACGATTCAGCGCATCGCCTTGGTGAATTTACCCGTGATATGGGCAACGTTGAGAAAATCGAGCTCCTCCCCTACCACGAACTGGGCAAACACAAATGGGTGGCAATGGGTGAAGAATACAAACTCGATGGTGTTAAACCACCGAAGAAAGAGACCATGGAACGCGTGAAAGGCATTCTTGAGCAGTACGGTCATAAGGTCATGTTCTAATTTCCCCGTAAAGCGGCAACTTTATTGAGTTGCCGCTTTTTTGTGCACAGAAAAGCAGAGTGTGAAACAGTAAGTTCACACTCTGCTTGAATTCATTTACACGTGAGCCACGGGTTTCGGCGTATGGCCGGCGTTGCGAAGCAGCATCAGCAAATAGATAAACGATACGCTGGCGATCATGATAAACAATAAATTATCGGAGAAATTCTGCATTAGCATAGCGGTAAATGACGGGCCAAGCAGGCTTCCCACGGTATAGCTCAACAGTAAGGCCTGGTTCATCGCCACCAGTTGATGATGTTCAACTTTCTCACAAGCCCAGGCCATCGCCACCGGATATAGCGTAAAGCCAGCGGCACCGAGGATGAATAACGCTGGGGCCATCGCCGCCTGGCTAAGCATCGCAATACTGCCGAGAATGACGACAAAGACCTGAACACGCAACACCAGCAGTCGACCAAACTTATCCGCCAGACGTCCAATCGGCCATTGTCCGAGGATACCCGCACTGACCAGTACCGCCATCCAGAAACCAATGCTGGCATTGCTCACCCCTTTGTGATTGAGGTACAGCGGCATCAGGCCATATAGAGATCCCAGCACGATTCCTGAGATAATGCAGCCATTCACGCCAAGCCGCGCCTGACGGAGTTTTAGCATTGACGTAATTGACGTCGAATCATGGTTTTCAGTCTGCTGATTCAGGACACGCGTAAACAACAGCGGTAAGATTCCTGCCAACGTCAAACCTGTAACCCACGGCAATACACTCATCAACTCGGTTGAGACTTTGCTGACCAGTAACTGGCCTAAAAACGTTCCGACGTAATAAACCATCATATACGCAGCAAGCAACCGCCCGCGGTTACGCGACGTCCCACTGCACATCAGCGCACTCTCAACAACCACCCAAATCATGGCACAGCCGATGCCAGCGACAAAACGCCACGCCAACCAACTCCAGAATCCAATCATCAGGCCAAGGCCGGCACAGCCAGCGGCAAAAATGAAGGAGGCCAGATAATAGCTGCGGTTAAAGCCAATGCGCTTAATGACATACCCTGTCAGCAATGTACCGACCAGGTTGCCGGTAAAATAGGATGAGCTGACAACGCCTACCTGCCATGTAGACATGTGTTCCTGGGCGAGCCAAAGCGGCACGAGTGTATTTAACACCGCGATCGCCAGAGTCAACAAAAGCAGGCCAGACAGCAAAAGCATGACAGGCCGGGTATACGTGGACATGAATTAAAACCGTGAGGAAGTTCAAATTTCATGCGCATCATGCCACCGCCAAAAACATTGTCAATGGGTGAAAATACGCGCATATCGCAGCGGCGGTATTATCGATTTATATTACTCATTCATAACGCTAATGCTGAAGAGACGATTAATCTCATCTGATTGTTTTTATTGATCTAACACAAATTTCATACGCTTCGTTCAGTCGAAAAATTTCATGGTCACAGCAAACTCATATTTCCCGTCTATGCTTTCAGAGCAATGCATCGCGTCTGACCGATTTAGACGTACCACTGACTCTCGAAAGGAGAAGAGGATGACCAAACCGTATGTTCGTCTTGATAAAAATGATGCTGCCGTTTTGCTTGTTGATCACCAGGCTGGTTTACTTTCCCTTGTACGGGATATCGAACCCGATAAGTTTAAAAATAACGTGCTGGCGCTGGGTGACCTGGCTAAGTATTTCAACTTACCAACTATTCTTACCACCAGTTTTGAAACCGGTCCTAACGGCCCATTAGTTCCAGAACTGAAAGCACAATTCCCCGATGCACCTTACATTGCTCGCCCGGGCAATATTAACGCCTGGGATAACGAAGATTTTGTAAAAGCTGTCAAAGCGACAGGTAAAAAACAGTTAATTATTGCCGGTGTGGTAACCGAAGTTTGCGTGGCATTCCCGGCGCTTTCAGCCATTGAAGAAGGGTTTGACGTCTTTGTCGTGACTGACGCGTCAGGGACCTTTAATGAAATTACCCGGCATTCGGCATGGGATCGCATGTCGCAAGCTGGTGCGCAATTGATGACATGGTTCGGCGTGGCGTGCGAGCTGCATCGCGACTGGCGTAATGATATTGAAGGACTGGCGACGTTGTTCTCTAACCACATTCCTGATTATCGTAACTTGATGACCAGTTATGACACGTTAACGAAGCAGAAATAAAAGCGAACCGGGGCCGAAACCCCGGTTGTTACTGATTAATTTGCGACAGCCATCCCCACGGTCATATGCAAACCATAGAATACGCCACGACCGATTAATTCCCCTGCCAGAAGCAGAATGAATGATACAGAAAGTAGCGGAACCGCAGGCTGATAACCTTTTAGCTGTGGTGCAATCCACACGCACAGGGCAACGGCCAAAAGCACGATCCGCCAGGACATCAGCGCACCATAGTCCGGCACCAGCGCTGCGGCCTGCTGCACAGAGCTATGAATAGTCGCCAGCTCTGCGCCCTGCATCACTGACATCACGCCACTCACTACCAGTGCCAGAACAGAAATGGCTGGCAGCAGACGCATCGCCCAGCCATCGACGCCAGCCAGACTCAGCAACAGGTAACCCAGTAACGGGCCGCCCATAAACATCGTCAGGAAGAAGCCCATCGGCGTCCAGATGCTGTACCAGGTCGGAACGGTATCAATGCTGTTATACACACGCACCATCATCCAGACAAAGACTACGCCAAGAACCATCGTCACCACCAGCCAAAGCGTACGCAATGCCGGTGAAAGCTTTTTCAGCATTGCCAGCAACCAGCCGATGCCGCCTACAGCAAAAAAGATCGAACCGCTGGCGATTTCGTTACTGAGTGCTGAAGCCCCTACCCGATTGAGCGAGTTAAAAGCGCGCATCGGTGAACCAAGATGAAGCATAGAGGAGATAAAGCCAATGCCCATCAGCACCCATAAACCCAACATGCAGGCGATAACACGCTGCTGGGCTTCTGCTCGCAGGTCGCCTTTGAGCAGCGCCAAAGCCAGAACGATAAAACCACCCGCGACACATTGCCCGAAGACCGTGAAGATCATCAGCGGCCATTCATGCCATCCACTTCCCATCTCACACCTCCTTCGGGTTTGCCAGATAGCCAGTGGTATCCCCGGTTGGGCGGCTGTTGGCATTGGGTTTGATCACAATATTCGGTTTGGTAAAGTGAGCTCGCGGCAACGGCGCAACGGCCGCCAGATCGCCATGTTTTTTACGCAGCTCGTCGATAGGGCCGAAATCCAGCGCCCGTAGCGGGCAGGACTCTACGCAGATCGGTTTTTTTCCCTCCGCAACACGGTCATAACAACCATCGCATTTGGTCATATGGCCTTTCGTTTCGTTATATTGCGGTGCGCCATACGGGCAAGCCATATGACAGTAACGGCAGCCAATGCATACATCTTCATCGACCACAACAAAACCATCTTCACGTTTATGCATCGCACCGCTCGGGCAGACTTTAGTACAAGCCGGATCTTCGCAGTGGTTACATGAAATCGACAGATAGTAGGCAAACACGTTCTGGTGCCAGACACCGTTATCTTCCTGCCAGTCGCCACCAGCATATTCATAAATGCGGCGGAAGCTGACTTCTGGCGTCAAATCTTTGTAGTCTTTACAAGCCAGCTCGCAGGTTTTGCAACCGGTGCAACGGCTGGAATCAATAAAAAATCCATACTGGGTTGTCATCGGTTACTCCTTACACCTTTTCAACCTGAACAAGGTTTGTATGTGACGGATTCCCCTTAGCGAGAGGAGACGGACGTTGAGTGGTCAGTACGTTAATACAACCGCCCTTATCGACACGTTTTGTATCCGGGTCATACCAGGCACCTTCACCCAGTGCGACCACACCCGGCATCATTCGTGGCGTCACTTTCGCCTCAATATGAACCTCACCACGATCGTTAAAGATCCTGACTTTATCGCCGTTGTTGATACCGCGTTTTTGCGCATCAAGCGGGTTGATCCACATTTCCTGACGGCAAGCTGCTTTCAGCACATCAACGTTGCCGTAAGTTGAGTGAACGCGAGATTTATAGTGGAAACCCGTAAGCTGCAGCGGATACTGTTTGTTCAGCGGATCCTGATAACTTTCAAAACCCGGCGTATAGATCGGCAGTGGATCGATCACATCACCTTCTGGCAATTCCCAGGTAGCGGCAATGTCAGCCAGCGCCTGCGAATAAATCTCAATTTTCCCCGATGGCGTGGTCAGTGGATTTGCCTGCGGATCTTCACGGAAAGCTTTATAAGCAACGTGGTGCCCTTGTGGGTCGCGCTTTTTAAAGATCCCCTGCTTGCGGAACTCTTCAAACGTTGGCAGTTCAGGAATCGCTTCCCGCGACTGGGCATACAGATGCCGCATCCACTCTTCCTGGGTACGGCCCTCAGTAAACTGTTGCTCAACGCCAAGACGTTTTGCCAGTTCGCTGGTCATTTCATAGATGGTCTTACATTCAAAGCGCGGTTTAATCACCTGATCGTTGAAAATCACGTAAGACATATTCCCGCAGGATGCATCCAGTGCAAAGTCCATCTGTTCTGAAGCGGTGCAGTCAGGCAGCAGGATGTCAGCATATTTCGCCGATGAGGTCATGTGGCAGTCGATAACCACAATCAGCTCGCACTTCTTATCATCCTGAAGGATTTCATGGGTACGGTTGATTTCAGAATGCTGGTTAATCAGGCAGTTACCGGCATAGTTCCAGATCATTTTGATCGGCACATCCAGCTTATCTTTCCCGCGCACACCATCACGCAGCGCTGTCATTTCCGGGCCACGTTCAATGGCATCGGTCCACATAAACATCGAAATGCTGGTCTGGATCGGGTTTTCGAGGGTCGGCATACGGACAAACGGTAAGCTGTATGAACCTTCACGCGCGCCGCTGTTGCCTCCGTTAATACCAACGTTACCGGTCAGAATCGCCAGCATCGAGATAGCACGGGTTGCGATTTCACCGTTAGCGTGACGCTGCGGGCCCCATCCCTGGCTGATAAACGCCGGTTTGGTACTACCGATTTCACGAGCCAATTTGATGATTTTGTCTGCCGGAACACCGGTGATTTGCGAGGCCCATTCCGGCGTTTTAGCTACGCCATCTGGCCCTTCACCCAGAATATAAGCTTTATAGTGACCATTTTTCGGCGCACTGGCTGGCAGTGTTTTCTCGTCGTAGCCAACGCAATATTTATCGAGGAATGCCTGATCCACCAGGTTTTCGGTGATCATGACATACGCCAGACCGTTAACCAGTGCGGCATCTGTTCCCGGACGAATAGGGATCCACTCATCTTCGCGCCCGGCACCGGTGTCGGTATAGCGCGGATCGATGATGATCATGCGAGCATTAGATTTCTGGCGCGCCTGTTCAAGATAGTAAGTCACCCCACCGCCACTCATTCGCGTTTCGCCAGGGTTATTACCAAACAGCACTACCAGTTTACTGTTTTCGATATCCGACGGGCTGTTACCATCTGCCCAGCCGCCGTAGGTATAGTTCAAACCTTCCGCAATTTGCGCGGAAGAGTAGTCACCGTAATGGTTCAGATAACCGCCGCAGCAGTTCATCAGGCGCGCGACCAGGGTATTTCCCGGCGGCCAGGAGCGGGTCATGGTGCCACCCAGCGTACCGGTGCCATAGTTCAGATAGATGGATTCGTTGCCGTACTCTTTGATCAGGCGCTGCATATTGGTCGCGATGATGTCGTAGGCTTCTTCCCAGCTAATGCGCTCGAATTTGCCTTCACCGCGCGCCCCGACTCGTTTCATCGGATATTTCAGGCGGTCGGGATTGTAAACGCGGCGACGCATGGAACGACCACGCAGACAGGCGCGCACCTGGTGCAGGCCGTCATAGTTGTCATCGCCAGTATTATCCGTTTCAACATATTTGATTTCACCGTCCACGACGTGCATACGTAGCGGGCAGCGACTACCACAGTTAACTGTACAGGCGCTCCAGATAACCTTTTCGTCTGATTTTGTTGGAATGGCGCTATCGACAGCGTGCGCAATCCGACTAAAAGGTAATGTTAACGCGCTGCTGGCCATTGCCAGGCCGCCGATCGCTGTCGTTTTTACCAAACCACGGCGACTCACCTCAGCAGCCAATACCGCATCAGGGATTTTCGTTTTCATAATGGCTCACTCAAGCTTGCTCACGATTGATTCCAGTAACAAACCGTATTGTGTAATTATTTCTATAGCAGGTCGCTATATAGGCTTGTATACATCGAATAATTTGAAAATCAAAGAGATAGGTGGATTTTCACTCGAAAGTAGTATTACTTGTAAGTGAGGAGTAATTATTGTTCGGTATCAAAGGGAGACAAAAAAAGCGCCCGCAGGCGCTTTAACGTTTCTTGCTCCCCCTGATGATTTACTTATTTTTCAATGGATAAGACCAAACAGGGGGAACAAATCAACACAAATTATAACTAATCGATGGACAGTTTATGGACACTTTCAGCCAGCGGATTAAAGTTGATCGCGTCCTGTAAGAAGTCCGGCGAAAAATGAGCGTACGTCATTGTCTGCTGAATCGTGGCGTGTCCAAGGATTCGTTGCAACGTAACAATATTTCCACCATTCATCATAAAGTGTGTGGCAAATGTATGACGCATGACATGCGTAGCCTGCCCCTTCGGCAAATCCGGTTTCACCTCCTGAAGAATCTCCCGGAACTCCAGATAATTAACCTGATACAACAACCCCGTCCGACGGGTTTTAATCAGAGGCACAACCGAATCCGCCACAGGAACCGAACGGGATTTTCCGTTTTTGGTGTTAAAGAACGTCACCCGGTTGCCAACGATATGCTCTCCACGTAGTTCCGATGCTTCACTCCATCGGGCACCAGTAGAAAGACACAGAATGGCAACACGACGCGCATCACCCTCCAGTCGCTCAAGAAGCCGTTCAATCTCATCATCAGAAAGAAAGGCCATCTCTGTGTTCTGAACTTTCAGTTTTCGTATACCGCGTACAGGGTTCGCGTTGTGAAAGACCTCAGCTTCAATCAGCACCGTGAACATGGTAGACAGTACGCATAAGTCACGATTAATACTGGACGGCATTAATCCGGCCTGTAATTTCTCTGACCGATATTCAAGCATAAATTTTCGCGTCATCTGACTGGCGCGAGGATCTCCCATTTCACGAACAACCTTCCCTAGCCTAACCCTGTAGCTATCCCCGTAAGCCTGATTACGCCCATCAAGCATCCACCACGCATCAAGCAGCTCTGATAATCGCCGCTGATCAGCTGGCTTAGCCTGCCATGGCTTGTCATGAAAGTTCTGTAACACATACTTCTCAAACTCCTGAGCCTTTGATTTCAGGGCAAAGATTTTTCGAATCCGCTTTCCTTCCGCCCCCTGCGGTCTGACATCGACCTGATAACGTCCGTCTTTGAGTTGCTTAATCGACATGATTAGCCCCTCCAACGGATAAATTAACTAAACACTCCTTGCGATATGTAATTCGCTCAATGTGTAAAGTCAGCCAACATTGCGGCCTGATCGGGGTGATTTTTGGGTAATACCGATTGAAACCTGATCGCCCTCCGACTGAATAGATCCATCAAGAGAGAGAGCCGGAGCAATCTGCCCGGCGACAGGTAGCGTCTTATCTTTTATTAGCCACAGCATGTATTTTTCAAAGCGATCGACTTGCAGAACCGCCTCAACGATTTTTGCTCTAGCGTTCTTTTGCCCCGATTCGTAATTCCTTATGGTTGCCAAAGACAACCCAGTAATATCCGCAAACTGCTTTTGTGTTAACCCTTCCGCCTTACGTATCTGACGTAACTTTTTTGCGTAGTCTATTGACAAGATAACCATTTGAGTATTAACCTCTCGCACAAAGATAACCTTTTGGTTATCTTTACAAGCCAAAACAAACCATCACAAGGCGCAACAAGCGCACCAACGCAAGAGGATAACAAATGCGGGACTTCATTGCCGATAAAGAGTTATCTGACCACCAACCACTTCAGGAAAGTGACACACTCAGCGGATCCATTGATGCCGCCAACGACGACGAACACGAAGAAAACAAGAAAAAGCGTTCCTACAAAAAAGGAGCGACTTTGCGGCTGGATGGTCCGATCGCCGGGCTTTGCTCTCTGGAAAAAGGCGCGGCATATATTGGGCTAACAAAATCTGCACTGCGCGTAGCCATTCATCGCGGTCAAATGCCGGGACACAAGACGCGCACAAACCCGGAAGATGAAAACTCAGAGGGTGTATGGTGGTTTAACGCCAAAGAGTGGGGCAAGTTGGCTGATGAGCTACCAGAGCACGAGCCCCCAGAATGGCACAACTGGAAAAGTTACTGGACGTATGACCGCCAGAAAAGGAAGTTCTCTCCAGCTAATAAAGAAGACTGCCAGACCATTAACGGTAAGCGAGTTTATACAGGCAGAAGCTCAAAACTGGACCAACTCAGAAACAACAGAGGCAACTAATCGTATGAAAACAAACACGTCAGATTTCACAATAACTATTTCAAAAAATGACCAAGCATTAATTGATAACCTGAAATACCTTGCGGAAAAACATAATAACGGACGAATTGCAATTAATTTACGACACATCACAGGAGTAACAATTGTAACCAGTTACTGGCATCTATATCTAATCGCTAAATCAGTACTTGAAAACAAAGATTCTGTTGTCAATGGAAGAGATATAGATACTCTTCCTGCACAAATCAAACCGATAGCCTATCAATTGCGTAATCGTTTTAAAAATGAAGGTGGGATTATATTTGACTTTCCCGCAGCTGTAGCCGTGAGCTTCTCTCGGGAGGATATACTTCACTCATTTCGTTTTGCTCTATCAGGTGACGAGACATTATGGCAGCTAGAAGATGCCGGGAGCAGCCCGGCATAAATCAAATTAAAAATCAACCAGTTGTGTGACAGGTGGGTATTTACGCTGAATTTTGTCAGTTACTAACGCCAGTAATATATGAATCTCTGTGTTTAATGCGTCTTTATCACCCGTCGTTTTTACCCTGGGAGGGTTAATGTTATCCAGAGCAGCACTAAGTTCACTCAACAAATTAACAACTTTTTTATCTTCTGACATGAAAACCTCTTAACAATTTAATTAAACATAAGCCAGGACCTGAACCGGCCAGTCCAAGTCCTAGACACACAAAAAAAATACCACAAATCAATACAAGGTGACACGAGTACACCTTACCGAAGGTACAGAGTTTTAATATGAAACTACAGCGCAATTCTTCACAGCAACGTTTCCGCAACGGTGCGGAACGCCATGCTAACCGTTTCGCTACCAGTGCATCACGTAGCAACTCTCGCTACAGCCTGAGCGAAACACACGCAACACCGGATGGCTACCCAGTAAAACAAATTGGTGAACACACTTGGCTGATTGAAAAAGCAGGAATCGTGGTTCACAGATGCCAGCGCAACCCATTTACCGGAAAACGCATTTTTGCACTGAGCAACGGCGACAATCAGTTCGGGCAGGATTTCACATTGTACGAAGCACTTCGCACAGTTGATCGTCTGCTTCGCGGACAAAGTTTTATTAAACAGGCTGATTTATAACAGGTGCTTTATGACCAAAGACCATGCACAAGGTGTATTTATCCGTTTTATTGATTTTCGCGGTGAACTGTTATTACGTGCATCCGCTATTGACGGAGTGACTCCGGCGGGTAAAAACGGAGCCGACGAAGCCACTTACGTTTATCTGAACGGCACACGACTGCTTGTGGAACTTCCGTACCAGACCGTACGAGAAATCATCAGCGAAGCTGAAAAGGCACGCCAGGTTAATGGCGATGAACCCTATATCGAAATTATTTGTATGGATTCAGAAGCTGAAATACAGAAAGCAGATTAAAGGGCGTTGTGATGGGCAAAGAATATAAAACTCTCATTAACAAAGCACTTGAGCGTTTTTATTTTCGCTTAAGTGCATCAGGCGTTCATGCTGAACGTGCAGCCCGTGACTCATTGACCAGGGCAATCCGGAGTCTGTATGACGTGGCTTTTTACGCTGATGATCTGGATGCACTTAACGAACTTTCCGAGCTGATCTGTGCCGCAGAATGCGGGGAACATATTGAACCGTATAAGCTGGGGAATATTGCATGAGTATATTTATCTCATGGCTTGTTCTGATTATTTCAGTGGTCTGCGCAATTGGCATTGTGCGAATTATTCATTCAGTAAAAAAGATTGAGCGTTTTTTCACTGAAGAATAACAGCACAAATAAAACACACGATTAAATAAGAAAACATGAAAACAATCCGCACTCGCGGAGGGCTTTGTACATTCAAATAAGGCGGCAACGATGAAACAAAATAAAGAAGACAAAATTCAATGCGACGCATTAGCTATTCTTGCTCATCTCCAGGATTGCAAACTGGAAGAGGCGCTCCCCGTCGCTCTTGAACTAACCAGAACACTTGTTAGTGAAATTGACCCGGAACGCGACATCGGCACGTTTACTGTTGCACTGGCGGCAAAGGCCCTGTTAACGGAACTCTCATCAACCCTTGATTCGCTTTTCGCCGAAATAGACGAGTTGCACGACCACATTGAAGAGCTGGAAATCCAGCTATCCCGCATCCGTCGCCAGAAACAGAACAGTGGGCGCAATGGCAATTAAGCACTTTCCTGTCGTTCGTTTTACCTCCAGAGGACGTGAATACGAAGTCGACGAACGCCTGATTACCACAATCGACAAACACCGTTCAGAAAAGGATGCACACCACATCTACCTCACTGACGGCACTTACTTCTGCGCCACCAACGTGGTGCGGGTGAACCTTATCCGACAGGTACAGGAGTCATGCAGATGACCATTCTGGACTATATCGCCGCCAATCCGGGGTGTAGCGGTGGAGAAATCGCCGCAGCACTGAATACCCCAACCACAGCTATTAATGCGGAGTTACGCCGACTCTGGCGTAGCGGTTCAGTCATAAGAAAAGAGCGCAAAACAGGTGGTCGCTTCTCTTACCAGGTAAACCCGATGCCGTTCGGGTGCGGCAATCCACTTACCAATATGTTTAACCAGTTACTGAAGGAAGCCAGAGCATGAGCATCATCAACCACCAGGAACTACGCGAACTGGCGACTGCCGTGCAAAGAATACCCCCCCGTGAATCACTACCATCTCGCGTGAGCTTACAACCGTCAGTGGTGTTGGCACTGCTGGATGAGTTGGAGCACGCCAGAACCACGGCCCCTGCCATTCGCCTGACACTCCATCATGAAATCGCTGATTTCTGCGCGACGTTGGAGGCGCCAGGCGAACCGGAAACGCCGGAAGCAATACAGCAAGAGCTGCTGCAACGCATTGACAAGGTTTTCGATTTTTTCCTTAACCAGTAAGGGCCGCAACATGAACAACAAGACATGGTTTCGTGCATATGCATGGGCGCTGGTATGCGTCCTCGTCTCTCTCATTCTGTATGTAGGGGTACTCCCCCGAATGATTTCATCAGACAGCTCCTTCCTGGTATTGTTGGGCATTTTCATTGCCATGCTGTACCCGGCAGGCGTTGTTCGCCTTTTCAGTAAGTACATCAAGGAAATTAAACAATGAAGAAATTCAGACTCTTTCAGATTCTCCCGCTTTTTGCCGCCATCCTGCTGGTTGGCTGCGATCGCGTTGAGCCAGGTAATATGGGCATCAAAGTCAACAAGCTGGGCGACGACAAAGGCGTTGGCGAAGTGGTTGGCGTTGGTCGCTACTGGACTGGCTGGAATACCGAGGTTTACATCTTCCCGACCTTCAAACAAATGAAGACCTACGATGAGCCGTTCAGCTTTCAGATGAGTGACGGCACAACCATCGGCTATCACATCGGCGTGGCCTACAAAGTTGATCCATCCAAAGTTACCACGGTGTTTCAGACCTACCGCAAAGGCGTGGACGACATTACCGACACTGACCTGCGCCAGAAGATCGCCGATGCACTCAACCGACTGGCCAGCAAAATGACCACCGATAAGTTTATCGACGGTGGTAAGTCTGAACTGCTGGATTCAGCACTTAAAGATATTCAGGAAGAGATGACCCCCATCGGTATTCAGGTCATGAGCCTCTCTTATGTCGGTAAACCGGAATATCCGCCAACCGTTATCGACAGCATTAACGCCAAAGTCACGGCAAACCAGAAAACCCTGCAACGTGAACAGGAAGTCAAGCAACGCGAAGCTGAAGCCAACATGCTGCGCGCAGAAGCTGCCGGACAAGCCGATGCCATTCGCACAAAAGCCCAGGCTGAAGCCGACGCCATTCGTTTACGCGGCGAAGCTCTGCGCCAGAATCCCGGCGTTATGGAGCTGGAAGCGATTAACAAATGGAACGGCACGCTACCGCAATACATGACCAGTAACACCGCTGTTCCGTTTGTTCCGGTGAAGTAATTAAACCCGGCCAGTGAAAACCGCTGGCCGGAGCAGTATCAGGATTTTTTAGTATGCCGTTCTCACAAAAAAACCGCTTGCCATGCCGCAATCAGTCAGGTTACATTTCCGCTGCACCTCATAAAACGGGTGCCGGGATTGGAACCCCGCTGACTATGCACGCGCACAACCGCGCCAGCGGTTTTTTTGTGCGTACCGTATCGCCACGTCTTTTTCGCGTCAGAATTATGGTGGGGCGTATGGGGCCGACTTCGGTCGGGCCGGATTCGTGCGTAGCCGGTAGTTCCAACCCTGTACGTCTCACCACCCCGAGCTTGGAACCTCTGGATGGTGAGTTTTTAAAACTTACTACGTACGAGGCCACCCCATGGCAAACCGCAAACAACAGCGCGCATACGCTGCGCGTCGTCACATCCAGACTGAAATCAACCGCAGACTTTTCCGCGCATTCCGCGTCGCGCATATCATGCACATCAATATGCTGCATGAGCGCAGCCACGCACTATCAAACATCTATTCCGCCGCTGTTTTCAGCTATCTGGCGGATGATCTGCGCGAGCTTCAACAGCTCATCCAGCAGCAAAACAAACTCCATTAATTCCTGTTCCGGGCCTTTCCTGCACCTTGCGGCGGGAGGCCTTCGCACATCTGTAACAAGAGGATTGCCGCAATGATTCTCGCCAACGACTTTCTTGAATACCTGCTCAACACAGAACGTGATCTTGCCGCTCGCGTGCGTGATCGTTATGACATGTACCTGAAATCCCTGCCTGTACCGCAGCTCGCTGACGGAAAGATTGTTATTGATGGTCGCTACATGATTGACAGCCACGAGGGAAATTACAGGCTTTACCGCATTGAAGGTGGCACCCCGTCCGTTATTGGCATTTACCAGCGCCCATCCTCTGCAATCGTCGATGTGATTGCCGACAGCATCCGCATCACACATCGCCATGCCGACACAGAAGACACCGTGCTGGAAATTCAGCGGCTGGCTACAGTCTGCCGCGACACCCTGAATGGCATGACGAAGTAAATCACTATGACGGCAGAGTACATCAGGGACTGGCAACAACCGCGCCACGCAGTAGGACGTGAAGGAACGGAGATCCCCGCACCTGAATCCGCACTTTCCTCCTGGCTGGATGCCTACCGGGCAGAGAACGAACGCCGCCAGGAAATGGCTGATGCGGCGTTCTCCGCCACACCGCTGGGCAACCTGATTAATAAAAGCCTGGACGCACAGGAAAAACAGGACAAAACCATCACACTGGCAGGAGACGCCAGAAAACGGGCACGCGGCGCGGTGGATGAAGCCATGGCCTCGCTGCGCCTGCTGCCGTCCTATCTGCGCGATCCGCTTATTCGCCACCTCTCCTTCCTGCGCAAAAAACAGGAAGCCGATCGCCGGAAAGGCAAAAAGAGCTGGCAGGCGGAACGCTATGCACGCGGAACCCTGCGCAAAATATTCGAACGTCTGGATCGCACTGACAGACGCTGGCTGACACCGGGTTATCGCTCCCTTGCCGGACGCGAACGCCTGGACGATTTGCTTTACCTGCCGCAGCTCAACAAACACCAGATACAGACGCTGGCCACCATGACGGCGGCGATGTTCAGCAGCACCTTCGAAAAACTCTGCGATGGCTTTGGCGCGACTGATGGCGAACTGACCATGGATGTAACGCTGAAGGCGTATCAGATGCTGGCCCGCATGGCGTTACACCTGCACGCCATGCCTCCACATTATGACGCACTGACAACAGACAAAGACCGGAGGAACGAACCGGACACGGAGCTGCTGCCGGGCGCAATCCTCCGCCTGACCTGTGCGGAATGGTGGAAACGCAAACTGTGGCTGTTACGTTGCGAGTGGAGAGAAGAACAACTCCGCGCCGCCTGTCTGGTTTCCAGAAAAACATCGCCCTATCTGAGCCAGGACGCGTTAAGCGAGTTTCGCGCACAGCGCGAGAAAACACGCGATTTCCTGAAAAGTTTCATGCTGGAAAATGAAGACGGGTTCACGATTGATCTCGAGACGGTGTATTACGCGGGAGTAAGTAACCCGGTTCACCGTAAGGCAGAAATGATGGCCACCATGAAGGGACTGGAACTTCTGGCCGAAGCCCGTAGCGACAGAGCGGTGTTTCTGACCGTCACCTGCCCGTCAAAATACCACGCAACAACGGAGAACGGTCATCCGAACCCCAAATGGAACGGGGCCACCATGCGCGACTCCAGCGATTACCTGGTTAACACGTTTTTTGCGGCAGTCCGCAAAAAACTGAACCGCGACGGCCTGCGCTGGTATGGCATCCGCACGGTGGAGCCTCACCATGACGGCACCGTGCACTGGCATATGATGGTCTTTGCTCATCCGGAAGAAATCGACAGCATCGTGGCCATCACCCGCGATATTGCCATTCAGGAAGATCGTCACGAACTGGGCGATGATATTACTCCGCGCTTTAAGGCGGAGTATGTCGACGGCTCAAAAGGCACACCAACCAGCTATATCGCGACCTACATCGGAAAAAACCTGGACAGCCGCGCCGTAGATGGCATCGACCCGAAAACGGGCAAGCCACGCGTTGACCACGAAACCGGAAAATCAATGGCCGAGAGCGTGGAGCGCGCCATTGGCTGGGCGCGTCTTCATCGGGTCCGCCAGTTCCAGTTCTTTGGCATCCCCTCCCGTCAGGTATGGCGTGAACTCCGCCGCCTTGCCAGCCAGATGGCACGCAACCCGGAAGGCCCGCAACGGCTGAAGGATGATGCAATGGATGCGGTACTCGCTGCCGCTGATGCCGGGTGTTTTGCCTCCTACATTGAAAAACAGGGTGGCGTGCTTGTTCCACGCAAGGACTACCTGATTCGCACCGCCTACGACCTCGCAGATGAGCTGAACGATTACGGCGAACAGAGCGTACAGATTTACGGGATCTGGTCACCACTCATCGGGGAATCCTCCCGTGTGTGCACGCATCCGGATAACTGGAAGTTGGTAAGACGTAAACCAGAACCAGAAGACAACGCCCGCGAAAATGGTTTTGACCTTCAGGGCGGCCATGCCGCCCCTTGGACTCGTGGCAATAACTGTCCCCGTGTACAGGAAACGGACAACAACGGGACAGAACAGCCGGAAGAACGGCCAGCACCGTGGCCGCAGCTTCCTGACGGCGTTGACGTGAACGAATGGATGCGCTCACTGAAACGGCACGAACGCCGGGCGCTGATGCGTTCGCTTCGTGACAAACAGGCAAAAAACAGCAGTGATGAAATGCAGAGCTGGACACAGAGCCGCAAACAGCAGCGGCCTTTGCCTGATAACCACGAATTACTCGCTAAAGAATGGCGGGAATCTGCCGAATCTCTCGGCCTGCATATCGGTGAACAGCAGATGCAGCACCTGTTACGGGGCGGCAGTCTGTACGTTGACGGCAGCATCATTGCACCGCAGGGATTTGAAATTGTACGCAAACCGGATACCCGACCGGACAGCCGGATCACGCAGCTCTGGCAGCGCCTGAGCCGTAACCACGGCGTAAGCAGTACGGAGATCCGCCATAACCCGGTCGCCAGCTATCTGGAACAGCTGAGGGCATCAGACCCCGAAGCCGCCGCACGCCTGGCATCCACACTTCAGCAAGACCAGAACACCATGAAAACACCCGTTACCGTGCTTTCTGACATGCTGCGCGCCATCCGCGACGCAGAGCACGCACAGAGAATCAGTGAAACCACTGAACGCGCCCGCCGCAAAGCAGACCTGCTGCGGGGTGGCCTGACCAGTGGAAACAAAAAACAGACAGAAACGGGATTCACAAATCCCGTAAATGAGCAAAAAACGCGCCGCGATATATGAAGCGCGCATAAAACAGGCAAAAACGGGATTTCAGAATCCCGTAAACGATTAATTAATCAACATAAGGAAAAGCGACATGAAAATTTGTATCGATGACGGCTCCACCAACATCAAGCTGGCATGGACTGAGAACGGCGAACGCCGCAACGCCATCAGCCCGAACAGCTTCAAGTCGGAATGGTCTGCGCCGTTCGGTGGCACGCAGCCCGCGAACTACATGCTTGATGGCGTGCGCTATGGTTTTGATCCGGTCAGCGATCGCTTTGTCCAGACGACTGACACGCAATACCAGTACAGCGATGTGAATGTCATTGCCATTCATCACGCGCTGGTCAAATCAGGCATCACGCCACAGGAGGTGGATGTGGTTGTCACCCTGCCACTGAGCGAGTATTTCGACACAAACGCACAGCCGGACATAGCCAACATCAACCGCAAAAAAGCGAACGTTATGCGCCCGGTGGAGTACCAGAACGGCGAAGCATTCACTATCCGTAACGTACGGGTTATGCCTGAATCCATTCCGGCTGGCTTTAAGGCACTGGCTGACATGAGTCCGTTTGAATCCCTGCTGATTGTGGATTTAGGCGGAACCACGCTGGATGTGGCAAAGGTTCAGGGACAACTGGCAGGTATCAGCCAGGTGTTTTGCGATCCACACGTAGGCGTTTCCCTGATGGCCGATGCCGTACTGTCGGTGATGGCCACTAACGGTATGCGTACCAGTCACCACATCGCCAATACCATTATCGAACATCGCCATGATGAAGCCTGGCTGCGCCAGCACATCCACAATGACGCGCATTACGCCAGCCTGATGGCGGTTATTCGTGAAAAGGAAGAAACACTGAAACAACGCGTGATCCGCGCGCTGGCGGGTTTTTCGGGTTACGGGCGGGTGATGGTTGTCGGTGGCGGGGCAGAGATTGTGGCACCCGCTATCCGCGAAGCCTGCGGAGTTAATGCGACTTTCATCGCGGACGGGGTGCCACAGTTTGCTCTGGTTAATGGGCTGTACGCAATGGGCAAGGAGTAAACCAATGACGACACCAACCAGACGGATAAGTTTCTATCTGAAGCCCGCCGCCGTCAAGAACGAAGGCGAAGCATGCGCCTGGCTGGACAGCCTTACACCAGAAGCCCGCAAAAGTGGTCAACGCGTGGCTTTTCTGGCCGGGCTGGCACTACTGAAAATGAATCCGGCAGAGGCTTACCGACTGGCTGCATGGGCTGATGATGAGGCGTTATCAATGACACAAACCAGGACAGAACGCCCCGCGTCACAGCCAGTATCAGCCGCACAGATAACCAGTCAGATGGCCGGAAATATCCGGGCGTTATTTCCCGAATAACACAACATCAGGGCGCATCCGCCCTGATGACTTTAACCCGGGAGCATAAACAAGGGGGACACAATGCAACACATTGACAGAGAAAAAGCGCAGCGACTGATTGAGCGGATGGAAGCGCTGGCGAAAGAAGAAAATGTCAACATCCAAAAAATAGCTGAATGTGGCCAGATAGTTCTTCGTCGTGAAAAAGACCTCAAACAACTGATGTCTGGCGAAACCAGCAAAACATGGACTTCAGGCGAGAAGACGGTTTATTGCAGCTTCTGCAATAAATCCCAGTACGAAGTCACAAAGGTGATTGCCGGACCGTCTGTTTACATCTGCAATGAGTGCGTGGATTTGTGCAATGAAATTATCAGGAAAGAAGTGACAGACAAAAAGGAAAAAAACGCATGAACAGAAAACAGAAACAAGAGTTGAAATACTTCTTACGTAAAGAAATTGCCAGGCTTGAAGATGCAGAGTCACAATCATCAGAAATTCCGTTCGGAATGGATATCAACGACGCCCGTATGCTCCAGGCATACCGCATAGCTCAGGCTGCACTACAGGCAAAACCGTCAGATGGACTGGTTAGAGCAGTACATTTCTATGAACAGGTAAAGCGTGAGAATCCGCCAGTCGAAACCGGAGCATGGAAAGACGCTGTTGACTGGGTGCTCAAAGAGGCTTGCCAGTCTGTAAACATTGGCATCAAAGGAGAGTGAGAATGCAAATTTCACCGGTTACTCTTCGTGTTGCGAAGGCGTTTATATCCAGACATCACCGACACAATAAACCCCCGGTGGGGCATAAATTCAGCATTGGTCTGAGAAATGATGCCGGAGAATTGATAGGTGTGGCGACAGCCGGTAGACCTGTTGCACGACATTTGGACGATGGATTAACGCTTGAAGTAAATCGCACATGTACCACAGGAGAACGCAACGCTAACAGCGCGCTTTATGGTGCTGTCTGGCGGGCAGCAAAGGCTATGGGTTATCAACGTTGTATTACGTACACCCAGGCAGATGAATCAGGAGCATCTCTCCGCGCAGCTGGTTTTGTTCGTGTGAAAGAGCTTCCTCCAAGAAAAAGCTGGGCGGAATCAAGCGTCGCCCTGCGGAGTAAACGCGATCCGGTCGGAAACGGTGGTGTTCCTCGTGTGCTCTGGGAAATCAGGAGAATGAGTACCACTGGCATTCGCATCAAAGGAGAGTGATATGGCAACTTTGACAAAAAAAGAACAAGCATGGTTGAGCGAATTACAGGACGTTCTTGATCGCTGTCCATCACCGAAAAAAATTGGTTTTTACACCATTGGCGATAAAAGCATTTACCTGTATGACCTGCGCCGCATGGATGAAATCATGGAGGCTCTTGATAATCGTTCGTCAATGGATTGGTGTGTTGCTGTCCATGATATGAATGCAGGGTTTGATGAAAAGATTTTGTTCCCCTCATCAGTTGAAAGCACAGCAGGATAAGGACCCAGCAAATATACACAACCTATAAAACACTAAAGCGCCTCAGGGGCGCTTTTTGTTTGCACAAAAGTGCACAAATTTGCACAATTTTTTTGAACGACTTTTTACCCTTCCGGCCCGCATGGCGGCTGGATCCGTCAAGGATCCGTGCGTGCACAAAAAAACGCGCTTTTTCTGCGCGCAGGTGACGGGGGAACAGCCCGCGTTTCAGGGGGTAAATAGCATTCCCTGAACGATGTCGCAGAGACACAACAGAATGGCCATATTTCTCACGCTGAGCATGAAAAAGGCGTGAGGGCTTTTGATTTGATGGGGTGAAAGGTAAGGCCGTCAAAATCGCACTGAGGCAGCGAGAACATACAGTCAACGCGGTGGAATTGCGTAAGAGTCTGACCGTCGATGGTGGCGATAAACTGGAAGGCGTCGTGAAATTATCTGATTGATACAGGAGCTGGAGAGCCGGGGCATAAATTTTTTATGCCCCGGCGAAGCAGCAGACAAGCGAAGCGCGTCAGCGATACGGCACCTTGCCGACCATACTTCATAAGTGCAAAATACGAGCAAAGAAATCAATGGAGGCTGTCTTATGGTCATTAATTACAAGCAGTTAAGAGAAAAACGGGAGCAGGTAAAGGAGAGCTTTCGCCGCAATGAAGATCTGACCCCGCTTGTACGCCTTGCCCAGGGCATTGTTGATGCTTATGAAATCTCGCTGGAGCTGCCATCACAGACCTGGACAGATAGCGACGGTAATCGCCAGCATTACGTTTCATGCGGACTGGAAGCAGCCGAAGGATTTCGCAGAATGCCTTTATCCCAGATCCCTGCCGCTACCCCCAAAGCACGGGGCAGCAATGATGAGCGAAAACTGACTTTTAGTATTGAAACGGTGGTTGACGACACACCTGGCGAAGTCGCGTTCGTGCACACGCCTGTTTCGATCGCAATGTATAACGATGAAATACAGGTTCGCGTTAATAATAATATCGTGCCACTTAAAGAAGGTAATTCACCCTACACCACCGTTTGTGAAGCCATTCAATATTACGTTCTCTCTGAAATTGATAATCTCAAGCCTGACGGCACCCAGAAAATGGTTCAACTCTGGTAAAAAGGACAGCCCCATCACGGGGCTGTTTTTTCATCAAGAAGAGCATAAGAGTTAAAACGGATCACCTCTTCGCCAAGCCAGTCATTGATGTGCTTCATAGCCTCCATGACGGGCATCAGCTCGTTAATTGCGTAAACCCGCGCTGCCTTCTCCACATCGCCAAACGCACTTTTTTCGCCCGGCATCGCCCCCATCAGTTGCGGCGGAACGCGGTGCGCAGCCAGCACATCATCACGGGATGCCGCCTTAACATTCATGAATTCATCTTTTGCGGTGATCTGCTGGAACGGCAAAATTTGCACCCCCTCTTTGCCCCCGTTGGGCGCATGAATGAGCACGTTTTTAAACGCACCACCACCACGTGCCCCCTGTAGCGTTTCTTTCAGGGAGTCCATGCTTTCGCGGTTTACCTGCGCTGCACCGATGTAGATGATGCACCCGGCGTGGGATCCGTTGTCGTAGTACAGTTTTCTGAACATGTCCGCCGAATGAGAAAGGCTGGCCGAGAGTAATGCGCCAAGATATTCCGGCATGCCGTAGATTTCCTGGTTAATATCCGGATTCATCAGGTGGCACACTTTGCCAGGACGAAACTGAAACGCGTCCTTGCCATCCTGCACATACCACCATGATTCAAGATCGCTTCCGCGTCGCATGTATTTCGCCAGGGCGTGCCGTAATTTAAGCGGTTCGCCGAGCATATTGCTTCGAAGCTCAAGGAATGCGTTACCGAACACAAACCAGTCCAGCGCCAGCGCCGAGAAATCCTGCCGGGAAAGCAGCGGGTGCGGGATGTAGCAACCGAGTAATACATTGCGCTTAAAGTAAAGCGCAGACTGATGCCAGGACGTTTGCCGGGCTGCTCTTGCCAGACCGTACCAGTCCACCGGGGTTTCATACCACCGCCCGTTATCAGCACAGTACATATTGTCCAGCAGGTCATGCCCGGTCAGGCGATAAGGACCATCAAATGTGAATGCACTGAGCGATGATTCTTTCCTGAGCGCATCAGCGAGATCAATGCGTGAACTCATGCGCACTTTTTTATTTTTTCTGCTCATCAGAACTCCATAACTGTGAAACGCTCGTTTTCTCCTTCGCCGCCAATTGGTTCGTTAATGACAGCAAGCATGGTTGCCCACGCAAGGTCGCCGTGGCTGATCCCCCTCGCGCGGTCCGTTTCGTAAGTGATAAAGCCGCCCGGTGTTTTCACCTTACGCACGGCGTTAAAGGCTGCGACCAGCTCGCGTTCGGCGCGATCGTATTCCCACCGCCCGGCACGCATTATTTGCAGCATTTTCAGTACCAGCGACCGTTTTGATGACAGCGTGAAGGTGTACGGAATAGCAGCAGGGAAAAACCGTTTCACTATCTGATAAACAGCCTCCCCGTTCCCGCCCGTCACATCAATGCCGATGTGTTCCACGTTGTAGCGACACGTGAACTCTTCAATGACTCTGGCCTGTTCTTCAAACTCCAGCCCCTGAACGCGTCGCGTCTCCACCGTTCGAAAACGGCCACCAGGAACAGACGGAGGAACCACCACGGACACAGCGCCGCTGTCGCCGTTGCCACTGCTGCCGTTTGCGTCATACCCAATCCATACCGGACGATTCCCCATCGGGCGGGGAGCAAAAGGTTTCCAGTCTTTCCAGTCGTCGTATCCGTCAACACCACAGCCAATCAGGATATTCAGGTTAAATGCCGATTCCCCTTCGCGGACAAACTCACACATATAGAGATTGAGGAACTCGTCTTCGGTGTTTTCATCACGAATTTCATCAATATCGGTGTGTTTCCAGCCGTGATTAACCACATCTTCCAGCGTGACAATTTGCCGCCACGTCCGGTCAGGGCAGATAAGCCCGTTATGCAGCGTTTTCCAGTCCACAGAAAAACGCTGGCGTTTATGCGTGGCCTTTTTCTCGTTCCAGCGGTCGCCGTTCCAGTAGGCGTATGCCTCGTGCGTTTCGGTGGATGGCGTGGAGAAGTAGGTGCGCCGCAGTCCGCTGAGGGTTGCCATAGCGCCAGCCACCTTGCGCAGTTCAGCAAAGCGACTGACCCAGAAAAATTCATCAAAATAAAAATTGCCCGTATAGGACTGCGCCGACGCAGCAGAAGTGCCGAGAAAATGCAGCTCTGCGCCGTTGGAGAGGATGATTTTATCGCCCCCTTTCAGCTCCACATCAACTTCAGCCGCGGCCTTCTGAATAATGCTTTTAAACTGGAACGCCTGACGACGCGACGCAGACAAAAAAATCTGGTTACGCTGGTAAGGTTGCGCCACATCGTCACGCAGCGCCATCAGCAGTGCTTCCTGTGCAAAATACCAGGTCGCGCCAATCTGTCGGGATTTCAGGATCATCCTGTTACGTATCCCGGCTTCCCTGCAAAGGGTCAGGGAGTCAAACCAGCCCCGCTGATGCCACTCCAGCCTGCTGATGATTTTTTCCCGCAGTGCGGCAATCTGTTCCGGCGTGAAATGATTTTTGAGTTTTTTCGCCCGGCCTTTCTTTCCTGTGGCCGTCGCATCCGGCTGGCCATCATGCAGTTTTTTAAGCTGCCGGGTCAGCAGGTCTATTTCCTTAAAGTCACCGCCTGTTTTATTCTGTTTTTCAGTAAGCTGGATGAGGCGCGCATCGATGGACTGCGTGACACGCTGCACGGGTGGCGTTTCATCCCACTGGTCGCGTTTTTTCCACGCATAAATCGTGTTCGGGTTTATTCCCATCAGACGTGATATTTCTGCGGGCGGATAACCCTGCCAGTAAAGTTGCCGCGCACGCTGGCGCACAAAAGCGTCCTGAATCATTGCTCCCCCTGAGTAATTACAGGAAGATTACCCGCGCGCGAAACTGTTCTCCTTAACCCCCTGTTCTGGCCGTTTTCTTACAACAAAAGCCCTTTGTATCAGCCTGTTACGCTTTGCCATCATGACTGAAGAACCAGTCAGAGGGGCAAAAACTATGGCTAATGAAAAAAAGACATCCCGCAAAAAGTTTCGCGTGGCTGTCTCCGGATCAACTGTTGATGGCCGTGAAATCAGTCCGGTGCATCTGCGTGAAGCCGCCGAGAACTTCAACCCGGATGTTTACGCTGCCCGCGTGAACGTTGAGCACTATCTCTCGCCATGCCCGTCAAGCGAATTTTCCGCAATGGGCGATGTCACCGCACTGAGTACGGAAGACATTACGGAAGGTCCGCTGGCCGGACGTACTGCGCTGTATGCAGAAATCGAACCGACCGAGCGCATGAAGCAGCTTGTCGCGGACGGCAAGAAAATCTATTCCAGTATCGAACTGCACCCGCAGTTCTCCGTTAACGGGCGCGCCTATCTGGTCGGGCTGGCGATGACCGACACCCCGGCAAGCCTGGGCACTGAGCGCCTGAAATTCACGGCACAGCAACGTCAGGCGGTGATGACGTTCAACAGTATCCAGGGTGAAGCGCCGCTTATCTCCGAAGCCATTGAGTCTGAAATCATCGAAATGGCAGAACAACGCCAGGAAGAAGGCACCCAGTGGGTTAACCGCGTAATGGGGATTATTGGCCGTGGCCGCAAAGCGGATGACGCCAGTTTTTCCCGTATTCAGGAAGCGGTGGAAGGCGTCGCAACGTCACAGGCCGACATTATCGACCGTTTTAATGTGCTGGAAGCCCGCCATAAGCAGGACCGTCAGAAAATCACGTCACTGACCACAGAGCTGACAGCACTGAAGGAAAAACTGCGCACGCAGGACGGCGATCCGCAGAACCGCTTCACCGCAACGGGCGCAGCCTCCGACCAGCTGGCTGACTTCTGATAAGACAAAGGAGCAAATTTTTTATGAATCTGGTGATGTCAGATATTACCCGCAACAAGCTGGGTTGCTATATGGCGCAGCAGGCGTCGCTTAACAATATCCCGGTATCTGCACTGGTATCGCGATTTACCGTGGAACCCGCGGTGCAGCAGCGTTTTGAAAACGCCTCAAAGGAAAGTACCGAATTTACGAAAAGAATTAACGTGATCGGCGTGACCGACCAGAAAGGCGAAAAAATCCTCCTGGACACCACCGGGCCAATTGCGCGCACGAATAGCAGTTATGACGGCATCAAACGCCGTAACCCGAATAACGTGATCGATATGAAGTCTCGTCAGTACCAGTGCGAACAGGTGAACTACGATACCTTTATTTCGTACCCACAGCTTGATACCTGGGCGGCCCACAGCGATTTTCAGTCCCGTATCAGTACACAGATCGCCCGGCAGGTAGCGCTTGATCGCATCATGATTGGCTTTAACGGCACATCCCACGCCTACGAGTCTGATTTTCACACCAACAAGCTGCTTCAGGACGTTAACGTGGGCTGGCTGGAGCACATCAGAACCGATGCCAGCGAGCGCGTAATGAATGACGTGACGCTGACCTCCCGCAACATGGACAACACTGTGGCGCACGCGGGTAAGTATGCGAATGCCGATGCTCTGGTACAGGATGCGCGCTCATCCCTGCTGGATGAATGGCACAAGGAAGCTGACGACCTCGCGGTGATTATGGGGCGCAACCTGTTTAACTCGCTGCGTCTGCCCGTGCTGAACAGCATCAGCGGCCAGAATCCCAATGCGGAATTACTTGCCGGGCAGCTCATCCTGTCATCGCGCACCATTGGCGGGCTGGGCGTGTTCCTTGCGCCGTTCTTCCCGGATGCAACGATGCTTATCACCTCGTTCAACAACCTGTCGATTTACTGGCAGAAAGGTTCAATGCGTCGCCTGATGAAAGACGAGCCGGAATACAACCGCATCGCCACCTACCAGTCCATCAATGACGCTTATGTCGTTGAAGACTATGGCAAGTGCGCGATGATCACTGGCCTGAAGTTCGCCGACAGCTAATCAACTCACGGCGGGCATCATGCCCGCCTGTAACGGAGAGAAAAAATGATTACTCCTGCACAACAACACTGGCTGAACGTGATGGCACAGCGCGCAGGCCGGGCGAATGAAGGTGTGGACCACGCCGCGCGTACCGCGCATGAAGAGGTGCTGTATCGTCTGCGTCTGGCACAGGCCAGGCTAAAGGGCGTACAGGCCAGAAGCGCGAAAGCCGCCATCAAAAAAGAGTTGTTGCCGGATTTTTCCGGCTGGATTGAGGGAACGCTGGAAGCTGACGGCGGGCAGCAGGATGAAGTGATTGCCACGCTGATGGTGTGGGCGATTGACTGCGGCGATCTTCCGCTGGCGCTGCGTATTGGTGCATATGTGGTCCGTCACAACCTCATCATGCCGGATAACTTTGGCCGTACTGCTGCCACGGTACTGACCGAAGAAATCTGCAACCCGGTACTGACGCAGGCCGGGACGGATGCCGACGCGGATTTATCCGCCTTTATCGAACCACTGGACACACTTTGGGAAATTGTCGCCAACCAGGACATGCCGGACGAAGTGCGCGCCAAATTATGCAAGGCGTGTGCCTTTGCCCGTCGTGGCCTGACCGATGCAGACAACATGGCCTCATCACTGAAGCTGCTGCGCGAAGCGATGCACCTGAACCCGAACGCAGGTGTGAAACGCGAGATTGCAACCCTTTCCCGCGCCCTGAAAAAAGCCGATTCCGCAGCCGCACCAGAAGACGCCAGCGCACAGCAGACGCAGGACGAAAGCAGCAAAAGTAAAAAGACAACGCAGAAGCCTGCAACACGAAAAATCACCGCGTCGCAGAAGGCGAAGCGCGGTTAACGACTGACCCCGTCAGCGGGCGGCGTGCGCGGTGTTCCGGTTTGACTCCGTGACCGTTTACACCGCGCACCCACCGCCCGATTTTTTTTTCAGGAGTGAACTCCATGAGTATGGTTGCCAGAACTGAACCAGGACCCGCAGAGGACGACATCACCGATACCGATGATGGCGACACTCGCATTTCAGCAGGTGCATTCTGGCCGGATATTGTGCTGCGCGAGCTGCGTCTGGCGGTACGACTGCCGGGCCGCGTGACCACCTCCCGCCTGCTGCATACCGCCACTGGGGCCGTGGCTCACGTTACCCGCGAACTGGAAGCGTGGCAGCAGGAACAGCAGGCGGCTGGCCATCAGACGCTGGCCGATGTTCCGGCACCCGTAATTAACGGAGAAAGCGTCAATCTCTGGCACTGGCGCAATGCTGTTTATACCGCCACACGTGCCCTGATTCTGGAGCGTTACCGCGATGCGGACACAACGGACAAGGGCGATCGCCGGGCGGACGCACTGGATATACAGACATCGGATTTGTGGCGCGATGTGAGCTGGGCCATCTCTGACATTCTGTGCCGCCCGCGAATCTTTGCGGAGTTGTGCTGATGAAAGTGAAGGCACTGGAAGACGACACCGTGGATTCGCTCTGTTTCCGGTACTACGGCACGACGCAGGGCGTCACCGAAAAGGTGCTGGATGCCAACCCCGGACTCTGTCAGCAGGTATTTCTGGACGCCGGGCAGGAAGTGGAGATGCCGGAGCCGGAGAAGAAGAAACGAGAAATGATTCAGTTGTGGGGGGAGTAGCAGTGAGCACCATTCAAACAGGGATCACAGAGCAGGTTATTGCGTGGCTCTTTGACCACCTGCCAACGGTTTATGCAGTAGGCGCGGCGGTCAGCATTTCCGCGCTGATGAGTCTTTATGACGGACGAACACTGGTTCAGACCGTAACGGGATCGCTGGCGTGCGGCGTTCTTGCCATGGCCGTGGCCGGGTCGTTGCGCTTCTTCGGGTTTCCTGAAGATGCCGTAACGTTTATCGGCGCATCAATCGGTTTTATGGGGGCAGAGAAAGTACGCGACAAGGTTATTGCGGCCTTTAATCGCAGGGTGAAGGAGAAGGACGAATGAGCAACACATTTAAATTCAGCAGCCGGAGCGAAAAGAATTTGCAGGGCGTAAATCCTGATCTGGTGAAAGTGACCCGACGGGCACTGGAAATTTCGGAAGTGGATTTTGGTATCACCGAAGGATTGCGCAGTCGTTATCGTCAGAAGCAGCTCGTGACCACAGGCAAGAGCCAGACCATGAACAGTCGCCATCTCACAGGGCATGCCGTGGATGTTGTGGCTTATGTCGGCAACCAGGTGTCATGGGAATGGCCGCTGTACGAAAAAATCGCAGCAGCATTCAGACAGGCCAGCCAGGAACTGAATATTCCGGTGGAATGGGGCGGCGACTGGAAGACCCTGAAAGACGGACCGCATTTTCAGTTACCACACGGAGCCTATCCGGCATGAAGCTCTGGCCCACGCTTGGCGTCGCTTTCCTTCTGATTACATCCATGCGTCTGTCGTGGTCGCTGGGCCGGGAGAACGCCAGAAACGAAGCGCAGGCCAGCACCCTGAAAAGTACCGTCGACACACTGAATATCATCAGCGCCGGGGTACAGGATATGCAGCAGGTGCTGGCTCAGCTCCGCGCGGAAAATCAGCAACGCAATCAGGACGGAGAGGTAAGACGTGAACAGCTACGCAACGATATTGCAAAAGATGAATGCGCCCACGCTTTGCCTGACGCTCGTTTTACTGACAGGTTGCGCAGGCACGCAGAACGCGCCAGGGCCAGCGCCGTCAGTCCGGCTTATACCGCAGACGCTGACCATGCCGGTAACGCCTCCCCCCTTCCCTGACCCACCCACATGGGGAAACCTCGGAATATGGGGCGACCGCCTTCTGGATGCACTGGAAACCTGTAACGCGGATAAACGGGCCATTGCTGAACTGGATAAGAGAATAGCCGAACTGACACACCAGACGGGAGTAACACAATGACCAGTAAGAACTTTGCACTGATTACAGCCATGACACAGGCTGAACTGACTCAAAAGGTGAATGAACATCTTGCGAAAGGGTGGCATCTTCAGGGGGAGACGCGGGTTGCCTACGAACCCGGCACCCCGTGGTATCTAATGCAGGCAATGGTGGCCGATGGCACTACAGACATCTCACCTGATTCCCCCCAGCACGGCAGCGTGCCGGAGTGGTATTACGTGGTGGTACTTGCTGGTCAATCCAATGCCATGTCATATGGTGATGGAATGCCGCTGCCGGATTCTTACGATGCGCCCCACCCACGCATTAAGCAACTGGCCCGTCGCAACACAGTGACTCCCGGTGGTAAAGCATGCGCATTTAACGACATCATTCCGGCAGACCACTGCCTGCATGATGTTCAGGATATGAGCGCACTGAATCATCCGAAGGCAGACCTGAGCAAAGGGCAGTACGGCTGTGTCGGCCAGGGCTTACATATTGCCAAAAAACTGCTCCCGTATATCCCGAATAACGCGGGGATCCTGCTGGTACCATGCTGCCGTGGTGGTTCGGCATTCACTCAGGGCGCGGAGGGAACATTCAGTACGACCACGGGGGCCAGCCAGGATTCGGCGCGCTGGGGTGTGGGTAAACCGTTATATCAGGACCTGATTGCGCGCACTAAAGCTGCATTACAGAAGAACCCGAAAAATGTGTTGCTGGCGGTGTGCTGGATGCAGGGCGAATTTGACATGAGCGCTGCCACCTACGCACAGCAACCGGACCTGTTCACGGCCATGCTGAAGCAGTTCCGTACTGACCTTTCCGGATTTAACGCGCAGTGCCATGGCGGCAGTGCTGCAGTTGTACCGTGGATTTGTGGCGACACGACGTATTACTGGAAAAACACATACGGCACACAGTATGACTCCGTCTACGGCGCGTACAAAAACAGGGAGAGCGACAACGTTTTCTTTGTGCCGTTCATGACCGACGGTAACGGCAACAACACGCCCACCAACTTACCGGCAGAAGACCCGGATATTGCTGATGCAGGTTATTACGGCGCGCAATCCCGTAGTAATGGTAATTGGGTATCGTCAAATCGTCCGACACATTTCAGTTCATGGGCGCGCAGGAGCATTATTTCGGATCGCCTGGCAACCGCTATTCTGAACGCAGTTGGTCGAACCAGCGCCTTCATCAGCGGTACCGCACCGGAGATTAAACCCTCGCCCGGCGGCGACACTCCATCGGGGCCGTCTGATGGTGACACATCCGTTCGTACAGTCTCCCTGCTGCCGACAGCCGGAGAGGCTGCTGCGCAGGGCTGGACCATCACCGGCGGCAGTGTTGCGCTGGAAGATGGTGTGTTTAAGGTTACCAAGCAGAGCAATAAAACCTGGTCCCTGATGCATCCGGTGGATGACGCAGTCTCCCTGCTGACACGGGGTGGCAGACTGAGCTGTAAGTTTCGACTGTCAGGCGCACTGACCAACAACCAGTTCGGTCTGGGAATTTATCTGTATACCGATGTAGCGTTACCTGACGTCGTGGCGATGACCGGGACTGGTAACCCGTTCCTGATGTCGTTCTTCACCCAGACCACAGACGGCAAACTGAATCTGATGCATCACAAGAAAGCCGGAAACACAAAGTTGGGCGAGTTCGGGAATTACAGTAACGACTGGCAGACGCTGGAGCTGGTGTTCACCGCCGGCAGTGCCACGGTTACTCCGAAACTGAATGGAGTGGCTGGCCCGGCATTCCAGGTCATAAAAGACAGTCTGACACTGGGGCTGAATGCGCTGACGTTAACTGATATCACTAAAAATGCCGCGTACGGCGTCGATATCGGCAGCCTGGTGCTGGAAATCAATAATCCCGCAGCATAAGGAAGAGCAGGAGAGCAAAACAGATGCTTAAGACAAACAGTCTGCGAGAGTCCATGCTTCATGGGTGTCGGTGGTGCCAGGCTAATCCCGAGAAATTCACCATTTTCGTGGAGAGCGGCAACATTGAAACGACCGGAGAAGCGCCCTCGTTTGTTTACCGCTATCAGATGGTGATGTTTGTCATGGATTACGCCGGAGAGCTGGACGACCTCACGCTGCCGCTGCTGGCGTGGTTATCCGAAAATCAGCCACAGTTGTTGCTCAATCCGGAGCGTAATCAGGACATCAAATTTTCTGCCGTTATCAATGACGATGACAGCGCCGATCTCCTGTTTACGCTCCCCCTGCGGGAACGCGTTCGCATCACGCGCAACAGTCAGGGCACACCGCAGGCAGAACACCTGCCGGAGCCAAAACCCCGTCTGCCTTCTTCCGAAGGCGACTGGTCGCATGTATTCCAGGATGTGACGTGGGGTGAAAGCGATGGATAAGGCATTCACCAGCGTGGATGAAACCTTTGAGGCTATCCGCGACAGCCTGAATCAGCAGGCCATCAATAACATCGCCAGAAAGCTGGCACAGGATTTACGTCGCGCCCAGCAGGCGCGTATCCGGTCACAAAAAGCGCCGGACGGGACCGAATGGACACCACGCAGACGCCGCGTAACCCGGATACAGGAGCGCATTCGCTTTATCTGGAATAACGAAGCACGCACGCTGAAAAACTGGCATCACGACACGGGGAAATACGGGCGAACCATTACCGGGTGGGATGAGGATAAAAACAATATCCGCACGTTTTACCGGGATGACATCGACCGTTTTCTGGAAATACGCACCCGGCGCATCAACCAGGACAGCACAAAGCGCGTCCCCATGTTCGTAAAACTGCGCACCGCCCGCTACCTGAAAGCCCGTGCAGATGCCTCCGGTGTGACGGTGGGTTACAGCGGCGTGGCCGCACGTATTGCACGCGTTCATCAGTTCGGTGAGCGCGATCAGGTTGCGCCGGGCATTTTCACCGATTACCCGGTACGTGAGCTGTTGGGTATCAGCCAGGCAGATGAGCGCCTGATTTATAACACGGTGCTGGGCCGGATTGCGGAGGCTGTACGGTGAGCGCAGAACTCATGCGACTGCTGAGCAACATCATCCGCACCGGGATCATCTCTGAAGTTGATGAGAAGTCCTGGCGCGTGCGCGTTCGCAGCGGCGAACTGGAAACAGGCTGGTTGCGCTGGAACACCACGCGCGCGGGAGCCTTCAATGTGTGGCTGCCGCCATCACCAGGCGAACAGGTGGTAATTGCCTGCATTGGCGGCAACCCGGAAACCGCCATGATAATTGGCAGCCTGTGGAGTGATGCCAGTCCGGCCCCCGGCAAAAGCCTGAAAGAAATCGTGGTCAGCGCGCCGGATGGCGCGGTGTTCCGCTACGACGCAGACGCTGGCGCACTGAGCGCCAGCGGCATGAAAACAGCCACCCTGCAGGCATCCGTCAGCGTGACACTGGATACGCCCGTCGTGGAATGCACAAACCTTCTGAGAACAGCGACGCTTGACGTCACAAAAGGGGGAAAGATGAGCGGCAATATCACGCACAGCGGCGGCAACTTCACCTCAAACGGCATCACAGTGCATACGCATAAACACGGTGGTGTGAAAGGCGGCAGCGATTCGACAGGAGGCCCGCAGTGACAACCCGCTACACAGGAATGAATCCGGACGGGACGGGAAACCTGAATGATATGGAGCACCTGAAACAGTCAGCCAGGGACATCCTGACCACCCCGCTGGCCAGCCGGGTTATGCGACGGGAATATGGCAGCCTTGTACCTGATTTGATTGACGAACCCATGAATAACACCACGCGTCTGCAATGCATGAGTGCTGCCGTGATTGCGCTGACACGATGGGAACCCCGCATTGCCCTGGACGCCATCGACGTTGTCTGGAAAGCGGGAGGCCGCGCCGGGGTGACGCTGTCGGGCACTGTCATGCAGACCATGCAGAATGTTGAGTTAACCATCACGCTGAGGGAGTAAATCATGCCTGCTGTTGACCTTTCCCAGTTACCGGAACCCGCCATCATCGCGAAGCCTGATTTTGAGGCAATTCTGGCTGACACAAAGGCCATGATGATTGCGTCCTATCCTGCCGAACAGCGTGAAGCCGTCTCCGCCGCGCTGGAGCTGGAATCGGAACCCCTGAACGTTATCGCCCAGACAACAGCGTTTCGTGAAATGCTGTTACGCCAGCGGGTCAATGAGGGTGCACGCGCCTGCATGTTAAGCCACAGCGCCGGGACAGACCTGGACAACCTCGCGGGCAATATGAACACAAAGCGCCTGGTTATCACTCCGGCAACGGATACCACCGACGCGGTGATGGAAAGCGACACATCGCTGAGACTGCGGGCGCAACGGGCGTATGACGGTCTGAGTGTTGCTGGCCCGTCAGGCGCATACGAGTATTTTGCACGCAGCGCCAGCGGTCTGGTACGCGACGCGCGAGCCATCAGCCCGTCTCCGGCCAACGTGACGGTTTCCATCCTGTCCACTGAAGGCGACGGCACAGCAACGGAGGCGTTGCTTAATACCGTTCGCGCCGTTCTGAATGCAGAGGATACCCGCCCGGTGGCCGACCGCCTGACCGTACAGAGCGCCAGAATCGTGACATGGCGGCTGAATGCAAAACTGTACTTTTACCCCGGCCCGGAATCCGAACCTATTCTGGCCGCGGCTGAATCGTCGTTCAGGAAGTGGCTGGCTGAGCAGGGGCTTATCGGTCAGGACGTGGCGTTGTCCGCCATTGCTGCCGCACTGCATGTGCACGGTGTGCAACGCGTGGAGATAATCGAACCCACACAGAATATGGCCATCAGCGACATACAGGCGGCGCGCTGTGAGTCATTCACCATCAGCGAAGGTGGACGCAATGAGTAATTCGTTGTTACCCCCATCAGCCAGCAATTTCATGCGTTGTGCCGAAGCCGTCGGAACACGCATTACAGACATTCCGGTAGACCTCAACACGTTGTGGTCGCCGGACACCTGCCCGGTGCATCTGCTGCCTTATCTCGCCTGGGCGTTTTCCGTTGACCGCTGGGATCGCAACTGGCCGGAAGAGACAAAGCGACAGGTGATTCGTGATGCATGGCTGATACACCGACACAAAGGGACCATCAGCGCACTGCGAAGAGCCGTGGAGGCTCTCGGCTACCTGATTGAAGTAAAGGAGTGGTGGCAACTCAATGAGGAGCCTGGGACATTTCGCATTGTTGTCGGAGTACTTGATCAGGGCATCACCGATGAAATGTATCAGGAACTTGAGCGCCTTATTGCGGATGCAAAACCAGTAAGTCGCCATCTGACGGGGCTGGCGATCAGCCTGAGTGTGAACGGAAAGATTTTCGTTGGTACGGGATGCTATTACGGCGACGCCCTGACGGTTTATCCCTACACCCCGGAGTCCATTATTGTCGAAGGGGATTATTTCCCTGCCCCGGCCATTCATTTAATTGATAATCTGAGAGTAAACGCATGACAGTGAAATACTACGCCATTCTGACTAATCAGGGCGCGGCACGACTGGCTAACGCGACGATGCTCGGCAGTAAGCTGAATCTGACGCAAATGGCCGTTGGTGATGCAAATGGTGTGTTACCAACACCAGACCCTGCACAAACAAAACTGATTAACCAGAAACGCATTGCACCGCTGAATCTTCTGAGTGTTGACCCTAACAATCAGAGCCAGATTATTGCGGAGCAAATCATCCCTGAAAGCGAGGGAGGATTCTGGATCCGTGAGATTGGTCTTTATGATGATGAAGGTGTACTCATTGCGGTGGCAAACTGCCCGGAAACGTACAAACCGCAGTTGCAGGAAGGCAGTGGACGCACCCAGACTATCCGCATGATTCTGGTTGTCACGAACACCGAAGCCATCACGCTGAAAATCGACCCGTCTGTGGTTCTGGCAACCCGCAAATATGTGGATGATAAAATCTCAAAGCACGAACAGTCACGACGTCACCCGGACGCCTCGCTGACCACAAAAGGCTTTGTTCAACTTAGCAGCGCCACCAACAGCACCTCTGAAACGCTGGCCGCCACACCAAAAGCCGTCAAGGCGGCATACGACCTTGCAGCCGGCAAGGCCCCCGTCAGCCACACTCACCCGTGGAGTCAGATAACGGGAGTGCCTGCTGCCTCGCTGACGGCAAAAGGCACCGTACAATTGAGCAGTGCCATCAACAGCACGTCTGAAATACTGGCCGCCACACCGAAAGCGGTCAAGGCTGCATACGATCTGGCAAACGGAAAACAACCGGCAGATGCCACGCTCACTGCTCTGGCAGGACTTGCCACTGCAGCAGATCGGTTGCCTTATTTTACCGGAGCAGACCGCGCAGCGCTGGCAACCCTTACAGCTATTGGTCGCGCTATTATCGCTAAGGGCAGTATAAAAGATGTCCTCAATTACCTTGGTTTGGGGGAAGGCTCTGCATTGCCTGTTGGTGTACCGGTTCCATGGCCCAC
>OIXA01000748.1_pt1 | contig 45150 bp, 34 predicted proteins | sample 1587721 | NCBI WGS metagenome assembly OIXA01 (sample SAMEA3888900, study PRJEB22519) | human gut metagenome | biome: human gut; feature: human-associated habitat; material: faeces | place: Denmark | collected 2013
ATCCTGCTGCTCTTTAACATTGTCAACGCAATAGGATACTTCGTTAATGAGCACAGAAACGCCCATCCCAGCGAGATGAAAGTCAAAGTGGACACCTTGTTCGTTTATGACACCATCTTCATAGAAAAGCCCGTAATCAAGAAAGTGGAGACAATAGATACTCTCCTGCTACCGGTGCCAACCACCGACACTCTGATGCTGCACGACACGGTCCTAATTCACCTGCCCATAGAACAACGCCAATACTCAGACCCTCGCTACACCGCCTGGGTCTCCGGCTACCGGCCCCAGCTCGACAGCATCCGGATCTACCAGCAAACGGAATACATCACCAAAGAAATCAAGATGGTCACAAAACCCAAGCGCTGGGGAATAGGACTTCAGGCAGGGTATGGAGTCAGTTTCAGCAACAAGCAAATTAATGCGACACCTTACATCGGAATCGGAATCAGTTACAACATACTAACCTGGTAAGCCAACTCTATCGGGCTATATACAGTATGCCGATAAAAAATCCCCAACTTTCCATTCGGAAGGCTGGGGAATTTTCTTTCATTCTGACTTTTGCCGGATTTTCGTGCTTTTTGAGTTTCCTTCGGTTTAATACACATAACCCTAAAAATTCGTGTATATTTTTGTGTATTTAACACATAACTCATTGATACACAATGTAAATTGTGGAGATGGGCGGGGTCGAACCGCCGTCCAAACATCGCACCAGATAGCTTTCTACACGTTTATCCGTCCTTTGATTGTCGGCTCGGGCCTGCCGGATGGCGGGCTAACCTGAGCTTATCCTTTAAGTCTTGGCGGAGTTTAAAGGAGTCCCTCCGTGCATCCGGTTTGAATGATACCCCGAACTCAGAACATAACCGGCTTAAAGTCTGCGGGATACTCGTCAGTGCCGCAACCTTGGCGGCCCGATTAAGGTGATCAACCTAGTTGATTACGCAGCGAGTGCATAGTTGTTGTTAGCAACTGAATTTATGGCCGCTGAGATTTACGAGCAAACGTGCCATACGCTCGACGTGCTTACCACCCGACATCAATGCTGTCAAAACCAATACATCCCCGGGTAGAATTGCAAATATAGTAAAAAATCGTCAATTACCAATATTTTGTAGACCCTACGTGTGTTTTAAATCTGTTAATTTGATATCCGGTTCGGATTAATTTAAATCCATACGGAAAAATCCGAGCCGTTCTCCCATTCCTTGATTTCTACGCCGGCCAACAAGCCGGCATAGTTTATATAGATTTCCAAGTCATTCAGATTCTTGCAGGTCCAGTCATATCTGCTTTCAGTTATAATCTCGTTCAAGTCATATTCTTTCTCGACTTCGCCTGAACGCTTGTTCATTATGGTCAGTTTCAGGTCACAGTCTTCGTTGAACTGCCTTGGGAGATTAGTCTTGAATTCATCTTTGTCAGGAACTGTTTTGACAGCCTTGTGTCTGAATTTGCCCCTTACAGGCGTCATGGAAAAGGCATCGAAACCGTTGATCTCGCCTGAAATCACAAACTCATAGGGATATTCCCCGCCGCCGGGATTCTCATATTTTATGGTCAATGTAGACCAATTCTTGAGGAAGGTGGCCTTAGCTTTAGCCTGTTCCTGAAAGCAATCGATAACATCGCAGTATGCCATTACTCTGTCAGAGTCATCTCCTTCATTTATAATGACATTACGACCAATAATCTTGTTGCGTTCCAATCCTTGGACAGCGGAAATCTCTATCTCGCATTTAGTTACTTTTTTAGTGAAAGAGTCAGCTCTTCCCGTTATGGGAATCTCCTCAGAACAGAACATCTCTGAAAGCCCCCAAATCGACACCTGAGCCGGACCATGGACTTCCGATGCATCCGAAAGATCCACGGTGAGTTGGCATGGACATAGGGAACGTTCTTCCTTTACTGTACATGAAATCGTTGAAACTGTCAGAATTGACAGGATTATTGACCGTAATGACATAATTATTATAGATTTAGATTTGGATGTCTCCGCTGAATCCTATTTCCCAGTCTTCCACTCTAATGTTGAAATCACAATCCTCAACAGATATTTTGGAATCAGGGTCGCTGCTTCCAGGACGTGTCAATGTCAGGTTGTTGATGGTGTAAGTCTTGTTCGCTTCCAACTTTTCGAAAGTGACAGGGTAGTAACATGTTTTTCCGTCGATAGTGAACTCTGCGATGAGTCTGGTCTTTCTTGGACCGAACTCGATTGCAAATGAATCATCTGTGGTAGTGTTCGGATATACATAAAGATATGCACCTACAGATGTGGTGGAACCATTGGCAATATCCTTTTTGTTGATGGCTCTGAATGCTAGATCGCTGATCTTTGCAGGACTCTCGTTTTTGCGTTTATTGTACCAAATGGTCGGTTTGGAAGTTAGGTCATATGAGATGTCTCCGCAGATATTGACCGCATAAATGCTGACCAGATCCATCTTTTTTGCTGCCAATGCCGGTGAGGTGAATTGTCTGATTACGTTGTCAAGAACGATTCTCGCTGCGATACGTTTCACCGGAATGGAAACTGTAGAAGAAGCATTGACCTCTTTGTTCACTGAACCGACCATGATGTATTTCTGGTCAGCATTGTCCTCCATGCGCGATACAGTCTTCTTCAGCTGCTCTTCAGTCTCTACAACCTCATTCGGAGCGTTCACCAATGCGTAAACATGTTTCTTTCCGGGAGAACAACGCACTTTTACCGTTGCCGGATTAGTCTCTTCTGAAGTGTAGCCGTCGATGGCTCCATCCTCGTTGAAAACGAAAATCTGCAGGCTTTTGACTACGACCTCGTTCTCTTTTGGGCTTACTGTCGATTTTGTCGGCAGTCCTGAGACGATCTGTGCATTGATTTCGATTTCCCTTTTTCCGGATGTGTCAGGGTTAGCGTCATCCATGTTGCATGCTGTAGGGATAACAGCAAGGCTTGCCACTAGTGTGGCAAAAAATGAAAATTTGTTCATAATGTATTGATTTATAAAATTATATGGTTATTTTTATATCGTCACGTTTATTCCAGACGCCTATTTTGTAATCGACTCCGTTTATTGTGTAAGAGGTCTCTCCATATGGGTCAGAAGCTGGAATACTTTTAAGCGTTAACTCCTTAATGTCCAATTCGCAATTCCATGGTTCCGGGAATGAAAGCGGAATGTTATACCAGCCGGGGAGTCCTTCAGGCCCAGTCACTTCCAGGATTAATGTGACGTTGTATTTCCCGTCGGAACTGATCTCCGGAATGGGGTAAAGACTTATCCCTGTAAATAATGTGTTTCCCGATGGCAGCAGGGGAGAGGAACTGTTTCTGAACTCATCACTGAGCATTCCGGGATGACTGGTGAATTCCGTACTCCAATAGTCGCGGACAGTCCCCGTTTCAGCATAGCTGACACATGCCTCGTCATACAGTTTTTTCCAGTCATCAGAACTTCTGTCAGATGTGTTTGTCTTGGTCCGTGCATCAGAAATGAACTTTCCTCCGTCCCATCGTATATACTCAGGGCAGCCGGGTACGAACATTCGTTTGACAGTAAGTTCCAGGCCTGTCTGATTATGGATGTTCATCACATGGATTTTGTCTATCAGCCTGGAAACAGGCACCTCTACCGTGCATCTGTTCTCGATCTTTCGCTTGGTGCTCCCCGCCATGAACAGCGTGCCTGAGCATTGGTCGGAATAAGCGAACCAGTCGTTGGAAGATGCGTCCGAAAGAATGTCACTGATGAACCTGCCTTCAGGATTCGGGATTTCCCGGATATTCACGAGAGCATAGACATAGTATTCTACCGAAGAACTGTACTCGATATCCATCTCCAAGTCTGTAATCCCGGCGAAGTACTTGCTGTGTATGACCTCGTCGTTCGCGCAGATGAAAAACTGTACTGTCTTCGCGAGTGATTCGTTCTGTTCAGCTTTAGTGATATTCATTCCGGCGTTTGTCAATGTTAATTTCACGGGTCCTGTTTCAAGTTCCTGTTTGGAAGATGTGCATCCTGCCAAACTGATAGTCAACAGGGTTATTATAAGCTTTATAGTTTTCATGATGTCAGTCAATTAGTTCTCTTTAGCCAGTCCATATTTCTTTATCAGCATGGAAATCTCAGGATCCAAATTTCCCCTGTGAACGAATCTCGGATTCATTTCGCATGAAATCTTGTAGTGTTCCACTGCTTGTTCGAATTGCCCTGCACGACTATACAGTATGGCTAGCATGTAATGGACTTTGTCCGTCTTCTCTAACTTTTGGAGAATATCCAGAGCGCTCGCATTGTAATCCATTGCACAATAGGCGACTGCCAAGTTGTAATCTCCGTAAGGCCTGAGCAGCGATATGGCTTTCGCATAGTCTCTGTCGGCTAAAGCTTTCACGCCGTTCATATATGTCGTGTCCAGTACTGTTGTCCTCATGGTATCCTGTACCATACCTTTTCGATGCAAGTAAAAATTAAATTTGACGGTTCTCAGTTTGGGGTAAATCTGTTCTCTCAAATACCTGTAATATGATTGTGTGCTCAATGCTGCTTCACGTCTGTCCAGGTCGTTAATGGAGGCGGTTTCGAAGTAAGCGTCCTTGTCAGCTCGGGTCAATACCGTATCCTGTCTTATGAGAGCATCCATCATCGGCCAGTTCTCGCCTGCGCTTTTGGAGATGAAAGTTACCTTAGGCATATCGTTTGCGACTGATATGGCTCCAGTCGTATCCATTTGAAAACCAAGTTCTCCGATAAGAGAATCCCTTATTTCTGTCAATGTCTTTCCTAAGTATGCCGATATGGATTTTGCTCTTTTTTCGGATAAGGTCTTGTTGTATTTCACAAGACCTTCGGGCGAGCTCGAGGCTGTCACTATAATGGAATCCATCTCAAATACTGTGTCTGCCGCGAGCGAAATCAGGTTCTTCCGGATTCTGCCGATTTCCGACCGGTTATTCCCCAGGTTTATGTCAATGTCCGAACTTGCGGATAAGAAGTCCACATAGCAGGCAGTGGAAGCATCTACTTTTCTGGAAATGATTTTGGTCAGATATCTTTCCTCCATGTCAGTGAAAGCACTTAGCGAACTGATATAGAAAGTCAGAGGCTGTCCGGGTGGAATATTTATGACTTCCTTTCCATCTTCAAGTATGGAACCGGATAGTTTTATGTCAGCTTTCCTCAACTTCGGGCAGGTCGCTATGGTCTGTGTATAGTCATATATGAAATCGCCTTCCGGGGATACGATTACCGTATCTAATCTTATACCTTCCTTTACAATGGGCGCTTTCACGTACTTCTGGTACATTTTGTCTTTTTTCGATATTCTTCTTTGGTTGATGTTGATTTTTAAATTGCTCGTATAGTGCTCTATGGCAGCTTGTTCCGTGACTCCGTAAACCGAAGCGAATTCCTCTTCGGACACGAAGGAAGTGTCTTTTCTGAACTGATACAGCAACGGTATGTTACGCTTGATGAAAACTTCCAGTTGATGCACATCGATGAATTTGTCCTGGTCGGATACTATCGAATCTAAAAACCTCTGATATCGTTCATATCCTTTCAGCTGACGCTTTCTGTAATCTGCACCTGTTATTATGACAGGTTCCAGTCGGGTGCTGTCTTCCAGTATGAACATGTCGGGGTTCAGACGCAACTGCCATTTGCTGTCCTGAAGAGCATGAGGAACCCTTACTTGAAACTGTAAATCGACTTTGCCATGTCGTTCGGCTACGTTCCTGAATCTTGCCGTAACCGTTGACGCTCTGATGACGTCTGTAGCTGTCATCTCTCCATTCTCATCCCTCACAGCATTCATTATCAGCACATCTGAGGTGTCTCTTACTTCCAATGTGTCTTTGTCGGCATACGTCGGTATGGGTATGGACGGTATGGACGGCTCCGCAGGCAATGAAAGCTCTGCGCAGACAGGATTATCCCTCAAATTGCTGATTTTATGTTGTAGGCTGCAGGCGCCTAGAAGAGTGCCAACGGCCAGTAGCAAGACTTTTCTTTTCATCGTTGTACCGAATGTGGCGTTATTATTGTCCGAAGGACGGTTGTACAGGTTCGTCAGTGTTCATTATGACGATTTTGTTGGCAAGCACTTCGTAAAAGCTCTTGTCTACGCCATCAGCACCTTCAAATTTCTGGCATCTCACGCGCCCGTTTACGTGTACTAACGCGCCCTTGGTTATCAGACGCAGATCTGGCATACCCTTACCTGGCCACGCGGTAATGTTGTGCCAGGTCGTCTCGATTACCGGATTACCGTCTTTTCCTTTGAATGCATAGTTAGTGGCAAGTGAAAACCTGATCACTTCGGAGTTACCCACGTTCTGGAGTTTAACGTTCCCTACGTTTCCTCTCAGCTCAATTCTGTTAATCTGTTCCATAATTCTGTTGTTTTATTTCGGCAACAGGATGCGCGCTTCCGATTGTCCGGGGGCAAAGTAAGAGTGAAAAAATGACTGAAAAAAGGAAATTTAAAGTGGACAATGCACATTTTTACGTTTCTTAAATTTCGGTCAAAAAGGTGGTAATTTAAGAAACGTAAATTAGGCCTATAAATTCTCGTGTGGCAAAATCCGGTTTTTCGGGCATAATTGAGAAAACATTTAAGAATCATAAAAAACCAATGGGTGAAAGTCCACTTTTGATAGTCTTTGACAGAAAAATGACGCATCTTGCATGCCTGACCAAAAACATTGTTATCATGACAGGATATAAAATACTGGATCGATTGCATGAAAGAGGAACATGCTTGGAATGTGGAGAAACTTATTATGGCCGTCCCAACCAAAAGTTTTGCTGTGAGACTTGCAAAAACAGGTTCAACAACAAGAAAGCACAGGATATCCGAAACACAAAGTTGAGGATCAACACGATTCTTGAGAGGAACTATGCCATACTTTCGAGTCTGATAAAGGAAAACCGTTATTCCATATCATTATTTGATTTGTCTGCGATGGGATACAAAATCGATTATATGACATTCAATTGCAAACTGAATCGTCATGACCAATGCGGTTGCTACGATATCTCATACATCAGGGCTCCTACACGTATATATAATATAAGAAGGGTGAAATATGATAAAAGTTATATCTTTGTGCCATGAATAATCCTTTGTTGACAAAATCGCTCCTTCCATATGGAGCTCCTCAGTTCGACAAAATACGGACTGAGCATTATCTTCCGGCATTTGAAACCGGCATAGAAGAAGCTATGGCTGAAATAGATAGAATCGCTGAGAATCCAGAGATTCCATCTTTTGCCAATACGATTGAAGCCCTTGAGTATTCCGGTAAAACGCTCAGCGGAGTTTCTGATATATTTTACAATATATTGGAAGCAGATGCTGATGATGAACTCCAGGAAATTGCGGAGAAAGTGTCTCCGATGATGACACGCTATTCTATGTATGTATCTCTGAATGAGAAACTTTTCGCCAGAGTTAAAGCAGTGTACGAAGCGAAAGATCAGCTGAATTTGGCGCAAGATCAGAAGCGTTTGCTGGAGCAGACCTATAAGTCTTTTGCACGTCAGGGAGCTAATCTTTCGGGGGAAGACAAGAAGATCTATAGCGAAAAAATGGAGAGATTGTCCCTCCTTTCACTCCAGTTCGGAAAGAATGTGTTGGCGGCGACCAATGCTTTTGTCCTGAATATCACCGACGAGAAAGATTTGGAAGGACTGCCTTCTTCGCTTAAAGAGCAGGCTCGGGAGACGGCAGAAGAGAAGGGCATGGAAGGCTGGGCTTTCACTTTGGACAGACCGATGTATGCTCCGTTCATGCAGAATTGCAGGAATCGTGAACTCAGGCACAAAATGTACTTCGCTTATAACACCAGAGCAGTTGGGGGCGTAAATGACAATACGTCCATCGTCCGTGAAATAGCTCAGTTGAGGCTGGAAGTGGCAAATCTTCTCGGTTATGAGACGTGGGCGGACTATGTGCTGGAGGAAAACATGGCAAAAAGCCGGACGGCAGCATTGACCTTCCTTAACGAACTTATGGATAAGAGTTTGCCGTTTGGGCGACGGGACGTCGAGGCGGTGCGGACCTACGCATTGGCGAACGGCTTCGAGGGCGACGAACTCATGGCGTGGGATTTCAGTTTCTGGGCTGAACGGTATAAGGAGAGCGAGTATGCGTTGAACGAGGAGAAGCTAAAGCCGTATTTCCGTCTGGAAAACTGTATCGATGCCGTGTTTGGACTTGCGACGAAATTATATGGAATTACGTTCGAGCCGCGTATGGATATTCCTGTGTATCATAAAGATGTGAAAGTCTATGATGTGAAGGATCAGGATGGTCGCCATCTTGCGTTGTTCTACGCTGACTTTTTCCCGCGCCCGACCAAGCGCGGAGGAGCGTGGATGACTGAGTTTAGGGGTCAATGCATAAGAAACGGGGTGGAGGAACGTCCGTTCATCAGCATTGTCACGAACTTTACCAAGCCGACCGGGAGTACGCCGTCATTGATAACTCATGATGAACTCACGACACTTTTGCATGAGTTCGGGCATTCGCTGCACGGGATGTTGGCTGAGGGAAGATACCCTTCTTTGTGTGGGACCAATGTTGCCAGAGATTTCGTGGAACTTCCGTCGCAGATAATGGAAAACTGGGCATTTGAGCCGGAATTCCTGGATAATTTTGCGAAAGATTATAAGACAGGGGAAGTGATTCCGACAGAATTGGTAAACAAGATTGTCAGGGCAAAGAATTATCTTTCAGGTTATTATCAGGTCCGTCAGTTGGACTTCGGAGAATTGGATATGGCTTGGCATACGTTGGGCACCATGACGCAAGACAGTACGTTGGAATTTGAGAAAAAAACATTGGCAGACTATCGCACATTGCCTTACGTTGAAGGTACAGCGATTTCCACGTCATTCAACCATATATTCGCAGGAGGATATTCTGCCGGATATTATTCTTACAAATGGGCTGAAGTTCTGGAGGCTGATGCGTTCTCTCTGTTTGCTGAAAAGGGGATATTCGACAAGTCGGTCGCAGCGTCATTCCGTAGGGAGATACTCTCTAAAGGAGATTCGGAAGATCCGGCTGTCCTGTATAAGAATTTCAGGGGACATAACCCTGATTCTCAGGCATTAATGAAAAAACTTGGGCTCGTGTAGAACCCAAGTTTTTTAAAAATGTATGTAGCCGGATTTAAGCGGCTTCCTGTTTCTTCGGATCCTTGAACAGAATCATGAAAAGCACTGCTACCACCAGAGCGTAAGCGGCGAAAATGTACCATGCCGTACTCCATGACGGGTTGGCTGATTCGAAAACGAACTTGTTTACAATTACCTGAGCACCAAGTGTTCCGATAGTGGCGCCGATACCGTTGGTCATAAGCATGAACAGTCCCTGTGCACTTGAACGTATCTTCTCATCGGTCTTCATATTCACGTAAAGAGAACCTGAAATGTTGAAGAAGTCGAAAGCGACACCATAGACAAGGCATGAGAGAATGAACATCCAGACTCCTGAACCAGGGTTACCTGCTCCGAAAAGACCAAATCTGAATACCCAAGCTGTCATGGCGATCAGCATCACTTTCTTGATGCCGAAAAACTTCATCGCTATCGGAATGAGAAGAATGCACAATGTCTCTGAAATCTGAGATATTGAGATCAATGCATTGGCGTTCTGTGCTCCCCATGAATCAGCATACTCCGGAATGGAAGCGAAACTCGTGATGAACGGGTTTGCGAATCCGTTGGTAATCTGAAGTGACACTCCGAGAAGCATGGAGAAAATGAAGAAAATCGCCATGTCCTTTTTCTTGAACAGTGAGAAAGCCCTCAGACCGAACACGTCCACGAAAGAAGTGCCTTCATTTGTCTTGCTGACTGGGCACGGGGGCAGGGTCAGTGCATAAGCGCAGAGTGCAAGTCCGATAATACCAGATGTAAAGAACTGGTTATAAGAATGTTGGAACTGTACGCCATCGATAGTCATGAAGTTTACGAAAAGCATGCTGCAGATAAAACCGACGGTTCCGAATACTCTGATAGGAGGGAAGTCCTTCACGGTGTCGAGACCGTATCTTTCCAGACCGGAATATGCCACTGAGTTGGAAAGAGCGATAGTAGGCATATAGAATGCTACACTGAGGCTATATAATCCAAAAAGGTGACCGAAAGCAACATTCTCTCCTGCTGACATTCCATACCATCCTGCTGCGATCATAAACAATCCTGCGAGACCATGGCATATGCTGAGCACTTTCTGCGCTGGTATATATTTATCAGCGATGATACCCACTATAGCCGGCATGAAAATAGAGACGATTCCTTGCATTGCATAGAAAATGCCGATCTTGGCACTCATTCCGATTCCTGCGAGGTAACTGCCCATGGAAGTCAGATACGCTCCCCAGATGGCATATTGCAGGAAATTCATAATTATCAGCCTCATGCTGATTCCGTTGTTCTTCATATTACTATGACTTTGTTTGTTTTTGTTGAAGTTGTTCTAGTGAATTTCGAAACCGAAATCAGGCAAATGTACAAGTTTTTATCGTATTTTTACTAACTTTGAAAGTTGAAACTTGAAAAATTAATGAAATTCGAAAAGATAGCTTCAGATCCGCAGTCATCTGCACGATGTGGTGTGATAACCACTGACCATGGTCAGATAGAGACACCTATCTTCATGCCGGTAGGAACTGTAGGTTCTGTAAAGGGTGTATATCACAGAGATTTGAAAGAGGATATTAAAGCGCAGATTATCCTCGGAAATACTTATCATTTGTACCTTCGTCCAGGTCTGGATACATTGAAAGCAGCCGGAGGGCTTCATAAATTCATATCATGGGACAGACCGATATTGACCGACAGCGGCGGTTTCCAGGTATTCTCACTTACGGGAATCAGAAAGCTTACACCTGACGGCTGTACGTTTTCTTCGCATATAGATGGCTCCAGACATACTTTTACACCTGAAAATAATGTTGATACTCAGCGTATTATCGGCGCTGATATCATGATGGCGCTGGATGAGTGCTGTCCGGGAGACGCAGACTACGACTATGCGAAAAAATCATTGAAAATGACCCAAAACTGGCTCGAAAGATATCTGAAGAGATTCGATGAGACAGAGCCTCTTTACGGTTACAGCCAGACAGTGTTCCCGATTATCCAGGGGTGCGTTTATCCTGAACTTAGGAAAATGGCGGTGGATCATGCGGTATCGTTCGACAGGGAAGGATATGCCATCGGAGGACTTGCGGTCGGAGAACCTACGGAGAAAATGTATGAGATGCTGGAACTTGTGTGCCCGCTCCTTCCGGACGACAGGCCTCGTTATCTCATGGGGGTAGGAACACCTGCCAACTTGCTGGAAGGTATCGCCAGGGGAGTGGATATGTTCGACTGCGTCATGCCGACAAGAAACGGACGTAACGGCATGTTGTTCACCTGGAACGGAATAATGAACATGCGCAACAAAAAGTGGGAGAATGACTTCTCTCTCATTGACCCGGACGGGGCATCTTTCGTGGACAGAACTTACACGAAGGCCTATTTGAGGCATCTTTTTGTCGCAGGTGAGATGTTTGCTGCTATGATTGCGAGTGAACATAATCTCGCGTTCTATCTGGATTTGGTCCGTACTGCGCGCCGGCACATTCTGGCCGGAGATTTCAAATCCTGGAAAGACGTGACGGTAAAACGGATAATGACAAGGCTTTAGACTATGTTTCCAAAGAAACTTGATCTCTACATAATAAAGAAGTTCATGTTTACCTTCTTTATCGCGATTCTGCTTATTATCGGAATCGTGATAATCTTCGACATCAGCGAGAAGGTGGACGATTTCGTGTCCAGACAGGCACCGATAGAGTCCATTATCTTCGATTATTATTTGAACTTCATACCTTATTTCATGAATATGTTCAGTCCTCTGTTCGTATTCATTACGGTCATTTTCTTTACCTCGAGGATGGCGGCGAATTCGGAGATAATCGGTATATTGTCCTGCGGAATCAGTTTCCACAGAATGATGGTGCCATATATCTTTTCCGCAACCGTAATCGCCTTATTGTCATTGGCCTTGAACCTCTTTGTGATTCCGCGGTCCAATGTCGAACGGCATAGATTTGAGGCTGTTTATACGAAGAAGAAAGCTCAGGCATCGGAAAGAAACATCCATTACCAGATAGCTCCGGGAGAGTTCGTGTATGTGGAGCAGTTCAGCAAATATAACAACACGGCTTATAAGTTCACGCTGGAGACTATAAAAGATAATCAGCTGGTTTCCAAATTGTCCGCAGAACGTGCGGTATGGGACAGTACTTTCGGTGGATGGACACTCAAGAAGTATTTTATCAGAGATTATAACGACGAGGGGCTTGAAGACAAGGTCAAGTGCGGTGAACAGTTGGATACGGTAATCAGTCTGACTGTCACGGATATGGTAAGAAAGAAAAATACCGTGGAAGACCTTCCGTATCAAGACCTTAACGAACTTATCGAGACGCAGAAGCAGCGAGGTGACCCGAATGTGAAATACTCGCTCATCGAAAAACAACAGAGATTCTCATTGCCGTTTTCCGCTTTCATCCTCACGATTATGGGTGTGGCATTGTCCTCACGTAAAAAGAGGGGAGGCATCGGATGGAACCTTGCGATCGGAATCGCACTCAGTTTCTCTTACATTTTGTTCATGAGGTTCAGTCAAATGTTTGTCTACACAGGTGTCATGCCGCCGTGGCTTGCAATTTGGCTTCCTAATATGATATTTGCGCTCATCGCCGGCGTATTGTATAAGATAGCGCCGAAATAGTCTGTAAACCAACAACTTATAATAATTATTACAATGGCTGAACATTCGTTGTCTCCTATGAAGCGCACCATCGTCGGTGTGCAATTCATGTTTGTGGCATTCGGCTCTACCGTGCTTGTCCCGATTCTCTGTAATCTCGATCCGGCTGTGGCCCTGCTTGCTGCCGGTCTCGGTACTTTACTGTTCCATTTAGTTACTGGTGGTAAAGTTCCTATTTATCTCGGCAGTAGTTTTGCGTTCATCGCCCCTATCATTAAGGCGACAGAACTTTACGGACTTTCAGGCATGTTCTGCGGACTTGTTTCCGTAGGTTTAGTCTATATGCTTATGAGCTTGCTGGTCAAGACCTTCGGAATAGAATTCATAAAGAAATTGTTCCCGCCGATTGTTATCGGTCCGGTAATTATCCTCATCGGTCTCTCACTTGCAAGTACAGGTGTAAACATGGCTAAGGCCAACTGGATTTTGGCCCTTGTGTCTCTGGCTGTTGCAGTGGCAGCTTCCATCTGGGGTAAAGGCATTGTGAAACTAATTCCTGTAGTATTCGGCGCTGTAGCCGGCTACATAGTATCTTTATTATTCTTCAGAGAATCCATGGATTTCTCACCAGTGGCACAGGCCTCATGGTTTGCCATCCCTAAACTTTCCCATATGTCATTCTCATGGCAGGCAATCCTGTTCATGGCCCCTGTCGCCATCGCCCCGATAATCGAACACGTGGGAGATATGTACGCCATCAGCTCCATCGCAGGCAAGGACTTCATCAAAGACCCTGGACTTCACAGAACACTCCTCGGAGATGGTCTCTCATGCTGCTTGGCTGCATTCCTCGGAGGTGCTCCAATCACTACTTATTCTGAGGTTACAGGTGCGGTATCACTTACAAAAGTCACTGACCCGTCAGTACTGAGAATCGCCGGTGTCTCTGCCGTTGTATTGGCTCTCATCGGAAAAGTAGGTGCCGTCATCCAGACGATACCTCAGGCCGTTCTCGGCGGCATCATGTTGCTCCTCTTCGGCTCCATCGCTTCAGTCGGCATCAGCAATATGATCGAATCCAAACTGAATATGGGATCGACAAGAAACCTCATCATATCATCATTGATCCTGACCATAGGCATCGGAGGCGCGGTAATCGACTTCGGCAGTTTTTCTCTTGCAGGAATCGGACTCGCATCGATCGTCGGTGTGGTGCTGAACCTCATTTTGCCTCACGACAAGGAAGTTTCTGAAACATTGGAATCGAAATGAAAGTTAAAATTGTAAACAAATCATCGAACCCTTCTCCTGCTTACGCGACACTTCAGTCGGCAGGTATGGATATCCGTGCGAACTTGCAGGAACCTGTGACACTGGCCCCGCTCCAGCGAGCCCTCATTCCGACCGGTATTTACATCGCATTGCCGGAAGGCTTTGAGTGTCAGGCTCGTCCACGTAGCGGCCTGGCTGTAAAACACGGCATCACAGTTCTCAATTCACCAGGTACCATCGACGCGGATTATCGCGGTGAACTGAAGATTCTGCTCGTGAATCTCTCTGATACTCCGTTTGTTATCGAAAATGGAGAACGTATTGCACAGCTTGTGGTTGCACGCCACGAGCATGTGGAATGGGAAGAAGTCGAAGTCCTCGATGAGACCGGAAGGGGAGAGGGCGGTTTTGGAAGTACAGGCGTAAAATAATGGAAATTAAAGAATTATATTCTATTTTTTGTCAATGCGGATGTGTCGCTACCGATAGTCGTAAGATTAGCGGCGGGGAGTTGTTCATCGCGTTGAAAGGCGAAAATTTCGACGGAAACGAATACGCCGAAAAAGCGTTGAATTCAGGTGCTGCCTATGTTGTAGTGACCTCTGGTTCAGTTGTTTGCGATAAAAGTTCTGCGTATTTGGATTCGGATGGACGTAGCAGGATTATTCCTGTAAGCGATACTTTGCAGACACTTCAGGAACTTGCGAGGTATCATCGCGAACACGTTCTGTCAGACGGGAAACATCTTGACATAATCGGCATCACCGGAACAAACGGCAAAACCACTACGAAGGAACTCATAAAGACCGTTCTATCAGCTAAATACAACGTTGTCGCCACAGAAGGCAACCTGAACAACGACATCGGAGTTCCGCTCTCGCTGCTGAAAATCACCCCGTCGACCGAACTCGCCGTAATCGAAATGGGCGCCAGTCACCCTGATGACATTTTCAAACTTGTGCGCGTCTCAGAGCCCGATTTCGGCATAATCACCAATGTCGGCAAGGCCCACCTCCAGGGGTTCGGAAGTTTCGAGGGCGTAAAAAAAGCCAAGGGCTGCCTCTATGATTATGTCAATGCCTTCGGCACTTCGGTTTTTGTCAATGCCGATGACCCCGTTTTGGTGTCCATGACGGAGGAGCGTAACTGTAAGTCAGTCATCTCCTACGGATTGCATCATGATGGTTGCGTCATCATGGATACGACTCCTGAAGAACCATTTTTGCGCATTATGATGCCAGGTGGAGTAGTCGTGAAGACAAAACTTGTCGGAGCATATAATTCGGCAAATGTCTTGGCTGCGTTATGTATAGGAAAGCATTTCGGTGTATCTGAGGAGGAAGCGATTTCAGCTATAGAATCATATACACCATCCAACAGCAGGTCTCAGATGGTCAAGACCGAGCATAATGTGCTCGTAGTCGATGCTTATAATGCAAATCCGTCCAGCATGTCAGCTGCCCTTAATAATTTCTCCGGGATGAAAGCAGCCCATAAGGCCGCCCTCCTAGGTGATATGAGGGAACTGGGTCCTACTTCAGTATCGGAACATATTGCTATAGTGGAACTTGCGATGAAGTCTGGTATGGACGTGATTTGTTTCGTAGGAGAAGAATTCGGAAAGGCATTGACCCAAATAGGCATAGTTCCGGCTGAGAATTCGGGCATCAGATGGTACGGGACATCGGAAGAATTGGCCGACGCGCTGGCGAAAAAGCCTCTGCATGGGTATGCGATACTCGTGAAAGGCTCTCGCGGAATTATGATGGAGAAAGCGATTCCGGCACTGTAGCCTTCACCGGAAACTAAAATTTGCGTTCCGTTCCCTTTCCCGGGAGCGGAATTGCTTTTTTATCGATGTATTTGGCAAATATAAATTTTGCGAATGTCGCTGTCAATGCGCCGTAGCCACTGCCGATGATGGCACCGACAAGAACGTCTCCAAGATAATGTTTTCCGACAAATATCCTGCTCATGGACAAGCAGATAGCCCAAACGAATATCGTGTTGATGTAGGCCTTGTATCTATGTTCCAAATCATAGCGGAACAACATTGACGTACACATTGCAAAGCCGAAGGCATTGGCAGCGTGGGCGGAAAAAAAACCGAACAGGCTGCCGCGGGTTTCGAGCACATGCAGGCCGCCGAAGAGCATGTAGGAACTGTAGCATGGGCGCAGTCTGGCGACCGAATATTTCAGCAAGTTTGCGGTTTGGTCGCATGCGAGTAGAGTCAATGCTACACATACGATGGATATCAGGCCTTTTTTCCAACCGAGACGCCAGACGAGGCAAAATGCGACGAATGCGTACATCGGAAACCAAGCGGCTCTGTCCGACATGAAAACCATGAATTGATCTGTCGCCGGATTATGAATCTGGTTAAGAAAAAGGGTCAAAATCTGATCCCATCGGTGTTGTAGGTCCCAAAAGTGCATAATTATCAAACTTCTGCATGTAATGCTTTCCAGAGTTCATCTTTCAGTTCAGACAAGTTTTCACCTGTTACTGAAGAAATGAAGACTGTAGGAATGTCTGCCGGAAGAGTTTTCTTGATTTTTTTCTCTGCCTTCGCATCGATAAGGTCACATTTCGTTACTGCGAGAACGCGTTCCTTGTCGAGCAGTTCAGGGTTATACATTTCTAGCTCATTCAGCAGAATTTCATATCCCTTTTCGATGTCTTGCTCTTCCGCTGATACCATGAAGAGCAGCACGGAGTTACGTTCGATGTGTCTGAGGAATCTCAGTCCGATACCCTTACCTTCATGTGCGCCTTCGATGATTCCCGGGATGTCGGCCATTACGAATGATTTGTCATCGTGATATCTGACGATTCCGAGGTTTGGTTCCAAAGTCGTAAATGCGTAGTTTGCAATCTTCGGTTTGGCTGAGGTGATTGCGGCCAAGAGTGTGGATTTTCCAGCATTAGGAAATCCCACAAGGCCTACATCTGCGAGAATCTTGAGCTCGAGAATAAACCAGCCTTCCTGCCCGTCTTCTCCGGGCTGGGCATAACGTGGCGTCTGCTGAGTGGCTGATTTGAAGTTATTGTTTCCAAGTCCGCCGCGTCCGCCTTTGCAGAGGATTTTTTCCTCATCTGGCTCCATCATGTCGAACAGGATTTCTCCAGTTTCTCCATCTTTTACGACTGTGCCTACAGGAACATCCAGAATGATATCCTGTCCCTGTTTTCCTTTGCAAAGTGCCGCTCCACCATGTTCTCCATTTTCAGCCTTGATAAACTTCTTGTATTTCAAATGGATAAGTGTCCAGAACTGAGGGTTCGCCCTTAATATAATATGTCCGCCGCGTCCGCCGTCGCCACCATCAGGTCCACCTTTAGGAACATACTTTGCCCTATGAAGATGAACTGATCCCGCACCGCCATGTCCTGATGCACAATATATCTTTACGTAGTCTATGAAATTGCTGTCTGCCATAATCGTCTAAATTACAAATTGCAAAGATAGCGAAAATCTCGTAGTTGAAGGGCTTTTTTATTATCCTTTCGTTGTGTTGATATTATCTTACCCTCTGTTTTTCTCGAGTTCTTTTTCCAGAAGACGGATACGGGCTTTAAGTTCTTCCACGGAAGGAAGTTGTTCCTGTAATCTCTTTACATTGTCGTATGAGGCAACGCCCATAGGGGTCGTGATTCCGTTGAATGCGTATTGGACTTCAGTTTCGTCCTTGTTGCTGCAAATCAGGAGGCCGATGGTTGGGTTCTGAGCCGGGGTCTTAATGATGTCATCAACAGCATTGACATAAAAATTCAGTTTACCGGCAAACTCTGGCTGGAATGGTACGGCTTTAAGTTCGATGACCACATAACAGTTGAGAGGGATGTGGAAGAAGAGCATATCAAGTTTGCGGGTCTTGCCTGCTATAATTAGTTGTTTCTGTCTTCCCATATATGCAAAGCCGGTTCCGAGTTCGAGTAGAAAGCGTGTGAGCTGCTTCTCAAGTTCGGTTTCGAGTGCTTCTTCCTTGTATCCATCTTCAAGCGATATAAAACCGAAGTCGTAGGTGTCTTTGGTTATGGCTTGTGCCAACTCGCTTTGTGGCGATGGTAGTTTATCTGCGAAGTTTGTAATGGCTCCGCCAAGATTTTCGTAGTAATGGCCCTTGATGCAATTCATCAGTGTATTACGGCTCCATCCTTCAGCAGCGCATTTCTTTACGTAGAAGAGAGCTTCTTCGATAGTCTTGCACTTGGCGATGATTTCGGCGTGATGACCCCATGGAACATATGCAAACAGAGGCGGAAAATCAGTGTGTTGAGATTCTCCTACAACCTGTGATAGTTTTATATTTGGCTGGTTTTCAGACTGTTTTAATTCTCCCACAAGTTGTGGGAGTTTTTGCTGAGCGATTTCTGATGAGTAGAATTCGTACCACTGTTTCATCCTCCATAGATTCGTGGTACTGAATCCTTTTGATTCAGGAAAGGCAGCCTGGAGATCCATACTGAGCTGTTCTACAACTCCTGAACCCCATTGTTCTTCGGCTTTACGAGTTACAAGATCCCTTCCCAACTGCCAGTTGAAGATCAGCTGCTCAGCGTTGACCTTTACGGCTGCCTTAATCTGGGCACTACGATAACGTGACTTAATATCGTTAAGCCACTGAATGTAATTGCTGTCAATTTTCACGTCGTGAGTTTTCACGACTCTTGTTCTCTCGCTTCTCATATTGCAAAGATAGCGAAAGTATTCATGGAATTTTATATATTTGTTGAAATATTACAGTGACCATTTAGAAACACTAACACATGAAAAAGATCCTTTTGTTGTTATTGACATTCTTGACAGCCTGCATCGTTTCGCATGCTCAGGAGTGGACTCCGGCCGGAGAGAATATCCGCACCAGATGGGCTTCCTCAGTAAGTCCGGACAATTGCCACACGGAATATCCAAGACCGCAGATGGTAAGACCGCAGTGGCAGAATCTCAATGGCCTTTGGGATTATGCCATCAGACCTGAAGATGCTGATTCAATGCCGGAAAACGCTGATGGCCAGATACTGGTTCCGTTCTGCGTAGAATCTTCACTCTCAGGCGTTTGTAAGCGCATAAGCGAAAATGAAATCTTGTGGTACAGAACATCAATCGTAAGACCGTCCAAATGGGATGGAAAGAAAATCCTCCTTCATTTCGATGCTGTGGATTGGCGTGCCGAGGTTTTTATCGACGGTAAACAGATTGCATCTCATACGGGAGGCTACACTGCTTTTTCGGTAGATGTGACTGATTATCTGAGCGATACCCCAGCTCAACTCGTTGTGAAGGTTTGGGACCCGACAGATGACCCAAAATATTCAATCCCACGCGGAAAGCAAGTTTCCGACCCGAATGGAATCTGGTACACACCTGTCACCGGTATCTGGCAGAGCGTGTGGATGGAGCCTGTCAATGCTGATGCACATATCGAAGACTACAATGTCACAACAGATATTGCCACAGGAGAAATTTCTGTCACTGCAACATGTGACGGAGCCGAAAGTGGAGACAAGATTCGCGTAGATATATTGCGCCCGAAGATAGGCTACGATACTGAGAAACCAGGTTGGAGCATCTTCCGCAAAGGACGTAAAACCGTTGCTGCCGGTGAAACGGCGACAATCAAGATTCGGAATCCAAAACTCTGGAGTACAGACAAACCATATCTTTACGGCGTTAAAATATCATTGATAAGAAACGGAAAAGTCATCGACAGAATTCAGGGATACACGGCGATGCGCAAGATTTCCGGGCAGAGGGATTCTGACGGCGTCAAAAGGTTGGCGCTGAACGACAAAATCCTCTTCCAGATCGGCCCTCTTGACCAGGGCTGGTGGCCGGACGGACTCTATACGGCTCCGAGTTCAGAGGCTCTCACTTGGGATATCAAGGCGACTAAAGATTTAGGATTCAATATGATACGCAAACATATCAAGGTGGAACCGGCGCAGTGGTACTATGCCTGTGACCGCTTAGGTATGATGGTATGGCAGGATATGCCGAGTATCGGATACTATAATGGCCGTAGCCAATGGGGGCAAGGGGAAGACTGTTATGGTGCCGGAACTGATTACTGGGCACGTAATGAGTCCAATATGGCAAATTACTATAAAGAGTGGGGTGAAATCATCGCTCAGCTCAAGAAGTTCCAGTCGATTGTAGTCTGGGTTCCGTTCAACGAAGCCTGGGGACAGTTCGATACTGAGGCTGTAGTCGCCTTCACCAGAAAAATGGATTCTACGCGTCTGGTCAATGCTGCCTCAGGTGGCAACTGGATCGAGGGAGCCGGCGATATTCTGGACTCACACACCTACCCGAACCCGAGAATGCGTATCCTCGATACTGCCAAGGTCAATGTTCTTGGCGAATATGGAGGCATCGGTCGTCCAATTGACGGCCACACGTGGGATATAGGCCGCAAATGGGGTTATATCCAATATGATACGGAAAAGAAAGTCACAGACACCTATTGTCTATATGCACGAGACCTTATCGATATCAAGCAGAGAGATATGTGCGCGGCAGCTGTCTATACTCAGACGACGGATGTGGAAGGCGAGGTCAATGGCCTGTACACCTATGACCGTGAGGTATTGAAAGTGAATGCCGCCCGCGTAAAAGAGGCAAATGAGGCTGTTGTCAATGCTCCTCTGCAGGCCTCTGTTCCAATCATCAGTCCTTCGGCATTCCATTATAAGGATGCGTCAGCAGGTGTGCGGAACCATATGAATCTGTACACGTTACGCAACGGGGACCTCACGATGCAGGTAACGGATTTCGGTGCTCGTATCATCAGTCTTTTTGCACCGGACAGAGACGGCAATATCGATGATATCATCGTCGGCTATGGAGACGGAAAGAGTTATGTACACAACTCTGGAGAAAGATTTCTCGGCGCCACAGTAGGCCGCGTTGCAAACCGTATCGGTGGAGGCAAATTCACCCTCGACGGAGTTACATATAATCTTCCGAAGAATAACAACGGGCAGACTTTGCACGGAGGACTTCTCGGCGTGGATATGGTAATGTGGTCTCTGAAAGAGAGAACAGATTCTTCGGTAACGCTCTCATACACAGTGCCTGACAGCCAAGACGGATTCCCCGGCAACCTCAGCATTGACCTTACCTATACAATCACTCGCGACAACAGTCTGGATATCGCGTACAGCGCCAGGACGGACAAGGCGACGCCGGTCAATCTCTCAAATCATGCATTCTATAACTTGCATGGCAGCAAAGGCGGTTCCATCTTGGATCATGTGTTGACTATCAATGCCGATTCCATTACTCCTGTCGACAAGGTACTCATTCCAACAGGCGAGCATCTGTCCGTGACAGGCACTCCATTTGATTTCCGCGAGCCACATACCATCGGGGAAAGAATCGCTGAAAATCATCCTCAACTGATTGTCGGAGGCGGATATGACCACAACTGGGAGCTTAACACTCCTGCGGATGGCAAGATTCATAGCGTATGTACGGTTTATGACCCTTCTACGGGACGTTTCATGGAAATCTTTACCGACCAGCCTGGACTTCAGTTCTACAGCGGCAACTTCTTCGACGGGTCCTACTGCGGAAAAGTCAAGGGACAGCCGATAGGTCATCGTGAAGCGTTGGCCTTGGAGACTCAGAAATGGCCAGACTCAATCAATCACCCTGGTTTTACGGATACGGTTCTCCGACCTGGAGAAGTTTATACTCAGCACACTGTATATAAATTCTCCGTGAAATAACTCGGATTTGAGAGATTATTAATAATTGCGTTCCGCTCCCGGGAAAGGGAACGGAACGCAAATTTTAGAGGCGAGTAATGCTTTTGGATAGATTCGCGACGGCAAAATCAATAAAATATTGATTTATATTCCTAAATTTGCAATCCGAAAACTCACGTCAGGTGACATGAGTGCCTAAATTTATATTTTTATGGAACATTTGCCGCAGAATGATATGCCGATGCTTGCTTCAGCAATCAACTTTCTTCTCCGAGACGAGGAGTTCGATAACCTTGACCAGATTTGTGATTATTATCACGAAGACCGTGCGGAACTTGAAAAGAAACTGGCTGCTGCCGGATTTACATATTCTGAAGAGCAGAAACGCTTTATATAGGCATTGACTTAAAAAGATGATAAAGAATATCATATTCGATTTCGGAGGTGTCCTTCTCGACTGGAATCCGCGTTATCTTTACAAATCATATTTCAATAACGACGAGGAGATGGAACATTTCCTCGCGGATATCTGTAATGGCGAATGGAATATCAGGCAGGATGCCGGACGACCTTTTGCTGAAGCAGTGAAAGAACTTCAGGCGAAGTTCCCTGAGTATGCGGAAGCGATTCAGATGTATGATGATGATTGGGAAAAGATGCTTAAATGCGAACTGCCTGAGAGCATTGACCTTCTCAAGGAACTGAAATTCATGGGTTATGGCATTTATGGCCTGACTAATTGGTCGGCGGAGAAAATAGGTTATGCCTTCGCGAACTATTCATTCTTCAGCCTGTTCGACGGTATCGTCGTCTCCGGTGTCGAAAAAGTTGTCAAACCTGATAGGAAAATCTATGAAATACTGCTTGAAAGATATTCTCTGAAGCCTGGAGAATGTGTCTTCATAGATGATAACCAGGATAATGTCGATATGGCTAAAGTGTTAGGAATCAATGCTATTCGCTTCGATAACATAGGCAATGTAAAAGAACATTTGGAAACCTTACTTAATAAACAGTTGTAATTTTTAGTATTATGAGACTTATACCTGTCTATACTTGGACTAAAGGAGTGCATAATTTCGACCATCGTCGAAAAACTTTCGCAAAACAACCATGGGCGCAAGGGGTCGTCCTTCTTGCCTGCGTAGTGGTCGCAATGTTGCTCGCCAACCTTCCCGCGACCAAGGATTTTTATCATAACCTCCTGGAAACCAATATTTCCCTGTTCTGTCAATTCCCTGACGGGCAGAGTATATTCTTCCCTCGCGGGATGACCGTAGAGTCTTTTATCAATGATATTTTGATGACGGTATTCTTCTTTACCGTAGGCTTGGAAATCCGTAGGGAAATGAAAGTCGGCGAACTGTCATCCGTAAAGAAAGCGATGCTCCCTGTCATAGCAGCGTTAGGAGGAGTCGTAGCACCGGCATTGATCTTCGCCATCATAAATCATGGTTCAGCCGCAGGCTCCGGATGGGGAATCCCGACGGCTACCGATATCGCGTTTGCGGTCGGAATTTTGTCGATTTTGGGGGACAGGGTGCCGGTTTCATTGAAAGTGTTCCTTACCGCACTTGCGATTGCCGATGACCTTATCGCGATTCTGGTCGTGGCGCTGTTCTATGGCGGAAAGATTAATTTCGTGCTTTTGGGAATTGCAGTCCTGGTAGTCATTTTCGTTTTGATAATGAATAAGTTAGGCGAGAAACGACAGTCGTTCTACATGGCTTGTGCCATTATAGTCTGGAGCTTGTTCTATTACGCCGGCATACATTCTACCATGTCAGGTGTCGTAATGGCATTCCTCGTTCCGATGGCTTCGCGTTATCCACGTGCATATTTCCATAGAAAAGAGGTACAGTATATACGTCGTATCGATGAATATGATTCGCTTTCATCAGAATCTGATGTGTTCCCGAACGGCCCTCAGAGGCATTGTCTCAGACGTATTTCGGCCATCTCCAAAGATACGATGGGTATGAGCTATCATCTGGAGCATGTGTTGGGTCCATGGGTTAACTTCCTGATTATGCCGATATTCGCTCTTGCCAATGCCGGTGTGGTGATTCCTGACCTTTCATACTTCAACGTCTTCCATTTCGATCCTTCGCTCGGCAGTGTAGGAATGGGTATCTTCTTCGGTCTGGTTATCGGCAAGCCGCTCGGCATTTCATTGGCCAGCTTCCTTGCGATCAAGTTCCACGCGGGAGAGATGCCGGCCAACGCTTCCTGGAAGATGCTTATCGCTGTCGCTTGCCTCGGCGGTATAGGCTTCACAATGTCCATTTTCGTGGATACATTGTCATTCGGCGACCAGTTGCCTGAAGTTACTGCGCAGCTCCGGGACATGGGTAAGGTTGCAGTCTTGCTCGGCTCTCTCTTTGCCGGTATCTTGGGCAGCGTGATTATTTCTATCGTTCATAAAGTAGAGAGTAAGTAAAAAATAGTGAGTTTCTACGTATAATTACGTATTTACAAAGCTATATGGTATTCATAAGAAGCTATCACTCATCGGATTAGTGGCAATGCTCGGGATGGCGTTGCTCACAGTCGGCTCCTGCAAAAAGGAGTCCAGGAATAACGCCGTGACCTGGTCATCCAATCCTCACTTGGCGATTGTCAAGTGGTACAAATTTAAATTCATCTCAGCCGACGAAGGAAGAGCCGCCATCAAGCCTGAAGCATATTCCCACTACCTGATTTACTTCAGGACAGTGGGCAAGTGCGTCATCAGAGTGCGAACAGCAATTTGTCCCCGTCGATGCGTGACAGGTTCGTCTGGAATCATTGTCAAAGAATACTTTACCATTTAGCTCCCTGTAGTTCTGGTCAATAAATGGGGACCAAGAGTATCATCTGTTTAGGTGATAGGCACGTGGAAATGAACTAGAGCATAAACGGAAATTGTCAGGATTTGTCCATGATTAAGTCTGCGGATATGGTTTTCGCTACGATGAACATGATGGCCAAAGATGATTTCAGGTCGTCCAATTTTGCCCCTGATGAGTTTTCTGTCATCATTCTGGATGAGTGCCATCGCTCAGGCTCAGAGAGTTATCAGAAAATCATTGACTATTTCACTCCTCAATTCCTGCTTGGTATGTCGGCCTCTCCGGACAGGACTGACGGTTTCGATGTTTATAGACTTTTCGACCATAATATCGCGTGCGAAATCAGACTTCAGACCGCTCTGGAAAATGACCTGCTGTGTCCGTTTCACTATTTCGGAATCCAAGATTTGAAGGTCAATGGTAGTCAGGTGGATGTGAATGATTTTAAGGATCTTACAAGTTCTGAACGAGTGAAGAATATCATAGATGTTGCTGAGTACTACGGCTATAGCGGTGATAGGGTAAGGGGACTTGTTTTCTGTAGCAGGACAGAAGAAGCAGAGACACTTTCGGCCATGTTCAACAGCATTGACAAGAAAAACAGCGGGCGGAAGTATAGGACATTGGCATTGACAGGGAAAGATAGCGAAGCTGCTCGCCGGAAGGCGGTGGAGATGCTGGCGGCGGATTCGGTCCATGACGAGGAGATTCTGGATTACATTTTTACCGTCGACATTTTCAATGAGGGCGTGGATATTCCGGAAATTAATCAGGTAATCATGCTCAGGCCTACAGAGTCGGCGATTATTTTCGTGCAGCAGCTTGGGCGAGGTCTCAGAAAAGCTAAAGGCAAGGAGTATGTCGTGGTGCTGGACTTTATTGCAAATTACGACAATAATTACCTGATACCTATTGCATTATCTGGTGATAGGACGGGTAATAAAGATAATATCCGTCGTTATCTTATCGAGGGGAATAACGTTATCAAGGGTGCTTCTACCATATATTTCGATGCGGTGACGAGGAAGCGGATTTTCGAGTCTATCGATGCTGCACGTATAAATACCAGGAAGATTATCCTCGACAGTTATCGTCAGTTCAAAGCGAAACTTGGGCGCAGGCCGACATTGACAGATTTCGATAAATTCGGCGAGATGGATCCGTTGAGAATTCTTTCGTATATGGATAAATCTTTCGGAGCTAAGAAACTTGCTTCATATCATGGTTTTATGGTCGCATTCGACGGATTGGACGAGACCCTTTCCGTGCAGGAGAATCACATCCTCGAGTTCGTTTCTCAGAAGTTCGCCTCCGGGAAGAGGCTCAATGAGGTGCTGATGCTGGAGGTTTTGTTATCTGCTTCGCCGGCTGCCGATGTCATCGATTTGTGGGAAAGGTCAATGCTGAAGAACGGTTTGAATAGCGGTGGTTTTGCAGTCCGTAATATTATTTCGCTGATGACAGGGGAGTATTATGATTGTGGTTCTGGAGGTCAACGATTCCGCGATTGTGTGCTTGTCGAAGAACGTGGTGGAGCATATAGGATTTCGTCTATGATGGAGTCTGCTCTGGCCAATCCGGATTTTCGCGCGGCTCTGACTGATGTATTGTCCTTTGCCAGAGGTCGTTATGATGCTATTTATAGATATGGAGAATCCTTTGTGGTGGGGCAGAAATACTCTTACGAAGATGTTTTCCGGCTTTTGAATTGGAAGAAAAATGAGGTGGCTCTCAATGTCGGCGGATATCGGTTCGATGCAGAGACTAAGACGTATCCTGTATTTGTGAATTATGATAAGTCTCTGGAAATCAATGATACTATCCGTTATGAGGATCGGTTTTTAGATTCGTCTACTCTTTTGGCGATTTCCAAGAGCAAGAAGACTTTGGAGTCTGCAGATGTCCGGACGGCTGCCGATAGTGAGCGTCTTGGGGTGAAGATGTATTTGTTCGTCCGCAAGAATAAAGATGACAAGGAATCGAAGGAATTTTATTATCTTGGCAGGATTCGACATGAGGCAGGTGGTATTCTTAAGCAGTTTGTGATGCCTAACACGGAAGTGTCGGCTGTCGAGATCGAGTATAAGTTGGAGACTCCGGTGGAGAAGAATTTGTATGATTATTTGACGTCAGAAAATATTTAAAGTGCTTATAATGAAAACAATAAATGTGGTTGCTGCTGTGATTTTTAAGGATGGCAGAGTGTTCGCGACGCAGCGTGGTTATGGTGAATTTAAAGATGGCTGGGAATTTCCGGGCGGGAAAATCGAGCCGGGGGAGAGTCCGGAGGATGCGCTCCGTCGTGAGATTCGTGAGGAACTTGAGGTTGAGGTCAATGTCGGAGAACTTATTGATATCATTGAGTATGACTACCCGGCTTTTCACCTGTCCATGAAATGCTATGCATGCACAATAGCTGATGGAAATCCTCATCTGTTGGAACATGAGGCTGCTAAATGGTTGTCTTCTACGCAATTGAACTCCGTGGACTGGCTCCCGGCAGATATAACATTGATTCCCAAAATCGCTAAACTTCTCGGTTGAGAATACACATTGCACTCAAGTTGGAAATAATGTTTAGGGGATGGATTCCTATGTGCTCCTGAGAGGTGTGGATGGTTAGCGTTTGAGTAAAATGTACTGCCTAAAACGTTTTCGCGGTACAAAATGTTCATCCGCCCCGTCCAAGTGCCCGTCCGAATCTCAGTCGCAAGGCTAATCTTCAAGGAAACGCCGACAATCCAGACTACCCCCACATAAAAAACAAGTGACCGAAACAAACGTCTCAGTCACCTTATTTTGTAGGCGGGGCCGTAAGCCGGTTTCTGTTATTATCCCTATCATTTATCTGCGCAACCTACCCCCTGACATCGGGCGGGCAGCCCTCATCTGTCAGTATATTTGGTTTTGCAGGCCCTGGTACCATACCCGCCCGGCATCGCTGACGGACGTCGTGAGCTCTTACCTCACGTTTTCACCCTCGCCATCCGGTATCGGACGGCAGTTATTTTCTGTTACGGTTTCAAAAGATTACTCCCATCTGCGCTTTCCGCAGCAGGGTGCCCTTTCCTGTCCGGACTTTCCTCACTGACCATAAAGATCAGCGCGATAGAGCGTCCCACCTATATATTTTGTTTTCTTCAGCGGAGACCACAAAGATACTATCTTTTTGTGAAATCAGAATATACTAATCCTTAAAAAAGTCGAAGAAAGACTATATCTTTGCACCCGATTTTAAGTCACATTAATTATGAAAAACACCTTTCTACGCATCATAATCACACTCTCAGCGATTATTGCCACAATAAACATATCCGCCCAAACTTACCCGACCCGTAAACTGCAAAGGCAGATGCATACAGAAGAACGCGAGTTTCTCTCGAACATGAAACCAGGTCTGCAACACACCCAGATGCTGGCCGTACGAGCCGCGATCCAAGGCGACGACACCGCTCTGCAGCAAATCCGCCAGAGCCGAAACCTCGCCCCGACCCTGCCCGAAACCATCGCCGCCACCTGCGTCACCCCCGATCTCTGCCTTTTTGTTCCTGTCAATGCTGCCTCTCGCAAGCGTCCGCTTTTGCTCTATCTACATGGAGGCGGATGGTGCTTCGGCAGCATAAACAGCTGTGCCCGTTTCTGTGCAGCATTGGCAGAAGCAGGGGACTGTTGCGTTGCAGCCTTGAACTATCGTCTGTCACCGAAATATCCATATCCGGGACCCCTAAATGACTGTGTGCGAGCATTTTCATATCTAAAACAACATGCGGAAGAATGGGGCTGTGACTCTACACAAATTTCAGTTGGAGGGGACAGCGCAGGAGGAAACCTCGCTTTAGCTACAGCGATGTCCATCGACGGAGTACATAAAGTTATCCCTATCTATCCGGTGACAAAACTCTTCACCGAAACCACCCCGTCATGGGAAAAATATGCGAAAGGCTATGGAAACGACGCCGAACTCCTAGAAGCGTTTAACGAAGCCTATGCACAGAAAGAAACGCATAACCCATTGGTCTCCGTTGGATTGGCAAGTGATGCAGCATTGACAAAACTCCCTCCGGTGCTCATCCTTTCAGCAGGTCACGACATCCTTTTCGACCAGACAGCAGAACTGGCCGTCAGACTCGAAAAACTGAATCATCCCCTTCAGTATCACGTCTTTCCGACAGCCACACACCTCTTCATCACAGTTCCCGGGCAGCCGACAGCATTCTCCGAAGCCGTGAAAATCATCGCCCGCTTCCTGAACGAGAATTAATTAGATTTACAATCTGCTGAACAAAAACACATTATATGCGACGTAGCATAAAAGCATCGCGGCGCCCTCCCGGCGGTCGATCCTGTTTTTGCGTCCTGTATACGCCCAAATCAGAAGCAAAACCGCGCTCAGCACCAGAGTTATAATGTCGACTATGGTCATGGACGCGAACGACAACGGAGTGATAACCGAAGACAGACCGAGAATCATCATCGCGTTGAACACGTTGGAACCCAATATATTACCGAGTGCCAACTGCTCCTTTCCCTTGATCGCCGCTACCAGACTCGTAGCAAGTTCAGGCAGAGAAGTACCGCCGGCGAGAATCGTGACCGCGATAAATTTGTCGCTCACCCCGATCTGCCGCGCAAGAGCTGTCGCGCTATCCACGAACAAGTCCCCACCGAAAATGAGTCCCGCCAGTCCGGTTAGGGTCAATGCTATTGATTTCGTGATGGACAGCGTAGCTTGCTGCGTCTCGGAAAACTCGTCTTTCGAATCTGATTTGAAACAATAAAAAAGATACGCGGAGAACACAAGCAGCATCAGGACGCCCTCCCAACGCGAAATGACAGGTCCTGACATAGAGCCGGTAATTCCGAGAATGATCAGCAGAATGGTAACGCCAAGGGTGATAGGGATATCTATACGCCTGTTCTTATCCGTCATTCCCACAGGAAGAACCATTGCAGTCAATCCCAAGATAAACAGCACATTAAAGATATTAGAGCCGACGACATTGCCGACAGAAATATCTGAATTGCCTTCGATTGCACCAGTAAGGCTCACGACGAGTTCAGGGCAGGAAGTTCCGAATCCGACAATCGTCAGTCCGATTACAAACTCACTGATACCGGTCCTTCTGGCGATAGAAGAGGCTCCATTTACAAGCCAGTCAGCCCCGAGAACTACAAGTCCGAGGCCGACGAGCAACAATAATATATTTACCATGATTTACTTTTTGAGCATGGAAATCAGCTTTTCTGCCTGCTTCGAGTGAAGTTCGGTCGTGCCGACAGCCGGCTCATAAGTATAATTCGAAAAAGTATAGAGCTGAGCATAAGCGAGTTCCGCAGCCTGATTAAAATAAACTTCCAAGCGCACCGGACCGCCCTTGCTGGCTTCGCCGAGGTTCAGGTCAATGCTTTTGCCACCTAAGAAGTCTTTCAGTGGTTGGAGGTAAGAAGCCGACATATCCATAGCGACCTTGGTCAAGACTTGTTCTTTTCCGTCAGCTTTGTATCCCTTCTTGAAGAAGCAGAGCATTAATATTCCGCAAGATGCGAGAGTTAAGCCGAGCGCAGGATTAAGGAAATAAGAGCCGATGCCCGCGAGAATTACTACTGTAGATATAATGATGTCTTTCGGTGTGTGAACCGATTTGAAATTTGTTTCCATGTTTTATTTTTAATTTAAGTTTCACAAGTGCGAAACTTGAGTTTTTAATATGTTGAATAACAGCCTCTTGCGTTTGAAGAAGCATAAAAGACTTACCTGCGCTCCAAGTGGCAACTGGCCAAAGAGTGCAAGAAATGACATTTTGGGAATAAGACTGTTACGCTACAATCTCAGGAAACAAATGGAATAAATAAACCTGTCTAAAGATAACTTCCCAGTCCATCCGGAGATCATTTCACCGATGGAAAAATCGAAGATACGAGGATTAATACACTTTCCGTTTCTGAAAAGACAATCATTATTTCTGAAAGTACGGAAAGTTCTCTGACACTCAGGCGTCGTCCTGACAGAGAGAATGTTACTGCTTTCGACCCCGAAAATATAATTAGTCTGAGGCGCAGATACATAACCGGTCTCCATTACGGAAACTGCCTGCTGTGAAACTACATCGCACAACTCATGCTTGTCGCACGCTAAGAACGACAAACAGAACAATAATATGACGATAATCCGTTTCACGCCCCCAAATATACAACTTTTTTCACTTTGTATTGTTAGCAGAAAGAAGTAAATTCGCATTGACAGAAAAAGCGAAACCTCAAATTTTGGAACCGACAGACGCGATAGTGCGGGTGACCTTGGGCAGCCCGCATCAGCGAGATCACTGAAGATGATACAGTTCTGATTATCGGAGCCGGACCGACAGGTATCTGTACGCTCCTCTGCGAGATGCTGAAGCACCTGAGCGAGCGGGCGCCGACTCCGCCGGCAGCCATTTGAATAGACCCCGACACCGGCGCCATGTTAACATCCACGTCTCTTTATAGGCTCTCCTTCAAGACTTGGATCACCTCGTCGCGGCTTAGAATATGGTATCCGCCCTTGCAGATTGGACATGCGTCAGCTATGCCTTCTAACAGCTCAGGTTTTGCGCCACATTCGGTAATGTTCATAGCCAATCCTAATTCGCGCATCCATTTCTCCATGGTCTCCAGCCCCTCCATTGCTACCTGTTCATCAGACTTGTCGGCTGCCGATACGTTCCATACATTGATGGCCAAGCGTTTGAATCTCGCTACCGCATCGGATGACTTGCTGATCAGCAGTCGGTAATAGGCTCCACTTACTGCTGAAAGCGTATGGCCGTGAGTTGCATCAGTGTATGCTGCTACAGCCTGTCCTAACATGTGGACCATCCAGTCAGTGGCCTTGCCTCTATCTATGAGTGAGTTCAATGCCCAAGTGGCTGTCCACATAATATTTGATCTCGCCTCGTAATCTTCGGCATTGACCAAAGCCTTGCGGGAACTTACTATGAGTGAGCGCATCAGACCTTCAGAGATATAGTCGCTGGTGTTGTCATCGTTGCCCGAAAGGTATTGCTCCAGGATGTGGCTCATGATGTCATAGATACCTGCCACCATCTGGTATTGAGGTACTGTGAAGGTGAATTTCGGATTTAAGATGGAGAAGTCAGGGTTGCGGAAATTGTAGTGCAACTTGAGATTCTCTTCGTGGTTTGAAATCACCGCACAGTCGTTCATCTCTGATCCTGTGCCAGCCATTGTAAGTACGCAACCTACTGGTATCCAGCGTGATGTAAATGGCTGCCAGTTTTTGAAGTAGTATTCCCAAGGGTCGCCGTCGAACCAGGCGCATCCAGATACGGCTTTACAGTAGTCGATAGTCGAGCCTCCTCCTACTCCGAGTATCAAGTCGACGTTCTCCTTCCTGGCGAGCTGTGCGCCTTCGATGACCTTTCCGATGGTCGGGTTCGGCATGACGCCTGACAGTTCCACCACTTCGCTGCCGGCTTTTTTCAGCTCAGCCATGACGAGGTCGTAGATGCCGAATCGCTTTATGCTGCCGCCGCCGTAAACCAGCATGACCTTCGGACCATAGTTTTTGAGTTCCCCTCTTAGTTTTGTCAATGAATCCTCACCGAAGATGAGTTTGGTGGGGTTATGAAATGTAAAGTTGCCTAACATGATTCGATATTTTGGTTCTTGTAAAGATAATAAATTCTCTATAATCTCCCACTGGTGTCCGCCCGCAATCATTCCTGGGATTGCCAGTATTGAAAGCAATAAACCAGTCATAATGTTGCAAATTATTTTTTAACGCACACTAAGATAAAAAATAAAATTGAAATCTATATCGTTATTTTTGTTTATAAATCTTTTTAAACTTATCTTTGCAGTTATAAAATAAAACAATTTATAAATAAAAATATAACACTTTACTATGAACGAAGAGAAATTCAGAATCGAATCTGATCTTCTTGGAGAACTTCAGGTTCCGGTTGATGCTTATTATGGCGTTCAGACACAGAGGGCTATCAACAATTATAAGATCTCCAACACCAAAATGAGTGACTACCCTGAGTATGTCATCGCTATGGCTTGCGTGAAGCTTGCTGCAGCACAGACAAACAAGGAACTCGGTGCTATGGATGGAAAAATTGCTGATGCTATCGTTGAGGCATGCCGTGAGATTATCGACGGAAAGTTCCACGATCAGTTCCCTGTGGACATGATGCAGGGTGGAGCCGGAACATCAGTAAATATGAACGCTAATGAGGTGATTGCGAACAGAGCCCTTGAAATTATGGGTCACAAGAAAGGCGAGTACCAGTTCTGCTCACCTAACGACCACGTGAACTGTGCGCAGTCTACCAACGACGCATATCCTTCAGCATTCCGCTATGCTTTCATCAGAATGAATAGAAATCTCGAGAAAGCACTTAAAGATCTTATCGAAGCATTCAAGGCTAAAGGTGAGGAATTCAAAGACGTTATCAAGATGGGCCGTACCCAGCTTCAGGACGCCGTTCCTATGACTTCAGGTCAGGAGTTCCACGCTTACGCCACCAACCTCGAAGAAGAGGTTCTCAACATTGAGAGAAACGTAAACCTCCTTTATGAAATCAACATGGGTGGTACAGCTATCGGAACAGGTCTGAATGCAAAACCGGGATTCCCTGAGTTGTGCGCGAAGAAGATGACCGAGCTTACAGGTGAGAAATTCATCGCTGCTCCGGACCTCGTGGAGGCTACTCCTGATACAGGTGCTTACGTAAGCTACTCAGGCGCTCTCAAGAGACTTGCAGTTAAACTTTCCAAGATTTGTAACGACCTCAGACTCATGGCTTCAGGTCCACGTTGCGGTTTGAAGGAAATTAACCTTCCTCCTATGGCTCCAGGTTCATCCATCATGCCGGGAAAGGTTAACCCGGTTATCCCTGAGGTAACTAACCAGGTTTGCTTCAAGGTTATCGGTAACGATACGACCGTTTCATTTGCGGCAGAGGCAGGACAGCTCCAGCTTAACGTTATGGAACCGGTTATCGCTGAATCTATTATGGAGAGCATTACATGGCTTACAAACGCTATGAACACTCTTCGTGAGAAATGTATAAATGGTATCACCGTAAACAAAGAGCGTTGCTACGAGATGGTTAAGAACAGCATCGGAATCGTAACAGCTTTGAACCCTATCATCGGTTATAAGGCCAGCACAAAGGTTGCAAAAGAGGCTCTCGAGACTAACCGCTCAGTTTACGACATCGTGCTCGAAAAAGGCATCCTTACCAAGGAAGAACTCGACAAGGTACTCGATCCTAAGAACATGATCGGATAAAATCCTTCATTTATATAGGTTTAAGGCCGGCGGAAGAAATTCCAGACCGGCCTTTTTCTTACTCTTTCAGTTTCGAGTCAATGATGATCGTAACCGGACCATCATTGACCAACGCCACCTTCATGTCTGCGCCGAACACACCGCGGCCGACCGGCTTGCCTAAAGTCTCAGCCAGCGAATCACAATACTTCTCATATAGCGGAACAGCCAGCTCATGACCCGCAGCGCGGATATACGACGGGCGGTTGCCCCTTCTCGTGGATGCTGTCAATGTGAACTGCGACACTGCAAGAGCCTCACCGTCAATATCTTGAATGCTCTTGTTCATCACACCGTTCTCGTCATCGAAAATCCTGAGCCCGGCAGTTTTGCCCACCAGCCACTTGACATCTTCCTCAGTATCACCTGTCTCCACACCGACCAGCACCAGCAGTCCCTTACCGATGGCCGATACCTTTTCTCCGTCAATGCTGACAGACGCTTCTTTTACTCTTTGTATAACTAATCTCATAAGTGTATCTGTTTTGTTCTACAAAGATAGTGTATGTAAAGTTAATTTACAGAGATGTAAAGTTTTTTTACAATGCCTGAAAGAAATGTTCAATATAATTATCAGAAAAACAATAAGTTACATATAATGGCACAGGAGTGGCAACTCTGACCTCTGACCGGATGACGAAATGTCCATGCCGAAGAACTCGGCCGATTGACATTGATGAAATCTCCGGGACAAAGCAGATGAACATTTTCAATTACATTGCCACGGCAGTCAGGACATTGCCGATGAAAGGACGCAGGAACGTCCTGAAAATCATGACTTTGGGCGTTGGTCTCGCAGTCGGCCTCGTGCTGGCATCCAAGGTCTGCTTCGAAAAGACATTCGACGACTTCTACAAGGATGCCGACAGGATATATTATCTGAACGAAGCCATAGAACTCAACGGCAGTTACAAGGTATATCCTCAAGTCGCGGGAGGAGTCGTCCCGAAAATGAAGGAATACTTCCCGCAGATAGAGGAGGCCACCAGATTTACGTATATGTTCGAGACTGCCTCCCTGTTAATGCCCGAATCGGACAAACGCGTGGATGTCGGGCTGACTTGTCTAAGCGATACGTCATTCTTCAGGGTGTTTGACCGGAAATGTCTAGCTGGAAACCTGACAGAACCTCTTGGCATTGAAGCGAATGTGGTGATTTCATCCAAGTTGGCGACCAAGATGGCAGCCGCATTGACCTCAGGCAAAAAAATGGACGAGAAGGCGGCCGCGGCAGCCGTTCTCGGACAGAAATTCACGATTGCCGGGGATACGCAGAAATATGAACTCACGGTCGGCGGCGTCTATGAAGAATTCCCGCTGAACTCATCTTACAGGCTGGACATGATAGTCTCCATGCCGAGCATCGGGCATTTCATGTACGACGGTTCGGAAAACATGGTAGGCAACGACCGCTATAAAGGATTCATAAAACTGAAGAAAGGCATTGACCCGGGCGAAATCGAAAACGGACTTTCTGGCTTCATGGACAAGCATATGCCGATGGACGAGTTGCGGGCAGCCGGATATGAAATGAAACTTCCGATAAAACCCTTCGTGAAATTCCATGAAGAGGATGAGACTCAGCGGAATATGACACTCGTGCTGGCCTTCGTAGCCTTCGCGCTTCTGCTCACGTCCATGCTGAATTACCTCCTGATCGTGCTTTCGTCCGCCGCCATCCGTGCACGCGAAATGGCCCTCCGCAAATGCCTGGGCAGCAGCGCAAAAGACATCTTCGGGATGATGTTCGCAGAGGCGCTCGTCCACACCGCTATCGCAGCCGCCGTCGCCGCAATCCTCATCTTTGCGTTCAGGTCAATGATAGAGACCATCCTCGGTGTCAATGTCATTGCGCTCTTCACCGGACGACCGCTCGCATTGGCATTGACAATAATAATCGTGCTTCTGGCATTGAACAGCCTCCTTCCCGCATTCTTCTTCAATCGGATTCCGGTGGCTGCGGCATTCAGGAATTATCGCTCCGGCAAGCGCATGTGGAAGCTCGGACTCCTCGCGGTGGAATTTGCGGCAGTCGTTTTCCTGGCTGTGGTCATGGGCGTGATCAATTTGCAATATGACAAGATGATGAACGCGGACCGTGGGTTCAAATATGATGACGTAGCGATGATAGACATGCCTGAAGCGACTCAGCCTCAGAAGAATACACTGATGAATGAGGTCCGTTCCCTCTCCGGAGTGGAAGACGCAAGTTTCGCTTATCAGAACCCTTTCACAGGCTATAGCGGTGACAATGTGAGTATTCCAGGCGAAGACCGTCAACTGTTCAACATCCGTGATGCATATTATGTGGATGAACATTATTTCAATGTCTTCGGCATCAAGATTCAGGAAGGACGTAATTTCGATCCGACTCTCAACAGCGATGCGGAAATGATTGTGGACAGGAATTTCGTGAAAATGATGAAGAACACTGCCGGATGGGACGAAGTCCTCGGACGCGAAGTGATGGTTACTTCGCATGAAGCTGGTCCAGTCAGGATATGCGGTATCATTGACGATATGCATACCGGTGGCTTTTCTGTGGTAGAAGCCGATTTCGGCGGGCGCCCGATGGGTATATTCTATTGTGACTCAGAGAAATATGCCGGAATGTTTAATTACATATTCGTGAAATATCACAAGATGTCCCCGGAAGAGCTTCAGAAAACCGATGAAATTACAGGAAAGATTCTGGACGGGCAATGGTATAGAATATATCCGTGCAATGAGCTCGCCGCCTCGAATTTCGTGGACACCCTCAATACAAGAAACTCCATCCTCGCGGGAGGCATAGTGACGCTCTTTATCGCGCTGATCGGCCTCATCGGCTACACGATTGACGAAGTCCGTCGCCGCAGCAAGGAAATCGCGGTCCGTCGCGTAAATGGCGCCCAGTTCTCCCAGATCAGGTCAATGTTTTTGCGCGATGTCATGGCAGTGGCTCTGCCGTCCGTGGCAGTCGGAGCGGTTCTGGCCTACATTGTCGCAGGGCGTTGGGAACAGAATTTCAGCCTTCAGGCGGGGCTTCCTTGGTGGATTTTCGTAGGCGCCATAGCCGCAGCGCTGGCTATAGTTGCCATCATATCAGACATTTACGTAATACGTACAGCGGGAACAAATCCTGCTGACAGCATAAAAACAGAATAATTAAAAATACATATATATCATGATCAAGATTACAAACATTTGCAAAGTCTTCAGGACTGAGGAAATCGAGACAGTTGCACTCGACAATGTATCATTTGAAATCAAGGACGGAGAATTCGTCTCCATCATGGGCCCTTCAGGATGCGGAAAATCTACGCTCCTGAATATCCTCGGCCTTCTGGACAACCCGACTTCCGGTAGTTACCAGCTTCTGGGACAGGAAGTTGCGCAGCTGAAGGAAAAGGACCGTACCAAGTTCCGCAAGGGAAACATCGGCTTCGTCTTCCAGAGCTTTAACCTGATCGATGAACTCAATGTGTTCGAAAACATTGAACTTCCACTCAGATATATGGATTTCAGCGCGGCTGAGCGCAAGGAAAAAGTGGAGGCGGTGATGGCGCGCATGAACATCAGCCACAGGGCAAAGCATTTCCCTCAGCAGCTCTCAGGCGGTCAGCAGCAGCGTGTTGCGATTGCACGTGCGGTAGTAGCAAACCCTAAACTGATTCTTGCCGATGAGCCTACCGGAAACCTCGACTCCAAGAACGGCAAGGAAGTCATGGACCTGCTCTGCGAACTGAACAGGGAGGGCACGACCATCGTGATGGTTACCCACTCACAGAAAGATGCGGCTATGGCACAACGCACCATCGACCTGTTCGACGGCCATATAGTAAGTGATGTCAAGAATGAATTGTAATGAGATATATTTTCAATAATTTCCTGAACACCCTCAAGCGGTACAAGGTGTCCAGCCTGCTGAATATCATAGGAATGGCAGTGGCGTTCGCTGCCTTCTACGTGATAATGACGCAGGTCTGCTTCAACCTTGGCTACAACAAATCGCTGAAGGATGCGGACAGGACATTCGTATTGTCAGTTCCTTCGCAATATAATGAGGGAAAGTTCAGTATCTTCATAAACAGGCCGTTGGGAGAAGCCCTTGTCTCAGGATCTTCCATGTCTGAAGGAGGAGGGGTGTTCAGCATGTATGAAAAAGGTGATGTCTGCTACACGAGGCGGAATGATGTTCCGGTCAAGATGAATTTGGACCTCAAGCAGTATTCCGCAGGCGGACTGCGTGCCTTGAATTTTGAGGCGGCGGAAGGCTCACTTGATGAACTTTCCAAGCCTTCAACTATCGCCATATCAGAGTCTTCTGCCAAGAAATATGATCTAAAACTCGGAGACGGCATTTCATGGAGTGACCCGCAGGGCGAAAAAGGGTCGAGTGAAATAGTTCTCATATACAAGGACTTCCCAAAGAACAGCGACTTGGGTATGGTCAATGCCGTTTATGACCTGAAAGATTATTGTATTGACGATCGCAGTGAGTGGTCTTTTCCGTATTGCGTGAAACTCCAGAATGCCTCACTGAAGGAAGAATTCGAGAAGGAATCGAAGGCTATACTTCTCGATTACTTCAAGAAACTGTATGATGGCGCGGGTGAAACCCTCACTGACGAAGATATTGATGAAATCAATAACGAATTCAATGTCAGGCTGATACCTTTTTCAGAACTCTTTTATACGAAAGAACTTGACGGCAAGCCGGGACGCACCGGAAATCTCACCACGGACATGACATTGCTCGCAGTGGCGGTGCTCATCATCCTCATCGCATTGATAAATTTCATCAATTTCTTCTTTGCGCTTGTACCTGCGAGGTTGAGGTCCGTGAACACCTACAAGATTTTCGGAGTATCGCGTACTTCATTGATATTCAACTTTATATTCGAATCGGTAGGTCTTGTCGCCATAGCATTGGCATTGGCCGCGATTATAGTTATCCTGCTTCTTCGCACCAGCGTCGCAGGTATTCTTACCTCTTCGGCTGTTTTCGGGGACAATGTTCCTGTACTGGCAATGACTGTCGGCACTGCTGTCCTGACAGCGGTCTTCGGAAGCATCTATCCGGCATTCTACATCACGTCGTTCCAGCCGGCATTGGTACTGAAAGGCTCATTCAGCGGGTCAGTTTCGGGACGCAGGCTCCGCACGGCTCTCATCGGTTTCCAGTTCGTCATATCAATGTCATTGATTATCTGCGCCATGTTCATCAAGATGCAGCATACCTACATGATGAACTACGACATGGGCTTCAACAAGTCCTGCCTTCTCAGCGGCTACATTCCTTATGATGTCTGCTGGTATGGTTCCCAGAACGAGGCTTTCGAGGACAAGCTGCGCAGCAATCCTCAGATTCAGGACATTACGTGGGCTGACGGAAGGATTATCGATGTTTCAAGAATGGGCTGGGGACGAGAATATAAGGGAAAGACTATTAATTTCCAATGTTACCCTGTGGCGTACAATTTCTTGAAATTCATGGGGATAGATATAGTGGACGGCAGGGATTTCATGAAATCCGATGAGGTGTCTGAAGGTGGAGTGATGATCTTCAACGAGCAGGCGAAGAAAGACTTTGACGTGGATTTCGTCACTCCTGCGCCTGGACATGAGGACGGGACTGTGACTGCCGGTATCTGTAAGGACTTTAATTTCAGGCCTTTGCAGTATGGTCGTGGTGATTTCGCCTTCTACATATTCGGTAAAAACAGATGGCGTGACGGACTTCATCAGGTCTATATAAGGACCGCGCCGGGCGCAGATGTCCAGTCAGTCATCAAGTTCGTGCTTGCTACCGTGAAAGAGATGGTGCCTTATGCTGATGACGAGCTGTATAATATTGATTTCTTCGACAAGGAGCTTGGGGCCCAGTACAGGCAGGAGAGCCGATTGTCCACACTTATCAGCATATTCACATTGGTGGCAATCATCATTTCCCTTATGGGAGTCTTCGGTCTGGTGCTTTTCGACACCCAGCACAGAAGTCGTGAAATTGCAGTCCGGAGAGTGATGGGAGGAAGCGTCGGCGATATACTCAAGATGTTCAATGCCAAGTATATACGCATTGTACTGGCCAGCTTCGTAATCGCGGCGCCGCTCAGCTGGTGGGTCATCAACCGATACTTTGCGGGCTTTGCATATCACACGCCGATCCACTGGTGGGTATTTGCTTTGTCCCTGCTGATAGTGCTGGCGATTACAATGTTGATTGTTACGCTCCGCAGCTGGGATGCCGCGACTTCCAACCCTGTAGATTCGCTTAAGAATGATTAGTTTAACATTAACATAATAATACATTAACATAGATGTAAAGACCTACAGGGCTGTCAGCTGCGTCACACTTGCGAAAGGATGGCGCAGCTTTTTATGATTGCGCGGATTGTTCGCAAAAAAAATGTATTTTTGTAATCGGCTTCCGGAGAGGGGCCTTGACGATAAAAGACATTGACAATGAAAAGTGGAAAGATACTTGTCGTAGATGACAACAAGGGCATACGGGATGCCTTGAAAATCCTGCTTGGAGGCTGTTTTACGCAGGTTCTGACACTTTCGTCCCCTACATCGCTGACAAGCACCGTCGAACAGATGATGCCTGACGTGATTCTGCTGGACATGAATTTCAAGGCGGATATCAATTCCGGAAACGAGGGGCTGTTCTGGCTGTCTGAAATCAAGAAAAGATGGCCTGAGATGCCCGTGGTGCTGTTTACCGCCTACGCAGACATATCATTGGCAGTGGAAGGAATGAAACGGGGTGCGGCAGATTTTGTCGTCAAGCCGTGGGACAACGCCAAGCTGCTCGAGACATTGACAGGAATTCGGGACAGGAAATCCAAGCCTAAAAAAGGCGTCTCTGTCAATGAAGGGCCGCAGATGCTCTGGAGTTCAGGGATGCAGCAGCTCAGGCATGACGTGGAACGTATCGCCCCGACAGATGCCACAGTGCTCATTACCGGCGAAAACGGCACCGGCAAGGATGTCCTCGCGCACGAAATCCACAGACTTTCCGGACGGGCGGACAAGCCAATGGTCTGCGTGGACGCCGGCGCCATCACGGAAACGCTTTTCGAAAGTGAACTTTTCGGCCACGTGAAGGGAGCGTTCACGGATGCGAAATCCGACCATGCCGGCAAGTTCGAGCAGGCTGACGGAGGGACACTCTTCCTGGATGAAATCGCCAATATCCCGATGCAGTCCCAGGCCAAACTTCTGCGTGCCATCCAGAACCGATGCATCACGAGAGTCGGTGACACGAAAGCTATCCCTGTGGATATCAGGCTGATATGCGCGACCAATGCAGACATTCCGTCCATGATACGTGACGGACTTTTCCGTGAGGACTTGTATTACAGGCTGAATACCATAAGCGTGGAACTTCCGCCTTTGAGAAACAGAAAAGACGTAATCATCCCGCTTGCGATGCAGTTCCTGACAGAGTTTTCCGAAAAATACGGCAGGGATGCAGAGACATTGACCCCGATGGCGAAAGCCGAACTGGAGACTTACGCCTGGCCGGGCAACATCCGCGAGCTGCGCAACTGCATCGAAAAGGCTGTCATTCTCTCAGACGGAAAGGCCATAGACGGATTCGGGCTGGACATCTCCAAAGCGTCAGGAATGACTGAGATCAATGCCGGGGACACGATGGAAAATATGGAGGAGAAGACTATCCGTGCAGCAATGGCCCGCTATGACGGTAACATATCAATGGTAGCCAAGTCCTTGGATATCAGTCGCCCTACGCTTTACGCAAAGCTCAAGAAATACGGAATATGATGGGCGCGGAAACAAATATCGGCACGTTATGGATTGCGTTTGGCGGTGCCGTGATTGCGGCATTGACCTATATCGTGACGAGAGCGGCGACAAGACGGAAGATCATCGGCAAAATCGACTTCATGTCAGATGCGCTGGACAGTGGCGAGACTGCGTTCCGGTATTCTGAGAGCCGATGGCGGAACCGGCGGCTGAACAAGTCATTGAACCGTCTCCGGTCCATTTTCGAGGCTGAAAAGGCCGATATCCGTGAGCGTGAGCGGTATTTCGGGACAATGCTGGACCACGTCCAGAGCGGCGTCATCGTCATTGACGGAGAAAAAATCGATTATTCGAATACTGTGGCGAAAGGATTTTTGGGGATGGCGGAGATTTCGTCGGTGCGGCAGATCGCGCGGATTTCTCCGGACCTGGCCAATGCTTTCCGCGAGGCTTCTGAAATGGAGTCGAGGGCATCTTTCATTTCGGAGCGGGGTACGGTACAGTTTTCCATAAGTGCCTGTACAGCAAGGCTTCACGGCAAAGAAGTCAGCATCGTCACTTTCAATGACATTACCCGTGAGATGGAAAACAACGAGTCCGAGTCGTGGACCAGACTCATCCGCGTCCTCACGCATGAAATCATGAACACGGTCACGCCTGTCGCATCACTCAGTTCGGCATTGTCCCAGAACCTGGACAGCTACAGTGCTGAGGACATCCGTTCCGCGCTCGGGACCATCGCCTCATCATCCGAGGGCCTGATCAGTTTCGTGCAGTCCTACCGGTCGCTGACCCACATCGCTGCCCCAGTCCGCAAAGCGTTCTATCTGAAGGATTTGGTCAATGATTCTGTGACTATTGCGCAGACGAATTGGCCTTCGGCCAGTGTTTCTTATCATGAGCTTTCTGAGGATATTATTCTGTATGCGGATTTTGGACAGATTTCTCAGGTAATGAATAATCTCATAAAGAATGCGGTTCAGGCCGGGGCTTCTGAGATAGATATTACAGCCTCCATAGACAAGAGGGAGCGTACTGTAATCAACGTGGCCAATAACGGGGAACCTATCAGCGAAACCGGTAAGGAACAGATATTTGTGCCGTTCTATACGACCAAGGGGGATTCCGGTACGGGTGTCGGCCTGAGTCTGTGCCGTCAGATTATCCGTCTCAACGGCGGGACCATTAATCTGACTTCTTCTACTGCAGAGTCTACAGTGTTTACAATTGTGCTGTAAGTTGTGCTTTTTGTGCGCTGGATAGTTTGCAACTTGGTTGCGTGTCCGTTTGCATAACTTTGCAGCGTTTTCAAAATTGAAGTTATGAAACGGAAAATCACTCTTATTTCTGTAACGGCGGTCTTGCTCGTCTGCGCCGTCTGTATCGAGAAGTTTTGTCAACTTCCTGTGTGGCAGTTGCTTATCATATATCTTGTACCTTATCTGCTGATTGGTTTCGGAACTCTTAAGGAGGCGGCTGAGGGTATCTTTGAAGGGGATTTGTTCAATGAGGATTTTCTGATGTCGATAGCGACCATCGGAGCCCTGTGCATCGGATTTCTTCCTGGTGCTGAGACGGAATTTCCTGAGGCTGTGTTTGTTATGCTGTTTTTCCAGATAGGGGAACTGTTCGAAGAGTATGCTGAAGGAAAGAGTAGGGACAGCATTTCCCATCTTCTGGCGATAAGGCCTGATGTGGCTAATGTGGAAAGAGACGGAAAGGTGTCTGAGGTGTCTCCGGAGGATGTGGCAATAGGTGAAATTATTGTCGTCAAACCAGGTGAGAGAGTCCCGATAGACGGTAAGGTCATAGAGGGGGAAACTTCGCTGGATACGGCAGCATTGACAGGAGAAAGTCTTCCGCGTGATATTTCGGTGGGCGACAGTATCATGTCCGGCTGCATTAATCTTTCGGGTGTGGTCCGGGTGAAGACTACTAAAGGTTTCGGGGAGAGTACTGTCTCGAAAATCATTGATCTTGTGGAAAGTGCGGATAAGAACAAGTCGAAGAGCGAGTCGTTTATAACGAAGTTTGCGAGGGTTTATACGCCTGTCGTCGTTATGGCAGCATTGACCTTAGCCTTTATTCCTCCGGTGTTCGCGGGGTCGGGCTTTCTGGCGTCTTTCCCGATTTGGTTGCATCGGGCCCTCATTTTCCTGGTGGTGTCCTGCCCTTGTGCGCTGGTGATCAGTGTGCCTCTGTCATTTTTCGGCGGACTTGGTGCGGCGTCGCGGAGGGGAGTACTGATCAAGGGCAGCAATTATGTGGATGCGTTGGCGAATCTTGGTGTGGTGGTTTTCGATAAGACGGGGACGTTGACGTATGGCAAGTTCGAGGTGGAGGCTGTTCATCCTGATGATTTCGATGAGCATGAGTTGCTGCATCTGGCTGCGCATGTGGAGCATTTTTCGACTCATCCGATCGGTGCGGCTTTACGTAATGCTTTTCCTGCGGAAGCTACTGACGGATGCGAAGTTACTAATGTTGAGGAGATTGCCGGCCGAGGTGTCAGGGCCGAGGCTGCCGGGCGAACTGTCTGTGTGGGAAATTCGAAGATGATGGATGATCTGGGTATCGAATGGCATGACTGTCATCTTGCAGGCACGATTGTACATGTGGCGGTGGACGGCAAATATGCAGGTCATATAGTTATCAGTGATGTCGTGAAGAAGGATAGTGCTGAGGCGGTCAGGGGACTGAAGCGTCTTGGTGTGGAGCGGACGGTGATGCTGACCGGTGACAGGGAGGCTGTGGGCAAGGAGGTCGCGGAGAAGCTTGGTCTGGATGAGTATCATGCCGGTCTGCTTCCTGCCGACAAGGTGGCCCAGGTGGAGCGCCTGATTTCGGAAAAGCCTGCAGGTAAGGTGCTTGCGTTTGTTGGCGACGGTATTAATGATGCGCCTGTGCTGAAGCGTGCCGATGTCGGTATCGCCATGGGCGGTCTAGGCAGTGATGCGGCTATCGAGGCCGCGGATGTGGTTCTGATGGATGACAAGCCTTCCAAGATTGCGGAGGCGGTACGGATTTCGCGACGGACGATAGGTATTGCAAGACAGAATGTCTGGTTCGCCATCGGTGTCAAGGTATCCATCCTGGCTCTGGCAGCGTTCGGCCTTGGTACCATGTGGATGGCGGTTTTCGCCGACGTCGGTGTCACGGTGCTGGCGGTGTTCAATGCTATGCGTGCGCTAAGTGCGAGATAGTTGTGGCAGGGATTGGTGCACGCGGCCGACTGGCGGTGATTAATGGCGCCGGCGGACTGAGGTCCCGGCGGTGACCTTCGCTGGCGCTCATCCTCCTCACTATCGTGGGTCCCCTCTCACAAGGCCGCGGCCATGCCTTTCGATCGGCACCCGAGACCAGGGCTCTTCGCTCCACTGACATCTAATGCAAACAAATGGTGTAAATAATGACGCTTTTTTACACCGTTTGTTTCATTTGATTCATTTGGTGTAAAAAAGGGCACTT
>OIXA01000752.1_pt1 | contig 45018 bp, 42 predicted proteins | sample 1587721 | NCBI WGS metagenome assembly OIXA01 (sample SAMEA3888900, study PRJEB22519) | human gut metagenome | biome: human gut; feature: human-associated habitat; material: faeces | place: Denmark | collected 2013
AAAATCCGTGCTATCGGTGCTATCCGTGTGGGACAAAACATAAGCAAGTCTTAGCTGCCCCCAAGATTTATCGGATGATCCGTTATATCCTTGTCAACATATATAATAAGGAACTCCAAAAGATAGAGCTTGTCATCAAGGAAGCAATAAACTATCTCTTTCGTTCAACAGCTGTTGAACGGTAAAGTATCATATAATAAATCGCAAAGTCAAACGCTTTCTATGACCGTTCAGCCCACAGTTGAACGAAAGAGATAGTAATATGGAATCTATAGTTAAGAACCTCACTTTGTTATTTCTACTAATCAACTATAGTATTTTTACTGCTTAACTATACATTTCCTACTGCTTAACTATAGCATTCGTACTAATTCCTCCTCAACTTCACGCAATTCAGCAAGCACTTCGGCAGCAAGTTTATTGGCTTGCGAAGGTTCAAGTTCAGCGATATGCTCGGGCGACAACTGCTGGATGGTGTTGAGAGTAGTGAGATTGAGCATAGAGGCTATTGGCAAGAGCTTATGCGCTACACTGCCAATTTCTTTTATACGGGCTGACAGCGAGGTGGCATCTTTGGCTGATGTAGCTTCTGATTCTATATTCAAAGCAGAAGTCAACCTCGATATATATTCGTCAAGACTCGTTTTGAAATCTGTCAATATTGTGCGCTCAGCCTCAACATCGCCATCGGCAAAGATGGTTAATGCAGCAAAGCGATTAGATGGAGAGACATTATCTTGCGACTGATTGCCATCGGCTGATGATGAAGCTACATCAGGAGAAATGTCGCGAACGGAAGTAATCTCTTTGTTAGTCAACTGCGACAAGAGAGTGGTCAATCCAGCTGCACCAAAAGGCTTAAACAGGCAAGCATCGAAGCCTGCGCTATGCAACTCTGGTTCTATGCTTCGCTCATGAGCAGTCATAGCAACTACAACCATATTGCTATGATCGATATTGCTGATGAGTTCTCGTCCACCCATTTCTGGCATTTCGATATCAGCAAACAGGATATGAGGATGCCAAGTATTGACCATACGAATGGCTTCATCTACATGTTGACAAGCTATGACATTCCAACGTCCAGGCTTGATATTGGCAAGCAATTCCTTTAGCAATTGCAACTGCAAAGAGTCGTCGTCAACAATCAACACTTTATAAGTATCGGTATCGGCAATATGCTTAGTGATATTGCTGCTTGGAGCATCTCGTTTAGCATCTTTTTCTTTTGAGCTATCGTTGGATTCTATAGCCACAGGTACTCTTACTGTGAAGACAGAGCCTTCACCCTTGGTACTCTGCAATTGGATGTCGCCACCCAGCATCTTTATGTTTTCTTTGGCTATAGACAAGCCAAGACCTACGCCCTCTATGCCTTGCGCTCCAGGCAATCGGGTGAAAGCTTGAAACACTCGCTCACATTCTTCTTCCGTCATTCCTACGCCTGTATCGGCAACCTTCACGGTTAACCAACCGCCACCAACGACAGCGGCATCAACAACGACCCTACCCTCTTTGGTATATTTCAAGGCATTGCTAACAAGGTTGTCGATAATCTGCTTTATCCTGAATGCATCGGCAACACACATCTTAGAGCCACACCTCTGGGTATGACATTCCAAGACAAGAGATTTCTCCATTGCCTGAGGCAGGCGCTCTGCCACACAACTCTCTATGAGCTGCGATGGGCGGAAGCTGACATTCTGCGGTTTTATATTGCCATTCTCTAACTGATGATAGTTCAAAAGAGCAGTAACGAGGTTTAGCAAATGGTTGGCAGACGACTGGATATTGCTAAGCCATGCCTTAGCTTTTTCGCCTGACACATGGTCGGACAACAACTCTATAAAGCCAGATATTGATGCTGCAGGAGCCTTGATGTCGTGGGTTATAGTAAGGAGCAGTCGCTCGCGCTGTGCCATTAGCTTTTCGGTTTCAGCCTTAGCCTGAACGAGATAATTGCGATAGATTCGCTCTTTGCGCATATCGCGATATATGAAAAGCAGGAGTATCACCACACATACCACCGATAGGACTGCCAACATTTCCACCTTGCGGAAAGCTGCCTTACGAACTACGAGGTCTTTGTCTAATGCTCGCTGCAGATACCTACGTTCTCCACCCTGTACATCTTCCAATAGTTGCTGCATACGCTGAGCCAGCTGCATGCTAACCATCTGCAGATTGCGTGCTTTGCGATTTACATTATCCTTATGCTGTTGTTTAGCCTTGTTTTCTGCAAGTTTAATCTCAGACAGCACATCAGCCACGGTATCAGCAATATTGATGGTATGACCCACGGAGTCGGTGACTTGTCCAAGTTCTTCTTGGCGAACGCTCACAGTATCTGCATATTGCTTGCGAAAAGCATCTGCAAGTCGGGCAAAGAAACCACGCTTCGTCTTTACCACCTCATACACAGTCTGCTTGTTTTCTTTGGTATCGGCAGTCTTCGGACGAATCACGAGCGAATCATGTCCGCTATACAGATTCTTCACCTTATTATAATATAGGGTATCCGACTTGTCGTTCACTAATTCTGACATAACAAGTCGCACATTATTATATTTCATTGTTAGCAGCAGCTGCAGCGAGTCTATACGCTCTTGCTGTCGTGGGTCACTTACCAACGAGCGCAAGCCTGCCGTTGCCTTACGAGCAGAGTCTACTGCTTCGTTGTAGCTCCACCACTCTTCCACCTGTCCAAGACAGACTGCACGCTCGGCAGTACTAACCTTAAGCATGCTATATATCATTTGTTCGGCAGCATTCTGTCGGCGCATAAAAATGACCGAAGCCTCGCTCACATTCTGTTGCGACCGCATATTGCTATATAGTAGCCAGCCAGAAAATCCCAGCACTACTATCAGCACGATATATCCAATGGCTATTTTCAAATGGGTGTTGAGCTTAATCTTTATCATATAGTATATATATAATAATGTGTATTCTATATTCTTTGGCAAAATTACATAAAACAATAGATATTGACATCAGTTTTAGTTTTTTGTTAACTATTCATAACTACTTAAAAAGCAGATTGTTCAAGACGTATTGACAGTTAATGTTAAATAAAATGACACTATATTGTTTGTTCGGTTGAAGAAAAAATGATACTTTTGCGGAAACCAAAACCAAAACATTCAGTTATGAAACACAAACAAACACTATTCAGCATGTTGCTATTATCTTTAGTATCAGCAACACCATTGTGCAGCAACGCTCAAAGCGCATTAGACAAATTCCATATAGAGCTTGGCTTTGGCACAGGCTCACCTAAAGACAAAATGACTCCTTTCGGAGCAAATATCGACTTGAATTATAGTCTTACAAACCGTTTCTCACTCCATGCGCTTTCTGAGGGCACCTATTTTATTCCAAAGGATGGCATGACTCACAAATACAATCAGGCAATAAACCTTGGTGGTGGACTGAGTTATACTATTCTTCCTCCAACGATTAAGAATAATGATGCTTTTGAGTTGAGAGCATCGGTAACCTCAACCATTGGTAGTTCAGACTTCAAGAATACTGCTTATAAGTTGGGCTTGTATTGGGTAGGCAATCCAAAGTCACGCTTTTCTCCTGTAGTTGGTGTTGGCTACTCGTTCCACGATTTCCGCACAAAGGGCTTAAACAACTATCATGGCTTATATGTTTCTATAGGCTACCGCTTTTAGTAACATACTATAATGGCAATAAAAATGCAGGTATTGTCTTTATGTAATATCGGCAAACGAGCGAGTCAAAATTATTGGCTCGCTCGTTTTGTATTTCTCCCAATTTGTATTAATTTTGCACTTAATTGTAATAAGCCCTTACTAAATGCGATATATACTATTCTTAATCCTAATATTTGCTGTTAGCTGCAGCGACAGCAATCCGTTGTTGTCGCGTCTTGACCATATAGATTCCATTATGGATGAAAATCCGCAAGCTGCCTACGACAGTCTTTGCACCATAAAAAAGACTCAGAATATAACGTCGGCTAAGAAAGTTAATATGAAATGGCGCATGCTCATGGCAACGGCTCAAAACAAGTTGTATATGCAAATGCCTACCGACAGCGCATTCTCTGAGGTTGTGGCATACTACGATCGCAATGGCTCTGATAACGAAAAGATGCAGAGCCGATATCTCTTGGGCTGCATTTATAGAGATATGAATGATGCACCAAAGGCAATAGAATGTTACAATTATGTTCTTGAACATTTTAGTGATATAGATAGTCAAGAAGGTTATAAACTTCTTGCGTTGTCATACGGTGAAAAAGCAGACCTATTATATGCTCAATTATTGTTGCCTAAGGCTATCGCAGCGTACAATAATGCCATTCTTTATTCAGAAAAATGTAATGACTCTTTGCTGCTTGCAAATAATTACAACTATAAATCTTTAGCCTATTCATTGTTGAATATGTATGATTCGGCTATCGTGGCAAACGAAACTTCTACAAAAATCTTATTGGCGTTAAATCGGAAGACTGATGCAGCTATAGTCTATGGCTGTAACATGATTAATTATCTTAAGAAAAAAGATTTCGTGAAACTCAAAAAAGCTGTGGATATGTACGAGTTTAATTCTGGCTTATTCCATGATGGCGAAATAGAGAAGGGTAAGGAGATATTTTATTATTTTAAAGCTTCCTATTACCTAAATGTAAATAATTTAGATTCTGCAAGTTATTATTTTTATAAAGATCTCTCTTTATGTAGTGATTATAATAACAAACACGCTGCTACAGAAGGACTTGCACAAGTGTATACTTTGATCAACAATAAAGATTCTATAGCAAAATATACAAATTTAGCTTCTGCGTGGAATGATTCCTTGTACTTAAATAAAAATTCTGAGTTGTCTGCAAAGAATGAAGCTTTGTATTCTTATAATAGCTATAAAAGGAGTGCCGCTAAAAGTATGCACGAGAATCAAACCACTAAGTTTTCGTATCGTATAGTTTTGGTGTTAATAGTTATACTAATCTTGTTGGGCATATTCTTTATTAGGAAGAAGACTCAAAAGATATGGTGGCGTCACAACCAATTATTGACTAAAATGAAGAAATATCGTGATGAGAGCAAAAGTATTGCTGACAACAAGATTTTAGAGAATACTAAACTAAAAAGAATTAATCAGAAATTGTTTAACGAGAAAAGTGCTATAGAGTCAGAGAAGAATGACTTGCAAAAGAAATTAGATGAATATAAAGAAAATGAAGAGTTATTAAAGTCTATCCCTACGATAAATGAGGTAGACAAACTTATTTTAGAATCATCTGTCTATGGGGTTATTTATAATTATTCACAAAAAAGAAAAAGTATAAACGAGGGAATTCTTACAAAGCTTTTCGAAATGATGGATACTATTTTACCCTCTTTTAGAACGAAGATGATGTCTGTAGAACCATTGGCACAATTAGATTATGCAATCTGTATCCTTGTCAGATTACACTTTAGACCTGCTGATATATGTATACTTCTTGATATCGATTCGGCAACATTGTCTATGAAAAGAAAACGCTTACTGAAAAAAGTGTATGGTATGGATGGATCGGCTAAAGATTTTGACCAGAGAGTACAAAAAATATATTAACCGATATAAGTGTTAGTTTTTTGTTAACTATTCGTAACTTCTTAAGATACAAGTAGTTTAAGCAGTTTTGGTAGTTTTTGTTAGATAAAATATTCATTTATTGTTTGTTCGACAGAATAGAGAATAATAATTTTGCAGAAAACAAAAACTAACATATCCGATTATGAAACACAAACAAACACTATTTAGCATGATGCTATTATCTTTAGTATCAGCAACACCATTGTGCAGCAACGCTCAAAGCGCATTAGACAAATTCCATATAGAGCTTGGCTTTGGCACAGGCTCACCTAAAGACAAAATGACTCCTTTCGGAGCAAATATCGACTTGAATTATAGTCTTACAAACCGTTTCTCACTCCATGCGCTTTCTGAGGGCACCTATTTTATTCCAAAGGATGGCATGACTCACAAATACAATCAGGCAATAAACCTTGGTGGTGGACTGAGTTATACTATTCTTCCTCCAACGATTGAGAATAATGATGCTTTTGAACTGAGAGCATCGGTAACCTCAACCATTGGTAGTTCTGACTTCAAGAATACTGCCTACAAGTTGGGCTTGTATTGGGTAGGCAATCCAAAGTCACGTTTTACTCCTGTAGTTGGTGTTGGCTATTCGTTCCGCGATTTCCGCACTAAGGGCTTAAACAACTATCATGGTTTATATGTTTCTATAGGCTGCCTCTTTTGGTAGAGATGTTTCACTTTTTACTTTTCAGTATAGAAGCATATTACAACGCATCTTTGAGGTGCAAAAAACAGGTACAAACCAGATTATCATTTATTTGTTAACAAAATGAAGATTACTTTATGAATATCAAAACAATTATCTTATTAGCTTTTGTTTCTTTTACATTGTTTGCAAACGCAATGCCTATAGAACTACGTTATACATGTAAATACATTGATCCTTCTTCGCTAGCAATGAAGAGGAAACGTACACCTCCACTCCCTATTGTTGTTGATCAGGACAACCGAACTTTTACATTTCCATTATCATGTGTAGATACAAAAATAGAACTCATCTCCGATGAAATGGTAGTTTTTTCTACACAGATAGATGAAAATGGTTGCGTAGAATTACCTGAAAGTTTGGAGGGGGAATTTGAATTGCGCTTATACGTAGGAGAGAATGTATTCTCTGGGTTGATAGTATTATAATTTGTAAGTAAAGAGAATATTTTTTAGTCGACGAAATTATATTTCAGACCATACTGGCTAAAAGGAGCGAAAGCCGAAAAGCTGCAAGAGTAGGCATAATAGATAAAAAATCATTATGGAAATAGGAATGGTAATCTTCTAAAACAAAAAGTATCTCTTTCAAAATTGGCAGAATGTGCATTTTCTTTCTCTGCATTTGATAATAAGGAATGTGTTAATTGCCCAGTGTTTCCTATATGTGGTGGAGGATGTCCTACTGACAGAATCAAAGAGAAAGGAAAGAACTTTGCCTCTTGCTCTTTCTACAAAGAATACATTACAAACATATTGTCTATTATAAAATAAATTATACCATGAAGAAACTATTCCTCTATCTTTACTTTCTTTTATTTAGTGTCAACTCTTTAATGGCACAAGACATCAAAGGACGAGTTGTTGATGCTTCTGGTCAGCCAATAGAATACTTAACTGTTTCGTTATTGTCATTGCCCGACTCTTCGTTTATTAGCGGCACTACAACTAAGGATGATGGAACTTTCATTCTGAAGCAAGCGAAAGATAAAAGCTGCATTATAAAAATATCTGGTCTTGGATATTCGCCTGTATACATGCAGCGTACAGATTCTTTGGCAAATATCACGCTGCAGGATATTACATATAATGTAGGAGAAGTGTCGGTTGTGGGCAAACGACCAACATCGAAAACTGTAGATGGCAATATCACTTTCTTTGTTGAAAATACAAATCTCAGCAAATATGCAAGCGGACTTATGGCGCTTGGACAGTTGCCTTTCATCGAAACTGCTGCCGATGGCATCAGCGTAAAAGGCAAGGGTGCACCACTTGTATATATAAACAACAAGAAGGTGATGGACGACAACGAGTTAAACCGACTTGCTGCCGACAGAATAAAAAGTGTGGAATTGATATTAGTGCCTGGACCAGAATATCCACAAGGCACAAATGCTGTAGTGAAAATTAAGACCATACGCCATGAGCAAGGATTGAGCGTAGAGGTTGCAAGCAATGAGAATTGGTTTAATCGCTTTAGCCACGAACAAGATTTAGACTTAAACTATCGTATCGGCAAATGGGATATATTTGCTGCTGCGGAATATGGCAAATACAAGACTAAAGAAAAGAATGAAAACCTGTATTTTACTAAGAATATAAACCCTGCATATACACTTACAGACTATAGCGACCGAAACTATATCTATGCAAACACAGGCATAAACTATTCTGACGACAAGAAGCATAGCGCAGGTATTAGCTATTCGTTTACTCGCTATCCTAACAGTAAGGGACTCACGGTTGGCTCTGTGTTTATAGATGGTGATGATGGACAAAGCCTCACCAGCTCTACCGAAGTGAATAGCTTCCGACAGTCGTCGACGCATCATGTAAACACTTACTATGATGGCAAACTAAGCGAGAAATCGAGCATTAATGGTAATTTCGATTACCTTGGTGGTTCTACATACCGTTCGTCGTTGACATCAGAAACTGGCAAAGAGCCTATTTCTTCCAACTCTACCAGCGACTACTCCATGTATACAGGTAAGATACAATCAACAAACTCTATATTGGGAGGCACTCTTACTGTAGGTACAGAAATAACATATTCAGAGAACAACGAGGATTATACCATGAACACCCTTGACATGACGCAGTATTATCCTTCTTCATCAGTTCGTTCTACCCAATGGCTCGCAGGTGTGTTCTTGTCACATCGCTTAAGCATCAAAGACTTTGCAATGTCGTTTGGAGGAAGATTGGAATATACCGACTACCAATACTACAACCAAGGCGTAAAGGTGAGTGATGTTTGCGAACGCCACACACGTCTGTTCCCATTCCTTCGACTAAGCTACAACAAGGATATTTCTGTTTCTTTGTCGTATACAAATGGAATTACTCGTCCTCCATATAGCAGCATGACAAACATGCTTACCTACATAGACTCATATACAGCATACCAGGGCAATCCAAACCTCAAGGCTGCATATCGTAATGTTATAGACGCTGTTGTATCATGGAAAGACTTATATTTCAATGCGTCATACACATGGTATAAGGATGAGTTTTTGTCTATGAGCTATGTCAACGACCATGGCGTAATAGTAAGAACCATAGACAATATGGACAATTACAGCCGACTGTCTGCTGACTTGTCGTATAGTCCAACTTTCGGTATATGGAGTCCTTCGTTATCTGCGGGAGTGGCTGTGCAGAATCTTACATATAACAATCAGAAGCTCAATAAGCCGTTCTACACTTACAGCGTGGACAACAGCTTTACATTATTTAAACGCTTCGAACTATATATCACATGCTATGGACAAACAAGGGGTGATAGCGGCAATGGTACTTTCCAACCAAACTTTGTAACGGATATGAACTTGAGCACACAATTACTCAAAAACAAGCTTAGCGTGACGCTCTCGTTTACTGATGTATTTAATACAGAGAAGTCATGGTATACTACCATCTCTCCTACTGTGAAGACAGATTTCAAGAACTATAGAGATCGTCATGGTATTTCTATAAATCTCAGATATAAATTCAATCAAGTTAACAGCAAATATAAAGGTGGCATGTCGTCTTCGGAAATCAGAAGATTGGTAAGATAACCATCTGTTAGTAATAAAAATAGTAACAATGTCTTCATTCTCTTTCACTCCTCAACACGATGCTATGCAATGTGGTGTAGCATGTTTGCAAATGATATGTCAACATCATGGTCAAGAATATACTATAGAAGAGTTATCAGATTTATGTTTTGCTACACGACAGGGAGTTTCACTTCTTGGACTTAGTGAGGCAGCAGGACGATTAGGATTGCATACTATTTGTGGACATGTTACTATAGATATGCTTCGTAAGGCTCCGCTACCATGCATATTACATTGGAACCAAACACACTTTGTGGTATTATACAATGTCAAAAGAAATGGGGACTTCCAAATTGCAGACCCTGCAAAAGGTCTTATTTCATATAACGAGGAACAACTATTTGAACATTGGATTAGCACCATATCTGGTGGAAAAGAAAAAGGTGTAGCGATGTTTTTACAACCAACACCTGATTTTAAAAAGAATGAAAAGAAATATGGAAAGGGCGACGAATGCCGCTCATTCCATTTCTTATATAATTACATCAAAAATTATCGTAAGTATTTTATACAGATACTTCTCGGATTAATAGTTGGTTGTCTACTTCAACTTATACTACCTTTTCTAACCCAGACCATTGTTGATACAGGTATACGTAATAAAGACATCGGCTTTGTCTGGTTAGTATTGCTTGGACAGCTAATGCTTACAGTAAGTAGAACCGCTCTTGACTTTGTACGACGGTTACTATTACTACATATCAGCATGAGAATAAATCTTTCGCTCGTTTCTGATTTCTTTATAAAGCTATTTCGTCTACCTATGGCTTTCTTCGATACTAAGCTTATGGGCGACATACTTCAACGTATTAACGATCATGAAAGGGTTGAACATTTCCTAACTTCACAGACACTAACAATTGCGTTTTCGATATTCTCTATGGGAGTTTTTGGAATAGTTCTTTGTTGTTATAATAGTGCTATATTCATTATATTCCTTCTCGGAAGTATAATCTATGCACTATGGATTGCTCTTTTTCTGCACAAAAGAAAACAGATTGATTATGCATTGTTTGAATGTATGGCATCAAAAAACAATAAAACTTATGAGATGATAACATCCATGCAAGAAATAAAGCTTCAAGATTGTGAGCAACGCAGACGTTGGGAATGGGAAGACACACAAGCTGATTTGTTTGCTGTACAGATAAAAAGCCTTAAATTGCAACAGGCACAGGAGGCTGGTAGTATTTTTATTAATGAATTAAAGAATATCATTATTACTGTAGTAGCAGCAACTGCGGTGATAAAAGGAGAATTGACACTTGGTATGATGCTTGCTGTGCAATACATTATCGGGCAGTTGAATTCGCCAGTAGAACAAGTAATGAATTTTATCTATAGTCTTCAAGATGTAAAAATAAGCCTTGAGCGTATCAATGAGATACATCTAAAGACAGAAGAAGATAGTAATAGTGAACAAATCGTAGACTTGGTAAAAGATAATGGCAACATAAAGTTAAACAACGTTTCTTTTCGATATGACAAAAACTCCCTCAAAAAAACTATCAATAATATAAGCCTTAATATAGAAGAAGGTAAGGTAACTGCCATTGTTGGAGCTTCAGGTAGCGGCAAGACTACATTGCTGAAGCTGCTGTTGGGATATTATCCTGTTGAAAATGGAGATATAATGATAGGAAACAATAATCTAACCGACATTAATAAGCGTTGGTGGAGAAGACAATGCGGAGTGGTAATGCAAGACGGAGTGATTTTTTCTGAAAGTATTGCCAGAAATATTGCTGTTGGAGACGACGAAATTGATGAACAAAGACTTAAAGAAGCTGCAGAGACTGCTTGTATATACGATATGGTAATGGCTCTACCATTGAAATTCAATACTCGCATAGGACATGATGGTATGGGGTTGAGTCAAGGACAGAAGCAAAGAATACTTATAGCACGAGCTGTTTATAAAAACCCACGCTATATCCTTCTTGACGAAGCAACCAACTCTCTTGACGCACAAAATGAGCGAAACATAGTAGACAACCTTGAACGTTTTTACCGCGGACGCACCGTGATTATTGTGGCTCATAGGCTAAGTACGGTATGTAATGCCGACAAAATTGTTGTGATAGATGCAGGGAAAATTGTAGAAGTTGGCTCTCACAAAGAACTTACTGCACTGCGTGGTGCATACTATAAATTGGTAAAAAACCAACTTGAACTTGGTAACTAAATAATAGAATATGGCAAATCAGAATCAAGAACATTTAGAATTACGTAGCGAAAAGGTACGTCATATCATAGGCAACATTCCTTCATCACTAGTTTGGATTAGTGGTATTGTAATAGTGCTTTCCACTATTGTTCTCGCATTTTTCTTATGTCTTTTTGGAAAAGATGTTATTCACTCATTTATTCCGTAATACAAACTTCTATACTTTATGAAAGAAAAGACCTCATAGAAGCAAGTGGCTACATAATTTAGGTTGATTGCTCATGGCTTAACTAATATTTAGCCAAAAATAGCTCCTCCAGTCGTTTGACAAAGCGACCGAAGGAGCATTCTGTTATCCCCAAACCTTACCAATTACAATTACTGTGCAACAGCGCTATCTGCAGGAGCTTCCACAGTCTCTGTGGTTGAGCTAGCAGAGTCAGCATGAGTCTCTGTAGCTACATTTTCAGAAGATGTATTCTCAGAAGCTGCTGTTGTATCTGCAACAACTGGAGCATCTACTACTTGCTGGCTTGCAGAATCTGTTACTACAGAATCAGACTGAATACCATTGTTTGCCTCAAACTGCATTGCTGACTGATTAGCGAATACGTTGCTAACACAAACTATAACCATTGCCGAAACGGCTGCGAACATAAACTTTCTCATAATCTTAATGTTTTTATTGTTATTATTATTTTGTTGTCTTATTCACTGGTAATAAGGACAACTGCCGTGCCAAAAAACACGTAAACATGTTACATCACTGATTAAGAGAGTTTACTAAAAACCCCACTTTTCACAAGTTGTGGAAAGTGGGGAAATACTGTGGAATTATTCCACACTTTATTGTGGAATGCCATATTTCTGCATCTTGTTATATAGCGTCTTACGGTCTATTGCCAAGAGCTGTGCCGTCTTGGTTTTGTTGCCTCCAGTTGCAGCCAACGCGTCTTTTATACGTTGCAGCTCCGATTCCTCGTCATGGAGAGCCAAAGGCTTTGGTTGCTGTAACTGCTGACCTATGCTAAGTTCGGCAGGAGTGATATATTTACCACGAGTCATAAGCACCGCTCTTTTTATCACATTGTTTAGCTCACGCAGATTGCCTGGCCAGTTGTAGCGTGCCAAAAGTTCTGAGGCTTTAGCGTCCAAGCCTAACACCTCGCGACCGAGTTCCTCGTTGGCATGCTTTATAAACAAGTCGGCAAAAAGGAAAAGGTCGGCGCCACGCTCCTTTAGACATGGCATATAGATAGTAAACTCATTGACACGATGGTATAGGTCTTCACGGAATTTGCCTTCAGCAACTCTCTGTGCAAGGTTTTCGTTGGTGGCACATACCAATCGTATGTCTACCTCAATCTCCTTAGTTGAGCCCAATGGTCTTATTCTATGTTCTTGCAAAGCTCTGAGCAACTGCACTTGCACATCGTAGCTTAAGTTTCCCATCTCGTCGAGGAATAGTGTGCCACCATTAGCTATTTCAAAAGCCCCCTGCTTATCAGCATCAGCACCAGTAAAAGCACCTTTTTTATATCCAAAGAATTCAGATGCAGCAACATCGCGAGGTATGGCTCCGCAGTCGATGGCATAGAATGGTTTGTCGCTTCTGTTGCTAAGTTCATGAATTCTACGAGCCACATACTCTTTACCTGTGCCGCTGGCTCCCAATATCAATACAGACATTGGCGTAGGAGCCACCAACCCTACATATTCATATAGCTGACGCGAAGCCTCACTCTTACCTTCTAAATATTTAGGTGTAGCAGACTGCTTAGCATCTTTAGCTTCTTTGTTTTCTTTATTAGGCTTTACCGCAGACTGAGTTTCAGACTTTGCTATAGGAGTAGCCACATTAGCCTCAACAGGTGCAGCCAATGCATCATTAATCTTTTGTAATAATATGTCTGGCTGTATAGGCTTAGAAATATAATCAGAAGCTCCCGACTTCATAGCCTGTACAGCATTTTGCACTTCAGCATAGTTTGTCATCACAATAAATGGCAGTTGCATTCCCTTCTTGCGCAACCATGCAAGTAGTTGCAAGCCATCGCCATCAGGCAAACGAAGATCTGACAGCACAAGACTAAAGTCGGCATCATCTTCCGCCACCTTTTTGGCAGCAGCACCAACAGAGCTAACCTTGTCTACCTCAAAACCTTTCTTGCGTAGCCAAGTTTGCATCATAGTAGCAAAAGCCAAATCGTCTTCCACGATCAACAAACGATGTGTAACCATTATCTCTACTTTTTACCTTTTATATATACCACTATTTAGAGCCTATCTCTGAAATAGTGCGCTAAGTTACAGATTATTTTCCATACGGCAAAGGCATAAGCGGAAAAAAGGTGATAGTCAGAATATCAATTATCACCTCATTTTGCCAATTTTATCCAATAAATGCAGTCGTACTGGATAAAAAAGCCGATTTTTATCCAGTAGAAGGCTAATTATTGGATAAAAAGCAGTATATTTGCCACAAATAACTATACTGCATAGGCATATGAATACAATAATTCAAAACCAACGCAAAGAGCGCGACGAGCTATTAGCACGTCATTATCTTATGCGAAAGTCGAATACTGATGTTAAAACTCTGCTTGATAATCCGATGATAAAACTTATCACCGGACCTCGACGCGTTGGTAAATCAACATATGCATTACTCATGCTACAAGGCAAAAGCTTTGCATATTTAAACTTTGATGATAATCTCTTGCTATCAGCATGGGATGAAGAGCTTGTAATGAGAACTCTTGATGAAGTGTACCCAAACTACGAATTCCTACTACTTGATGAGGTGCAAAACTTAAAAGACTGGGATGTTTGGGTTTCTAAGCTATACCGACGTGGCAAGAATCTCGTAATAACAGGTAGCAACGCTAAAATGCTTAGTGGCGAAATGGCTACAGTTCTCACGGGACGATATTTACAAGTAGAGATGTTACCATTTAGCCTTACAGAGACTATAGAATGGAAGGGTGCCAATATCAATAGTATTAGCAACGCAAAACAAGCTGAAGCTGTCGCAATTGCAGACGATTACTTGCGAAACGGTGGATATCCAGAAACTATTGACATGCGTAGCATCACACGCAATTATCTATCTACGTTGTTTGACTCTATAATATGGAAAGATGTTGCTAAGCGCCATAACATTCGCAATATTACAGATCTCAACAACATTGCATTATATCTGTTATCCAGCTTCTGTAATCCACTTTCAGCCAACGACATTGCAAAAGAACTATCAATGACGAGCGTCACTACAACACGCAAATTCATGGATTATCTCCATGAGCCTTATTTATTCTATTACCTACCACGATTCAACAATAAGCTAAAGTTGATGAAGAAAGCGGCTAGTAAGGTGTACGTAATAGACAATGGATTTGTTGCAGCAAAGGCATTCAACCTCAGTGAGAATCTCGGTCGCTTATTAGAAAATGAAGTATTTGTAGAATTGCTTCGCCAAGGATATCAGGTAGAAACCTCTTTATTCTACTATCGTTCACGCAATGATCGTGAAGTTGATTTCGTAACACGGCAAGGAACTCATATAAACCAACTTATCCAAGTTTGTTATGATATGACATCACCAAAAACAGAGAAGCGTGAAGTTAGTAGTCTGATCGAATGTGCGGGAGAGTTAAAATGCAACAATCTGCTTATCATTACCAATAATGAAGAACGAGAAATTCATACTGATGGATATAATATAAAAGTTATACCATTTATAAAATATGGATTGGGTAATATTTAGAATATGACTAAGTAAACAAGCCTTCATTTACGTAAATATAGTATATAGAACTTTCGCAAGTTCAGAAGTTAGAGTATAAAAGAAGTTAGCGCTCCCTGGCGGTCGCTAGAAGTTAAAGTCATTAGCCTTTTTGCTGGAGCTTTCAGCTAATTAATCAATAAAACACTAAACATTAAACACTAAACACTAAACACTAAACACTAAACACTAAACATTAAACACTAAACATTAAACACTAAAAAAAGATGAAACCATACAAGTTTGAACCATATCTGAAAACCACTATTTGGGGTGGCTATCAGATAGCACCATTTAAGGGAATATTCACCGCGCAACCTAACATCGGTGAATCATGGGAGATTAGTGGTGTGCCTGGTCATGAGAGTGTTGCAATAGAGCGCGGACTTGTTGATGATGTTGACGTTGGACTCAACCTCGTTGAACTTATCGACAAATATAAGAGTAAGCTTGTGGGTGAAAAGGTTTATAAGAAATATGGAAATAAGTTTCCATTGCTCATCAAGTTTATCGACTCTCGCCAAGACCTGTCTGTGCAAGTACACCCAGACGACAAACTTGCTATGGAGCGCCATGGATGTGCAGGAAAAACAGAGATGTGGTATATCATAAAGAGCGATGTTGGAGCAAAGATATATGCAGGACTCTCAAAGAGCATTACTCCCGATGAATACGAGAAACTTGCTACAGCGGAACCTATAAATGGACATTCACCTATGCAGGATGTCATTGCCACTCATGAAGCTCATCAGGGTGACCTCTACTTTCTGCCTGCAGGCCGTCTGCATGCTATTGGTGCGGGCAATTTCCTTGCCGAGATTCAGCAGACTTCTGATATAACATATCGTGTTTACGACTTCGGACGCAAGGATGCTCATGGCAACCCACGCGAACTACACATAGAAGAAGCTAAAGAAGCCATCGATTATCAGGTTTGGCCAGAATACCGCACATCGTACGACAGCACAAAGCCTACGAGCCAACTTATCAACTGCCCATATTTCAATGTCAATCGTGTGGTAGTGCAGGTAGCTGCACAAATAGACTTCAAAGTCGATTCTTTTGTAGTGGTAGTATGCCTATGGGGCGAAGCTAACATCAACGGCATTAAGGTTCGCCAAGGCGAAACACTCCTTGTGCCTGCATGCGAAAACATCCTCTACATTTTTGGCAATGCCACATTCCTTACGGCAACGATGTAAATAGAGAAATAGTAATTATTAACATCACTATTTTCTTTAAAACCATCAAATATATCAAAAGATTATTGTATATTTGCAGAAAGATAAACTAAAATAATAAGATTATGCAGTCAACAGTATCTACAGAAAATGTTTCAATATCGCTGCCTATATCAGATTTATCATTCCTTCGTACCCTTTCCAAGAAAATGGGATGGTCACTTAAAAAGCAGAAAAAGAGTAAGATAGAACTTGCACTAGACGATGTTAAAACAGGGAAAGTCTTTGAAGCAAGCAGTGTTGAAGATTTGATGGCGCAGCTTGAAAAATGAAATACAGAATTAAATATTCTGGAGGATTTAAGAAATCGTATAAACTTTGCAAACGCAGAGGATACGACATACAACTTCTCGAAAAAGCTATTACATTATTAGCGAATGAAGGAAAACTTCCACCAGAATATAAAGCTCATATCCTTTCGGGACGCCTTTCGGGTATTTGGGAATGCCATATAGCTCCAGATTGGCTAATGTTATGGACACAAAACGATTCTGAATTAACTCTTATATTATTGGAAACTGGAACACATTCAGATTTGTTTTAAAACAATAAGCACATTAACCATAACAGCATGATGGTTTTTATATATAGAAACCTACCATGCTGTTTTTTGTATTTATGCACTCAAACTTATAATTTACTCATTTTTATACCATTCTAAACAACATATTTATAATAATTATTAAAAAATATATTCTAATCATCATATATTTTGTACTTTTGCAGAAAAGTTTCGAAACATCATTTTTTAATGCGCGACGCAAGAATTTAAAAAGCATTTAAAGGTTTGATATCTCAATGACTATTGTCGAATGCAATAGGCTAAATATTCACATATGTATATATGAAAAGACTCATTTTTACTTTATCAACTCTGATGATATGCTCAGCCTCTATGATGGCGATACCTGCAAAGCCAGGACAATGGAAAATGTTGAAATTGGCTAATGGCACAGAGATTAGAGCAGAATTAGTAGGCGACGAGCTATGCCACTATTGGCTTGCAGCTGACGGCAAGGGCTACGCATGGAGCGCAGCTCAAGGTTGCTATGTAGCTATGTAGCTATTGACAAGGAGGCTGCAAACAAGGCAGCCGACCAAAAGCGCAATGCAGCAAACAAGCGACGCATGGCAAAGGTAACAAAAGCTAAAGCCAACGACCTGTACACAGGCGAAAAGAAAGGTTTGATAATATTAGTGGAGTTCCCTAAGCGTACAGCTACAAACACTCCAGAGGTAAAGTTCTCTACAGAGAAAGCTCAGGAGTTTTATAATCGCGTAGCTAACGAAGAAGGATTCTCTGACCCCAAGACAGGTTTCACAGAGAGTGTATACGACTATTTCCTTGCTCAGAGCAGCGGAAAGTTTAAGTTCAAGTTTGATGTTGTAGGTCCTTACAAATTGGGCAATACATATAACTACTACGGCGAAGACTCTGGCGGTATGCAAGATGCACACCTTGGTAAGTTTATCTATGATGCTTGTAGAAAGGCAGATGGCGATGTTAACTTCGCAGACTACGACTGGGATGGCGACGGAAAGGTAGATCAGCTATTCATTCTCTATGCCGGACAAGGACAGAATGTGAATGGTGCCGACACTGGACTTATCTGGGCACAGGAAGGAAGCCTCAACTCTGTAGGTTCCGACCAGCAACCATTCGAAATGGATGGAGTAACCATCGACTCTTATGCTTGCAGTTGTGAACTTGGTGAGAACAAAGTTATCGATGGAATCGGCACAATTTGCCATGAGTTCTCTCATTGCTTCGGATTGCCAGACACTTACGACAAAGGAACATCGTTTGGACAAACCGAACTAAAATATGGCACCTACGTATGGAATCTGATGAACAATGGCAACTACCTTAATGGCGGCTACACTCCTGCTGCCTAGACTGCCTTAGAGCGTATGCTTACAGGATGGAAGGAGCCTATAGTGCTTGACAAGGATGCAGACATCGTAAATATGAAGCCTTTGGCTGACGATGGCGACACATATATTATATATAACGATGGCTACAAGGATGAGTTCTACATGTTGGAGAACCGCCAGAAGCAGGGCAATGAAGCAGGTCTATATGCCAGCGGACTCATGATTACCCACGTAGACTATAGCCAAGAGGCATGGGAAGCTAACGATGTTAACACCACCCGTGAGCGCTATGCTATTATGGCTGCCGACAACTCAAAAGCTCGCACCATTCCAGATGTAGAGGGCGACCTTTATCCATTCAATGGCAACAACTCGTTTGGTAACACAACGATTCCTGCAGCAACTCTCAACCATGCAAATACCGACGGTTCTAAGTTGCTAAACAAGGAGATTACCGATATCACTCAGAATGCCGATGGCACAATATCGTTTAAGTTCCGCAACAACAATACCACAGGTATATCTGAGATTAATGCCGAAAGCTCTAAGCCTGCCATATATAATATGAATGGCATCATGATGGGCTACGACCTTGATAAGTTGCCTAAGGGAATATACCTTTGGAAGGGGAAAAAGGTAAAAAAATAAAAAGGTAAAAAGGTAAAAGAGTAAAAAAGTAAAAAACAAAAATAATAATAACAATTAAATATAAACTATCATGAAGAGATTTTACACATTAGCTTTGGGCTTGATGATGGGTGCTACTACCCTTTTCGCCCAGAAAACTACTGATTTGCAGTTTGTAACTATCACAGGCGAAGGTGACGAGGCTGTGGAGACTGGTACTATTAAAGATGGCGCAGCTATCGACGCTACAGAAGAAACTTTTTCAGGCATCACTTCAGGCGTGGCTCTAAAGAATGTTAGCGGAAGTGACCAAAAGATAGTAGTAAAAAGCGAAGTTCTCGAATTGGATAATGGTGCTTTTTCTTTCTGTATGGGTACTACATGCAGTAGTTGGAAAGAATTAGGTACATACTATAAGCCTACTTTACAAAAGGAAAACGACGATATTACAGGAGGCTTTACTGTAATTGAATCCAAAAAACTAAAAGATATAGAGGCTCATTGGGTTACAAATGGCAAAGGTAAGTGCGTAGTTAAATTCACAGCTTATAAGGGTGTTGTTGACGAAGAGATCTCTGATTCAGAATGGCAGGCATACTACCTCGTAGAGGGTCCAAGTGTAACTGTAAACTTCCTCAATGGTGTGCCTTCAAGCATCAGCAACATTGAGAACAAGGATGTTGACAACAACTATTACGACTTGGCTGGTCGCAAGGTTGCAAAGCCTACAAAGGGTATCTATGTAAAGAACAACAAGAAGGTTGTCGTAAAGTAAAGAAGCAACGATATATATGAAAAAAATATTATCAACACTTTGTCTGATGCTCGTGGCTATGGTGTGCTGCATCTAAGCCAATGCTCAGACAGCTACAGGAAAGCCTAAGTTCCTGTACCAGAAGTTTGCTGACTATGCTATTGCATTCACAACCTCTGATAACGGTAAGTGGGCTGTAGTTTATGGTGCTACCACAGAACAGCAGAAAAACGGTAAGGCTCGCATCGTTAATGTAGAGACAGGTGAGACTACCGTAGTGCGTCACTCAAGCGAAGAAGATGACGATGCTGTTGGTCTGTATGAAATCCGCGACATTACCGATGATGGTAATACTGTAGTTGGTGCTGCCGGAGGCGTATTCTCTGAGGGAGGTACATATACAGGTAAGCCTGCATATTGGAATAAGAAGGACAGAGACTGTAACCTTCTTCCTATGCCAGCGGGTATAACAACTGGTATTGCTGTGAGCATCACCCATGATGGTAAGTATGCAGCAGGTAGAGTTGAGGAAAATGCCAACGATGCTTTCTCTTCTTCTTCACGTGGTATTATGTGGGATATGACAGGAAGCGAGCCTAAGATTGTAGAACTTAAGAACTTGCCTGAAATGCCAAGTACGAAGGTTCTACAGGCAAGAAGCACGTTCAGGAAGCATTTACCCAAATTACTGCCGATGGTCGCTACATCGTTATATACGGCAACCAAAGCTATGGTCCTATAGGATATATCTATGACCGCCAGACTGAAACTTACTTCAAGTTTGGTGAGAATGCAAACGAAGGTCCTACAGGCGATTATGAGCTCGAGGGTAAACCTGTATTTAGCTTGAATGGCAAATATGTGGCAGGCGACATCCGCGACAAAGACGACAACATCTTCCCAATGGTTTATAATACCGAGACTGGTAAATATAAATATTTCAATTCTCAGGAAGACAACGATTTGCTTATTTGCTGCATCTACAACGAAGGAAACCTCTACGGAAGTGCTCCTGGCACCTCTTCTCCTGTTCGTGATTGGAGAGTATGTGTAGACAATGTATGGTATCCATTCGACCTTATTTTAAAGCAGCGCTACGGCATTGAGTATAGCGACTATACAGGCTATGATAATACAGGTACCTTGTGGTCAGCTTCTGCCGACACCAAGACTCTTTCGTCAATGGTTTCTCCTCAGGGCGAAAGCTACGTGGTGACAATGCCTGAAACTATGACAGAGGCATGTCGCGCCATCAACTTGCTCAACAACTATACAGCTACACCAGCTGCTGGTTCTAACTTCAGCAACGTTGCAGTAGTAAAGGTTACCTTCACTCACGAGATTACTGTTCTCGGCAATAAGGATTGCGCAGTTTTGAAGAATGCTGAGGGTGCAGTACAGAGAAAGTCTATGGGTTTTGCTGTTGACAAGACCAACCCTAAGGTGTTGATTGTTACCTCCGTAACACAGAAATGAAAGCAGGCGAAAAGTATACTGTAGAGATTCCTGCAGGAACTGTTGCCTTGACAAAGAATACCGACAAGCAGAACGATATCATCACTATCAACTATGTTGGTAGAGAGAATGTGCCTGTTAAGATGCAAAGCGCATTCCCAGAGAACAATGCAGAGATTGCTCGTATCGACAACACCAGCAACCCTGTAATCTTGACTTGCGACACCAATATTTCAGTAAGCGAAAACGCTAAGGCTTCGCTTGTACAACTTGATGGTGAGAACGAGAAGACTATCTGCTCTTTGTCTGTACTTTCAAACGAAAATCAGGTAGCTTTGATGCCTGCAGCTTCACAGTATCTCTATAAGGGTTCACAATACAAGGTGGTATTGGAGGCAGGTTCTTTGACCTATGTTTCCGGGTCTTCTAAGAGTGCTAACGAGCAGATTGTATTGAACTATACTGGTACTTACGAGCGCCAGATCTCTACATCTGACGCAACTCTCTTCAGCGACAACTTCTCTACTCCAGACCAATCGTATAAGAACTTCATGCGCTATGAGGGCGACCACAACACTCCTACTGCTGCAATGAAGAAGATTGGTTTCGACAAGGACAACACACCTTGGTTATTCAAAGCAAAGGATAATAACGATAGCAAGAATTACTTCGCAGCATCTACCGAAAAGAATGAGAAGGTAGCTACAGCTACTTGCGGCGATATAGAGGGCGGAATGTATATTAAGTTCTCTCCTGCCATCACAGAACCTGGAACACATACTGTTCATATCGACGATTATGTTTACTTCGTTGGTACTGGTTTCAATGCAGCACAGAATGAAAACCCTGTAGAGTTTAAGTATACAGTTGTTGCAGCTCCAGAGGAACTTCAATTCACTACAGATCCTGAGAACGAGTCGACAATCACTTCACTTGGCGAAATCGTTATCATGAGCGACAAGGATATCTACGGAACTACAACTCCTATCCAAGCTTATTGTGACCGTCAGGTATTCAATGGAACATTGACTATGGGCGATGTAAACCGCAGAGAAGCTTATATCGAGTTTACTGACGCTGCAGGTGAGCCTATCACTGCTGAAGGCGAATATCGTATCGAAATTCCTGCTGGTGTATTCGGTAACAAGGCATGGTATGACAGCGATTGTTTGTCAGGTGCTTGCAACGCAGCTACTACATTATATTATACTGTAGGCAAAGAAGCTACTGAGATTACATACACAGCTGATCCTGCCAATGGTAGCAAGGTTGACGCTTTGGGAACTGTTACTATCGACAACAACACAACATCTATAATGGCATCAAGCGGCCAAATAGTGATTTACAAGGATGGTAAGGAGCTCAAGAAAGTTGAAGCTGAAGTAGTATACAAGGATCCTAATGACTTTAATGAGGTTTCTCACAAGGCTACTGTTGCTGTTAACGCTACAGAAAAGGGTGTTTATACTATCGAGATTCCAGAGGGATACTTCGTTGACGAGAATGGCGATAATATTCCTGCTGTAACTTTGACTTACTATGTAGGTGTAGCAAGCGGTATTCAGAACATCAATGCTGCTATTGCTAATGGTACTGTTTACAACTTGAATGGTGTAAAGGTTAACAAGGCTACTAAGGGCATCTTCATCGTAAACGGCAAGAAGGTTGCCAAGAAGTAAGCACACATTATATATATAATGAGAAAAGGGTAAATGTATTATCCTGCTCATAATATAACCTAACAAGAGGGTATGTCTACGACTTTGTCGCATGACATACCCTCTTCCCTTTATATTAGATACTTCTTCGTCAAAATTAGATACTATTTATATAGCTAAATATGCATGTTAGTAACCTATATCATTTTTTTAAAGTTTAAAATCAAAATTTAGAGACCATACGCTTGGTTGTAAAATTAAATTATTGTAACTTTGCAACCGAAATATTACACCTAACATATTTTCATCTTAAATAAACTGTAAAATCCCCAAAAATATGAAGAGTGAACTACTTGGAATGCTATCATTGACCGCCCTTTCTTTGGGTATGGTATCATGTAGCAGTGAAGACATTGAGACAACAGGCAACATTCTGACAGAGAATGCTCAGAAGTATGGCACACAATCATCGGAAGTAAACTTTTATTTCGGAGGCAATAAGATTGCAGGCTCACGTGGATGCGATGTAAATGGCAACATGTGGGGTGCAGAAATGCCAGAATATCCTACAGAAGAAGAAAAGGCAGGTATCCTTGACTATGTTCGCAAAAATCCTGGAGCATCTGTAGAATGGCCAGGCTATACATATTATTTTGTACAGCACGTGATTAGTGCACACAATAACTATAGCTATACAGACTGGAATGGTGCACCGCATAATGACATTGATGGTTCTGCACATTTGGACAAACTCGATATCAAAGAAGTTAGAGATTGGAATAGCTGGGAACTTGATTCTAATGGTAAACCTTTCAGTTGGGCAAGTTTGTACACACATGTCAACAACTTCAATTCTGGTAAATGTGAGAACGCCGCCACTCACAATGCAGCTCTTATGACTCAGGGTTTCCAGGGTGCACGTGCTCACGATTCATACGGCAATACAGATGTTGACAACTGGAGACTATACTACTGGAAAGGTAACTACTATCTTGGTATAGACTACATGATGGTAAAGGATGAAGGTAAGATTGAACCAGATGGCACCTACGATGACTGGATCGTGAAGATTATACCTGGTAAGGGTGAACCTCCTGTTGTTCCTTCAAACCCAGATTCAAATCCTACACCAAAGCCAGAGCCAACAGTTCGTGAGGGCGAGGTTGAGTTCGACATCCATCAGCAGGAGCACAAGGATTGGAACGAGATTAAGACTTCTATCCACGTACGCGATACAGCTGCTGTTCACGTATTCCTCCCTATCCCAATTGAGAGCCAGGCTGTATCTGACGACTTCGATATCCGTACTGGTAATGTTTATCAGTATGTTGAGAACATCGAAGCTAAGTTTGAATTTGCAGGAAAGGAATTCTCATTCCCTGTAAAAATCAACCATACAGCTACTGGTATTGATATCTTGATTGACTGTACAACAGCAGATGCCAAGGAAGCTTTGAAGTTGGCTCGTGGCGTATTCGACGATGGTATCACATTCGAGATTCATAGCTACGTAAATCCAGATGTTGCAACAGAGCAGATTTGGAATTGGCTTAAGACTGTGAAGTTGCCAAGCACTAAGACTTCACAATGGCCACAGGATGGCGACATCTCTACTCATGTACGTGGACAGGTTTCATCTGCATACCACATGGACGAGATGATTCGTTTCGATAAGCGTCCATAAGGCGAGTATTTACAAAGCAGAATAAAGCAAGCAAACAATAATACTAAGAAAGTGTATCAAACAAATCACACAGTTTGATACACTTTTTTTGTGGTTATACCCCAGATAACAATAATACCATATAAAGACAATAGAGAAAAAGTAATGTTCATAGTAATATTATTCATATTCCTTGGTATTAGCGTAGGCTATATCATACGCACAAAGATAAGCTGCGACAAGCAGCTATCTATAGGCACGTGGGCTGGAAGAACAACAACATGGCTGATATGGACGCTACTGTTCATGCTTGGCATAGAAGTGGGAAGCAACGAACAAATAATAAAATCGTTGCCTACATTGGGTGTTGAAGCATTGGTGTTGTCTGTATGCGGGACATTAGGCAGCTGTGCCTTGGCATGGGGATTATGGAAGATGGCTAAGCAAGAGAAGAAAGGAGGCGAAGAATGAAAGGTAGTTTGATAGTGGTAGGCTTTTTCATTCTCGGACTAATAGCCGGACACACCAATTGTATGCCAGCATGGGTGATGGAAAGCGATACAAGTTTCATAGCGTTATGCTTCCTATTGTTCTTCGTAGGCTTAGGCATAGGAATGAATCCTGATATGAAGAAAGATATCAAAAGCCTTAGCCCACGATTGGCACTATTGCCTTTGGCAACGATATTAGGCTCATGGCTCGGAGCTGTGGTGGCATACTTGATAATGAACATAGACCTCACAAGCGTCTTGCAACATCGAAGCCTTAGCGACTGTTTGGCTTTGAATAGCGGCTTTGCATATTATTCGCTATCGAGTATTTTCATAACTGAATATCGTGGAGCAGAACTTGGCACCATAGCCTTGCTTGCTAATATAATCCGCGAGATGACAACGCTATTGCTAACACCATTATTGGCAAAATGGTTTGGACCATTGGCTCCTATATCTACAGGTGGAGCTACAACCATGGACACCACCCTACCAATAATCACTCAAACTATTGGTCAACGCTATGTTGCCTTGAGCATATACCATGGTTTCGTTACTGACTTCAGCGTACCTTTCCTCGTTACCATGTGGTGTATGCTGTAGTAAACAGACTGTAATATACATATAATATTGCTGTATTATGATTGAAATATCTATGAAGTACCTTTGTCACAGAATTTAAGGCTAAAGATAAAGGGAATCATAAAAACAGCAATACAATGAATTGCCTCAAGATGCTTGGAATTGGTAAAGGGCATGTCACTAGAAAGTGGCATGCCCTTGTGGTTTATCTTAGTACATATATAAATCATTAGATTTGATCCAAAGCCTGCTTGATATCGGCAAGGATATCTTCTACATCCTCAATACCTACGGAAAGGCGAATAAGGTCTGGAGCGATGCCTGCCTCAAGAAGTTGCTCTTCGGATAGCTGACGATGGGTGTGGCTTGCTGGATGGAGCACACAAGAGCGTGCATCAGCTACGTGGGTAACGATAGCTATCATCTTAAGGGAATCCATAAACTTGATGGCTGTCTCACGGTCGCCCTTCAAGCCAAAGCACATCACACCGCATGAGCCATTAGGCAAATACTTCTCGGCAAGAGCATGGTCTGGATCATCGGCAAGACCAGAATAGCGCACCCATGCAACACGTGGATCGTCGTGGAGGAACTCTGCCACCTTCTGTGCATTCTCGCAATGACGAGGCATACGAAGATGCAATGTCTCAAGACCGAGGTTGAGAAGGAATGAATTTTGAGGACCAGGAATAGAGCCAAGGTCGCGCATGAGCTGGGCTACGAGTTTAGTGGTGTAAGCCATCTTGCCGAAAGCCTTGGTATAGGTGAGTCCGTGGTACGACTCGTCAGGAGTGCAAAGACCTGGGAACTTATCAGCATGTGCTTCCCAATCAAAGTTGCCGCTATCTACAACGCAACCGCCCACCTGTGTGGCATGACCATCCATATACTTGGTGGTAGAGTGTGTAACGATGTCGCATCCCCACTCAAAAGGACGGCAGTTGACAGGAGTTGCAAAGGTGTTGTCGACAATAAGAGGCACACCATGCTTATGAGCCATATTAGCAAAGCGCTCTATATCGAAGACATTGCAACCTGGGTTAGAGATGGTTTCACCAAAAAGAGCCTTGGTGTTAGGCTGGAATGCTTTCTCTATTTCTTCGTCAGAAGCTGCTGGGTCGATGAATGTACAATCTATGCCAAGCTTCTTCAAGGTTACACCAAAGAGGTTGAAGGTGCCACCATATACTGAATTGCTAACAACGATATGTCCTCCTGCCTCACAGATATTAAAGACAGCATAGAAGTTGGCAGCCTGGCCACTCGATGTGAGCACAGCTCCTACTCCACCCTCAAGGGCAGCAATCTTAGAAGCCACAGCATCGTTGGTAGGGTTTTGAAGACGTGTATAGAAATATCCTTCTTTCTTAAGGTCGAAGAGCATAGCCATCTCTTCTGAGTTATCGTACTTGAAAGTGGTGCTCTGGATGATAGGTAGCACACGCGACTCACCATTCTTTGGAGTCCATCCAGCCTGCACGCAGAGGGTGCCAATGTGTTTCTTTTGTTCCATGTTGTTGGTTGTTTAATTATTAGCTTTTTATAATATTAGGCATTATAAGCAAAAAGCAGTTCCTGCCGAAAGGGGCAAAAACTGCTTTTTATCTCTTTGCGATGAGTTCTTTTTACTCGCCAGTAACAACACGCTTTTCCTTGATACGTGCCTTCTTACCTGTAAGAGCACGGAAGTAGTAAAGCTTAGCGCGACGTACCTTACCATGCTTGTTAACTTCGATTGAATCGATGTTAGGTGACTCAATAGGGAAGATACGCTCTACACCTACAGTACCAGACATCTTACGAACTGTGAAACGCTTCTTCTCACCATGACCTGTAATCTTGATTACAACACCACGATAGAGCTGGATACGCTCCTTTGAACCCTCGACGATTTTGTAAGCGACTGTGATAGTATCACCTGCCTTGAATTCAGGGAACTTCTTGCCGGTTGCAAATGCTTCTTCAGCAACTTTAATTAAATCCATTGTTTTGTTTGATAATTAAATATTGTTTGTCGTTCCAACGTAACATTCATTGTGACTCATCCACAATCAGCGGTTACGCCGAAAAGCGGTGCAAAGTTACTACATTTTTCCTAACTGACAAAGAGTTAGCAACTTTTTTACTATATTTTAGGTATATCTTTAGTACAATGAAAGAATAGACAAAGAAACTTTATTTGGCAGTTTGACTTTTTTCTCGTATTTTTGCACAGATATTTTATAACCCATATATGAAAAAGACAACAAGACATTTGATTGGCGCCATTGCCTTTGCGGCAGTATGTGGCGCTTGTGGCTCTTCTTGGCATATGACAGGAATTGAGCGCACAAGAATAGTGGTTGACGACAAGTATGACGCTGATCCTAATACCGAAGCCAACGAGTGGCTTAAGCCATATAAGCAAAAAGTAGACTCGGTGATGTGTCCGGTGGTAGGTCAGATAGCTCACGACATGAGAGCAAAAAAGCCTGAGAGCGACCTCTCTAACCTATTGTGCGACATCTTGGTATGGGAAGGACAGCGCAGAGGCGAAAACCCAGACTTCGCAGTATATAATATGGGAGGTATGCGTGCTTCTTTCTTAAAGGGCGACATTACATATGGTGATGTATTGGCTGTGGCTCCTTTCGAGAACAAGATTTGCTTCCTCACTCTTACTGGCGAAAAGACTTTGGAATTGTTCCAGCAAATAGCAAGCGAAAAAGGTGAAGGATTGAGCCACGGAGTAGAAATGGTGATGACAAAAGACTATAAGCTGAAGTCGGTGAAGCTACATGGCAAGGAGATTGATCCTAACGCCACATATCGCATTGCTACTATCGACTATTTGGCACAGGGTAATGGCGGATTGTTGGCTTTTAAGTCGGCAACAAACCTTGTATCACCACAGGACAAAGCCAACAACGCAAGATTTATCATCGTTGACTATTTCAAGGCAGCTATGGCTCAAGGAAAAACTGTAGATAGCAAAGTGGAAGGAAGACTGGTTATTGAATAAATAAAGAAAGGAGCAAGAAAATGAAAAATAATATGAATATCATGCGTACTACCATCACTGCTTTGGCGATAGCTTTGATGCCATTATCAATGGCGGCACAGAAGGTTAAGCAACTAACAATACTTCATACCAACGACACTCATAGCTGTATATTGCCTGTGAAAAAGAATCTTGCCGATACCACATTGGCTGGCAGAGGTGGTTTCGCACGTCGTGTGGCTGTACTGAACGAAGAGAGAAAGAAAGACCCAGACTTGCTATATTTCGATAGTGGCGACTTTTCTCAGGGGTCTGCATACTACACAATGTTCAAAGGTGATGTAGAAGTGGGACTGATGAACAAAATGGGAATTGCTGCCTCTACTATCGGCAACCATGAGTTTGACTTCGGCGTAGAGAATCTCGCACGACTGACAGACAATGCCAACTTTCCTATCCTATGCAGCAACTACGATTTCACTGGTACCGCTCTCGAAGGCAAGATTAAGCCATATATCATCATTAAGCGCAAAGGACTGAAGATAGGTGTGTTTGCGCTTGACCCAGAGCTTGAAGGTTTGGTAAGTGCAAAGACTTGCAAAGGCGTAAAGTTCCTCGATCCAAGAGTAAAGGCTAAGGAGATGAGCGAATTCTTGAAGAAAAAGAAGAAATGCGACTTGGTTATATTGATTTCCCACCTTGGCTGGGGCGACACCAAATACGAGGATCCAAGCATCATTGCTAATAGCAGATATATCGACTTGGTGTTGGGCGGACATAGCCACAGCTATTTCCAAACATTGAAATATGCAAAGAACCTTGATGGCAAGGATATTCCTGTAGACCAGAATGGTAAGAATGCAGCATTCATTGGTAAAATGACATTAACCGTCGAGAAATAACAGATAAGCAGATTGTTTATATCATATAAGTTTATCCTTATATTCTATAATAATAAAGGGTGGAATTCTAATTGTTTAGAGTTCCACCTTTATCTTTTATTCGAAATAGAAGCTCAGTACAAACATCTTGCTACGAGCCTTGTTTACTGAGTTTGTATAAGGTAACTTTGATACGTCGCGGATGTGGTTGGCATGGTCGGTGTCAAGACAGTTTGTTAAGCCATAAAGGAACTTAATTTCTGGACGTATCTTGAAATATGGCAGATAGAAGTCGCAACCTAAACCTGCTTCAATAAACAGATCATATCTCTTTAACTTCAAATAATCATCGCTCTTGCCCGTGAGATTAATCATTGGGTTAAGACCTACAAGCATATACGGACGATGATTGTTAAAGCGCTGAGAGGCGTAAATAAGGTCCATAGCGGCAGATATATAAGCCGACTTAATATTCTGTGTCTTCTCATAATCTTTAGCTCCTGCAGCTTGGGATGTTAGATTAAGGAATGTTAGATGGCGAGTGCCGAAATACATGGCTGGAGCAACACGAAACTGAAACGACTTGTTCAACCTTAGCTCGCCAACGATACCTACTGTGAAACCATTGTCCCAACGGTCTTGGTCACAAGTAATCAAAGCTTCACCCGTGGTTCCATCCTCCTTTGTTATGGTCTGCATACCTACATTTACAAACTCCAAATCTTGAAGATGGGTACCTGCTACAATTCCAAAATGGAATGGACGTAGATCTGTATAAGGACGATTTTCTACCGTTCTCTGCTGGGCTATAGCATGCAACGAAGATAGCATGCAAAGCGCAATAATAAGCATATTATATCTTAATATCTGACTATTTATCATTATCTAAACTCATATAAAATTATATAAACCTTTATTATAAACGCACAATAACGACTGTTATTGCATAGACAGCTATTAAGAAAATGTTTAAATTATAAAAAAAAGCAATACCTAATTGTAGGTATTCCAAGATAAATGTTTATCTTTGCATACACAAATCAAAATGGGCAATACCTAAAAAGTATAAGCCCAGAAGAAACTGAATTTATTTACTTAATTTAAAAATATTATTATGGCTTACGTAATTAGCGACGACTGCATTGCATGCGGTACATGTATTAGCGAGTGCCCATCAGGAGCTATCTCTGAGGGCGAGAAGTATTCAATCGATCCAGAAGTTTGCACAGAGTGTGGAACTTGTGCTGACGTTTGTCCTAACGAGGCAATCTCTCTTGGCTAATCGATAGACTTCGACAAAAAGACATAAGGGTGCAAGGTATTAGCCTTTGCACCCTTAATTATTTAATATCCTTGTGATTAGCCGTTGCTACGGCTATTATCACCAAAACAAACTACACAAAAATTATGAAAAGCGATCCAAAAGATTGTCTCTATTGTCAGAACAATGAGACATTACACAACCTTATGATTGAGGTTGCAGAATTGTCTGTATCACGTGTGTTTATCTTTAAGGAGCAGACCTATCATGGTCGTTGCCTCGTGGCTTACAAAGACCATGTTGACGACATCAACCTCCTTAGCGACAACGACCGCAACGCCTTTATGGAGGATGTGGTAAGGGTTACACGCGCTATGCAGAAGGTGTTTAATCCAGACAAGATTAACTATGGTGCATATGCAGATACCTTGGAGCATCTACATTTCCACTTGATACCTAAATATGTTGGTGGACCAGACTTCGGTGGGGTATTCCAGATGAATCCTAAGAAAGTATATCTCACCGACGAGGAATATGCTGACATGGCTGAAGCTTTAAAGAATGCTCTTTAAACCCAAATCAATTATAAAATATTATTTAAACTAATCAACCAATAAAAATAATAAGGGTTGGAACTTCTGAAAGTTCCAACCCTCATTTCTTATTAGTGCAAGTACTATAAATAAGTACTAAATATCAATCTATCTTACTTCTTCTTACCAAGAGAAATGCTAAGAGCCTGCTTTGCTGTTTCGTTCTCTGGGTCAATCTCAAGAACCTTGTTCCAATAGATGTCTGCATTAGCCTTGTCGTTCTTTACCAAGTAGTAGTAGCCAAGATAACGATAAGACTCTACGAGACGGATGTTATCAGTTTTGTCACGGTTGGTATTAGCAGCAAGAGAAGTAGCCAAAGCCTCATAGAAAGGCTTAGCAAGACCTTCTGTTGTCTCAGGGTCGAGAGAAGAGTTGATACGAGCACGCATAAAGTTAGCGAAGTCTGTCTGTGTAGGATGAACCTCTGCAAGCTTTGCATAAACGCTATCAGCGCTCAACAAAGCAGCCTTCTGAGCCTCACCTTTGAGAGAAGAAGCCTGCTTCTGGTAAATAGTACCGAGACCTGCAAAATCGAAAGCAGAAGGCTTCTCAACGTTACTCAAGTATTCGTTATAGTACTTGATACCATTTGCATAATCTTCCATTGCAACATAAGTATCAGCAAGGTTCTTACGTGTCATGTTCAACTGCTCCTTGTTGTCCTTGTTCTCCTTTGCTGCATTATGGAACATCTCGATAGCCTTGTCATACTGCTTAGCATTCTTCAAAGCTGTACCATAATATGTATAGTCGAAACCTGAAATCTTAGCACTATCAGAGTTGTTGAACAAAGCATCAGCATACTTCAAAGCTTCGTCCGACTGGTTCATATCAGTAAGGTTGTAGAAAGCCAAACGGTTCCAAGCTGCCTTACGTGCATTCTTAGAAAGACCATACTTAGCAATCTCCAAGCTCTTGTCGCGCTGCTGAAGCATCCAAGAAGCTGTAGCATAGTTGGTGATATCCTCGTCTGCGAGCTTAGAATAGTCAGTTACCTTTGCATAAGCATCAACACTCTTTTGCATCTTGTTTGAAGAATAGTAGATACGAGCTACAAGAGCGTCTACTGCGATATCAGGGCGCTGTGTGCGCAACTCCTCAAGGTTTTGAGCAGCCTCCTCAGGGCTACGACCACGAAGGATGTTTGCATACTTAAAATATCCCTCAGGATCCTTAGGATCAAAATATTTTGCTTGCTGATACTGCTCTGCAGCCTTACCACCATCGTCAGCAAATACTGCGATGTCGCCAAGAAGGATAAATGCCTTAGCATACTTCTTGTTACGAGCAAGAGCGAGGTTAGCATACTTAGACGCATTAGCAGTGTCCTTAACTTCGAGATAAGCACGACCCATACCAAGCAAGACCTCAGGGTTCTTCTTGTTGGCTTTAAAAATAGCCTTAATAGCCTCGCCATCACCATGAGTCTTAATGAGCTTGCTTACTTCTTCAATAACGGCATTGTTGTTCTGTGCCATTGCAGGAGCGCCGAATCCTATCATCATGGCTCCTAAAACGAAATATTTAATTGCTTTCATAATATCTAATTAATTATAGATAGACATGCATTAGTGGGTCAAAATAAGACTCCATCTATTTGAATAAACGAACAAACTTCGATAAAGTTATCGTTATTCACCTACTTTAACATCTCTTATAGTAATGTTACCATAAACTGGCAATAAGCCCGACTTCAAGATAATAAGCTGTCCCTTAGGCGAAGCTATAAAGCTTGCAAAGCCCCAAGGCAATCCGTTGATAGGATCGTTGATAAGAGCATAGACTGTACGAATTAGTGGGTAATTACCATTTAACAAGTAATATTGGTATGGTTTCCAACTATTGGCAGGAGTAGCTTTCGGTGCTTTACTTACAGCCATCAGCCTAATGTTGGAATTAAAGGTAAGATTGGTAGTATCTCTTTTATCATTGAGCCAATTGCTACCGATAATGCCGATGGCACTTGGCGTTTTTTCTACATATTTAATTACTTCGGCTGAAGTATTGGCTGCCACAACATTCTTACTCTTAATAGCCTTGCCACCAAGGATAGAATCTTCTGCAAAGTGAACAGCACTCGACTTAGGATTGTCGAACACAAGGGTAATCTCTCCCCTCTTAGACCCTGGATAGATGTCCTTCCAGTCATTAGCATCTCCATTCAAGATACGCTTGATATCATTAACAGAGATACAAGTGTCAGTATTTGACTTATGTACGATAAGAGCTAATCCATCGTACGCAATCTTTTGAGCCTTTGGCAAGAAGTTTCTATCCTTCAAGCCCTGAAGCTCTGCGTCTTTAAAATTACGCGCAGTGATAACAAGCCAAGTATTCTTAGCCTTTAAGAGATTGGTTATACCCTCACTCTCGTTAGTATAGATAGGCTTAATCTTGGCATCTCTATAAATCGATTCGAAGACCTCACGCTCTTCTTCGACTATTGGTTGAAAACTTTCGTCAGAGGTAATCGAAATCACCCCTGACGAATATGTATCTGTACGGCTGTTCTTGTTCTTCTTTTCATTACAAGAAGAAAAGACACATGCCGCAAGTGTTAATCCTACTAATATGTAAGATACGTTCTTTTTCATTTAGTTGTTTATTACTGTAATCTGAATGCTACAGGCACGTTGTACTTAACGCGCACTGCAGAACCGTTCTGCTTACCAGGAATCCAACGAGGCATAGCTCTAACTACGCGAGAAGCTTCCCTGTCAAGTGATGGGTCAACACCACGAACAACCTTAACGTCGGTAATAGAACCGTCACGCTCTACGACGAACGATACTACAACACGACCCTGTACACCATTCTCCTGAGCTACTACAGGATACTTGACGTTGTTGCTAAGCCATTCCATGAGGGCTGATGGGCCACCAGGGAAAGAAGGCATCTGCTCTACTACGTCGAATACCTTTTCAACTTCAGGTTTTGGTTCTGGCTGAGCAACGGCCTCCTTGATTTTGAGCACCTCACCATTTGCATCATCGTTACCCTTAACGTCAAGGGCACCGATAGCGGTCTTGGTGCTCATCAATTCGTCCTGTGTCTTAAGCTCATCCTCAGGCTTAACCTCATCGTCATTCTTGATGACAGGTGCGGTAAACTTAACAGAGCTCTTAACACGCTCAACAACTTTCTCAGGCTGCTCAAGCTTAACCTTCTTCTGTTGCTTAACCTCTGCCTTTTTCTTAGGCTGATTAAGAGCAGAGAGCTCAGCAACGCTTGTCTGAGCTACAGACTTGGTACGTGATTCCACAAACTTAACAAGTGAAATACCACCCCAGATAGCCAATGCAGCAATAAAGATAGTGATCAGAGAGTATAGGTTTCGCTTTCCGGCATTCTTACGAAGTCTGTAGGCTCCGTATTCCTTGTTCCTTCCTTCGAAGACCATCTCGGTCCAATCACGAGAAATCAAATCTATTTTTGCCATTTGTTCTTCTTTTTAATATAGTTAGCAATATATCGACTTACTCGACTCCCTTTTCTTTGAGAAGTTTCTCATCGTCAGGATTAATCTTGTCGATAACATACTTACCAATGCTGCATATCTGCATTTCGTCGAGAGCATCCACAAGGTTCTTGTACTTAGACTTGTCGGTAGCCTTGATGATGACTGTCATAGTCTGAATCTTCTCACCATTAATGATACCAGCCTTAATCTTTGACAATTCCTTTTGGTAAACAGAATCTGGCATTGAGTTTGTAAGGTCACCAGCCTTCTTTTCATCAAGCTTAGCCTTAGCCAACATAACCTGCTGAACAGGCTGTGTGCCATCCTCTGTTACGTGTGTAATCAGGACTTTACGAATACCATCCTTACCCCAAGTTGTTTCCTTAAGGCATGAAGGGTCATCATATTTAGGAAGTCCTGCAACATAATAAATCTTGTCATTGGCACCTACATAGATAGTTACTGTGTAAGAAGCCTTTGTTACAGACTTATCTTCATCTTCCATGTTCTTATCATTACTTGGCATACTCAATTCCATTGTCTGTGGCTTTGCCAAAGAGGTACAGAGCATGAAGAAGGTGATAAGAAGCATCATCATGTCCACCATAGGGGTGAAGTCTACGCGGACATTAATCTTCTTTTGTCTACTTTCTTTCTTTTTAGCCATTTGTTAGTCCTCCTTTGCCAATGTAGTGATAAGATAATAACGGTTCTCATTCATGTCCTGAAGTTCAGACATGATCTTTTTCACGATGCTGTATGGAGTAGCCTCATCAGCCTTGATAGCGATCTTGATGTCTGGATTAACGTCACGAGCCTGACGTACCCAAAGCTGGAATTCGCTTTCCTTACCGTCGATAGAGTCGGTAGGAATACCAAGACCTGGAAGCTGTTCAGACATGTCCTGAGTGCTCAAAGAAAGATATGCTTCAAGCTTATCCATAGGCGCACCCCACATAGGGTCGTTCTGGAACTTCTTAACCTGAGCCTTTGTAAGACTAATGCCATACTGACCAGTCATACCTGAAAGAACGTCAACGACGTCGTTCTGATTGTCCAAGCTCATGAATATCTTACCTGTCTTGTCGACAAGGATATTGAGCACGCTCTTTTCAGGCACCTTAATCTCCGATACCGAACCTGGAGAGTTCACCTTTACTGGCTCCTGCTTAACGAATGTAGATGTAAGCATGAAGAAACACAGCAAAAGTGTCATCACGTCCGACATAGGAGTCATATCTATCCAGACGTCGCTTTTCTTAATTTTTACTTTACCCATAGCGATAAAATTTTAAAGGGTTAGTAGAAAATTAAGCTTCTTCTGTATGGTTTGCTTCGTATGTCTGAGCGATAGTGTAACCAACCTCGTCAAGTGCGTATGTCAGCTTATCAATCTTGTTAGTGTATGTGTTGTAAGCAACTACAGCCACCCAAGAAGTAGCGATACCTGATGCGGTATTAACCAAGGCCTCTGAAATACCCAAAGAAAGAGCCATAGAGTCACCACCACCACCAGCAGCAAGAGCCTGGAACGAACCGATCATACCGAGCACAGTACCGAACAAAGCGGTAAGAGTACCGAGGGTAACGATTGTAGCGATGATAGGGAGGTTCATCTGAAGAGTTGGCATCTCGAGCTGAGTAGCCTCTTCGTGAGCCTGCTGGATCTTAGCAACTTTCTGTGCCTTCTTGATACCAGAAGTAGTCTCCATCTCGCAGTAAGCGTTAACTGAAGCGAGTACAACGTTAGCTACAGAACCCTGCTGCTTGTTGCAAAGCTCGCGAGCCTTGTCGAAATCATTTGCCTTAACAGCAGCCTTAACTTGCTGAACGAACTTAGTAAGAGAGCTCTTACCGAAAGCTGTACGGAGAGCGAAGTAACGCTCGATACTCAAAGCTACAACGGTAAACATCAAAGTAAAGATAAGACCTACTACATAACCACCATGGTATACGGTTCCCATCAAGTTCAATGGACGGCCCTCGTGTGTACCACCTGCGAAGTTGTCAGGGTTACCGAGTACGAAGTACCAGAAGCCATAACCAAGGCATAAGCATATTGCCATTACCCAAATAGCTGATTTAATACCTGTGAAGCCCGAGCTTTTCTTAGGGCTTGCTGCATTTGTTTTTGTTGCCATAATGTAAGTGTTAATTTTTAGTTATTAATAAAATTAATTATAATTTTCTTTTTATAGATTTTTATCGATTGGTCAGACCGATGAGGGTTAGTTATTTCCCCTTTGGGGTAACAGAATCTATTAGTAGTCACGCTATTACACGACAAAACGAAAGACCATGTTATTATATTTCCTTCAAAATAATAAAGTCTTTGTCTATATCTACTAACATTTTCCACGCAAAGATAACAATTAAACGGTAATTACAAATGCAATTAAGAAGTTTTAACGGAATATTTTTCACATGTCTTCTTTAGTGTAGTTGTACACCTAAGTTCAATTGTTATCTTTGCACGGTCAAACCTTGATAATATTTATCGTCTTACTTCAACTTAGCCAAAGTTTCCTTGATTCTCTTCATAGCCTCGCGGATGTTGTCATCGCTTGTAGCATAGCTCATACGGAAGCACTCAGGGTCGCCGAAAGCATCACCACCAACTGTTGCTACATGACCTTCTTCGAGAAGGAACATAGCGAGATCGGTAGAGTTGTTGATAACCTTGTCTCCACAAGCCTTTCCATAGAAGCTGCTGCACTTAGGGAAGAGATAGAAAGCACCTTCTGGTACATTAACCTCAAGACCAGGAATATCCTTTGCGAGTTCTACGATGAGATCTCTTCTGCGCTGGAATGCCTGACGCATAGTCTCTACACAAGTCTGATCCATAGTATATGCAGCCTCAGCAGCCTTCTGGCTTACAGAGCAAGGACCGCTTGTATACTGTCCCTGAAGCTTATTGCATCCCTTAACAATCCACTCAGGAGCTGCGATATAACCAATACGCCATCCAGTCATAGCATAAGCCTTAGAGACACCATTTACGATAATAGTGCGCTCTCTCATGCCTTCAGCCTTAGCGATACTTGCATGCTTGCCTACGTAGTTGATGTGCTCATAAATCTCGTCAGCCAAAACGTACAACTCCTCATGGCTAAGGATAACTTTAGCAAGAGCGTCGAGCTCTTCCTGAGAATATACGCTACCGGTAGGATTGCTTGGTGAACAAAGGATGAGCATACGAGTCTTTGGAGTGATAGCAGCCTCGAGCTGTTCTGGAGTCATCTTGAAGTTCTGCTCAAAACCTGCATTCACAATAACAGGCTCTGCTCCTGCGAGCTTTGCCATCTGAGGATAGCTAACCCAGTAAGGTGCTGGTATTATCACCTCGTCGCCATCATTGCACAATGCCATCACGGTGTTACAAACGCTCTGCTTGGCACCATTAGAAACGAGAATCTCGTTTATGCCATATTCAAGTCCGTTCTCGTTCTTTAGTTTAGCAACGATTGCCTTTCTAAGCTCAGGATATCCAGGAACTGGTGAATACCTTGAATAATTCTCGTCGATAGCCTTCTTTGCAGCCTCCTTGATATGATCAGGAGTATTAAAGTCAGGTTCTCCTACACTCATGTTGATAACATCGATACCCTGCGCCTTCATTTCGCTACTCTTTTGCGACATTGCCAAAGTAGCAGATGGTGCGAGTCGATTGAGTCTATTAGATAATTGTGCCATGATATAAATATATGTTTGTATTATGCAATAATTACGTATTTTTTGTTTATCCCGAAAAAATGAAATAACTTTTTCACATATTAATCTATGTGAAGAGTATGTCCCATTCTATCACGTTTTGTCTTAAGATATTTGTAGTCGTATTTATTTGGCTCTATCTCAATTGGAACATTCTCTACGATTTCGAGTCCATAGCCTTCCAAGCCTACGCGCTTGGTAGGATTGTTTGTCATTAGTCGCATTTTGTGGATGCCAAGATATCTTAGCATCTGTGCGCCACAACCATAGTCTCTCTCGTCTGGTTCAAAGCCGAGGTGTATGTTAGCCTCAACGGTATCAAGTCCTTCTTCCTGTAGCTTATAAGCAGCTATCTTATTCATGAGTCCGATACCTCTACCCTCTTGCTGCATGTAGATAAGCACGCCTTTGCCTTCTTTCTCTATCATCTGCATAGCTTTGTGTAGCTGTTCGCCACAATCGCAACGCTGACTACCGAGGATGTCGCCAGTAGCACACGAAGAGTGAACTCTAACGAGTACTGATTCATTCTCGTTCCATTCGCCCTTAACCAATGCCATATGCTCCAAGCCATTACTCTGCTGACGGAAAGGAATGAGCATAAAGTCGCCATAGCGAGTAGGCATATGTACTTTCTCGCCTACTTCGATGCTTGTTTCCTTCTGCAATCTGTAAGCGATGAGGTCTTTGATGGTGATAATCTTCATATCCCACTCTTTGGCAAGAACCTGCAACTCTGGCATACGTGCCATAGTACCATCCTCGTTCATGATTTCCATCAAAGCACCAGCAGGATACAATCCTGCCAACTTACAAAGGTCAACAGCAGCCTCTGTATGACCAGAACGGCTCAACACTCCATTATCTTGAGCATAAAGAGGGTTTACATGTCCTGGGCGTCCGAAAGTAGAAGGCTTTGAGTTTGGGTCTGCCAACGCCTTAAGGGTTTCTGCTCTATCGTGCGCTGAAACACCTGTTGTGCATCCTTCCAATTTATCTACGGTAACGGTAAAAGGAGTGCCCAAGACAGATGTATTCTCTATCACCTGCTTTGGCAAATCGAGTTCCTCGCATCTGCTCAAGGTGATAGGAGCACAAAGCACACCACGCGCATTCTTAAGCATGAAGTTCACCTTTTCGTCGGTAACTTTCTCAGCTGCTATAATAAGGTCGCCTTCATTCTCACGGTCTTCGTCATCTACAACGATAACAAACTTACCTTCCTTGAAGTCCTTTATAGCCTCTTCTATAGTATTGACTTTGAAATCCATATTTATAGTTTTATTCTTATACATTATTATATATAGGGGACATAAACAGAATCATAAGAGAATACAGAACACACAAAACTATTTGATTCTTCACTCTTCCCTCTTCACTCTTCACTTAACATCTCTCATTCTAACGATGATAGCCTGATTGATTTGGCGAATCTGTCTGAGGTCGCGATACAGACGCAGACGGAAGGTCCACATTCTAATATACAGAACCGCACCCACAGGCACCAGCACTCCTGCGATAATATTCAACCACTTATATTCGAAAGGTCGGGTGTGAGCCTTCGTTGCAAGTATTGGATATTTGTTCATTTCGTGGAGCAATATCTTATCCTTGGTATTTGCCAAGTCTTCGATTACCGATTCCAAGACTTCGCTTATGCGCTCAATCTCATTATCCTTCTTATATTTGAAGAATACGTCTATGATATTCGGAGCAGAAACCAATCGATGTTCCTTAGAATAAGCATCGATATCGGCATTCATCTGCTTCAGCACTATTGTATCATTTGCATAATCAGGGTCGTTGATGATAACCTCCTTTGCAAATACATGGCGTTTGAGTCGCAAGCCCAATAGTCGCATAAAGAACTCCTTATAGAGGTCGGCATTGAACACCATAGAGTCTTTGTTTGCCTTATATGTTACGAATATCGCTATAGGCGTAAGTGCTACTGGTGCCAGTCCTTTACCAAACCATACTGCCCACATTCCTCCACGTGCCATACGGTAGCCTGAGTTGTCGAGGATATAATAGACTATAAACACCAATACCGAGATAAGGATAGGATATCCGAGTCCACCCTTACGGATGATAGCTCCGAGTGGTGCTCCGATGAAGAAGAATAGCAGACATTGCAACGCAAGCGTAAACTTATTGATAGCTTCTATCTCGTGCATTCTGAGCAGTCGGTCGCCATCACTTGTTATCATACTCCTGAACTCAAGATCTGAGACTCGTCCCTGTACGCTATTCAAAGCATCGTTTACAGCATTTTTCTGAACATCCACAGATTTCTTTCCGAACAAGCTATCGAAGTTTGTCTTATCAGCCTTTGCCATCTTCACAGCATTCAGCGAGTCGGCTTTATTCAAAGACACGTTATAGAAATACATACGCTTGGCATCGTCATAATACGAGCGTCCGATGCTGTCGTAGACTTGGTTGATAGAGTCCATATCGTGGAATATCTGTCGCAATCCCTTACCCTTAGCATTGTTAGCCAATGATGCTGCATCTTGCATATTGAAGTCGCCATCAAAGTCAAGCACTATCTGCTTTGCCACAAACGACTCTCGACGATATGGTACCGATGCGCTATTACCAAACTCCGACGACTGCATATTCTCAAACCATTCTCCGCTCCATAATGTCAGCAGTAGGTGTTTCTTCTCTGCCGTAGTCTGCATCATTCCTGAGTCGGCAAGGATTATGGCTTGATCTTCGTAGCTGCCTGTCATTCGGTATATCATCATACCATAGAGTTTACCTGTCTCTACATCCTTCTTCTGCACATAGATGTTGCAATTTGGTATTCCATCATAGAATATCCCCTCTGGAATCATAAGCTCCGGACTCTTCTGCTTCATAGAAATGAGCAACTGCGAGAGCTTCATATTGGCTTCAGGGCCAATATTGTTTTGAAAGTAGAACGACAATCCACATATCACCAGCGTAATGGCGATGAGTGAACGAAACGACTGCATGAGAGAGATACCTGCAGACTTTATGGCTGTAAGCTCATAACTTTCGCCCAGGTTACCAAACGTGATGAGCGACGACAGCAGGATAGCCAAAGGCAAAGCCTGTGGCACCAGCATCAACGCCATATTCCAAAAGAACTGTGCCAAGATTTCCACGGACAGTCCTTTTCCTATAAGCTCGTCGACATATCTCCATACGAACTGCATCATCAGCACGAATTGGCAGATGAAGAATGTTCCTACGAAAAGTAGACCGAACTGCTTGGCTATAAATATATCTAATTTCTTTATTCGAAATGTCATTACCTTCTAAATTTGCACATTGTGCACATATCAAGGTGCAAAATTAGCACAAAAAACTCAAATTCTCACCTATTTTGTTTTTTTTATAATATTATAAGGCTACATAATGTTTATTGAGTGGTTTTATACGGCTATTCGAATTGGGCTATGCGACTATTCGAATTGGACTATGCGACTATTCGAATTGGGCTATGCGGCTACTCGAATAGACCATAACGAGTATTCGCATCCGCCAAATGGAATATTCCTCTGAGCGAATGCGAATTCTCTTATTTTTCTATAACTATAGTTCCTTTGGAGTATAGATGGCGTTCCACCATGAGTCGTTGTTCTTCAGATATTTCTGAAACCATGCCATGATAGAGTTTATCCATTTGGTGCGTTTTGCAGGATCCATGATGCCATGGTTCTCGCCTTCTACTTCTATAAAGGCTGTTGGCACACCTAATATTCTCAAGGCGTTGTACATCTGTATCGACTCTCCTATAGGCACATTGGTGTCGGCTGTACCATGGGTGAAGAGGATTGGTTTCTTTATCTTGTCGGCATTATACAGAGGCGAACGCTCCACATAGAGGTCTTTGCGTGTCCAAGGGAAGCTGTTGGCAGCCGAGGTTTCGCTATACGAATATCCCCAATATCCTTCACCCCAATAGCTGGTGTGGCTTGATATTCCGGCATGCGACACTCCGCAAGCGAAAGGATTATCCTTTGTCATCATATACTGAGTCATAAAACCTCCGTAGGATGCTGATATGCAACCGATATGGTCGGCATCGCATTGTGGCACATCTTTCACAAACTGTCTTGTGGCATCGATGATGTCTTGTGCTGGCCCTTCGCCCATGGTGTTTACATGGCGTGAAGCCCACTCCTGACCAAAGCCTGATGCTCCAGAAGGGTTTACTACGAAGGTGATGTAGCCCAAAGCATTCCAATAGTGAGCAGGATAGTGCGAGCCATTGCCAAAGCGACGGGATGTTGGCGAGCAACCTCCATAGTAGTGTACGATAACTGGATATTTCTTCTGAGGGTCGAAGTCGGCAGGCAGAGTGTAGAATCCTGTCACCTTATAGCCACGTGTGGTCTGCATGCTCCACGACTTCTCTGTGCCAAACGGCATATCGGCATAGTCGTCCTTGTTTGGTGCCAAGAGCAAGGAGGTCTTAGCATTCTTGGCTGGCGACGCGATGTTGAAAACCTCGTAAGGTACACACATCGAAGAACCATCAACAACGATGTTGCCGCCCTTGCTTGCTATGCTGAAATCAGAGATTACTTCTAATGGCATGCGCACCATCTTCGACTTCCATGTCTTTGTGTCAAGACGGAACAGGCTTACGCTATCTCTATTCTGAGCAGTATAATATAAGCAGTTGTCTGCCTTCGACCATTCCATATCTTCGATACTTGTTTCGTCGTCGGCAGTAAGTGGAGTTACCTTCAAGGTGTTGGTATCCATCACGTATAGATGATAATCGAAGGTGTTTGGAGTTCTGCCTTCTGGCACTCTGTTGCCTATTCCATCAAAAGCCTCTGTACCTGCCTTAAACACCACGCGGTCTGTGCCTCCTGCATACAAGGCTCCACCTATGAAGCCGTCCTTATCCACGAGTTTACGGGTTGTCATGGTAGCAAGGTCAAGGTCGTAATATGTAGCCCGAGTGGTAGGACGCTGAGTTATAGAGTCGGAAGTTACACCAAAGAGGAGGTGCTTACCATCGGGCGCAATGTCTGAAAGCCATACGCCATGGTAGCTATATGTTAGCTGTTGCACCAATCCTGTCTTGAAATCATATCGAGCCAACGATGTTCTGTTGCGCCAACCTGGCTGACGGTCGTCGGGATGTACTATTTCGAACACTCCTTCTTCCTTCTTTGGACCATCTGTAGAGTGCATTAGGATGGCGTAATCTTCTGTTGGCGATATCACGAAGTAATCGTCGGGCATGTCTTCAGCCAATATCTCTACCTTATTATTTAGTGGGTCTACTGTCTTAAGCAGGTTTTTGCCTCCAACTTTTTCGGTATAATAATATCTGTCAGAAGTTGGCATCCATGTCATCGAGCCGTCAACGAAGCGCTTGCTGCCAGTCTTCAAGTCGGCAAGGATATACTTATATTGTATCTTGTTCTTCTCGTCATACCATCGATAGCCCATCAAAGCCCAACGGCCAGATGGTGAGATTGATGGTGCTGTGGTAATCTTTGTGCCAAGCACATCGCGCATAGTAAAGCTACGCTTTCCCGTTTCTACAAACGACAGAGCATCGTTGGGCAACGATAGAGCCAAGCCTGTGCTGTCGGCAACAAACTTCATCACGATAGTATGTTGACCTGGCTGCAGGGTCATACCGGCAGTCTGCTCTACCCCATCGGCATAAACCTTATATTTCTTTGCGCCCTTTACCGAGAGTTTCAAATCTTTCAAGTATTTCGATGCCATCACATCAAACTTCACAAGATGAAGTTGGGCCGTATCTAACTTTAATACTTCAAGATTTTCCAAAGGCTTCTTATCGGCAATAGTCAGCGACAAACGAGTATCGAGCAGGTTGTCTGCCTTAAACTTATTCTGAGCATTGTCGATGCTGTCAAAGACTATTGGCGCCACCACCTTGAATGGTCCTGCATGTCTAACATGCGCAACATTGATGTCGGCAGCATTAATTGTTGTGGTCATAACCAAACAAAGTGTGGCTAAAGATAATTTCTTCATAATTATATTATTATGTATGATTATTCTTCAAACGTACGCTTTAGGCTCTCCCAACTTTGGAAGCCTGCCAACAAAGCCAACTTATCCAACGTTTCTTTAGTTGGCTTCTCCTTACCCATAAGTATTGCTGATAGTTTACGCCAAGCGTTAGCATCAAGTTTTATTTCGTGCTTAGTGAGAAAATCCGATAGTTTCCTAAATTCCCGTATCATATTTCTATAACATATTATCGTGCTGCAAAGTTAGTGCAAGTGAGCGAAATGACAAAAGAAAACACGAAGTTTTTCTTTTTCATTCCCGAACGCAGCCTAACTTATTAAAAGTTAGTGCAAGTGAGTGGAATGACAAAAGAAAACACGAAGTTTTTCTTTTTCATTCCCGAACGCAGCCTAACT
>OIXA01000754.1_pt1 | contig 44708 bp, 34 predicted proteins | sample 1587721 | NCBI WGS metagenome assembly OIXA01 (sample SAMEA3888900, study PRJEB22519) | human gut metagenome | biome: human gut; feature: human-associated habitat; material: faeces | place: Denmark | collected 2013
CCGTCCGCAGTAGGATATCAGCCGACACTGGCAACTGAGATGGGTGAATTACAGGAGCGTATTGCATCCACAAAAGAAGGTTCCGTTACCTCTGTACAGGCTGTATATGTGCCTGCAGATGACCTGACAGACCCGGCTCCGGCAACTACATTTGCCCATCTGGATGCAACCACTGTACTTTCCAGAAAAATTGTGGAACAGGGTATCTATCCGGCTGTTGATCCGCTGGAATCTACTTCCCGTATTCTGGAAGCAGATGTGGTTGGTGAAGAGCATTATGAGACTGCCAGAAGAGTACAGGAGATGCTTCAGAAGTATAAAGAGCTGCAGGATATTATCGCTATCCTTGGTATGGAAGAGTTGTCTGAAGAGGATAAGCTGACCGTTGCCCGTGCAAGAAAGGTACAGCGTTTCCTGTCCCAGCCGTTCCATGTAGCTGAGAATTTCACAGGAATTCCAGGTAAATATGTGCCGCTGAAAGATACCATCAAAGGCTTCCAGGCCATCATCAATGGTGAAATGGATGAGTATCCGGAAGCTGCATTCTTCAATGTAGGAACCATCGAGGAAGTTGTTCAGAAGGCAAAAACTCTGACTACAACCGTATAGAGGTGATGGATCATGTCAAAGTTTTATGTGAAAATCATATCCAGTGACCGAATCTTTTATGAAGGATTCTGCCATTGCCTGATTGTCCCGGCTGTTGATGGAGAGCAGGCTATCATGGCACACCATGAGGAAACTATTATTGCCGTGCAAAACGGCGAGATGCGCATGCAGAAGGAAGAAGGCGGCGAGTGGACCTATGCAGTCCTTGGAAAAGGATTCTGTATGGTTGCAAACAACCGTGTGACTGTTCTGGCTGATACGGTGGAGCGTCCGGAAGAAGTAGATGCCAACCGTGCAAAAGAAGCTCTGGAGCGTGCTCAGGAGCGACTTCGTCAGAAGCAGAGTATTCAGGAGTATCATATGACGCAGGCTGCTATGGCGCGTGCATTGACACGACTGAAAGAAACCGAAAAATTTGTTCGATAAAGCTGTCAATGATGGCAGAGTTACTAAACAAGACGAGTTTGTGGAATGTAAGATTACCACAGACTCGTCTTGTTAGCCTGTAAAATGATCATGAATTCGAGAACAAAGAAATGAAGCAATTTTTATGGCACCAGTACCGGGTACAGATCACAAAGAAAAATGTGAAAAGGACAAATATGAGAATCCATCAGGATGATCCCACATTGATTCTTATGTCCATTCCCTATGGCATGAGCTATGATGCAGGACTCCATACACTGGAGCAGCCCCGCATCCGTCAGTGGCTGAAAAATTATGAGAAAAAGCAGATCACCCTGCCGACAACAGAAGACCGGCTGGAAAAAGAACGTCTGAAGAGACTGCATGCAGAGGAATATCGCCGGAAATTACTTGCGGTCATTCCAGAAATGTTCCGGAAGTGGGAACCGATCCTGGGTGTTCAAAGTGCTAAGGTAACGATCCGTCCTACTCGTTCCCAGTGGGGTAGCTGCAATACCAGAAATGGAAATATCTCCATCAGCCTGTGGCTTGGTGCTTATCCGGAGGAATGTATCGAATATGTAGTGGTTCATGAGCTGACTCATCTGCTGGAGCGAGGACACAATGCAAGGTTTTATGGATTGCTCGATCAGCATTATCCTGACTGGAAAACTTGCCGGGAACGGCTAAAACAAGATCCATAATAAATTTTTAATAGATTCTTAACAGATTTTTAGCAAAGAAACGGACATATTTAGATTATTATCCGTTTCTTTTTTTTGTAACTTGTTTTATAATGTTCCATGAGTGTATTTGAATGAGATCAGAGTGTGAGATATGAGGAGGAAATAACTATATGGAACAGCTTCATGGACTAAAAGAGTCAGAAGTAACACAAGCCCGTGAAAAATATGGAAGTAATGTGATCCCGGATTCAGAGCCGACCACGTTCTGGAAAGAGTTCCGGGAGACTTTTCAGGATCCTATGATCCGTATTCTGGTAGCAATCGCACTGTTGATGATCGTCATGTTTTTCTTTGGTTATGCACAGATTTATGAGCCGTTGGGAACCATCGTGGCAATTCTGGTGGTTGCTTTTGTGACGGCCAGAACTGGTGTGGCCAGCGATTCTAAATACCGGGATCTGAAAAATTCTGTAAAAAAAGAGCAGAGTAAAGTATACAGAGATAGTATCATCCGTATGATCGATTCGGATGACATTGTAGTTGGCGACCTGGTGTTGCTGCAGGCAGGAGATAAGATTCCTGCTGACGGCATTCTGGCATATGGACATCTCAGTGTAAATAATGCTGCGCTGAACGGCGAGACAGAGGAATGTCATAAAGAAGCTGTAGATAAAGATCAGCCCTTTCCAGAACAGATCACAGGCGACACCTTTGTGGATGGATTTTCTCTTTTCCGGGGAGCAATCGTCTATGATGGTGAAGGCGTATTACTTGTGAAGAAGACTGGTCTTCAGACCATGATGGGTCATATGGCACTGGAAATGCAGGAAGAAGAACCCGCATCACCACTGCAGGTAAAACTCTCTATTCTGGCAGGACAGATCTCCAAGATTGGCTATACTGGTGCTGTAGTGATTGCCCTTCTGTATATGATTCATTTTGTGATTCTGGCAGGCGGTCCTGCAGCTTACATGGTACAGGGCTGGCAGAATATTTTCATGGATGTGATCAACGCACTGACCCTTGCTATTGTGATCATTGTCTGTGCAGTACCGGAAGGACTTCCGCTTATGATTTCCCTGGTACTGATGCAGAATACCAGCAAAATGCTGGATCACAATGTTCTGGTTAGAAAAGCAGAAGGAATCGAGACCGCAGGTGCTTTGAATATTCTGTTCAGTGATAAGACTGGAACCATCACAAAAGGCGAGATGGAAGTGGTTCAGTTTTTCAGTGGTGATGGAACGATCATTGACACTAAACAGATTAATAATTACCCTGACATACGTGAGAAACTTCATGTTGCGATTGGTAAAAATACTTCTTCCATGTTTGATGAACATCATCGTGTCATTAGTGGAAATGCTACAGATCAGGCATTGATGAAGTTTTTAGGAGAAGATTCTTATCTGAAAATGAAGGAAGATCCATCACTGGAAATATTTGCCTCTCAGAAATTCAATTCTTCCAATAAATTCAGTCAGGCTCAGATCGGTGGACTGACCTATTATAAAGGTGCACCGGAAAGATTACTCCAGAAGGCTGACCGTTATATGGGAACTGACGGGCAGCTCCATCCGCTGGATCTGTCCTGTATCAATCAGCGGATCGATACTCTGGCAAAAAAAGCCATGCGTGTGATCGCATTTGGATATTCTGAAGAACCTTTGCAGGAGAACTGTATCTCTGGAAATCTGGTACTGATCGGTCTGGCAGCCATCCGCGATGATGTAAGACCGGAAGCTCGTATTGCCATCCATGATGTACAAAAAGCTGGTATTCAGGTAGTTATGATCACCGGTGACCGGCTGGAGACTGCATCCGCCATCGCCAAAGATGCAGGTCTTGTTCATTCCGATGAGGATGTCTGTCTTACCTCTGCCATGTTAAATTCCATGAGCGATGAGGAAGTAAAGAAGATCCTGCCGCATATTCGTGTCATTGCCAGAGCACTTCCTACGGATAAGTCCCGTATGGTCCGACTCTGTCAGGAAGAAAATCTTGTGGTCGGTATGACAGGAGATGGAGTCAACGATTCCCCGGCACTGAAACGTGCTGATGTGGGATTTGCCATGGGAAGCGGTACGGAAGCTGCCAAAGAAGCAGGCAAGATCGTGATTCTTGATGATAATTTTAACTCCATCAAAGATGCGATTCTCTATGGAAGAACCATTTTCCATAATATTTTAAAATTCTGCAAATTCCAGCTGGTCATCAATGTAGCGGCCGTGCTGGTCAGTGCGATTGCACCTTTCTTTGGAGTGGATGAGCCGTTGAAAGTGACTCACCTGCTGTTTGTCAATCTGGTCATGGACGGACTGGGAGCTATGATGCTTGGCAACGAACCGGCTCTTCCGGAATATATGGATGAAGCACCCAGAAAGCGGACCGATCCGCTGGTCAGCCGTTCTATGATGTATCAGATCGGTATTATGGGAATCTGGTTAACGGTACTCAGTTTATTTTATCTGACATCAGACTGGACAAGAAGCTTTTTCGAGACTGATAAGCAGTTCCTTACTTCCTATTTTGTTCTGTTTATTGCCAGTGCACTGTTCAATGGTTTCAATGTGAGAGACGATGGTTTCCGGATCTTTGGACACCTGAAGGAAAATCCAGATTTCCTCAAAGTGTTTTTCCTGATCCTGTTTATTCAGTTTGCCATTATCAATGTATCCTTACTGCCGGTCAAAGCGTTTACATTTATCAGTGCAATGTTCAGCTGTGTTCCTTTTGGCGTTCGCGGCTGGCTTCTGGCTTATTGTATGGCCTTCACCATGATCCCGGTAGATATGATCCGGAAGGCAGTTATGCGGATATTCTATAAATAACAAATTGTGGGAATTCTTCAGAATTCTTTGGATTATCTTAAGATCTATCTGGCAGGGAATATGCTACAATCATTGCATGTGGCAGGTTCCCTGCTTTTTTATATCCAGATGAATATTTAATGAGATCAGATGGCAGATTTCTTCGTCTAATATTCAGAAGAGTGGCTCACGGGGACACAGGTCAGATACAATCACGACATATGATCATACTGGCTGGCAGATCCGTTACACGGAATGTACAGAAGAAACAATACGAGGGAGAATCATGGGAAGATATCAGTATACAGCAGAAAATGATGACTATGAGGCAGATCTGGAACGGATCCGTATCTCACGAAAGCGCAGAAAAGCCAGAAAACGCCGGGCAAAACGGATGGCGCAGCTGGGAAGATTAAGTGTAAGAATTGTGATCCTTGTTATCGCAGGGTGGATCTGTCTAAACCTGCTTCGTTCCAATGCAGTAACGGCTCATATGGATGGAAATGAAAGTGAAACTACCTCTTTGATTGCTAATGTTGAACAGCAACTCTTCGGATTCATAGAAAAAGAAACCCTGGTTGAGAAAATTCCCGCTCCAGTGTCCCGGACAGAAGAGGAAGTTTTAGAAGTTCTGTCCGACAAGGCAAAGACTGATGCACAATATGCCTACATCATAGAGCATGCTTCCGAATATCCGTCTGCCATGCTGGCTGCACTGGCAAATAATCCGGAAATGCTGGATTTTGTATCCGGCTATCTGGAACAGACATCCGTCTCTTCCAATGCGTCACTGACGAAAAAGGAAAAGAAAGAAACTTATCCATTATTGATCCAATGGGACAGCCGCTGGGGTTATATTCCTTATGGAAGCAGCAATATCGGTATCTCCGGCTGTGGTCCTACCTGTCTGTCCATGGTAATCTACGCCCTGACCAGAGATGCGAGTACAACACCTGCCCAGGTTGCCGCTTATGCGGAGAGTGCCGGTTACTATATTGAAGGAACCGGTACTGCCTGGGCATTGATGACAGAAGGCGCTGCTTATTTTGGTATCACCGGAATCGAAATGTCTCTGGATGAAGATGTGATGAAAACCCGTCTGGATCAGGGACATCCTATTATCTGCGCCATGCGCCCCGGGGACTTCACCGCAGCCGGGCACTTTATCATGATCTATGGGTATGAAAAAGACGGCTTCCTGATCAATGATCCAAATTGTATCAGCAGAAGCCGCCAGGTATGGGATTACGATTCCTTAAGTAGCCAGATCAAGGATCTGTGGTATTTTTCTAAATAATCTATTGTCAGATATTTGACACCGGTTTTTGCCGAAAAACGAATAGAAATACAAGTACCGCGCCTGAGACTGCCATCACAAGTCCAGCCAGATTCATGACAAATACACCTGCCTGATCAATCAGGAATCCACCCAGAAGGCTTCCTATGACGCCTCCCAGGGTATTGGTTCCGGTCATAAGAGCCTGTCCCTTGAATTTATCCCGTTCCTCCATTACCTCATTCACATAATAGACAGAGGCCGGAATGTAAATGGCAAAGGATCCCATCTGCATGACTGCAGCTATGGTCATCAGTGCAATATTTCCTGCTGCAAAAACTGTTGCAGGGCAACTCACACCAAATACAACTGCAAATATACATGCCAGCAACTTTGATTTTTCTTTCATCTCATAGTAATTTTTCACTGATTCGACCCTCCATTTCATTGTATTTTTTGTTTCATATAAAGCAGAACACATCTTAAAATTTTGCGTTCCAGACTTTTCGATTTCTCTTAAGAGAACAGAATAATATTGCTTTGCTGTCCACTTTGCCCTACTTTCCATACACAGCTCCATGTCGCAAATCACTTCGCTCCACCCATCATATTCTTGAAACAGTTTCCTAAAAAATGGCCAAAACCAATATGCAATAGTTATTACAGCACTTAAATTTTTAAATAATAAGTCTTTATGGTACACATGGGTAAGCTCATGGCTCAAAATAATTTTCAACGTTTCCGGATCATATTGATAATCTGGCAAATAAATATATTTCTTAAAAATTCCAGTTACCATTGGAACATGAAGCCCCCGACATATAACTATCGGAATTTTCTTTTTATAATGTACCGTTTCCGGTAATTCCAAATATATCTTATCCAGTTTCTCATCATCCAAAACAATTCCAAGCATCCTGATATTTCGTAACCGCATTTTTTCTTTCATATATTCCTGCAAATGATATATGGCACCTAACAGCCAGACAACAAATAGCAGAAATAAAAACACTGCGATCTTAAAATTGATCCATGGATACCAATCATAGCTGATTCCTGTATTAAAATTATAATTTTTCAACGTTATATAAAACCAGCCAAAAGGAACCAGGAACAGGGCAATTACTATTTTCAGGAAATTATATAACAATCTGTAGGTTCCTCTCTTACGCCATATGATCTTAAATAATTTCCAAAACTGAAACGTAATTCCTCCGATTGCTCCATTTAGTATTACCGTATAGAATACTATGCAAAATCCAGAAATTCCAAAATTAAAAATCCAATTCATCGACCCATTTTTTTACAAGCTCTACAGACTCTTTTTCCATACCCTTCTCCGAAAAAAGTGCTGTCAGAGTATTGTTCATTTGTCCTTTCCCCCAAAATTCAAATAATTCTTTAACCTGATTTTTTTGATATTCTTCCTCCGTGAGTAAGGCTTCATATTCATGAGTTCTGCCGATCCCGGCCTGCTTTGATGAAAGATATTTTTTCTTTACTAATTTTGCCAAAAATGTTGAAACCGTCTGTGGTTTCCACTCTTTATTTGAATGTGTATTCGTGTAGTCCACAATTTCCTGAAGTGTTTTTCCATCCCCCATTTCCCATATACTTTTCATAACGAGTAATTCCGCTTTTGTTAATTCATCCATAACCTAATCTCTCTTTAACTATATTTGTAGTTTAACTATAAACTATAAATATAGTTTTGTCAAATGTTTTCTCACAAATATTTGAATTGTCAGTTTTTTTGTATGATCTTTTATTTCCCATAGCCACTCAACAATTATAAATCTTTATGCCTCCTACAGCCGAAGCCTTCCCGCCTGAAGATATGCCGACAACTCTTCCCTGCTTCTGGTAATATACTCATACGTTACATATAAAGGATCGATCCGCCTCACCAGTTCTTCCACACCTTTAGCTGTAAATGGCTCATGTCGGTCGATCTGAAAGATGTGTTCATATACTTTGCAGAAACGCTCCATGGGATCCTCTGGAAATTCACGGGGAGACTGAAGCCACTGTTTTACATATTCCCCCGTCAGAGACTGCTGAAGATGGATACCCTTTATATAAGGAATCATACTCTCATGCGCATCCAGCATCTTATGAAGATATTCCACGCCTTCTTCCTGTGTCTTCAGATCCAGATTGGTATGAAGGAAATGCCCAGTATCCAGCATAAATCCCTTTTTCTCATAGTGTACTCTGTCAAGAAGTGCCTGTGTATCCTCTGGATGTAAGAATGTCAGTCCTGGCCACCATAGGTTTTCCATTAGAAACCAGAACGGATACTGCTGCCCATCCAGTAACGCATTGATAAAGTCGGCCGCTTCTTCAATTACTTCCCAATCCGTATGTTTTGTCTTGTAGGTACGGCTCTCTTCATCATCCACCTGCACCACATGGAAGACTACATATTCCGCACCCATACGGACCGCATAATCAAGATCTTTGCGGTAATGCCGAATCAGCTCCTGTCGGTTACGCTTCACCCAGTCTCCACTGCAGCAGCAATGGATTCCTGTTACCATATCCGGTCGGATCAGTGGGCACTCTTCCGCTGATAAATATACATCCGGAGCCTCTTTCGTAGAATAACCAAGCGGCATGACTTCCAGTCCCGTGCAGCCATGCTCCATATAAAAATGCTGCAAATCATCCGCCGAAGTAAAGCGGATCACATCATCATACGATGTGGTAAAATTCATCTGAAATTTCATACATCCATACCCTCTTTCCCTTGCATTCCCTATATTCCTGCTCTATGATAAGAACAGTATAACATATTTGGAGGGATCTCATCATCATGAAACTTATGGAGCTGCCCGGTGGCGATACACTGCATCATTACAAGAAATCTCTGGTTCTTTGCTTTGCCGGACCACGGGATGTTTTAAGTACCGGTCCCATCGGCGGCGGTTTCCGCACCGATCTGCAGGCAGTCTTTAACAATGACTGTAACCCAGGCGCCGGGATGTCCTGTGAACTCAGGGCTGATACTTACGAAGAACATATGAAGCTCCTGGCACTGGAGGACTTAGGGCTTGATCCCAAACACTGTACCGGGCTTGCCACTGCTGCCAGCATGCATAACGTTTCCATCAAGACCATGGATTACGAAGATTTTTCTGTAACTGCTATCGTCACCGGAGGCATCCGGATCAATGCCAGCCGCGTAGGTGACCCTGCTGTCTGGCATGAAAAAGCCGGAATCTCCGATCCAGTTAAACCAGGAACCATCAATATCATTCTCCATATCGATGCAGCACTCTCTCCAGGTGCCCTGGCACGGGCACTGGTAACCTGTACGGAAGCCAAGACCGCTGCTATCCAGGAGCTGCTTGCTCCCAGCCGGTACTCCCACGGCATCGCCACCGGATCCGGAACAGATGGAACGATCCTGATTGCAAATCCGTTGTCCTCTACTTATCTGACCAACGCCGGAAAACACTGTAAATTAGGGGAATATATTGGAAAAACTGTAAAAGAAGCTGTGAAGGAAGCTCTCGACCGTCAGTCCGGGCTCAATCCTGCTTTCCAGCATAATATATTGAACCGCATGGACCGCTTCGGCATCACAGAAGATGCCGTATGGAGAACCTATCTCCAGAGATTATCTGAAAAGGAAAAGAACCTGTCACCATTTGTACGTGCAGAATTTGAGGATCGTCTGTCTCAGATCTGCCGCGAAAATACTCTGATAACCTACACCTCCCTCTACGCCCATCTGATGGATCAGCTGGACTGGGAATTATTATCTCCAGAAGAAGCCCTTCCGGCCGGAAAACAGCTTCTGAACCTTGCCAAGATTCCTACAGATTATCACTATTCCTGCTCAGATAATCAGGATCCAATAGCAAAGATGGCAGATTTCTATCTGCAGGGATTGGTGAAACTACTGATGATAAAACGGTAATATTATAGTAGAATAAGAAAACAGTTTCCTGCATATCATACTCTCAATATTAAATAAAAGTTTTTTACAATCTAAGTGTAATTTTTTTACACTTAATATTGACTAGAGAATGACTACCGCTTAAAATATAAATACAAGGAGGAATGACTATGCTGACTAAAATGTATCTCACAAATTTTCTTTCATTTAAAGAAAGAACTGAATTTGACTTCACTGCATCTAAATATTCTATTCTTGAAAAAACGAATATAACTGATAATGAAACCCTGAAAGGAGCTCTATTTATTGGTCCCAATGCATCAGGTAAATCAAATGCGTTAAAGGGACTTTCCTTCCTTATAAAAATGATAAAAGGAGAAGGTACCTCATTTTCCAGACATAGATGTATATTTTCTGCCAATCCCATTGTTATAGTGGAATATGAATTCATTTTTAATGGAAAAAAAGTATTTTATACAATTGAATATGATATTCAGACAAACAGTATATCAGAAAACTTAAAAATTGACGATATTACAGTTTTGCAGAGACATGGAAATACCGGGGAATTAAGAATCGGAGAGACTTTAACAAGAGATGAACAGCTCGACAGTGAAACCCTGTTTTTAAGAACAGCATCTTTTAACACTGGCCGTTTTCCACAGGAGCCTACTTTAAAAGAACTTATGGAGTTTTTACAGAACTCATACATCATTGATGGATATAATCTGGGAGCTACCTATGGAAAATCAATAACAAAGTATGCGGAGGAATTTGGCATAGAAAAAATAAATAAATATCTTGATGCATTCCATTATGACTTCTTTGTGGAATATGGATCAGAGAGTACAGGCGCTGGTTTAACAATATCCATAGGATCTGATAAAAAATCCGTCTTTTTTAAGAGAAAGACTTTCCCTATTCCTAATACTATTATCAATGAATCTCAGGGAAATCAGGTTTTTGCGGATCTTCTGCCTAATCTGATCAACGTTATTGAAAATCCTGGTATGTTGATTATTGATGAATTTGGGAACAGTCTTCATAATAAATTAGCCGAAAAAATCATCCGCTTCTTTATGGAGAATGCTGCTCATTCGCAACTTTTTATCACTTCACATCACACAAACCTGATTTCAAACTCTATCTTCCGTCCTGATCAAATTGATTTGATTACTTTTAAAGGAGAGACTGGAAGTCAGGTAGAGAGACTTTCTCAATTTAAACCGAGGGCTGCTCAAAATATTGAAAAAATGTATCTCGGTGGCATGTTTGAGGGGTTACCGCTATATGAAGAAATATAGGATTGATAAAGATAAGAATATTGGTAATGTGATCTTTGTTGTTGAAGGAGGCAGACCGGCCACAGGTGGAACTGAACTTCGTTTATTGAAAAAAATATTTGCTGATATACTTGATTATGAAGTCCAGGAGCTGCGAAGAGGCTCTGATGAATTTATCGGGTATGGAAATAATCCCCAGTTCCGTGTATTTGCGTTGAATCTCCCGAAAAATCAGCTGACTCAATTAACAGAAGAATCCTTAGATGAGTTATTTTGCCGATTAAGAGAAGAATTTAAAATTAAACCTGAAGATTGTCCCATTTTCTTTTTATATGACAGAGATGTGCTTAGTTATAAACCCAATGAATTAAGGAGAAAGTATGTCAGAAAATACACGGATCCCTATGGTAATGACAATGGCGATCAAGGACAGTTACTGTTAAGTTATCCAGCTATAGAAAGCTACTTATTGTCCTGTCTGAAAGATAATACTTTCGAGCAAACATGTAAAATGGGCACAGAAGCAAAAGCTCTTCTTACCAATACAATCTGTCCGGATGACTGTTCCGATAAAGAAAATCTACACATGCAAACGACTGATCTCGTCTTTTCAGAAGAATCGGTCGAGGCCGAAAAACGGCTCATTCATTCAGTCACGGAAATGGATAACGGCTTAGAAGCAATGAATATCTCTGCATATGACCTGGATGTATTGGCACCAACACTTCTGGATGTTTATGATTACCAACAACAAAAATATGTTACCGAAAACACGTTTTCACTATTTTCATTTGTAGGAATGGCATTACTTGAGCTGGGAGTTATCGTAGAGTGCGACGAAGAAACTGTGGAAAACATATAGAAACTTCAAAATTTACTAAATTAAATCATCATTTACGGCGGAGCGCATACTCCGCTGTCTTTTTTCACCAATATTCATATCACACTACAACTTCTTCACATTAGGCTTACAAAAGAATACAGTCCATAAAGTAGTGTACCCATTATCGCAACCAGACAAAAAATAACAATCAGACAAACTACACTCTTCACTCTGATACCATCACTATTTTCTTTTGAAACTTTTCTGTCAGAGATGTTAGAAACTTCCTTTTGAGCTAAATCTTCTGAGGATTTATTCTTAACTACACTCTTCACTCTGATGCCATCACTATTTTCTTTTGAAACTTTTCTGTTAGAGATGTTAGAAACTTCCTTTTGAGCTAAATCTTCTGAGGATTTATTCTTAATTTGTTTCCTTCGATGCTTTTTCTTTAGTTCCATTTTTCGCAAACGGGCAAACGAATCATCCTGGTCCATTATGCGATCATAAAACGCATTCACAAATTCTATATCTTTTTCCGTACTGAATGGAGCATCTGATGTTTTATGGGCTACTTGATTTCTGACCCAGCGGATATGTTTCAGCATTCTGTAATCTTCTGACCATCCAGTACCCCTCCCCAATACCTGATGGGATACCTCCATTTGCTGAATGTATTCACTAACACCATTTTTACAATTAAGAACATCTCTGCAAAGCACGTCAAGACGCTTATATGCTTCAAAAAATTCAACATCTTTCTGGTTCATAATTTTCTCCTGCAGATCTCAGAGGAAACGATTTGCATATGTCGTAATATCTGAAATATAGGCCATAGAATTTTACTATGACCCATTTTTTATTACTCTATGTATTCTATCGGATACCCGAACTCTTTTGCATATGCCTCCACCTTGGAATCTTTCTTACATCGGATCGTAACATTCCGATTCGTGATCAGTTCTCCCAGATACTCCGGCTCATGACGGATCTCCAATACCTTCAGACGGTTACAGCCTCGGAAGGCTCCATCTCCGATATACTGTACACTCTCCGGCAAGGACACCTGTTCCAGGAACGTCCATTTGCAGAATGCCCGTCTGCCGATAAATTCCACTTTTTTCGGAAGCTGCAGCTCGTTTGCTGCACAGAAATAAAAAGTTTCTTCCCCGATATCTTTCAGATTCGCCGGGAAATGAATGTCCGCAAGCATCTTACAGCGCCGGAAAGCTCTGTTTCCGATCTGCTGTATACTATCCGGCAGATCAATTTTTTCCAGTGTTTTACACTCCATAAAAGCCTCCACACCGATCCTTGTGAGACGGCTCCAGGCTGCAAACTCAACTTTCTGAAGTCTCCTGTCACAGAGAAATGTTGCATCTTTTATGGTATCCACATATGACGGTATCTTCACATGACGAAGCTGCGGGCACTCGGCAAAGCAGCCTTCCCCGATCACTGCCAGATGGTCCGGCAGCACTGCTTCTTTTAAAGCATTGCAATTACGAAATGCATCTGCCCCAAGTTCCAGAACAGAGTCCGATAATTCCATCTGTTCAATCTTAAGATTCCCTTTAAAGGCTTCTGCCTCAATCTTCCGATAATTGCCAGGCAGCCGCAGCATACATTCAAATCCATAACGTTCGGCAGCCTTACGGGTCAGTGTCACACCATGATACCCTCTTCTGTCAACTGCTATAATTTTGGGTTTTCTTTCTTTATTCTCCATCTATATACTCCACTGTAAATCCTGACTCCTGACAGTACTTGTCCACCTTCGATCCCTGATAGCACCGGATACGCGCCGCACGATTGATAATCCACTCCCCAATATATTCCGGGTCATGCCGGATCTCCAGCACCTTCAGGCGGTTGCAGCCGTGGAATACCCACTTTTCTATGCGCCTGATATGGACCGGCAGACAGACTTCCGTAAGCCAGGTACACTTAAAAAATGCCTTTTCATCCAATATTTCCACTGATTCCGGCAACTCCAGCGTCTCCATGCTGCAGAAATAAAATGCTTCTCTTCCTATACGCTTTAACCCTTCCGGAAAATGGACGGATTTCAGGTCTTTACACCTGTAAAATGCCCGATCTTCGATCTCTGTTACCTTCGGTGGCAACAGGATCTCTTTTAGTTCCACACACTCTGAAAAAGCATCCTTTCCGATCCTGCTAAGAACAGAATCATCAGCAAATGTTACTTTGGATAAACGCCGGTCTTCCTTGAAAGCGCCTGACGGAATCTTCTCAAGCCGCTTCGGTATATATGCCTCCTTAAGCCTCGGACAATCAGCAAAACAGCCATCCCCGATCTTCTCAACAGACTCAGGCAGCCGGGCTTCTCTTAATGCTACGCTGTGACGAAAACCATCTTTCCCTATCCGTCGTAGTCCATTCTCCAAAGCCAGCCGTTCAATACGGATGTTGTCGCGGAATGCTGCATCCCCGATCGCTCCACAACGCTTCGGCAGCTTCAGTTCTTCCCTCTTCCGGTAAGTCTCCGCATATTTACGGGTCATTACCTCTCTGCTGTATGTCAGATGATCTCTATCACTCATGTATTCTCCTTCAAATGCGCCCATAAACAGTTATCCTTATGGACGCACCAAAACCCACTGGCAGATTTGGGTCTGCCAGCAGGTCTCATGCATCTTATGCACTATATTTGTTTGGTGCTTACCAGTAGGTCGGATAATTATTGTGTTTCTTCTTATCCTTTGCCTTTTCCCACCAGGTATTCTTGCCTGAATGGTCGGTGCTTCCACCTACATTGTCCAGCATGCCCTCCCAGAGCTTGTCTGAGGTAGACTGTGCTGCAACAGTGGCAGTCACCGTGTAAGTCTTGGTTGTTCCGTCCTCTGCAGTAACCGTATAAGTAACCGGGCCTGACAGATTTACTGCTGTGCCGCTTGCCGGGCTTACAGATACTGCATTTTGTAAAGCAATCTCCGGCTTCAGAGACGTCAGATCCGTGCCATAAGGCATGGTGATCTTGATCGTTCCTGCTGACTGGCTGATGGTTCCGCTGGTTCCATTGATCACAAATCCTTTGATGGTCGGTCCATCCGTCTCACTGGTCTTGGACCAGGTGCAGCCGATGGTAATATTTGCGGTTGGCATGTCAAATACATAGACGCCTTCGCTTACCTTCTTATCAAGGATTGATACCGGCGCACTGCCTGCCAGATCCGTTGAATATGTCAGAGAATCAAGCTTCATACCTGCCTTCGGAGTTACGGTCACAGTGATCTTCTCACCTGCATCCGCTCTCGTCTTGTCAACGGTAACGGTTCCGCCGCTCTCTGAACAGAAGTTTCCTACGGTATAGGTTCCAAGCTTCGGTACTTCGATCGTAACCACATCACTTGGCATCGCTCCTTTCATGTTGCCTTTGACTACCAGATATACCTTGTAAGCAGTGTTGCTCAGATCCTTCAGGTTGATGGTCTGGCTGCTTCCGGCTCCGATCGAACCTTTCAGCGCACTTGCCAGCACATCGTCCTGTGTCGGCTCCTCTGCATTGGCTTTCTTATACAGGTAGAAATAATTTCCCTTGGTGTCAGAGGTAAAGGTCACCTTCGCCGTTTCTGAGGTACGCTCCACCGTCACATCAGAAATCACCGGCTTCTCGCTCTCATAAGTGATCTTGATGGTGTAGGTTTGCTGACACGTTGGATCCTCAGCGGTAACGACAAATTCTTCACCCAGACTGTTCACCTCGATCGGACAGGTTACATTACCCTTATTCCATGCAAGGTTTGGATTGGTCGGTAGTGCGTCATTAAAAGATGAATGATATACCGTTGATTTCGGTGAATGGGTAATTCTCAGGAAATATTTTCCTTCCATCTTAAGACCTTCGGCATCCTCCGCACTCATGTCGGTCTTCGTCAGGGCGATAGTCAGTGTACGGCCATCCTTGTTGGGCATGCCGCGCACTACCTTTCCATCCTTGTCAAGCAGTTCCACGTTGGTGATCTCGCATTCCTTGCTCTTGTAAGCCTGATCTACCTTAAAGACTGCCGTAACGGTCAGGTCTTTTCCGTCTCCTTCTGCTCTGGTCAAAGTCGCTGTTGGTCCGGCATCCTTCAAAAGATCCCGGGTAGTGTTAGCATCGTCCACAACTTTCCAGTAGTCAAAGAGATATCCTTCTCTGGCAGTCGCTGTCAGGGCAACTTCTTCCCCTTCAAAGACAGTTTCGAACGTGGTTCCGGTGCTCTCCTTGTAGGTTCCGGTCACCGTACCCTGACTCTCATCCGCGGACTGCAGTCTCACAGAACCAAATAGCTTGTCTTTGAACTCTGCTACCCAGGTCTGGGACTCACTGCCTATCGTGATAACCGGCTGGCCGCCTTCCCAGGTTCCATCATCTTCCCATGCGGTTCCGTATTCATTCTTCCAGCCGTCAAAACGATAACCGGTACTGTTCGTAATCGTCAGATTCAGTTTAATCCGTGCACCCCGCTTAAAGATATCCGTGTATCCCTGACCCTCTGTTCTTACATTAAAAGTATTTCCCCGGTTGTCCATATATCCCTGGAACCATCCACCATTGGCACCTTTCAGCTGGAAGGTCATCTGCGTTCCGGTCTTTTTGTAGACTGCTGTGATTGCAACTTCCTTATCCGGCATGGTAAAGGTCAGTTCATGTGTTGTCTCATCCTGCTTTACATTTTGCAAAGATGGATCATAAACCCAGTGATCTAATTCATACTGATAATATGGATGATCCTTTGTCTTAGACAGCAAAGTCACGGTATCATTCACATCAGCTACCGTATCATCCACATCGCCAACCTTGATGGTCGCTGTGCAATACTGGCTGTCCAGCTTCTTGCCATCTGTATCTACTGCACTGACACTGACATTGTGATACCTTCCAGGTTTCCATGAAATGGATTTAATGGTAACTACATCACTCGGCATCACAAAAGAAAAGCTTCCTTTCTTGTATTTAACATCTTCTACAATGTTTCCATTGCCCTTTTCCAGAACAACCTTATCCAGTACTTTTCCCTTCGGTGCAGTCAGCTGTACCTCTACATTGCTGTCTGCATCCAGTGTTTCGACTGTGTGTGTAGCAGCATCTGTCCTCTCCTGTACCACGTCATCCTTCAACACGTTCTTAATCTGGCTGTTAATGCTGTCTTCCCACTGTAAAGCCCATGGAGTTACTACCTGAATGGAGTAGGGCTTCTTGTCTCCCATGGCGTTCTGGATCGTAAAGCGTAATCCCGTGTTTAAATTCTTCGGAGTGATCGATCCATCTTCATTCAAAGTTCCGCCTGTTATACTATCAGGATCCATAAATGCTCCAGCTGCATAATGCGGTTTTACCCGCAGCCCAGACAGTCTAGACAGATATTTCTTCGTTGTAATGGTCATGACGCCTTTTTCTTCATTATCTACACGAGATTTAATATCCGTCGTCAATCCTGAAATTCCATCTATATCCAGAAAAGACTTAAAATCGTCCTGAGATACATATAAACATGCAGCAATATTTAAATTAACCTTGTATCGAAAGATCTGCTCTGTACCATCCGCCTTTTTTGCATTTATATTCAAATATGTAGCCTGCGTATTCGGTCTCCAATTAAGTGTTGTATTATCAAGAATCGCTGACACATAGCTTTCTGGTCGCCCTATTTTTGCTATATAGAATGCGTTACTTAGTGTTACTTGTGCAACATCATCCGTAGCTTTTAATGGAGTTTGGAGCACAATATTAATAATACCTGCATCAATAACATCTTCATTTAGCTGTTCATCGGTAAGCTTTAATGATGTAACTTCTGTACTTTTGACCAATACCCCCTTTATTTCGACACCATCCTTAACTTTAAATGATGTAATTTGAGGGTAATTTCCAGCAAATTTTGTACCGTCTGATCGCTCACTCTCAGGCTTAAGAACCAATTTTCCTGAATCAGCCAAATATGATGCTTTTTTTGTTGGTTTCTCTTGAGCTATAATTCTTCCGCTCACTTTTTTGTTTGGATCTGTATAAATTGCGAATGTTCTTTTAGACACGTTTTCTGTAAATCCTTTTACCGTTATTTCAACATCGTTCTTTAAATCATATGTTTCCCACTCTGTTGAATCACCCGTTGGAAAATCTGATATTGATGTATAATAAATGGTAATAATATCACTTGCAGTATCAACTACAATCGGATCTTTTTCTGCTAATGTAATAATATTTCCCTTATCTCCAGTAAAGGTTTTTTTACCGGCCAATAATGTAATATTAGTAATACTATATTTAGAACCTGCCTCCACCTCACCTTTAGGAATCTGGCATAACCCCAGTATCAAAACAGCCGACAGAAGCAAAGCTCCCAGCCGCTTGTACCATCTCATATCCCATTCCCTCCTTCTTTCTTAACTCTTAATCTTTCACGACCTGATGATCCGTGATCGTGTTATTATCGTCTTTTTCCATCTCGTTCCACAGACGCTCTGCCTTGTACTTGTCTGTACTGGAACCGTTGTTCTGATTATTATCGGAATCGCTGTCTCCTCCCGGTGTCGGAGTTGGAGTCGGCGTCGGATCCGGGTTGGTATCCTTATCACCTGTAGCTGCTCCGTTCTTCACAACGATAACCTGATAAGTCTTGCTCTTGACATCACGTCCGGACACGATATATTCCACCGGATTGGTGAAATCCTGTACCAGTCCATCCAGTGGACTTAATCCTGTGGTATACTCGTTGACTTTGATTTCCGGCACCAGTGCTGTAATATCTGCATCCGACGGTACCCCTGAGATCGTGATCGTCGTTCCCGAGATGGTTCCCGAATAGGTCTTGTCTCCTATGGTCACGTAGAATCCGGTAATGGCCGCTACCTTCTCATACTGTGCCCGGATACGGTAGACTTTCTTCGTACCATTCTCTGCTGTCACGGTGATCTCTTTCCAGTCGCTGAGATCCAACGTTTCTTTTCCGTCCACGGATGCACTTGCCTCTGCCTTATAGTCCAGCACGGCATTCAGCAGGATGCTGGTCAGATCCGTTCCCTCCGGTACCGTCAACAGGATGTTGGTTCCTTCATCAGTCTCGGTGACCGTCTTGTCCAGAATCGTGATTGCCCTCTGATACTTGTCCGTGATAGAGAGACTCTCAGTCTTCAGTTCCGTACCGGCTGCCTCCACATCGTCATCATAGACCAGCGTTACTGTCCAGGTCTTCACTGTCACACCATCTTCCGCCACAACCGTAAATGGCTGTCCGATCCCTTCCACAAAAGTAACAGGCAGGCTTGGTGCTTTCAGTTTGGCCTTTCTTGACAGTTCGATCTCCGGACTCAGATTCTCCAGCGGTGTTCCACTCGGCATCTTCACTGTAACGGTTGCGTTCTCCTTATCAATCTCTCCCTGCTGCCCCTGGATCTGGAAGGACAGGATCTCTGCCTCTTCACTCAGCGGTGTTGCAAAGTCATGTACATGGTACCAGAGATAATAGGGATGCCCGGCTCCGCCCTTGTCCAGGAAGCCTAAGTACCACTCAATGTTGTAACATGCCTCAAAGGTAGCCGTCGCATTGTTCTGTGTCTCTGACAGGATGTGTTTGAAGCCATCATTGGTCGCAAACTGCAGCCACTGACTCAGGGCACTTTTCTCGCCATCTGAAAATCTTGGATCTGTGTGCCAGTCGATTCCCATACTGCACAGTCCCATGTTGACCCAGGATGCACTCTCGGAGTTCATCGCTCCGAAGCAGTAGAACATATAGTCATCCGTCATAGGATCACAGCTCTTGGCAGTCTGTTCTCCCAGAATAATGGAGAGACCTTCCTGCATCTTGGCTCTTACCCGTTCACCATAGACTGGATCGTCCTGATAAGGTCCGATTGCATACATGATGCCGCCTACCATGTCGATGGCGTAATTATCGCTGCCGTATTTATGATCCAGAATAGTCTCCAGCAGCTTCTCCCGGGTCCAGTTCGCATCCTCCGGCACGGTGTAGTTACCCATATCCAGTGCAATCAGTGCAAAGGTCAAATGGTTAATGGTCCAGGAGCCGTCATAACTGTAAAGCTCAGCCACCAGATTCGATACTTCCTTCCCTGTAGACAGCACAAAGGGCTGATCGTTCACCCGATACTGATCCAGATCAGACGCATTGTATCCCATGGCGGTCAGCAACATAATCTTCTTTGCCATGGCTGACATGGCGTAGCTGTCCAGGTTCAAGTTTTTAATCTGCTCGTAGAGGTTAAAGTCCTTCGGAAAATCTGCCGAAGAAGGTTTTGGCCGTTTTGCCATGGCATAATCGATCCACATCCAGTCATCCTTGGAGGAACTCTTCTCATAACGATCCACGATAGCATTCAGAAGTCTTTTAAGCTGTGGAATATAAGTATTCTCCGCCGGACCATCCGTCTGTGCCGTCACCTTATAAGTGGTAGATACACCGGACTGCGAGGTGACTGTATAACGGACTGTCTTTGACAAGTTCACCTGTTCTCCCGATGCCGGGCTAACCGATGCGAACTCCGATACCTCAATGGTCGGTCTGATCTTCGTCAGATCCGTACCTGCCGGTACCGTTAAGGAAATGGTTCCTTCACTTTCGTTGATCTGTGCCACTGAGGAACCATAGCTGTACTTCAGGATCTTAGATCCTGTCGCCGCTTCTTTTTCCTTCAGTGTGATGGTGTAGGTCGTCGTACTTTTCCCATCTTCCGCCTGTACCACATAGGTCAGGGGCTGGTTCCAGCTTAAAGTATCGGGCTGTGACTGCATGGTCGCTCCGTCGGACAATGTCCAGGAGACTTCCGCCGTTCTTAGGGCTGTTCCATGGGGCAGTGTCAGTTCCAGGGTTCCATCACTCTTCGGAGTTCCGGTCACACCTGCCACCTGATAGGTCAGGAGACTGCTCTCCGCCGACTTGCCTTCGGTCACTTCCACCGTGTAGGTCTTCGTGTATTCCTGACTGCCGCTGTTCAGCGTCAATGTCAGGCTTGTCTCTTTGGTAAAATTAATGGTCTTTCCGTCCATGTTGGTACTCTGGGCCGTGTGGGTGATCGTAGGCTTCAAAGCCGTCAGATCTGTCCCCTCCGGGAGCAACAGCTTAATATTGTCATCCTGGATCTTTGCGTGATAGACAGTTCCGTCTACGGTAACAGAGAAATCCGTCACTTCCAGACGGGGCTCTCCCCGCTTAATCTGGATGGTCCAGGTCTTGCCCAGGTCAATACCCATGCCCTGACCATTCTCACAGATCGTTCCATCCTGATCAATGCTATCATAGGTGACGCCTGTGGTCGGTTCATAGGGAACCAGATAATAAGAAAGCTTTCCATTCTCCACCGAGCCAGCCTGCTTGTTGGCATGCACCCAGCCCTCGCACTCGATGACCGGATCTTCCAGCGAAGACAGATCTGCTTCCTCCGGAATGCTCACTGTCACATGACCATCCCTGTCGATCACGCCATAGTAATCCCCTATAGATACAGTACTGATCTCCGGCGCGCTGATTCTGGTATCTTCGACCAGCTGCAGATAGCCCTCACAGATAGCTTCCATCCATACTTTCGTATATCTGGGTGGAAGAAGCCTGCTCTCCTCTCCCTTATCCAACAATTTCTGCATATCGGCCCGCAAAGTTTCCTCAGTGTACGGAACGATCTCGTCCGTCGAGCTTCCACCCTCCGGAATACTCTCTAGGCATCCGGTTACACGTTCCATATAATAGGATTTGAGCTGAGAAAGCATATAGCTCTGCGCCACATTCAGGCTTCCTATTGAAAGAGTTTTACTATTCCTCTGTGCCTCAATCTCATTTATTTTTTCAACGATCCGATCCCGGTATTCCAGAACTTCTGGAATCAGGGCGAACCATTCCTCTTTATCTGCTTCTGTCCATACAGGTTTTTCTTTCCATGGTGCCGCCATCAGATAATACGGATGAGTTCTTCCTGTATCCGTCTCTGTCGCCCAGAAACAGACCGGAGTTGTCAGATCATATGTTTTTCCTGTTTCTATGTTTTCAAAAATTGTTGGATGTTTATATGAAGTGCTAAATGAATAATCTTTTATTGTAAAACTCTTGGCTACATCCTCTGGAATATCAATCCAGGCTCCATATCCATAGGTTTGATGTAATACATTATTGTATATTTCACTTTCATTACTAATACTGTCAAGATATTCATAGTTTGTTGCGCCTGACATAATTCCCAGTCCAGGCCATTGCACCCCGGTCCAGGCTGCCTGGACCGGAAGTGCCGGAAGGACAGTGCCTACCAGCAGAGCTGCTGACAACACCCCTGCCAATAGCTGTTTCCACCTTTTCATTCCTGCCTCCTTTTAAGGGGAAGAGGGAGCCAAAAGGCTCCCTGCCCGTCATTACCTACTGATAGATTGCCGTGTAGTCCGTGGTATAGAACCAGGTGATCTTGGTATCTTTGGTCATCTGGTATGCATTAGACATAACATTCGGCATGTGGCAACCCTTATTGAAAGCACCATCTACCCAAACACCCTTTGGATCATCGCTGTACATCCAGCCTGCATACCGATTTACCTGACGATAGCTCAGACCATTGATATAATCAATGTAACTTACATCTGCACCTCTGCTGGAATCACCCATTGTGAAGTATTTTACAGTATTGTCCTTATGCTCTCCATATGCGAAGTTCAGGAAATCCTGCATAACATCCATAACAGTGGTACCAGCGTCGAAAGTACGAGCACCATTTGCAAAGTATTCATTCTGCGCTATCTGAATCTGCTGGAACATATGAAGAAGATCTTCTTTGCTTGCTACGGTTTCCTTTCCGGAAGATACATATTTAGCAAACTCATGTAAATCAATGTAATAATTATCTTTGCTGACAACAATCACATCTCCAAAGGATGCTGTTACCTGATAGGTCACTCCATTAATAGTTACTTCTTTCTGACCACTGGTAAGGTCTACAGTTACCTGATTAGCTTCTTTATATGGACTATAGGAGAGTACCACTGCAGCTCTGTTTGTATCATTCGGAAGTGTAACATCAGAAATAAGATAAGAAACGCTGGTCCAATCGTATCTCATCTCACCAAAATATGGATTACCCATGAAATCGCTCTGAATAACATCGCGTGCCATAGTTGCTGCTACGCCGCCCAGTCTTGCGCCAGTGATAACACCTGTCTCTTTTGACGGAATAGAGGTTTTTCCGCCTGCAATACCAGCTGCAAGGATGTAATGTACATCGCCAAAGGACAATGTATATGATTTGTTATACAAATCTGCTGCTGCACATGTATAGGTATTTCCGTCTTTAGTAAATGCGATTTTAGATGAATCCCAAGTCATAGACACATTATCATGTACTGTAATTGCAAATTTCAGATTCTGAAGTGTATTTACAGTACTACCCTCTGGAAGCATAATGCGAAGAAATAAATCATTTTCGTCATTGTCATCCATCTGATAAGATACATCGGCACCCGCTACGCTACTTACTGTTACGCCAGCAATCTCATCTGATTCAAAATCTTCACTTGATGTTGGTGCAGCGGTTGCTGCTTTTGCTTCTTTTGCCGGTGCTGCAATCAGCATAGATGCTGTCATTGCCAGTACAAGCATAAGGCTTAAGAATGACTTGTTCAGTTTCTTAATTGTGTTCATGTACGAACCTCCCTTAATGAAATATGATTAATATGTTTTTTCCCTCCCGTTTACCTCCTTTCCTGTATCTTTTATCGGGAGTAATTTTTATTTTAAATCTATTCTGAAAAGGTAATCTCTCGACACCTCCCCATTCGTGATTGTCAGGGCTGCATCCTGCACACCCAGATTTACCAGATACTGACCGCCCAGCTCTGTGATCAGACAGTTGGTATCTTCGGAGACATACGCTCCTTCCGGCAGTTCTACCTGAATGGCGGCCCGCTGGAAGGAAAAATCCTCATCCACCGTCAGGTCAATGTACCAGACGCCATCCTCTTCTGTAGTCGTGCCCTCGTAAGAACCGGCCAGTATCCGCTCAATTCCCAGCGGATCTGTCTTTCCAAATTTCGGAAACTTCAGGTTCCTGCTCTGTACCATACCATAGATGGCAACACCTATAATTAAAATGATCAGAATTATGATCACTGACTTTATCTTTTTATCAGTTTTCTTACTTCCCATCAGTTGCGCCTCCTGCTTATTCGCTTCGGATCGCCTCATTCGGGCTGATATTCATGGCTTTTCTCGCCGGGATCCATGCTGCGATCAAGGCTACCACACCTGCGAACAGAACACTTCCCAGTATCAGCCACCAGGTAAATACACAGCGGATATCCATATCCGCGAACATCCTTGGGATGATCTGCCCCATCAACAGGCTCAGGATCAGACCGGTGATTCCTCCTGCCAGTCCCAGAAGGAATGCTTCGGTCAGGAAGAGTTTTGCAATATCAGAAAACTCTGTTCCCAGCACTTTCAGGATTCCGACCTCGCGGGTCCGCTCATTGATGGACATCATCATGGTATTTGCCACACCGATACCGGCTACTAAGAGGGATACCAGTCCGATGGCTCCCAGCACACCCTGGATCTGTCTTGACTGCTTCTTGACGGTCTCCAGCATGTCATTTAAGGAGTATGTCTCAAAGCCTGCCTGCTTGATCAGGTTGGAGATCCGCTGTACATCGCTGACCTTTTCGGCTTTGACCCATACCAGATCATAGGTGTCAGATGTGGCTGCATTCGTACCATTTGACCGGGAATTTGAGGAACTTCCGCTGGTATTGCTATTCACTGCTGCACGCTCCGTATCTTTGTTGGTGGCAGAACTGCTTGTACCGCCTCCCTGTGCAGATCCTGCACTGGTCTGGGTTCCGGATGTGCTGTTGCTGCTGTTATTTGTCGTTCCGGTATTTGTTGTATTGCCCGTATTAGCACTCGTATCAGTACTATTCGAGTTCGTACCGGATGTGGTATTTCCCGTGGTACTGTTATTGTTCGTATTTGTATCGGTGCTTCCGCTGCCGGTACTGCTACCGGAAGAAGAACTGCTACCGGAAGCAGAACTGCTGCTGGAAGAAGAACTGCTGCTGTCACTGCTCTTCTGTGCTGCCTGATCCGCCTGTACTTTTTTCCATTCCTGGAGTCTGGTGATATCCAGAAAACCGGAAGTGGAATAGGTATTGTTCTGGCTGGAACAGATGCCCGATACATCCAGGTTATAGAAAGTACCAGTGGTGGTTGCCCGTCCTTCTTTATCTGACTTCTGATTGCCATTTAACTGGTCATAGTCAAAGGTCAGCTTGATGGGAGAGTTCATCACATCCACATACGGGTTGCCGTCTTCATCCACCGCGTCTGCCCAGTTGTTGTTGGGGTCTCCAAAGGAGGCTGCCAGATCATCACTGACCATCACTTCCGGATGGAGCCTCAATCCTTCTGTGGGTGCTTCCCCTTCGATGGGGGTAAGCTGAAAGCTCTCTGCAGTACTTAAGTCAATCCCGTAAAGCTTGATCATGCCGATGTAGCTTCCGCTCTTAAGGTAACCGGTCAACTGTTCCACTGGGGTGACTGCTTCCACCCCGTCCAGCTTCCGGATACTCTCCACAGCTTTATCATTCAGCAAAGCGGTCTTCTGCTTGTCATCCATCTTCTGGGCTGCAGATACATCGATCTTGGTCAGGCTTCCCATGGCTTCCACCGTCTCCTGATAGGACTGACCGTAGCCAAGTCCCACAGAGATCAGTACCACGATACACATGACTCCGATAGTCATGGACACTGCCGTCAGAATGGTACGGGTCTTGCGTCGCCAGAGATTGACGCAGCCGGTGCGCAGAAGATCAGATGTCCTCATCCCCTGCCGCGTAACTTGTCTCTTCATCATCATTCTTCCTCGTATCCGTCGGACTGCTCTGCTGCTTCTCCGTCTTCTGCCTCAATTTCTGCTGTCTGCTGTTTCTTCTTATATATAAGAAGGTACCAGCCAACAACTGCTGCCAGGATCAGGATCAGAAGGATCAGGATCCATACCCACAAGTGAGAACCGGACTTTTTATTGGTCTCTACATCGGTACTCAATGCCTCTGTGGAGATGGCATCTGCATCTGCTGCATCCAGCGGAAGGTCTACGCTCTGGGTATACTGCTCGCCGTCCGCATCTTCATACTGGACCACGATGGTTCCGGTGTAATTGCCGGATTTGTTCGGGATCACCTGGAAGTCTGCATTGAGGGTTCCTGCTGCCAGGATGTCTCCGCCGAAGTAGGAATCCTGCAAGGAGATACCATCCATGCCGACTACCCGCACGTTATAGGCACGGGAGCGTCCCAGGTTTACGATATTCAGGGATACTGCCAACGGCTCATCCTGTACCGGGGTACCATAGACTACCGGAGTATCGATCTGCAGATCCATCTGCTGCTTGATCGGGATCTGGATCGTAGAGGTGGCACTTCCTGCCACAGCTCCGTCTTTCTCGGAAATCTCATAGGTCAGTCCGATGGTAGCGGTGCTCGGTCCCACTGCTGCGGAAGCTCTTGCACTGATGTGGTACTCGATCTCTGCGGTCTGTCCCGCCGGGATGCTGCGCACATAGGCTGCATCTGCGTAACCCGGTGACAGGATCAGGCTGGTGGAATCTGCAAGCTTCAGGGTTGCTACGGTTTTATAGACTGCATTTTTTGCTGCATTATTTTTCAAGGTTACTTTCAGTACTGCGTCATTGCCTGCCTCCAGGTTGTCCACCTGGTTATCATTGACATACATGGTGTAATTATCCACCATCAGGGATGCTGCAGTATTCTGGGTGTATCCGTTCTTTACATAGATATATCCGGTAAAGGTACATTCGCCGTAGACACCATTTTCCTCATAGGTGGCACGGAAGGTAACGATCTTGTTTCCGGTGGTCGCATACGGGGAGATGGTGAAGATCCAGTCAACCTGCTGACGGGTTCCATTTTCCATGCGTCCCAGTTCTCTGCCGTAGTTGATGTCCTGCGCCACAAACGGGAAGGTCTCCAGATCACCGGTCACTACCGGAGATACGGTAACATTTTCCAGGGTGCCGCCCTTATTGACGATGGGCATGCTCATAACGATGGTCTCGCCCGGGCTTCCGGTCGGGGATGAGATGGCGGTGTTCTCTCGTCCTGCCACGTTCAGCGGTCCGATATTGCTGACTACGCCAGACATATCACCGTTGTCCGTCACCGTCAGGAACACCTTCAGGGCAAATTCTACATCTTCGGTGATATCAGTTCCGTTGACACTGTCCTGTCTCCAGACAGTTGCATTTACCTTGAAGTTGATGGGGTAAACACCTTCCTTGGCAAACTGGGAAACAGAGAACTTGTACCACACCTCAGCGGTACTGTTGTAACTCATGTCATCCAGATGTCTTACCTTGCTGGCATCAATGATGTCAAAGGGCCAGGTGTCCTTGGTGGAATCCTTTGGAATATCCGGCTGGATCGTGATGTTGCGGAGTACATATTTCTCACTGGGGAGATATTCCCGGTTCACAGCCAAAGTCAGTACCACTTCTACTTCCTGACCCGGAACTGCTTTCGGTGACTGTGCTCCCGCATCCATCAGAAGCAGTGCATTGGCATTACTTGGGGTAACCTTTACATTGGTGCTGTTCGTGCTGCTTCCACTGGTGGAAGTACTGCCACTTGTGGTAGTGCTTCCGGATGTTCCGGTGCTGGTGGTCTCCTGCGTTGCGGTCTGGGTATTCTCCTGTGCCACAGCCCCGTCTGCATTCTCTTCGGTTGTCTGTGTCTCTTCTGTCTGTGCTGCTGCAGATGCTTCTGTGGCAGACACATTCAGGCCGCTGCCACAGGTCAGGCACAGTGCCAGTGCCAGAGGAAGCAGACGCTTGATGACTGGTGATTTCATTCTTAACTTTCCTCCCTTTAGGTGTTTTTGAATTGCAATTTCTTTCTGCCTGAAACGCTTTCTGCTGAAAGTGTAAGAAAGTGATCCAGGAGTACAAAACCCTGTCAACAAAACTAAGTTGGTATGGATTCTGTAAGTAACCGTTCTATTACTGAACAATTACCTTTTCTATTTTGCCGTCCTTAAGCCGGATCTCCCGGTCTGTGTAACGGTGCATATCTTCATCATGGCTGACTACAAGAAATGTAGTGCCCCATCTTCTAAATAAATCTGTCAGAAGGCTCATGATCTCTGTACCGGTCCTGGTATCCAGGTTTCCGGTTGGCTCATCTGCAAAGACGATATCCGGTCTTGTGATGATGGCCCTTGCAATACTGATACGCTGCTGCTGACCTCCGGACATCTCTGTAGGCCGGTGTTCCGCATGATCGGTAAGCCCTACCATCTCCAAAGCTTCCATGGCCTTCTCTTTTCGTTCCTGCAGCGGGATCCCACGGATCTCCAGAGGGACTGCCACATTTTCCCAGGCATTAAACTGAGGCAACAGGTTGTATGCCTGGAAGATAAATCCGATGTGTGCTCTGCGGAACCGTCCCCGTTCCTGCTCGTTCATCTCTTCCAGATGCTGTCCCAGCAGCCGTACCTCTCCGCCAGTGGGACTCTCAAGCCCCGCCAAGAGACTCAGAAGCGTTGACTTTCCGGAACCGCTTCGTCCGCTGATACAGACGAACTCGCCTTCCTTCACATTCAGATCAATGCCGTCCACTGCAAGGACGCTGTTGTCACCAATCTGGTAATGCTTCTGCAGATTGATCGTTTCAATTACATTCATGGTTCTCCCTCCGGACCGAATCTGGAAGGCGGCAGCTCATAGCGCCTTGCTTCTCCTGTCAGCCCAAATTTTTTCTTGATCCGCAATAACTTCCGTACCCATGCTTCCCCTACCAGCCATAACACCATGGCCGTACAGGTTCCATGTCCTAGTTCAAAGAAGAAGCTGGACACATAGGCCGCGGCTACCGTATGCCAGTTGACCGGCCGGATATATCCGGTAATGTAGAACAGATTCATGATCCATCCATACAGGAATCCCATGGCCATTCCAAAGACGCTCAGTGCTACGGAGTGTCTCCGCCTGCCCTGGTCATTGGCATTCTCCTGTCCCACCGGACCGAACACTCCCATCCGGTTGAAGACGCCTGCCAGGAATCCGATGAGTCCCCAGCAGAACATCTGCCATGGTGTCCATGGTCCCTGACCGAACAGGAAATTGCTTAAGATCGCCGCCAGTGCTCCGGTCAGATATCCAGCCTCCGGGCCAAATGCCAGAGCCGTGATAATGATGATGGCACTGACCGGCTTAAAGTTTGGAAACGGTACAATGGAAAATGCTGCCCTTCCCACTACACACAAGGCTGCCATCAGGGCAATGGGTGTCAATTCTCTTGGCTTCACCTGCTTCTTTTTGTCAAATACCAGATAGAAAGGCAGTGCAGAAACAATCAGGAACACGAAGGACAGGAAAAGATCCGAGTTCTGGATCAGGGTATCCCAGAACGTCCACTCACTTTTCACATGAAGAGGCGGACGGACATTCATAAACCAGGCATATGCCATAAGGAGTACCGGAAGTACCACCGTAATAACCAGGGCTGCTTTCCGGGTTCCCGGACTTACAAAGACATCGCGAAGCCGTTTCTTTTCACTCTTTACTTCTGAAACAACAGTGGCGTCAACTGTCTCTACATCTTTCCTATCTTCCTGCTGTGCGGAGGATCTTACATCTTCTTCGCGTATGCTTTTTCGCATCCGGCGATCACCTCCCCACAAGTGATGGCTCCCGGCAAATATCCTTCTGCAATCAATCCTGCCGTAGTCGTATAGAACCGGTTGCCTGTAAAGAACGCATGAGGCTCTTCTTCTGATGTGATACGGCCATCAAAGAGAAGCGCACATCGGTCTGCGTATGATGCCGCAAACTCCAGGTCATGTGTCACCATCAGCATGGTGATCCCTTCCTCTGTCAGCTTCTTTAAGATGCCTGCCAGTTCCTGTTTCAGATACGCATCCAGTCCTTTGGTCGGTTCATCCAAGAGAAGGATATCTGCATCCTGCAGAAGAAGCTTTCCGATTGCAGCCCTTTGCAATTCTCCGCCGCTTAAATCAAACGGGTGGGAGGTAAGCTTGTCTGTCAGTTCCAGCTTTGCTGCAACTTCCCTTGCCCGTTCCGCTGCGGCCTCTGCATTTCCCTGTACTTTATCTACAAATCTTGCTCCCCGTCCCTGCTTGGCTGCATCCAGGAGATCTTCCCAGACACTGTCATAGACGAATAACGCCTGGGGACTCTGGGGAAGCATGGCAAGACGCATCTCCTTGTCCTTCTTCACTTTCCCCCGCAAAGGCTTTTTAAGCCCACACAAGATCCGAAGTAATGTACTCTTTCCGGCTCCGTTTCCACCGAGCAGGGCTAAGAGTTCTCCTCGCTGTACGGACAGGTTCAGTCCCCGTAAAATGTCTTTTCCTTTTTCTTCATAACGGAACCAGAGTTCCTTGCCTTCCAGAGCGGGTTTCTCTTTGTTGGATTTTGCTGCTTCTGTTTTCTTCTCTGGTTCAGCTTTCACTTTTTCAAGGGGCAGATCCAGTTCTTTCAGAACATGTCTGGCATCCCGGATACTTAGTGGAAGTTTTTTGTTCACCGGACAGACACCCTTCTGCTGCAGTTCCCCGAAGATCCGTGCAGCGCCCGGAAGTCCTAAATAGATACGGGATGCGGTCGGATCCTTCTGTAAAGTGAAGGTCAGGTTCTCCGGCGTATCGTCTGTCAGTACCGTTCCCTGCTTCATCAAGAGCACCCGGTCTGCCCGCTGGAACACATCCTCCAGCCGATGCTCACACAGAAGAACCGCCACTCCCAGCTCCCGGTTGATCCGGGCAACTGTATCCAGCAGGTTTCTCGCCGCCAGGGGATCCAGCATGGAAGTTGGTTCATCTAATATAAGAAGCTTCGGGTTCATGGCCATGATCGATGCCAGGTTCAGCATCTGCTTCTGGCCGCCGGAAAGCTCCGAAGTCTTCTTCCGGAACCACTCTTCCATTCCGAAGAAGCTCGCCATCTCACTGACCTTTCTCTGGATCACACTGGTGGGCAGCGCCATATTTTCCAGACCAAATGCCAGCTCATGCCACACATAATCTGTGACGATCTGGTTATCCGGGTTCTGCTGTACATAACCGATCTCCATGGCTGATGTAAGCTCCGGCACTTCACTAAGCGGCTGCTCCCGGTAGTAGACGGTTCCATCTCCTGCACCTGCCGGAGTGATCTCCGGCTTGGCCTGCCGAAGCAGGGTTGTCTTGCCGCATCCGGATTCACCACAGACGACGATGTATTCTCCCTCTTCCATGGAAAAGGAGACCTGATCCAATGCTCGTTTTCCGGCATCGGGATATGCGAAGCTTACTTTGTCAAACCGTAATAACGCCATACCAGAGCCTCCTTTCCTTCTAAGATCGCCGGCAGATATGCCAGCACGCCAAACAGGATGTAGAGCACGATACCGCTCTGTCCTGTGATCACCGCATCCATCCGCGGATAAAATTCCATGGTTCCATGTCCGAATGCTCTGGCGATCACACAGATTCCAAAGAGGATCAGAACCCCGCACAGGAACCGGAAGTCTCTGGATTCAAAATGGAACAGATGAAAGGTTGTTCTTCGTTTCAACCCATATCCTCTTGCCTTCATGGAATCGGTCTGTTCCACCGCTCCCTCCAGGCTCCATCCAACCAGTGTGGATGTATGCCGGATAGCCGTTCCTACTTTTCCGCCGAAATTTTTCTTTGCCGGGCGGAGCATCTCCTGGCTCTCCCGGATCTCTCCCAACTGCCGGTTGAGCTTCGGCACCAGCTGCAGCGCCATACTGATAAGCAGTGCACTTGCCGGAGCGATCTTGCCAAAGAGATACAGGAACTTCTCACTGGTCATGACTTCGCTGTAGCAGCCGAACCACAGGATCAGTGCCGCCAGCGACATGCCTGCGGTAAGTCCGTAGGCAATGGCTTCCAGTGTGATCCACTGATTGAGGAACATGCCAAGAAGCGTTACCCCTCTGTGGTTCACCAGTGGATTTGCCACCGCAATGAACAGGAAGATGGATGATACAAACCACAACTGCATCCCGGCTCCCTTGCCTCCCTTTATCCGCATCAGAAAAAAAAATGCACCGGTCAGTGACAGGAGCAGCATGATCGGATGAAAGCATGCAAGCGTCATGCCGATCACTGCCACAAAATAAATGAATATGCAGATGGGATGTAAATTTTCAAAGTATCTCATGTATCCAAATCTTCCTTTTATTTGTGATTATCCTTCCAGTCTTTTCCATAACCATTGGGATCACCGTTCTCCAGGTCACAGCCCAGGTCACAAGTGTAGTTCCATTCGATGACATCGCCATCCTTTACCTGATAAGCACCGCAGTAGTAGTTGGGATACCAGCCATTTACACAGTACATCCAGCCGCTCCAGCGGCCGCCGTCAAATTCATATAGGTTGTTGATACCGGATATATACTGTCCACCATCGGAACCTCGATACTCCATCTGAAGCTTATAGGTATCACGGATCCGGCAGAGTAGATCAAATACGGTCTCGCCCGGCTCAAACTCCATGGTGATCACCGGCAGGATGACTCCGCTTGCCGGTACGATGCCCGCCCACTTGGGATCCTGCGCCATGCCATTTGCCACTGCGGTATCACAGCGGATGGTATAGGTAACGGTATGTTTCTGAGTCGTATTATTATTTTTATTGCTGTTACTATCACTGCCAGAATTATCCTCCAGCGGCAGATCGACGGTTCCCTTCTTGTTATCCTTCTGGTCGATCTGGATCGTATCCTGATTCTGTTCTGACTCATCGGTACTGTCTGCTGTCTTTGCCACATCATTGCCAGACTGTGTATCAGAATCATCCTTGAGGCCGTACAGCTGCTGCACACTGGCGTCATCGCTGAACCGGGAGATGTCCTCACGGCCATTGACACCGGCTTTTTTCTTGTCTCCGGACAACTTCTTCTTCAGCCACTCCATGGGGCTTTCACTCTTGGCAGTGACTTCGTCTTCTGTGATCTCTCCGTCTCCACCCACGTAGTCAATATCCAATGACTGAGATCCACCGATAGCGGCTGCCTGATCACATCCTGTTACGGACAATCCCATAGCCAGAAGTAACATCCAGACTGTAACAGTACGTATAAACTTTTTATGTATCATCTGTTTCATGATCTTTCTTCCTTTCTTATTTATCAGAATTTTCTGAAAATTTAGGCATATAAAAAGGTAACAGAATGAGACCCTTTCCTGAGCCTGTTTTCTGTTACCTGATAGTGTTTATATGCGACACATGACTGCCTGCTGCAGTCCTATCATGTATCACTGCCTTTCCCTTGCCGACTTTAACGACACCGCAATAAATGTCCGGGAGTTATCACCCGATTTGGGTCCGTGCAGTGGACTAATTATGTACTTAATTTTTGTGCTCACCATCCCTTTCTTCATGGATACAACAAAAAAAAGACTTTCCGTATGCCTCCGGACAGTAAACACCTCGTCATGTAAATGCCGTATTCTGACTTAGATCTTCAAGCCTACTCGCCGCCCTTCTCGGTTGCCCAATGGTTCTTGCGGTTTTTGTAGATCATCACAGCAGGGATTAACTATCGCAGATTCTCACTGCATTCCTAATCATTTACATATGACTACGTTTTCAATTTTCTGGCCATACTATCAATAGATCTATGACCGGTGAAGTTTTCGTGGAACACTCTCTTCTAAGATTCCCTTCATGTATAATATTAGATGCTGATTACACTTTTGTCAATCTTTTTGATGAAAATTATCGTATAAAAGATCGGCATTTGTCTTCAAAATGCACATCGGAAGGCAGATTCAATTATAAAATCTATGCAATGTAGATATTTATACTGCTATCCGCCGTCAGAAACATGGTCAAGAATAACAGACAGGAGGTACTCTATGAGAATCGGACCCAATATTTACAAACGACAGGATGGGCGCTGGGAAGCACGGATAATGATTGGGAAAAGAGCGGATGGGAAACCACAGTATAAATCTTTGTATGCTCGGTCTTACCGTGATGTAAGCCTTGCAAAAAAAGATTTTCAAAATAATGTACATTTTAACGCACCTGTTTCCATGGGTAATACTGTCCTCTTTTCCGTTGCCGCAAAAGACTGGTTGGAACATAACCGGAAAAACTGGAAACCTTCTACTTATAATAAATACAAAAATTATCTCGAAAGTTATATCTATCCCTGCTGGAAGGATACTCCTGCCGGAAGGATTACCCAGGAAACATATGACCTGCTATTCTCATATCTTGAGAAAATTCTGTCTGACAGTTCCCTGCGTGTGATCAACACCATTTTAAAAAGCTGCCTGAAATATACCCTGAAAAGTGTGCCTATAGATTTTAAAACACTATCCATCAATGCTAATCCGGTCGAAATACTTACTGCTGCTGAAATCTCAAATCTATTGTATAGATTGAGAAACCGTATCGATCTAAATACCGTTGGAATACTATTTGCATTGTACACAGGTGTCCGGTTAGGTGAATTATGCGCGTTGAAGTGGGAAGACCTTGATCTGGAAGATCGTGTCTGCCATGTCCGTCATACATTGCAGCGTATCCAGAATCCTGACAGAAAACCTGATGAGCCAAAGACCTGCTTGCATATTGGATTGCCTAAAAATGGAAAACAGCGTGTAATCCCTCTGCATGATTATCTCCTTGGATTGCTTCAGAAGATTCAGGGAAATTATGCGCCGTCAGATTATCTGTTATCTGGCACATCAATTCCGGTCGAACCACGAACAATGGAAAATCGTTTTAAAAAAGTCCTGAAAAATTACGGAATCCGTGAAGTACATTTTCATGTATTGCGACATACTTTTGCAACTCAGTGTATTGAGTCAGGAATTGATGTAAAAGCTTTAAGTGAAATACTTGGGCATTCTTCTGTGAAAATAACCATGGATAAGTACGTACATCTTACCATGCGATTTAAACAGAACCAGATCACAATTCTGCAATTTCCGGAAAAGAACAGAATTTTTTAAGCCGTCAAAATTTTTGTCAAATTTCTCATTTATCCTTATAATCTCATGCTCAGATCCATTTTTTCTTGGAAGAGAGTGTTCTACGAAAAATCGAACGCTTTTTCGGAAAAAACTAAACATTACTGTTCCTTCAACTCCAACTCATCTAATGAAATGAAAATTGTAATTCACAACATAACAATAAGGGACAGGATAAACACGTTTTACCTGCCCCTTTCTCTATGGGAACATGATAGAATTTGAACCACCATTTTCAGCACATATATAATAAGGAAAGAATTCTTTCATTTCCATAATATTTCTATGATTCTTAATGAAAAGTTCCATTATCAGCACACAAAACAATACATAATATGCAGATAACCCATCAGTATCTGCATATAAATCAGTCAATAATATGCAGATACTATCTCTTGTTTAAGCAGATATCCCCTCATCTCTTCAGGTTTCAGAAGCAAAAGCGAACAGAATACGTGTCCTTTCATCTTTTTCCTGTAGCCTCCCGTATTGAACGTGAAATTCAATTCCATATGTCCTCTACAAAAAATTTTGATCCGATTCCTGCAGCAGAGGCGTCTCCAGATCCTCACCAGTTGGATCCGGCTCCTGTCTGTTCTGCGTATTTTTCCTGTGATCTCCCATATCTTTTTCCACCTGGACTTTCAGCCTCTCTAGTTCTGCCTCGTATTCTGCCACAAGAGAGTCATCTTTTGTTTCATAAGCCGTCCCTGTCTCCCTGAAAGTCACATCCTCTTTCTTTTCTTCAACAAACATGGACCAGTCAATGACACACCTTGGCTTTCCCTTCCGGACTTTTTTAGAGAGAAATGACACTTTTCCATCAAATGGTGGAATATGGTCCCCATTGTTGATTCCAAACACTGTCACTTCCTGAAAATCCTTATTCCGCATCCGGTACCCATCCATCACGTTGTTGAGTGCCGCGGTCGTCCTGGTCGAAAATGACATAAACGGTTCTGATGAAGTAAGAGATGACTGTGAAACTGTCTGCTGCTCATCATACTGGATCTCTTTACCAGCCAGTTGTTCGTAAAGCATCATCTCTTCCGGCGCACAATGCCCATATACGATGTGATGTCCCGCATTGGAAAGCATCACGTTTTTGAGATATTTTGTCTCCGCATTTCGGTCAAACTGGGAAAACGTCTGGAATGCACAGCAAAAGCTTACCCGAAACTGCCTGAACAGCGTAAAGACCTGCTCCATATCCCGATGCAGCAGGATCGGCATTTCATCACAATAATAAAAGTGAGGAAGCCTGCTGTCCTCATTGCCCGGCCTTCTTAAAACAGCTTGGTTAAAAGACAGACAAAAGAACAGACCAAAACCGGTTGCCAACGAAAGTCCAAGTTCCAATGCGTAATTCACCACTGTGATCTGACCCTTGGAAAGACATAGATCAATATCGACCGTTTCTGATGCACATAATATATCCCGGATAAGCGGATCCGTTAAAAATTCATTGATAATGACCCGAAGTCCTCTTGCCTGTTTTTCCATGTCTGTCCTTCCAGCTCCCAAAAGGTCACAGGCAATCTGGGACACAATAAACTGATATTCACCAAATTCCCGGCCTTTCAGCCAGTCTGCTGTTATAAGCCTTATGTCTGTTGTTCCCCCGTCCACTCCCATGATCTTAGCAAGGGCAAGAAGGTATTTCCGGACACAGGAGAAATCATTGATAACCTCCTGGATGTCTGTAACCCTCGGCTGTCCGCCGGCGTGGACTTTTTCATAGGTAATAAGGATCAGGATCGCCAGCATGGTCGTAAGGTTACGGTTCAGGCTTGTAAAATATGGATCCGATTTTCCAGACTGGTCATACAGTGCCTGCAGGACATCCGAAAACATACGGCTTTTCTTAAATATCTCAAGTTTTTTCTGTCTGCTTGACAGGGTCGGTGAAATATACAACGGATTAAATCCTGTAAACCCGGGCTTTTTTTCACCCGTTACGGAATCTAAAGGGATCGGATCAATCCGGTTGACAGAAAACCCGCGGCTTACCGCAAGGTCATATACAGCATCGGCAAAATCCGCATTTGGAGCTATAACCGTTATTCCTGCAGAAGGTGCTCTTTTTAATAACGCATTGAAAAAATCCCGACCTTGTTCTGACTCCGGATAAAAAACGCTACTTTCAAACGACTGCCCTTTCAGATCCTTTATCGGATGGATGTCCCCATGAGACAAAATCCTTTCCAGAAGTTTTTTCTGCACGTAGTCTTCATTGTGTGCTTTTTTGTCAAGATCCTGCACCACTGCAGGAATCAGTGCGCTTGAGGTCTTACCTACTCCGGTGACACCTGAAAGAAGCATATGCCTTTGCCGATCTTTTTGTTTAATCGTATAGTGACGACCTGTCTTCATATACCGGATGATCTTCAGGTCATATAAAAACTCTTTGTCCTTCCGGAAATCGATATACTTTCGGATCTTAAAATTTTCAATTACCTGCCAGGCCGCCTCATCATTGATCTTTTCAACCAGATTTATAAAAATGGCTATCCCTGGCCCCAGTGTCACCATAAGATAACAGATCCTTGCCAAATCCACGATCATGGAACGGGTGATATACGAACTTACCGGAATCCTTATAAGAACCGGCAGAAGCACATTGCAGAAGAGTTTACACAATACCTCTACAATAAACAATGTAAGATATAAAATACCCAGAACAAGATCCCTCTTTTTTTGTTCCCAGTAGTTAAAAGTGTCATAATTGGTTGACCATACAAATACACCAAATGCCACTACTGTCAGGAAAAACAGGATAAGCGGTGCATTGAAAATAAAAAGCTGATCTGTAAGATAATATAGATCCACAAGATAGACCACTACTTCCAGAAAGAAACCTGCCCAGAGGAAGAGATAAACCCTCTTTATCATATTTTCGGATCTTTCTATGTTCTCCGTGTAGCTGATAAGCCTTTCGATCAATGGAGTTATCTTCGCGGATGCCTTATTTATTTTTTCCTGCCTTTCAATATCACGGAGCATCGATGCACTCTCCTACACCTTCTGTACATGCTTTTTCCATACGTTTCATTTTTTGAATTCCTAAATAATATTCCCTCAGACGGACAGCCCTCTTGTTTTCTTCCTGCTGACACTGTGATCCTGCTTTTTCTACACTGCCCTCCAGGGCACTCATATGTTCTCCATAGGATGCGTATAAAAGTTCATTGACTGAAACACCCAGATACTCAGAAATCAGGATCAGTAATTCCACAGATGGCATCCGCTTTCCAGATTCGACCATCGAAAGATATGATGCGGACATCTTAAGTGCCCTTGCCAAACCAACCTGCGAGATCCCCTTTTCCTTCCGAAGCTCTCTGATTCTGTTACCCATCCGTATTTTCATCTGTTCCATCCATCAGATTCCCCCTTCCCGTAATTTTTCCGGCAGAAGCGGATCGCTCCTCATACCTGTCCCATCGACGATCTCTGCCACGTCAAATGTGTATGGGACACCAACCGCCATCACTACCATCCTGTTTGTCCCACTTCCCGCAAGCTCATTCGAGCAGCTGGAAAGTGTCAGATATGCATCATTGATCGTCCTGTCATAAGGAACTTCAAGCCAGTTCCTTTTTTCCACTTCGCCCATATACGTATTAAATTCTGCCAGTGATAAAAAATCTGTCTTTTCTGAATACCGGAACGGATCCGCATCCGCATTATCAACAAGATAATAAGCAAAGATCAGCCATCTTCTTGTTCCTCTTTCCGAAACTGTCTCAATGATAGGATGTTCCTTATAAAATCCCAGATCCTCATACCCAGCCAGATCACAAAAAACGTCACGTTTTTTTAAGTGTATATTGTGTCCATAGATCACACAGTTCCCATCTCTTCCTTCTATGCAACTGTTAGCAGATAAAAATGGAACTCCATGTGAATTATACTGTTGATCAAGGCCCCTTAGCAGATAGTAGGTTTCCTCTTCCGGTGTCTGCACTACCGGATGGTTTAATACCGTACCTTGTATGCGTATGATTTCCACGACATCCGCATTGTAATCCTGATACATTTCCAAAAGCTCCCGGTCTTCTTCGACCATTCCGTAAGTCTCCTCATCCGGATCCACCACAACCACCCTATCTAACCGGTCTTCTACGAGCGGATCCTGGCCCTTCGTTTTCAGCCATACAGCAGTGCCCAGTAAAAGTCCTGCGGCAACAAGCAGAATGCTGCCTGCGATCTTACTTTTCCTCATACTCCTCCATCAGCCGTTCCTTTAATTGCCTGCTTGCATTGAACCTTATAAAAACAGTCTTTCTCGTTTCGATCAGCTCCCTGGTACGGACCGAGCAAGCTGTCCTTCCCTTATAGGAGGACCTGGAAAATGTTCCAAACTTACAGATCACCACTTTTCCATCTCTTTTAATCCCTTCCTCTATGATCCCACACAGGGTCTTTAGCAAGTGGTCCGTTTTTTCCAAACTGAGCCCCTCTTTTCTGGCCAGTTCTTCTATTACTTCTCTTCTAATCATGTTCATTTCTCCATTTTGTGGCATATCTTACTTTTCTTTCAGCATGTCCACTGTTTTATCGTAGAGCATTTCACTGGCGATCGATCCCGGAAGGCAGACATAGGAAAATGCTTCTGCACTGTCAAACCCATAGTTCTGTGCATAAGAAGGCAGAAGTTTCGTATATTCATCTTCGGAAATACGAAGTCTAAGGTCTTTCGCTGCCCGGTAGATGCAGAGTCGTTTTTTTACATAGAAACTGGTCTCCTCCATAAGATCCTGCCGGTAATCATCCAGCGAATCATACCCTTTTTCCAAAAGAAGCTCTTCGATTCCCTGTCCTGTGGTAAAAGAAGTAGATTCAAGCCCTGCGATCTGCTCCGATACATAGCTTTCCACTGCATCCTGGTCGATTAAAAAAGTAGAATGATCCGCAAGATAAGCCGCCGGATCCGATTGCCCGTATGCCGACTTCGTACCTGCATATCCATCGATCCTGCTTCCGCCACCCGGCCCATCTTTTATAACCTCCTGCGCATAGGCAGCATCTGCCCTGCCTACCTCATCCTTTTCCTTCTGTCCTAAAAACAGCTTTCCAACCAACACCCCCACCAGGACGATCCCTATGCCACCGATTACGATCCATTTTTTATGCGTTCTCATAGACCTCATTCCCCCTCATCCTCCGTATCAGATTCTGATCCGTCCGATTCCTCTTCAGCCATGTCTGTTCCATCTGATGTTTCTCCCGCCAAACGATCTAAAATATCCTGCCCGGCACTGTCAAAGATCGATTCTAGTGACCGGTCTTTTAAAGTCATCTCAGACAGGAGGATCTGTACAGGATCAGCGCCGTCTGTTGATACGACTGCCACAATCTGGATCTTTGTATTTCCTGGAAGTGTCCCATCCTCTACCTCGATTGTCTGGTCCTCCCCATTGATCGTGGCATCTACATAGGTCCGGTTGGCGATCACATGCTGACTGGTAATGAGCGTATCATACACAAGGGCTCCTTTTTGGACATCGGAAACGACTCTTTTTCCAATCACCTCATCTACATCCTCCCAGGAGATCAGTTTTGGTAGGCGTTCCGTACCGTCTTCATCAATAAAGGTAGAAAGCTCTGAATAGGAAGCATACTGGGAACTGCTTAAAATACAGCCATCCAGATCCTCTTTTTTAATGACAGATCCTGATGACAAGTCAGAAGAAAACATGATCCCTATGAAAGTTCCATTGTCAGTAGAAACGGTTTCCATCGTCTTCTGCTGCCGGTCTGCCAACAATGTGTGGCTTATCACAAATCCAATCGCCCCAACGCTTACAAGGAAAAGAAAAAATCCCCCTATCATTCCCTTTCTTAGTTTCCGCTTTTTCTTAGGTTCATCTTCTTTTCTTTTTGAGGACGGTTCTTTGTGCGGTTCTTGATAATTCCCTTCTTCTAGCGCTTCCTTATTCTTCTGCCTCTTTGGCAATTCTCCAGGCACTTCTTTCGCTATTTTTACCGGTATTTCCGGTATGGTTTCCTTGTCTTGATTTGTATGTGGTATAAAAATATTTTTATCTACATTATTTGTATTTGTAACTACCGGTTCCATCACATCCGGATCTGCCATTTCGCCTGATTCATTTGGTGTTTGTTGTATAGCAACCGATCCGCCACATTCTGAGCAGAATTTTTGTCCAGGTTTTATCTTCGCCCCACAGACAGGACAGTTTCTCTTCTTTGATGTATTCCTTATCCCAAACAGCTTTCTTTTTCTTTGCGGCTGCTCCGGTAAAGGCTCTGTCTGTTCCTGTGGATGCATCCTTAAGAACCATTCCTTTTCTGCAGCTTCCGGATCGGCTGTTGAAGCAGGGATCTTAAAATAAAACTCATGCCCTAACACCTGATTTGCTTCACATGCCGTCATGATCTTTACGCCTTGCTCTACTGCCATTTGGTACTTCTTTAGATTTTTCTGGTAGATTTCTTCGTCTACAGACTCTATGTTTCCATCCGGATAACGGACCATGTTTCCTTCATACAGATCTGCCGCAAAATACTCCCCATGCCATAGCACATAGACGTACCCTATGATCTTGTTTTTTGTCATCTTGATTACCTTACTTTCCACTATTTGATTTCTAAGTGTTTCTTTAATCAAATATGCGTTTCTTTATTATCAAAAAATCGCTCTTGAATTCTATATTTCCGGAGAGGCAGACAATGCCGCCGCTCCGGAAACACTTACGATTCCACCAGAGAATATCTCACGACCGCTTTGATATGGTAGACCGTAGACACATCCTCTGCCGGAGCATCCACATCCTTAGCGTCCACACGATAGAATACGGTAGTGTCGTAGCCTTCCGCTTCCCTCATAGCTTCGTAGGTGGCTGTATAATCTGACACGAATGCGTCCCCCGTAAAGGTCGCATTGCGGTAGATATATCCGTCCTGCTCATACTGTCCGCCGTTCCATGCTGCCCCCGTTACCCGGAAGTATTTGCTGGAAAGTCCCAGTGACTTCAGGACGTCACTCTCATAGCCGCCCCAGACCGGTGTTTCTGCCGCCCTTGATACAACTACGTTGTCCGATCCTGCCAGGGTATAAGTATCCACGCTGTCCGCCGGAGCTGCAAACGTACCATCCACCGAAAGGACGCCTTCCCAGTGTCCCGGAGTGGTTTCCTGGAAATCCTTCAGTGTACCCTCGATCTCCTTATCCTCCCCGGCATCCTTATCATAATAAGTGATCATCTTGGTCGCTGCCGGTGAAGGACGTCCGTACTGCTTGTCATAGTGGACTTCCTCCGTGACCGGGATCTGTACGATACCTTTGGTCTTTACATAGACCTGCTCATTGGCAAGCTCATAGGTTTTTCCGGACTTGGATTCATACTCATAGGTTTCCGGGATCTCATCCATATCCTCCACTGCCATGTCTACTTTCATCTGGACAACATCACGTGTCCCCAGGGTTTCATAGTCCACATCTTCCATGAGTTTAAAGGTCTTTCCGGAGATGCTGTATTCCTCCGGGAAATTGTACATGATCAGGCTCTCATCATCTGAGTAAAAATCAAATTCCTGATAGACAGATTCCTCCTCTGCCTCTTCCTGCGTCTCTTCCTCCACAGCTGCCGGTTCTTCCTTTTTCCCGCAGCCAGCCAGCGTACCAGGAAGCAGGCTTACCGCCAGCAAAAGGGCTAGTGCCCGTTTCTTTTTCATTCCTCATTCCCCCTTTCTTCTTCTGACTCATGTTCTTTTCTTCATGCATTCCTTCCTTGATACTGGCATTCCCTCCCTGAAAAGGGAGGGTGTCTGCCAGATCAGGTTTTAATAATCGTATCTACGTCTCCGTACAAACAGGACGATGCCTGCGCCACCTAAGATAGCTGCCACTGCCAGAAGGCCGACAACCACATAGATGTACGGGAAGGTCTTCGTATGCTCCACTTCAAAGATGATGGAACTTCCGTCCTCTCCGTTATCCTCTGTCTTGACATTGTTCCACATGTAGCCACCATTGATCTTAAGTGTCAGCTTACCGATCAGAGGCTCGCCCGGTGTTACCGGTGTAGGCGGGGTCTCCGGTGAGGAGCCTTTATGTCCACCGCCGCCATGATGGTTCGGCTTCGGTGCATTGTAGAAGTACAGTGCCTGTTCGCCGGTCGCTGCCAGCAGATGGAATACCTGCGGGGTCGTATCCAGGATGTAGCCGCTTGGTGCGGTACGCTCCATAGCCACGTACCAGCCAGGTGTCAGACCGGAAATGGTCATCGGTCCACCGTTTGTCTTTACGGTTGCACGTCTGTCTGCGTCCGTAAGCCGGATGGTCGTTGCCGGGGCATCTACACTGCTGCCTACCTCGGTGATATTATCCTTAGCGATCTCAAGCGTATAGCCATCGGTCACTTTCATGCGGATGTTGCCATTTGCCAGGGCAGTGACATTCTTAAGGACTGCATCTGCAGATACGGTAAAGTTGAAGCTGTCGTTATCATCTACGTAGCTCTGCTCAAAGGTAACAGTGATCCGATCACCAGAAGCACTTCTGTCAAAGCGGTAGGTGAATGCCTTTGTTGTTCCGTCAAATGCCTCATAATCAGTTCCCATGGTCGTATCCAATGAGATGCCCTCCGGCAAAGCCTGACTCATGGTGTAGCCTGCATTTACAAGGTCTGCTTTCACTGCGGAATACTCAAATGTCAGGTGTCCACGGTAATCTTTCCGGTGTTCCACGCTTGCCGCTTTCATGCCGGTTAAGTATGCTCCAAGATCCGTTTCACCAATCTCGGTATCATTTACTGTATAATCCGGATCAGCTGCTGCATCCACCATGGATCCTTCTGCCTCAAACCGGGTATCAGGTGTCAGGTAATTGATATACTCTGCAGGGATCTCATACACATCGATCACGGCTCCGCTCACGAACTGGGTAGTGCCTGTCTTGTATTTGTAGATCTTTAAGGATGTTGTTGCATCGAGCATCTGTACTTTCTGGATCAGTCCGGTATCCTTGATCTCAAATGCCACATCTTCTGCTACTAAGTAGCCGCTTGGGGCACTCTCCTCCACCAGCACGTACTTGCCAGTCGGAAGGTAATCGATCCGGTGTCTGATCAGTTTTCCGTCTGCATCGTAGCCGTCAGATCCACTGATCCACTCTGCCACTTTCGCAGCTTTATTTCCTGCTGCATCCAGGCTCCAGATCTGAAGCTTCGCACCTGCAATCTCCTCGCCGGTCACGATGTCTGCCTTGGAGATCTCCAGCTTCGTGTAATCATCCATCATGTCTACCTTCTGGATCTCGCCGGAATCGTTCAGGGTAAATTCTACGGAGTTGGAAGTAACATATCCGTTCTGGGTCGGGGCAAGTGTCTCCTCCAGGATATACGGATGGTTCACATCCAGTTTTTCCTCAATGTAATGAGGCAATGCTTTTCCGTTCTCATCGTATCCATCATCTCCGGTGGTCCATTCTTCGATCACGGTACCGGTCTCTTTGTCAACGACACGTAAATGTGCTCCGACAACCTCTTCTCCGGTCGTGATATCGTATTTGTTGATCTTCACCTTGGTTGTATCATCGTACATATGAAGGGCGATATCCTCTAAGGATACCCATGTCTTCGTGTACGTGATCTTGCTGTCTGCAGGACAGGTATTTACCTGTTTGTCCGGGAAGAAGCCGGATACATCAAGCTTCGTGCCAGCAAATTCAAAGTAAACGGTATCAAATTCGAGGTCTTTAAAATCAGACTCTTTAAGTACCTTATCCATGGTCTGCTGGGTGATACCGTCTTTTACGAACAGCACCAGATTTTTGTTGACCAGTAACCACTTGGCTGCGGTCTCGCCCCTAAGGACGGTACTGTAATCCCAGTCGCTCTCTGCCTTTCCTTCTGCGATCCAGTC
>OIXA01000755.1_pt1 | contig 44700 bp, 33 predicted proteins | sample 1587721 | NCBI WGS metagenome assembly OIXA01 (sample SAMEA3888900, study PRJEB22519) | human gut metagenome | biome: human gut; feature: human-associated habitat; material: faeces | place: Denmark | collected 2013
CAGCCCTTATGTTTCTTATCGTCAGGAACGCAGTTCCCAGACGCAAATTATGTTTCTTATGTGGCTTATGTTCTTATGTTACCGCGGTAAGCGCAACGGCGAACAGCCGTTAAAAGCTCCAAACCTCCGCGTTAGCGGCTGCCAAGGAACGCTAAGGCGTCAGCCCATTACCGCATTACCCGCCTCAGAGCAGTGCCCTCAGCTCGTCAATGCTCGTAGCCACGCTGTAGTAGTCGGCCGGCTGGCCGCTCACAAGTCCCTGTGCAAACAGGTTGTCAAGCGCTGCAAGCACAGCGTCCCAACAGCCGTCCACATTGAAGAACACCAACGGCTGGCGACGTATGCCTATCACCGTGTTGGCCATGACGGTAAACACCTCGTCGAGCGTGCCTATGCCACCCGGAAGGGCCACAAGCACATCGCTCTCGCGGTTCATCATCTGCTTGCGGTCGCTCAGGTCAACACACCTGAAGGTCACGTCCACCGCATCGCTCACAAGGCCGCGCTGCTCAATGATTTCGGGCACCATGCCGTACACACGGCCGCCACTGGCCTTGACGCTCTGCGCCAGCACCTCCATCAGTCCCTTGCGCGCACCGCCATACACCAGCGTGCGCCCCGTGCTGCCTATGAGGTGGCCCACCTGGCGGGCGGCCTCAACATAGCTGGCGGGCAAGTTGTCCTTCGACGAGAGGTAAACACCAATCTTCTGTGCCATACTGCGTCACTTTACAGCGATGCACTCTATTTCGATGCGGGCATTTTTGGGCAGTGTCTTGACAGCCACAGCCGAGCGTGCGGGGAAGGGCGCTTCAAAAAATTGGGCATACACTTCGTTCATCTCGGCAAAGTCGTTCATGTCGGCCAGGAACACACTGGTTTTCACCACATTGCCCATAGTAAGACCAGCTTGTTCGAGTATGTGCTTGATGTTGGTGAGCGACTGGCGCGTAAGTTCCTTTATGCCGCCTTCGGCAAAGGCACCCGTGGCGGGGTCGATGGGCAGCTGGCCTGATACGTATACTGTGCCGCCGGCCTCAATGGCCTGGCTGTAAGGACCGATGGCCGCAGGGGCCTGGGTGGTTGATATTGCTGATTTCATAAAATATGTTTGTTAAATTAGTAAACGCGATTGACGTGGCAGGCGCAGCCGCCTCAACTCAAAATGAAGAGTATGGCCAGCCAATGGGCCACCGAACCGAGGAGCACAAATATGTGCCACACACCGTGGTAGTAGGGACGGCTGTCGTGGGCAAAAAAGTAGGTGCCCGAGGTATAGAAAAACCCCTCAGCGCCAAGGCTTACGAGGGCGGGCGTTGAGATGCGTGTGCACACGGGTTCGGCAATGAACACAAAGGTCCAGCCCATAACCAGATAGATGAGCAGCGACAAGCGCGGCCACCGCCCCATGGCAGTGATTTTGTACACCGCACCGCCCAAGGCCACCGCCCACAGCAGACCGAACACGGTCCAGCCCAAGGCACCGCCCACCACACCGATGCAGATGGGGGTGTACGAGGCGGCTATCATCACGTAGATGCTGATGTGGTCGAGCACACGCAGCCGCCGCTTGCCGTGGCCGGGCAGCCACCAGTGGTAAAGGGTGCTGGCGGCGTACATGAGCAGCATACCACAGGTAAAGAAGGTGGTGCCGAAGGCGTTTTTCCAGCCACTGCCCCACCCCAAGCGCAATATCACCCAGGCGGCTGCCAGGGTGAACACCACACCACCCAGGTGGGTGAGGGTGTTGAAGCGTTCTTCGCTTGTACGTTTGCCCAGTGTGTTCATGTTGCAAAGGTAGCGTTTTAATTGTAATCTGCACGGCACGGCACCACAAAAAAAGCGCGCCTGCCACCATGCCCGCCTCACTCCCTCCGTGCGTGCGGCACACAGCCATGCCACACAGACGGAAAACGCTCACGGGAGACCGATTTTTTCGTTTCTCCAGTCCGAATTTCTACCTCGCACGACAGATTTTTCTACCTCCCGCAACTGATTTTTACACATTCCGCATCAGTCATTTTTACAACACACTGACGGTCAGTTTCTTCGGCCATAAAGCCTCACCGGACAGTCTTTCTTTAACAAAAATTGTGACACACCTACTGCACATCAAATTCACACACCTACCGCACATCCCTTACAGGTCGTAATGCTGTGTGTTACAATGAATTACAACTGAGCAAATTTTTATTTTTCACACACCTTACCACACACCTTACCACACACCTACTGCACACAATAAGAATAAGATTACAAAGAAGAAGATTACAAAGAAGAAGAGTTAGGGGGTGTGGGGTGAGATGCGCGCTGACGCGCTCACGCCCGCGAAAAGGCTGGCAAAAATTGCAGCTGTCTGAAAAAAAATTGCTACATTTGCTACCTAATCGGGCCGCAGACTGCCAAACGGGCCGCGGCCACAACCAAACCGACATAAAACAAAATCATGCTTGAAATAAAAAACCTCCATGCCTCGGTTGAAGGCAAAGAAATTCTGCGCGACGTAAACCTCACCATTCGCGATGGCGAGGTGCACGTGCTCATGGGCCCCAACGGCTCGGGCAAAAGCACACTGAGCAACGTGCTGGTGGGCAACCCCAAATACGAGGTGACCGAAGGATCGATTACCTTCAACGGCAAGGACCTGCTGGCACTGCCGCCCGAGGACCGTGCCCACGAGGGTGTGTTCATGTCGTTCCAGGCCCCCACCGAAATTCCCGGTGTATCGATGACCAACTTCATGCGTGCCGCCCTCAACGCCAAACGCAAGTATTTCGGGCAGGAACCCATACCGGCCGGCGAATTTCTGAAACTGCTCAAGGAGAAACGCAAACTCGTGGGACTCGACGCGCACTTTATGAGCCGAGGGGTGAACGAGGGATTTTCGGGCGGTGAACGCAAACGCAACGAGATATTCCAGATGGCGGTGCTCGAACCCACCTTCTCCATTCTCGACGAAACGGACTCGGGCCTCGACGTGGACGCACTGCGCATTGTGGCCGAGGGCTTCAACATGCTGCGCACCCCGCAGACAAGTGCCATGGTCATTACGCACTACCAGCGCATGCTCGACTACCTCAAGCCCGACTTTGTGCACGTGCTGGTGAAGGGCCGCATCGTGAAGGACGGCACGGCCAGCCTTGGCTACGAAATTGAGGACAAGGGCTTTGACTGGATTGTTAACAGCTTGACTGAGGAGGCATAAGGCATGATGGAGAGTCACAAACAATACACTGGCATTTACCGCACCCACCGCGACATGGTGGACGACGGCAGCAACGCGGTGATGAACAGCCACCGCGAGGCAGCGGCCGCCCAGCTCGACCTGCAAGGACTGCCCACCACCAAGGTGGAGCGCTACAAGTACACCGACGCCGAGGCTGCCTTTGCACCCGACTACGGGCTTAACCTGCGCCGCCTGGCACCGGGGGCTGACCCTTACGCCACCTTCAAGTGCAATGTGCCGAACCTGAGCACGTCGCTCTTCTTCGTAGTGAACGATGTGCCTTGTGCCGCACCACAGAGCTCGCGGGCACTGCTGCCCGAGGGGGTGATGGTGTGTACGCTGAACGAGGCAGCACAGCACCACGCCGACATTGTGGAGCGCTACTACAACCGCGCTGCGGCTACCGACCGCGACTTCAGGACGGGGCACGACGGGGTGACACTGCTCAACACCATGCTGGCACAGGACGGCATGCTGATTTACCTGCCCGAGGGCTGCCGGCTGAAGGCGCCCATACAGGTGGTGAACGTGGCATCGGCCAAGGCCGACATGATGAGCGTGCGCCGCATTGTGGTGGTGGCCGGACGGGGGGCCAAGGGCTCGGTGCTGCTGTGCGACCACGCCGAGGGCGAGGGACGCTACCTTACCACCCAGGTGGCCGAGGTGTATGCCGAGGAGGGGGCTGAACTCAATGTTTACAGCATTGAGGAGACTAACGCCCGCACCACGCGCTTTTCGACCATCTACGTGGAGCAGCAGGCTAACAGCCGCTTTAGCTACGACGGCATTGCACTGACGTGCGGACAGAGCCGCAACCAGCTCGATGTGCGCTTGCGCGGCGAGGGGGCTACGGCGGAAATGTACGGGGCGGTGATTGCCGACAGCGAACAGCGTGCCGACAACAACATTGTGGTGGAACACCTGGCACCAAAGTGTACGAGCGACATGCTCTACAAGTATGTGCTTGGCGGCCACAGCACGGGGGCTTTTGCCGGCAAGGTGTATGTGGCACCGGGGGCTCAGCAAACGGCCTCGGAGCAGACTAACGCCAACTTGTGCGCTTCGCCCACAGCACGTGCCTACAGCCAGCCCATGCTCGAGATTTATGCCGACGACGTGAAGTGTAACCACGGCTCTACGATTGGCAAACTCGACGAGGGGGCGCTCTTCTACATGCGTCAGCGCGGCATTCCCGAAGCGGAGGCGCGCTTGCTGTTGCAGCATGCCTTTGTCAACGAGGTGTTACGCCATGTGGACATTGAACATTTGCACGACCGCCTCTCACACCTGGTTGAGATGCGCTTCCGCGGCGAACTGGGCAGCCAATGCCACGGGTGCCGGGGGTGCGGCAAGAAATAAGTCACCGAAGTTTCGGATTTAGCAAGTGCGGGCTGAAGGCCCAAGTATTTACTCAGCCCAGGGCAACGCCCTGGGTAAAATTGAGCAAGGTTGTGACGCCCTGTAAGGGCAGAAGTAGAAAAACTTCATCATACTTTTGCCCTTACAGGGCGTCACTTTTCCTCTTGATGATAACCCAAGGCGCTGCCTTGGGCTATGGAATTCATTGGGCTTTCAGCCCGCCCTTGCTAAATCCGAAAGTTGAATAAATCACCGCTTGGGCCATTACTGCTTATGTATAAAGAATAACTTCCCATACTATGACAATGCCCCTATTCTTTGCCATTCTGTCAAGTTTAGCTTTTGGACTCGTTGGCCTTTACGTCTACTTTTATGGTGACACTGATTCCAATGGGCGTAAGCATCATGCCGAACAATCTTGAAAAGTAAACATGCGAATGGACTCAAGCGCCAAACGCTACCACTAATGGGGGCGACGCGTCCCGCGTCGGGAAAAATGCAGCTCTATTTAATAGAATCCGTATTTTCCACCTTTTCCTATCCCGACGCGGGACGCGTCGCCCCCATTAGTGCTTGCGCTTTTTGCAGCACGTTTCAGGCAACTTAAATACATTTCGATACATGTACGACATCAACACAGTCCGCAAGGATTTTCCCATACTTGGCCGCGAGGTGTACAAACGGCCGTTGGTGTACCTTGACAACGCGGCTACCACACAGAAGCCGCGCTGCGTGGTCGAGGCCATAGCCAACGAATACTATTCGGTGAACGCCAATGTGCACCGCGGGGTGCACTTTCTGTCGCAGCAGGCTACCGACCTGCACGAGGCGGCCCGCGAAACGGTGCGCCGCTTTATCAACGCACGCGATGTGGCTGAGGTGGTGTTTACACGCGGCACTACCGAGAGCCTCAACCTGGTGGCAAGCTCGTATGGCGAGGCTTTTCTGCACGAGGGCGACGAGGTGATTGTGACGGTGATGGAACACCACAGCGACATTGTGCCCTGGCAACTGCTGCGCGAGCGCAAGGGCATTGTGCTGAAGGTGGTGCCTATGACCGACGAGGGGGTGCTCGACCTCGATGCCTATGAGCAGCTGTTCACACCGCGCACACGACTGGTGTGTGTGGCTCATGTGAGCAATGTGCTCGGCACGGTGAACCCGGTGAAACGCATGGCGGAGATTGCCCACGCGCACGGGGCGCACATATTGGTGGACGGGGCGCAGAGTGTGCCACACTTCAAGGTGGACGTGCAGGACATTGGTTGCGACTTTATGGTGTTCAGCGGCCACAAGGTGTACGGGCCCACGGGCATCGGTGTGCTTTACGGCCGCGAGGACTTGCTCGACCGCATGCCGCCCTACCAGGGTGGCGGCGAGATGATAGCACGCGTTACATTTGAGCATACTACCTACGAGCGTCTGCCTTTCAAGTTTGAGGCTGGCACGCCCGACTATGTGGGCAGTCATGCCTTGGCTGTGGCACTCGACTATGTGTCGGCCCTGGGCATGGACCACATTCACGCCCACGAGCGTGCACTGACGCAGTATGCCATGGAGCAGATGCAGGCCATTGAGGGTATGCACTTGTTTGGCACCGCTCCCGGCAAGGACGCTGTGGTGGCCTTTAACGTGGGAAACATTCACCCGCTCGACCTTGGCACACTGCTCGACCGTCTGGGCATTGCTATTCGCACTGGTCACCATTGTGCGCAGCCGCTCATGCAGCGCTGTGGCGTGGAGGGCATGGCGCGTGCCTCGTTTGCGCTGTACAACACGCGCGAGGAGGTGGACGCTCTGGTGCAGGGCATTGACCGTGTGCGCAAGATGTTTTAGTTTTTGGGTTAACGGGTTGACCGGTTAACAAGTTAACAGGTATAACACTCTTACCTGTCAACCCGTTAACCTGTCAACCCGTTAACCAATCCCCCTATCCCCCTAACTATGCTTTTACCCATATTCAACACGCAAGGACTTATTGAAGCTGGCTGCGACGAGGCCGGACGTGGCTGCCTGGCAGGCAGTGTGTATGCCGCAGCGGTGATACTGCCACCTGACTACACCAACGATGAACTGAACGACTCTAAAAAGCTCTCGGCAAAGCGCCGCTATGCCTTGCGCGAGGTGATAGAACACGATGCAGTGGCTTGGGCCGTGGGGGTGGCAACGGCAGCGGAAATTGACGAGATTAACATTCTGAACGCGTCGATACTGGCCATGCACCGCGCGCTGGACAAACTGGCGGTGCGTCCTGGATTTGTGATTGTGGACGGCAACCGCTTTAAGCCGTACCACGATGTGCCGCACCATACGATTGTGAAGGGTGACGGCAAGTATCTGGCCATTGCGGCGGCCTCTATCCTGGCCAAGACGTACCGCGATGACTATATGCACGAATTGCACAAGGAGTTTCCTTACTATGGTTGGGACCGCAATGCGGGATACCCTACCAAGCAGCACCGCGAGGGGATTGCCGAACACGGACTGACGCCGTATCACAGGGTGACGTTTGCGAGCGGTGCACGATAATATGCTGATGGGGTAATGTGCTAAACTCAAGTTACAAGGCTCAAGCTCTAAACGCTACCTCTAATGGGGGCGACGCGTCTCGCGTCGGGAAAATAAGGCAAAGGCTCACAGACAGAAGTGTAATTACTGCTGTCTGTGAGCCTTAATTTAGTGTATGAACATTGCCTTTATTCCCGACGCGAGACGCGTCGCCCCCATTAGAGGTAGCGTTTGGAGCTTGCGACTTGTTTGTGCTTGAGTTTAGCACATTGTCATATTAGCATATACCCAACTGAGCTGCCACGTCGCACAGCTCGTCGTACCACGCCTGTCCGAAACGGCGGATGAGCGGGTCCTTTAAGAACTTGTATATGCGCAGATTTAGCTCGCGACCCTTCTTTACGGCCGCGTGGCACACACTCCAGCGGTGGTAGTGCAAGCCACTCGTGCCATTGCTGAAACGCTTTTCGCGTATGGGGTAAAGGGCGCACGATATGGGTTTGCACCAGGCGGTGCGTCCCTCGCGATAAGCCTTGTCGGTGGCACAATAACAGCAGCCATCGGCACCATAGCAGGTGAACACACAGTCGCGGCCATTGACAATGCTCGTAACGAGGTCGCCCTCGCCGTCGGTGTAGGCCACGCCCTGATGGTCGATGGTGGCTTGTGCCTTGGCACTGAGCTGCGGCCATACGTCGTCGAGCACGCTCTCAAGCTGGCCCACCTCGTCGAGGGTGAGCGGGGCACCACTGTCGCCCTCAACGCAGCACTGGCCCTTGCAGGCGTCGAGGTCGCAGCAAAAGCATTCGGTTAATATGTCGGACGACAGCAACACGTCGCCCACTTGTATGATTGGTGGTATACGTTGATCCATAATTTGTGTGTGTTTGGTTGACGGGTTAACAAGTAAGTATGCCATACACTGCCTGTTATGTTAAGCTGAATGGCGGGAAGCCTGAAAAAGCTATGCAAACTTACTTTTCAACTTGTCAACTTATCAACTTATCAACTCATGTATGTTACCAGTTAATAGGCGATATGCCATGTTTGATAAGGTAGTCGTTGCACAGAGTGAAGTGGTGATTGCCAAAAAAGCCGTGGTAGGCCGACAGGGGCGAGGGGTGTGCCGAACAGAGCACAAGATGGCGCGAGCGGTCGATTACCTGGCCTTTCTTTTGTGCATAGCTGCCCCAGAGTATGAATACGAGGTGATTGCGCTGGGCAGAGAGCTGGCGTATGACGGCATCGGTAAATGTCTCCCAACCGTGACCGGCATGCGAGGCGGCTTGGTGCTCGCGCACAGTGAGGGTGGCGTTGAGCAGCAGCACGCCCTGCTCGGCCCAGCGGCGCAAACTGCCTGTGGCGGGCATGGGACGGCCGGTGTCGGCCTCAATCTCCTTGAATATGTTGACCAACGACGGGGGCATGCGCACACCGTCTTTGACCGAGAAGCACAGACCTTCGGCTTGTCCGGGACCATGGTAGGGGTCTTGGCCAATGATGACGACCTTCACCTGGGGGAAGGGGCAGAGATTGAAGGCGTTGAATATCTCGTTGCCGGGAGGATAGCACGTGCCTTGGGCATATTCGTGGCGCACAAAGTCGGTGAGTTGCTTGAAGTAGGGTGCATCGAACTCGCTCTGCAGCTGTGCGGCCCACGAGGGGTGTATCTTTACATTCATAATGTGCAAAGGTAGCTATTATGACACGAAAAAGGCGCACTGCAGGTTTGGTTTCTTGCAGTGCGCCATGTGTTTTGTGCGGTTGGGTGTTTAGTACTCGGCGGCAGCGGTGTCGTCGTCATCGCTCCAACCGGCATTGTCCCATTCCTTTTTGTTGCTCCAGCGGTCGTAGGTTGAGCAGCCGCCAGAAACGTTCACCAGTATGCTTTCGTCGAGCCCGAGCTGATAAATCTGCATGGCAGGACGTATATATTGCTTTTTCATTATGTCGTTTTTGTGTTTAGTTTAAGTGTGTGCGTGCGATTACTGTGCCATGAATTTGCGTCCGCCCTTGATGTAGAGGCTGCCCTTGACAGTGCGCTGTACGCGGCGGCCGCTGAGGTCGTAGATTGGGGCGTTGTCGGCGCTCTGTGCTGAAATGGCGGTGTTGATGTTTGTCACCATGCCATTGCCAAAGTTCATGGCCACGGCATTGACGGCCTCTTGCGCGGGCTTGTCGAGGTAGGCGCGGTTGGCGGGCAGCGCGGCATCGCCTGCTGCGGTGTAGAAGCCCACGTGACGGGTGACGTTGTCGCGTCCGAACACATACACCTGGCTGAGGTCGGTCATTTCGTCGTTTGTGCCTTTGAGGTCGTTGTCGATGGCATCGGCGGTGTTGACCACCTTGACGGTTACCTCGCTCACGCCCATGGCGGCTTTGAGTATGACGCCTTGGTTGGCGGGCACATTGCCCTCGATTTCTTTCATGTCGAGTTCCTTACCATCGGCACTGAGTTTGCCGGCATAGGCTTTCACATCGTCGCCCACGATGGCAAAGTTGAATGGTGCGCATGTGGTGGCAAAGGCTGCATTGTCGGCCTCGGAGTCGTGGAGGGGGAGGACATAAGTGGCTTCGATGGCTTGGAAGGCAAAGGCATCGCTGGTGTTGGGGGCATTGGCGTCTATCTTTTCGAATGATACCTTGGAACCATTGAGTTTCCATGCTACGTTGCCGCTGCCCAACAGCCAATTATTGTAGCTGTAAAGACCAAAGGCGTTATCGGAAATTTTGTAGACATTCCAAGTATCATGCCCACCGCCTGCGCCAGGTGACACCCCAAGTTCTGTTATATTAGAGAGTGCCAATTTCGACATAGCAGTTGTGCCACTCCCCACATTGTGGAACTGCAAACCGTCGTAGGGGTTGCCTGTCACATACCACAAATCGTTGCGCATGGCGGTAAGGTTGTCGGCCTGTGCCTCAGCACGCAATTTCAAATCCTTGCCATTAGCATAGAGCATGGTGCGTCCTTCGGTGCCAGCACCTGCTGCCAGGTAATAGTACACGCGATTGGCATCGGTGCTGAGGGTGAAGGGGAGTGTCGAGGCCAGCTGCAAGTCGTAGCTCGTGGCCGCACCATCGTGATAAATGCCCTCGGGCTTGAGGGTGGGCGCTGCTATAAAGTCGGGCAATGAGATGGCGGTTGTAGGGGTGGGATATTCCTCACCATCAACGGCATTGACCTTGACTGATGCACGTACTTCGCCATCAAACACATAGTTGTAGGTAAGTTCGGTAAAAGCCTGCAAGGGGTAGAACTCTACACGAGCTATCTCACTCTGGCTCTCTATTTTACTATCATCATAACCGCCATAGTAGCCTATTTGTGAGTTGTCGTTGCTGACTACGTATGCGGTCAGAGTGGCGTCTTTTTCCCAAACAAGCATTGTCTTTTTTGTCGTCGTCGTTTTCAACGCAAAGCCATCACTCAAAGCTATCAGTTCAAACGCATTGGCATTGGCACTTGAACCTGTGGTGATGTGGGCAGGATAGTAATCTTTTTTATCATATCCCTTTGCCGTAGGCCAATAAGTCTTTTGAGCCACACTCTGTATAGTTATCTTGCCATCGCTTTGTTTTTCTACGTGCCAGATATAGGCACTGTTCTCAATCTTTGAACCGGCATAGGCCGTGGTACCAAGCGAAGCGGCGTCGGTGCTGACACGATTTTTATTGGACGTATTGATGTAAGCCCAACTACCATCGGCGGCAGTTTTGTCGGAATGTACAAGCAGCAGGTAGTCGCCCGTCTGCACATCAGTTACGGGTGTGGTTGCCACTCTTTGTGCCAGCGCACCAAATACGCAGCACGCGAGCATTGCCACTAATGTGGCCAGTTTCTTAGTCATAGCGTTTAGTTTAGTTATTGTTGTTCTGTTCTTTCGTTTCTGTGATTTGCTGTTGTAGTCAAACCCTCTGAGGGACTGCCAGAACTCGGTGCAAAATTGCGGTTTTTGCGCGAAACTGCCTAAGGTAGCCCAAGTTTTTTGCGGTAATACCAATATTACCGCCACATTACCGCACAAAAGTGCATGCGCAAATAGCAAATAGCCGTTTTATGTTGTACAACATATTTTCGGGCGCAAGCCATACCGCTTGAGGCCTCCGCTGCCCTATGGTGTACCAAAAATCCGGCAGCGGACTGCTTTTGCTCGTCCACTGCCGGATTGGTGTGTGTGATGTGTGTATCTGAACACTACTCGTCCTGTGCCGCAAGTTGTGCTATTTGTTCTTGGCTCAAGCCTGTGTACTTCATAATAATGTCGTAGCTCATGCCATCGGCCAGCATGGTGCGCGCCACGGATAGCTGCAGTTGGGCCTTCCCCTCGGTTATGCCCTCGGCACGCCCCTCTTGAAAGCCTTCATCCCGACTTGTGTCAAACAGGCTGCGCATGTGTCTGACAGATTCCATATGGCGGTAGTAAGCCCGGCGGTCGGCATCGGGCAGGGAGTCTATGCGCAAACGCTCGCGTGCCTCGGACAGGCCTGCGGCCTTGGTATCATTGCTGATTTGCCCTGTCTTCAAGAACTGTATCCACTCGTCGAGAGGAGTCTTGGCCACACTGTCGAAATCGTTGACACGCAACACGTAGTACTCAGGAAAAATGGAGCCAGCATTGTGGCGTAGGTCGACATTCTTCTCGGCTATACCAAAAAATTTCTCGTTCTGACGTATGGAAAGCTTGAGTGTGTCATGCGGTTCATGTATGCCCTTGAATATAGTTTGACCATGGTACACATAATCCTTGCCTTGTCCTAACTCAAAGTACACGATGTTTATGGAATAAATCTTGCGCACTTGGTCGTAAGGCGAACCTATGCTGATATACTCAGTTATTGCTTTTGACACGCCATAGAGTATGCGGTGGAAATAGGAAAGTTCGCGACTATTCTGCACTTCGATAATGCAAAGTTCGCCGCCCTCACTCTCGGCAAAGATATCTACACGATTATACTTATCCTCGTCATCGTCCTGGTTACTTTCACTTTCCAAGAATCGGTGTATTTTAATTTTCTTGCCCAAAAGCGATGACAAGAAACCCTCAAGCACAACATAGTTGGCCTTGTTACGCAACAAACGCTTCATGGCCCAATCAAAGCGTATATATTTTTCGCTGAATTGTGTCATATTACAGAGGAGTTTTAGGAATGAAATTTATCTGCTTACTTTTTAAGATAGTCGTCGAAGTAGCGTGTGATGCGCTCGTGCAGGTGTACCATGTCGTGGCCCATCATGTTGTGGCCGTCGCCGGGATAGACAAAGTAGTCGGGCTGGGTGCCGGCGTCCTCGCAGGCGCGGAGGAATGACAGGCTGTGCTGCATGACGCAGGTGGGGTCGTTGTAGCCTACAATTATCTGGAGACGGCCCTTGAGGTTCTTGGCCTTGTTGAGGAGCGACGACGAGGCGTAGCCCTCGGGGTTCTCTTGCGGGGTGTCCATGTAGCGCTCGCCGTACATCACTTCGTATAACTTCCAGTCGATAACGGGGCCACCGGCCACACCTACCTTGAACACGTCGGGGTAAGAACACATGAGGTTGGTGGTCATGAAACCGCCAAACGACCAGCCGTGTACGCCAATGCGGTCGGCATCAACGTAGGGGAGCGACTTGAGGAACTTGACGCCCTCGAGCTGGTCCTGCATCTCGATGTCGCCAAGGTGGCGGTGGGTGCAGCTCTCAAACTCAAAACCACGATTTTCGGAACCGCGGTTGTCAACCACAAAGATGACGTAGCCGCGCTGTGCCATGTATATCTCCCAGGGGCGGGCCAGATAGTTCCACGCTGCCTCCACATTGTGGGCGTGCGGGCCACCATACACATAGACTACTGTGGGGTACTTTTTGGCAGGGTCGAAGCCGACGGGCTTTACAAGGCGGTAGTAGAGGTCGGTTTTGCCATCGGCAGCCTTGATTTTGCCACCGCTGATTTCGGGCACATTGTAGGCTTTCCAAGGGTCGGCATCGGCGTGCAACTTGACGGCTGCTGCGGGCTGGGTGGTGCCGAGCAGGTCGTACTGGCGGAAGGTGGTGGGCGACGACCAGCGGTCGGACAGGTAGAGGCCGTTCTCTGACAGGGCGGCGTAGTGTGTGCCCTGGCCATTGTCGAGGCGGGCCACCTTGCCCGTGGCCACATTCACGCTATAATTGCTGTACTGTATGGGGTTGTCCTGGTTGCTTTGGTAGATGATGCTCTTGGCCTTGGTGTTGAAGCCGAGCACACTGATTACCTCGAACTGGCCCTTGGTGAGCTGCTTGAGCTGGTGGCCGTCGGCAGTGAAGAGGTAGAGGTGGTTGTAGCCGTCGCGGCGGGTTTGCATAACAAACTTTGTGGCGTCCCACGGCAGGAACTGTATGGGGTTGCACGGCTCTACGTAGCGGGCATTGCTTTCGGTGTAGAGCACGCCCTTGCGTGCACCGGTGTGTGCGTCGTATGCCACGAGTTCGGCCTTGTCCTGTGTGCGGGGCAGCTCAAACATGTAGATGGTGCTCTCGTCGGGGCTCCACGCTATGTTGGTGAAATAGCGGTCGGTGGGGTCGCCGGCCTGCAGGTAGACTGTTTTGTCGGTGGCGGGGTTGTACACGCCCACGGTTACCTTATGGCTGGTCATGCCGGCCATGGGGTACTTTTCGGGGGCAAGCTGGGCCACGCGGTGGTTGATGTCGACAAGGGGATAGTCCGTCACCATGCTTTGGTCCATGCGGTAAAAGGCGAGCAGGTGGCCCTTGGGACTCCAGAAGGTGCCCTTGCGTATGCCGAACTCGTCGCGGTGTACGCTAAGGCCGTACTGCAGCTCGCGTGAGCCGTCGGTGCTCACTTGGTGGGTTTTGCCGTCAGCGGTCTTGACATAGAGGTTCCAGTCCTTTACAAAAGCCTCGTTGTGGCTATAATGGCTCATGTCGTTGGCATAGGCGCCCGGTGTGCGCTCGGTGCTCCACACCACCTTGCGCTGCTGCCAGTTGTAGAGCAGGTTGAGCTTGCTTGTTTGCAGATAGACCTCGGATTTGCTGCCCGAGGGGAACTGGGCGTAAAGCAGATTGTACACCTTGCCATACTTGGCGGTGTCGATGGCTGCATTGAGCTGGTCGGTGGTAAAGAGCACACGGGGCTTTTCGGCCTTGCCCTTGTTGCTGGCCAGGGTGCTTACCTCGTCTACATCGAGCTTGAGCAGGCGGTCGCCCCAGAAGGCGGTGCCGTAATATTTGGGCATGATGTTGGCGTAGTTGTTGCCGCCCCACATCAAATCCTCGAGGGTGAAACTTTTCTTTGTCTGTGCCATGGCATTGGTGCCTATGAGCAGCGCCACGGCTGCCACGATTAAGTGCTTGATTTTCATTTGTATGGTGTATGACATATTGCAAAGATGCGGCCTGTGCATTAGTGTGCCCGGGCCGCATCTTCGGTATATTGACTTTTATTTATATGTATTATCTGTCAAAGCCGGCCTTGCGCTTGAAGTCGCCTTTCTGTTTGAAACCCGGGCCTTTCTTGAAACCGCCTTCGCGCTTTTTGCCACCGAAGCCGCCTTTCTTGGAATCACCCTTTTTGAAATCGCCCTTCTTAAAGCCGTCTTTCTTGAAACCGCCTTTTTTGAAACCGCCCTTCTTGGCATCGTCGCCCTCGCGCTTGGGTTTGCGGGGTGCGTGCAGCTGTTCAAATTCGCGGTGCTTGCGGCGCAGTATTTTGTATGCGGGGTCGAGGTCGTCGTCCTCGTCGTGGCGTTCTGCATCGTCAAAGCGCTTTTTGAACTCGTCGCGGTTGGTGCGGAAACGGCGCTGGTCGCTCATCAACCGACGCTCTACGTCGGTTTTCACCTTGCCACCCTCGGCACGGAAGTCGCTGAGTTTACCGCTGAACAGCTGGTACTTGCGGAAGTCGCAGTCGAGCTTGCCGTTGAATATCTGTGTCTTGAGACTGGGACGCAGGCCAAGGTTTTCGAACAGTTCGGCCTTTGACGAGATAATCCATGCCTCGCCACCCTGGAACTCGTTTTTGAGCACCTTGCCTATGGCCTGGTACAGGCCCAAGATGTCGGGCGGGGTAAGGCGTTCGCCATAGGGCGGGTTGGTGACGATGATAGACTTTTGGGCGGGGGCAGTGAACTTGCGGAAGTCCTGCTGCTGCACGGTGACGATGTCGGCCACACCGGCGCTGCGCACATTTTTCAGTGCGCTCTCTACTGCCGGCACATTGATGTCGTAGCCGTAGATGTGGTGGCTGAAAGTGCGCTCTTGTGAGTCGTCGTCGTAAATTTCCTGCAGGAGTTCGGCGTCGAAGTCTTTCCACTTTTCAAAACCGAACGACTTGCGGAACACGCCGGGGTAGATGTTGCGGGCCATGAGGGCTGCCTCTACCAAGAATGTGCCCGAACCGCAGAAGGGGTCGATAAAGTCGCAATCGTACTGCCAGCCGGTGAGCTTGATAAGGCCGGCGGCCAGCACCTCGTTGATGGGGGCCTCGACAGTGGCCACACGGTAGCCGCGCAGGTGGAGCGAGTCGCCCGACGAGTCGAGCGAGAGGGTGCAGTCGTCCTCGGCAATGTGTATGTTGAGCTTGACATCGGGGTTAGTGATGCGTATGTTGGGGCGCTCGCCGGTTGTGTCGCGGAAATAGTCGACAATGGCGTCCTTTACCTTGTAGGCCACAAACTTAGAGTGACGGAACTCGTCGGAGAACACTACCGAGTCTACCGCAAAGGTGGTGTTGAGGTCGAGGTACTGGCTCCAGTCAATCTTTCGCACAGCCTCGTACACGTCGTCGGCTCCTTTGGCCTTGAAGTGCTTGATGGGTTTGAGCACACGTATGGCCGTGCGCAAACAAAAGTTGGCGCGGTACATCATGGCCTTGTCGCCGGTGAACGACACCATGCGGCGGCCTATCTGCACATTGTTAGCACCAAGTTCGGTGAGTTCTTGTGCCAGCACCTCTTCAAGTCCTTGAAAGGTTTTGGCTATGAGTTCAAATTCTTGCATAATCGTTTGTGGAGTTTGCCGGCAAATGCGGTTTTGGCAGCTGCATTGCCAGCCTATATGCGTATGGTTTTAACAGACGTAAGGGGGGAGTGTTGTGGTGGCAGCACTTGTGCGTTACACCACGTTGCCACGCTTGGTGGCTGTGTCACACCTTTTGGCCAGCGGGCACATCGTGTGTCACCCACTTGTTGGCACCTATCACGGCGTCGCGGCCAATGGTGATGCGGCCCAATATGGTGGCGTTGGAGTAGACTATGACGCCGTCCTCGAGTATGGGGTGACGCGGATTGTTCTTGATAGGATTGCCGTTGACATCGAGCGGAAAACTCTTGGCTCCGAGCGTCACGCCCTGATAGAGCTTGACATGATTGCCAATGATGCAGGTGGCGCCTATCACAACGCCTGTGCCGTGGTCGATGGTGAAGTATTCGCCAATCTGTGCCCCCGGGTGAATGTCGATGCCCGTCTCGCTGTGTGCGAGTTCGCTGATAATGCGCGGAATGAGCGGCACATCGAGGCGATAAAGCTCGTGGGCTATGCGGTAACACGTCAGGGCGCGTATGGCCGGATAGCAGCTTATCACCTCACCATTGTTCTGCGCGGCGGGGTCGCCCAGGTAGGCGGCCTCTACATCGGTGGCGAGTGTGCGGCGCACCTGCGGCAACATGCTGATAAGTGTGGCAGCTATGGCCTCGGCCTTTGTGTGGAAATCTACTCCCGTACATCGGCAGTCGTCGTCCTGCTGACCGAAACAGAGTCCGGCCTGCACTTGTGCGGTCAACAATGCAAAGAGGCGCTCAATTTCCATACCTATATGGTAGCGCACAGTGACGGCGTTGAGTGTGCTTTTTCCGTAATACCCCGGAAAGAGCACAGCACGGCACAGCCCTATTATCTCTTCGAGTGCTGCCGAAGAGGGCAAGGGGTCGCCATGACGGTGCTGATGGAAGAGTCCTTGCATCTTGCTTGTGTCGGACAATTCCTCCACCGTCTGCCGTAACAAATTGGTGTAACTTTCGGGAGGGTTCATAGCGTATATTGCCTTTATCGGGCAAAGGTACGAAAAATAAGCTAATACGCCAATGTGGGAATGTGACAATGTGGGAATATGGTAACGGACTGATGCCGTAGCGTGGCTTGTTAGCCGCTAACGCGGGAAACAAAAGGACATAAGAGCATAAGGACATAAGGCCGCTGCGCGGCGGAAGGCCAAGGACTGACGTCCGCGTGGCCTCAAGAAACATACGGGCTGACGCTGCAGTATTACAAGTAGTAACGCTACGGCGTCAGCCCATTAGCATATTGCCACATTAAATATAGTATTCCACGGGGTCGGCCAATCCGGCACGCAGGGCGTAGCGCACTGCCTCGTAGGCCGTTGACACGCCGAGTTTGCGGAAGAGGTTCTTCTTGTGCGTCACAACGGTGTGCACCGACGAGTTGCGCCGTGCAGCTATCTCCTTGGCCGTGAGCCCCTCGGCCATTAAGGTGAGAATGGCCGTTTCGGTGGACGTGAGGCGCGGCAGGCTCTGTTGCGTTGTGGCACGTGCACGCAACACGTCGGACACTGACGGACACACCTCGCGACCGCCATTTGAAATGCGGTAAACAGCCTGCACCACATCAGTGCGCTTGCAGTCCTTTGTAATGAAACTCACCTGAGGCTCTGCCCCGAACAAGCGCAGCAGTCCCTCGGCAAATTCGGCCGACAACAACAACCAATGCACATGGGCAAAGCGACGCAAATAGATGAGCAACTGCTCGGGGGTGGCAAAATCGAACAGTGTGAAGTCGAGCACCACCAACGCTTCTGGCTCGGCTTGCAAAGCCTCTGCCAATTCGGCTTTATTACCCGCAAATCGCAAAGGCTGACCAGCCAGATAGGTGGTCAGCGCATCGCGTGTAAGTGGTTGATTGTCAGCAATTATAATCATACGGGATATTCCTCAAAGGCATAGAGCACAGTCGACAGGTAGCGCTCACCAGTGTCGGGCAACAAGGCCACAATGGTCTTGCCCTCGTAGGCGGGTTTCTTGGCCAACTCGATGGCGGCGTGTAAGGCGGCGCCCGACGAAATGCCTACCAGCAGCCCCTCCTTTTTGGCCAAAAGGCGCGAGGCACGAATGGCGTCATTGTCCTCGACGGGCACAATGGCCGTAGCCACCGAGGCGTCAAAGTTGCTTGGCACAAAACCTGCGCCAATGCCCTGTATTTTGTGCGGACCCGAAGGCTTGCCCTCGAGCACAGCGCTCGTAGCGGGCTCAACAGCGTAGGCCTCGATGGCCGGATTGTGCTTGCGCAGGCCGCGTGCCGTGCCGCTCAGTGTGCCACCAGTGCCTACACCGGCCACAAAGGCGTCGACCTTGCCGTCGGTGTCGCGCCATATTTCCTCGGCCGTAGTACGGGTGTGGGCGGCGGGGTTGGCAGGATTTTCAAACTGCTGCGGTATAAAGCTGCCCGGGTGCTCCTGCTGCAACTCCTTTGCGCGCTTGATGGCTCCCTTCATACCCTCGGCGCCTGGTGTCAGCACCAGTTCGGCACCGAGAGCCTTGAGCAGGTTGCGGCGCTCCAAACTCATGGTTTCGGGCATGGTGAGAATGAGGCGGTAGCCCTTTACCGATGCCACCCACGCCAGTCCGATGCCGGTATTGCCACTGGTAGGCTCGATAATCACGCCGCCGGGATGCAGTTTGCCCGTCTGTTCGGCATCCTCAATCATGGCAAGTGCCACCCGGTCTTTTACACTGCCACCGGGATTGTAATACTCGAGCTTGACAAGCAGACGTGCCTTGAGGCCAAGCTCCTTTTCGATGTTAGACACTTCGAGCAACGGCGTGTTGCCCACGAGTTCAGTAAGTGAGTGATAAATCTGGCTCATAAGATGTAAATGTATTTGTTATTGGTTTACGAGTGCAAAGTTACGGCCGTTTGCCCCCTTTAGCAATACCAAACGTTTGGTATATCGTATGCCACGTGTGTACCAACAACAAAAATCCTCTGCAAAGCGAACTCTGCAGAGGATTAAACCTTTTACCTTATGAACCAAAAACTTGTATTAGGCGAGCTTATTGATGTGAGCCATCACACCACTCTTGATGTTAGCTGCCTTGTTCTTGTGAATAATGTTCTTCTTAGCAAGCTTGTCCAACATCTTCTGAACCTTCGGCAGAAGTTCTGTTGCAGCTGCTTTGTCAGTCGTAGCGCGGAGCTTACGTACTGCGTTACGCATAGTCTTAGCGTAATATCTGTTGTGCAGTCTGCGAGACGCCGTCTGACGAATTCTTTTTACAGATGATTTGTGGTTTGCCATTTCTTATTTTCTTATTATTAGTAGTCCCTAGGAGAGTCGAACTCCTCTTTAGAGAATGAAAATCTCTCGTCCTAACCGATAGACGAAGGGACCATCGCGTTGTGATTAGTGGCCCGTCTGCTTGAGGCGTGACCGTTTGTCTCATTTGCGAGTGCAAAGGTAGTACTTTCCACTATTCCGTCCAAATGTTACGCCTGTTTTTTTTCAAAAAAGTGCATTTTTGTGCATTTGCACCCAATTTTACGTGCTTTCGGTGGCTATAAAACGCCAAATCGGTACTTTTGCACAACGGAGCGCAACTGCTGGTTAAGGCTGCGCAAACAGCCCCTTGGCACATCGGCCACACCCGCACGCCCTCCCCGTTTACCCATATTACTATATATAATAGCGCGCACGCGTATATATAATATTGTGCATGCACGCAAAAACAACCGTGCACACGCACACCGCAAATGTCATTATGAAATCGCGAGCCATAGTTTTACATATCACAAAATACAACGACGAGCAGCTCATTGCCGACCTGCTGACCGAAAATCAGGGCAACTTGGGCATGATTGTGCGCATCAGCCGCTCAAAGCGGACCGCGGTGCGCCACACGCTATTTCAGCCGCTGGCCATTCTCGACCTGGAGTGGGAGCATCGCCCAAAGGCTAACCTGCAGCGGCCTAAGGCGGTGCAGGTGGCATGGCCGTTGTGCTCGCTGCCCACCGACCCCTACAAACTGTCAATTGCCATGTTTGTGGCCGAAGTGTTGCACCATGCCATCAAGCAGGAGCCCGACTCGCACACCATATTCAATTACGTGCTGCGCTCGGTGCAGTGGCTCGACGTGTGCCAGTCGGGCTTTGCCAACTTTCACTTGGTGTTTCTGCTGCGCCTGACGCACTTCCTCGGGTTTATGCCAAATGTGGAGGACGCACGTGAGGGCGACTACTTCGACTTGCGGGCTTCGTGTTTTACCGCACAGCAACCGTCGCATGCCGACTTCCTGGCGCCGCGCGATGCGGCCTTGGTGCCGAAACTCATGCGTATGCGCTACGACACCATGCGCTTTTTCCATTTTAATGGCGCCGAGCGCTCGCGCCTGCTCGAGTATATCAACCTTTACTACCGGCTGCACGTGCCAAACTTTCCCGAACTCAAGTCGTTGGCTGTGCTCAAGGATTTGTTTGCACACTGAGGCGCCCCACAGCATGGGGTATTCAAAATCAGCAACAAATACAATACCGCTTTGGGGGATTTTAAGTTGCCTAAACGCGCTGCAAGGAAACGCAAGCACTAAATACTACCACCAAACGCTAACATCAAACGCTACCTCAAAACGCCACCATCAAAACGCCACCATCAAAACGCTAGCTCTAATGGGGGCGACGCGTCTCGCGTCGGGTTAATGAAGGAAAAGAATACAAGCTCTACTAAATAACAGTTGCACTATCCCCGACGCGAGACGCGTCGCCCCCATTAGTGGTAGCGTTTGGTGCTTGAGGCCGTTCGAATGTTTACGTTTCACCAAACAACAATAACATATATATACCCCTCTATTTTGAACGCTCTACCCGCAACGGCCATACACACTACAAGCGCAAGCATCAACAGGGCTATGCCCTTGGTGCTTGCGCTTGTAGTATACGTATATATATGTGCAGAGCGTGCTACATCAGAATGTCAGACGGAACATGCCGCGAATGCCCCACTTTTGAGTGCCCGGACGTATATAGTTAAGGCGGTGCACATACTCAATGTGGAATATCTTGAATATGTTGTGAATGCCGGCCACCACCTCAACATACGGCACCTTGCGGTCCATCACGCGCGACTGGTAGTTAAACCCGTCATCGCCCCAGTTGCCGGGGAAGTAGAGCAGGCGCTGGTCGTTGGCGTTCTTGTCGAGGAACGGATTGTTCTTGCTGCTGAGTGTGCCCCACAGCACATTGCAACCAATATATTCGCGCCATTTCAACTTTTTGAGCAGAGGTATGCGGTTGAATATCTTGCCGTTCAAGTCCCACGAATACATGAGCGACACGTAGCGGTCGTTCAAGAACTCCATGTTGTCGATGAGGTTGAAGGTGTTATCCTCCATAATGTACGACAGGTTGGCAGCTGGCATGATGAGCAACGGAAACGGCACTTTGTTCCACTGCACACCACCCTTGAGCGTAAAGTCCATTTTGCCCCACGAGGCCAGCCACAAACGTTTGTACACCCCGGCCTCGGTCAGGTTGTAGGCATAGTCGGCACGGCCAAAGTTGTAGAGGCCGGCGGTGTGGCTGAGCGAGAAGATGGGCGCATCGTTATTCGATGCTATGCGGCGCTGCTTGGTGTTAATCCATTTTACGCCAGGCTGGTAGCGCAGCCCCATGCTCAAGTCGTAGGTGCGCAGATAGGGTAGATTGAAACCTGCCTCGCGGCTGATGCCGTCGGCATGCAAGCTTTGGTAGAACAGGTGACCCGTAGGCGTGTCCTTCGATGTGCGCAACTGCACGTCGAAACGCAAACCATTCTCCCACTCGCGGTCCCACAGCAGTTTGTAGGTTTCGTAGTACATCATGTGGTCCACCGTGGTCCACTTGAACGAGGTGAACACGTTATCCTTGTCGGTGGGCATAAATTTGTCGGAAGGCGACATCACGTCGCGCGAGTAGTTGAAGGTGAGGTTGTTCACCGGAAACTCGCGTGGCAAATAGGCCTTTTTGTTGAACGAATAGGTTACCTCGCCCATGCCTTTCCACTTTTCGTCCTTAAAGCCGTAGGCTATGTAGCCCTTGAGAAACAGGTGCTTGTTAAAGTTGGCCGTGGTTTGGGCCGAAGCACGCAGGCGCAGCCCGTCAACAAAGTTGTGCGTTATCATGGTGTTGACCGGACCGATGTCTACCTTCGACGGCTTGTCGGGGTTCACCGATGTTTCTACAAAGTTCTCAATAAATGCCTTGGCCACCCACAGCACGGGTTTGAAGCCCTTCACGCTTTCGAGCTTCTTGATGAGCTGTTTCATTGTGCTCTCGCTCTTGGTGAGCGAGTCGGCACGGTGCTCCTGCCAAAAATGCTCGTCCTGCATCTGTGCATTGGCCGAGGTGAGCGTCTCGCCCTTGAACTTGAAGGTCTTGTCGGGAATGGGCTCGAAGGCAAAGTTGCTATACTCGGTGTCGCGCTTTACCTGGAATTTGCCGGCCGACTTGGTGATGTGCAGCTGCACAAGCATGTTGTCCTTTACAAGCACCTGCTCGCCGGTGGGCAACTGGTCGAAGGTTTGAATGATGCGCATGCTCTGCACAAAGTTCACATCGCTGCGCACGGGTATGCCCATGTCGGCCTTGTAGACACGGTAAGTGCCATCGGCCATGATGTAGAGGCTGCCCGAGAACCCGAAGTCCTGCGGATTGTTAGGGGTAAAGTCCACCTGTATGCAGCGCTGTTTGCCGTCCACCATCAGTGTGTCTACTATAAAGTAGCGGTAAAACGATATGGCCGTTCGCGACGATATCGGACTGGTAAAGGGGTATTGCAGCAAGCGCACCTCGTCATTGTAGATGTCTACATCGGTAAAGCAGTCCTTCAGCATGGTATTGACAATGTCACCCGTGTTGAGCAGGTCGTTGATGCCGTTTGAGCGCTGACCAAGAATGATGTTCTTCTCGCTCTTGGGCTCCTTGCGGTAGATAAGGCGCGTGACGGTTTCGTCCACCGACAGGGGCAGAATGAGTTTGCCCGTCTCGTTACACACCTCCACGTGGTCTTTAAGGAAAGGCAGTTTCTTGAATTTGCCTTCTTCAAACACCTTGTCGGTCACATCGTTCAGGGCAAAGGTTATTTTGCTGTATTTGTCTATGCTGTAATAGTCGTGCTGATGCAGGTCGCTGCTCTTCTTAGCCGCTATCACCTTGCGCATGAGTTCAACGGCAGGGTTATTCTTGCGCGAGTATTTGGTTTTCTTGCCCGTCACCTCTGCCGTGCCGAGCGAGCGGTCCAGCGACTTGAGACGGAACACCAGCGAGTCGGCCACCTCCTTCACCGAAACGGTTTTGGTTTCGTAGCCGAGCACCGAAAAACGCAAACGACCGGCTTTGAACGGAAGCGTGAAACGCCCGTCGAAGTCGGTTTGCGTGCCACCGCCGTCAACGTATATCACATTGACGAATGGCAGTTTCTCACCAGTTTTACTGTCAATCACCACGCCCGAAATGTTGCGTTGGGCCAATGCGGCACCAATGCAGCCGAGCAGCAAAGTCAAGAGTAAGAATAGTCGTTTCATAAGTTGTGTTGGAAATATAAAGGGCCCCTCCCCTACCCTGCGGAAGGGAGGAACCCCATACTTTTATGTCATGCCAATGCGCGCGGCACACGCAGCACATTGTATGGCGCGGATGCCGGCATCAATCTATTTCCTCGTCAGCCTCGTAGCCACCCATTTCGCGAATGGCATTCTTCAGCATCACATACTGCTGGAAGAGGTGGTTGATAGGCACCTCGCCCTGCGTGTAGTCGTGCATCGGGCTCTTGAGGAAGAAGCTCAGGAAGCGCTGCGTGCCATAGCGGCCCTTGCGGGCAGCGAGGTCGGAGAGCAGCACAAGGTCGAGCAACAGCGGAGCGGCCAGAATAGAGTCGCGGCAAAGGAAGTTAATCTTGATTTGCATGGGGTAGCCCATCCAGCCAAAGATGTCGATGTTGTCCCAACCCTCTTTGTTATCGTTGCGGGGCGGATAATAGTTGATGCGCACCTTGTGGTAATAGTTGCTGTAAAGGTCGGGCTGCTTGTCGGCCTCGAGTATGCTCTCGAGCGTCGAAAGCTTCGACACCTCCTTGGTGTGGAAGTTGGCAGGCTCGTCGAGCACAAGGCCGTCGCGGTTGCCAAGAATGTTGGTTGAGAACCAACCGCTCAACCCCAGGCAACGGGTGCCGATGATGGGGGCAAAGCCCGACTTGACAAGGGTCTGACCCGTTTTGAAGTCCTTGCCGGCAATAGGCATCTTGGTTTGTTCGGCCAGCTCCCACATGGCGGGAATGTCCACCGTGGTGTTGGGGGCACCCATTATGAAGGGGGCGCCCTCCTTCAAGGCTGCATAAGCATAGCACATTGAGGGGGCAATGTGCTCGCGGTCGTCAGCCTTCATGGCTGCCTCGAGGGCCGAAAGTGTGCCGTGCACCTGTTCGTCGATGGGCACATATATTTCGGTTGATGCGGCCCAAATCACTACCACACGGTCAACGCCCTTTTCGGCCTTGAACTGGCGGATATCCTGGCGCAGGGCCTCAACCATGTCCCAACGTGTGGCACAATCCTTCACATTGTCACCATCAAGGCGCTTGGCATAGTTGTGGTCAAAGGCGGCCTTCATGGGCACAATGGCCTTGAGCTCGTCGCGCACCGGCTCAATGTCGCGGTCGCGCAGCACCTCGGCATTGAGGGCGCTCTCATAGGCATTGGCCGGATATACGTCCCATGCACCAAACACGATGTCGTCGAGCTGGGTCAACGGCACTATCTCGCCATAGTGCAAGTATTGCTTGTCCTTGCCGCGGCCTACGCGGATTTTATCATACTGTGTCATTGAGCCAATGGGCTTGGCCAGGCCTTTGCGGGCCATGAGCACACCGGTCATAAAGGTGGTTGTTACCGCACCAAGACCGACGCACATCACGCCTAATTTTCCTTTTGCAGGTTCCATACGAATATTACTGAGTAAAAAGGTTGTTATTATAAAGATATAATGTTTGTTGTTTAGGAAAATGCTGTCCGTGCACTTCATACTACACGGCGCAACTGCAAAGGTGCAAAAAACCTCTTTGCCATGCAAAGTTTTACGCCAAAATTATTGGTCGATGCAGTGTTTATGGAACACATTAAGGTAAAAACAGACACTTTTTATGCGTTGGCGGAATTAGTAAACAAGTTTCGGATTTAGCATGGGCGCGACTGCTCCGACACGCGACACCCAGGGTGCCGCTTCGCTTGCCCTGTCTGTGAGCCTTTATTTAGTGTATGAGCCTTTGCCTTAATGCCCGCGGGACGCGTCGCCCCCATTAGTGTTAGCGTTTAGTGCTTGCGTTTTGGAGTAGCGTTTAGTGCTTGCGTTTAGTCGTAGCGGGACCTTTACCATACTACAAAAGCTTTACTTGCCGAGTATCTTACATCTTACACTAATACGCTGCAACTCATTGACTATCAACACTTTATTTAGTGTAAGATGCTACCAATTTCACCTACACGCTACCTACACAACCCTCATGCTGCCACACGGCACAAGCACGGGAGGGCGATATCACGGCATAGGGGAACAGAAAAGTCTGTTGCTCCGACTGATTTTTCTACGTCCCTGTGCCGTATTATCTACTGCATACGTCCATGTTGACTGCGAGGCTGCGGGGTAAGATGTGTAAGATGTGTGCAAGGGTGTGTAAGATACTTTGGAATCATCTTACACTCTTGAAACATCTGTGTATCAACTTGTTACGCATAAAAAGTGTAAGATGGCAGTAAAAGCACACGCACTCTTTTACTAGTAGGCAGACGGGAAGGGGGCAAATATTTGTGTACGAACTGCACGCCGTGCACGACTGGTCTACAGCGCGCTGCACCTCCTTGGCCGCCGCTGCCGCCGTCACAAGGTGCTCCTTGCCGTCGAGCGTGAGGTGCAGACTGAATATCATGTCGTTTTTTTCCATCTTTTCACTATATACAATTATATTTGCCTATATTTGCGGCATGTGTTTTAATATCCTGCGATTATGAGCAAATTTCCAAAACGAATAGACGCGCGGCTCGAAATCAAAATAACCGAGAGTCCCGAAACTGCCCCTAAGCGCATAGCCCTTGAGCGACGCATGAACCGGGCTGGAGCGGTGTGCGTGCTATCGTTGATAGCCCTTGCGGTTGTCATTACAATCCTTTGCAATGTGTATATCTGCGAATTTTTGGTATACTTACTCATAGTACTATTTCTTGTATCTGTCATATCAGGGTCTATTTCGTGGTCGGCGCGCCAAGCGCTTGATGGCGACTGGACTATGCCATGGTGGATGGGGAGCAGCGATAATTAACTACCCGCCACCAGCGCAGCAAACCGCGCCCGTGCCTCCTCCTTTGTGGGTTGAGGTGCGGGCGCGGTTTCGTTTTTACCGCGTGCCTTGCCGTCCCATGGCAGGGGCAGCAGAATTTCACCATTGCCATGCAGTCTTTTTCTGTAACGAGGTATCGTTTCGAAAGACAAAATGTACAATGCTGCAACTAATTTCAGACCATCTTCGAAACTGAGGTAACGAGGTATCGTTTCGAAAGACAAAATGTACAATACCTGCGCAATGGGGTTCTACACCTCAAAATATTCTTCGCCCTCGACATAAGAAGCTGAGCACACTGATGATTTATTCCACAACAAAATGCCAATCGCGCTGCAAGCATTGCTCTATTTGACAAAAGTCTGAAGAGCATTTGTCGTTACACAACATTCAAACGATTATGGCAAGCCAATGTATCACCAAATACAAACACTGATATAACAACGGCAGAATTATCTTTTGCCCTTTAACGATTAAAGTCCCAACCGCATATATACTATATGTTGATGGGACTTGTTGTTTTGATTATATGGTTGCGGCGTTTCACAGCGCATCATGGCGCAAACATTCCCAATTATTCAAACAGTATGTTTGCGCTACTATACGAAAAAAGCAGTTACGACGTTCGTAACTGCTTCATTTTCAAGGTGGACCAGCTATGACTTGAACCTATGACCTCCAGATTATGAGTTTCGCAAAATGATATTCCATGAGATTTTGTTATTTGTAATCACTCCTGATTATCAGAGCTTTACAAAATTATCATCTACTTTGGATTTCAAAAAATACCCCTAACTGAAATAGTTTGTTTACGCATTGTTTACGCAGGAAATATTGCACAATAGCACCAGACCCTTAGTGGATATGTATTCTCTGGTTCCTGCATACTCTAAGGAGAGTGCTGTCCGCGAAACCTATCAATAGTTTTATTTGACTCAGTAGATACAATATTCTTTGGGAACTAATTTTGTGTTCAACTCATTTTATGGACTCCAATACAACAAATGTACTCCTTGAAAATTGCGAGACATAGGCTAGGTGTTAAAATTGCCAACGGGAAATCACTAAATTCTTTCCAATGTTTGTAATACTGGAAAGTATTTGATAGCTTTGCGCAAAAATCAATAGTATGGTAATTGAAAGAACTCCAGAAATAAATAAGGAAGATTTATTTGAAGCTATAATGTCTCCTCCAAATATACGAATCGAAGAGATTGTGGAAAAAATCAATAATTCCTTCGATTATTGGGATACTGTAAAATACAAAAAGTGCCCTGCCGGATATACACCTACGCGACTGTGGACCTTTGTCAAAGCCTCCAGACTAAAAAGCATGGTGAAAGTATGGGAGAAATACGGCGTGAATTTGAGTTTGACAAATGTGATGCAGAGAATGTGTCATGAATTTGACATGTTTTGGGGAGGAAGTTGGGGAGCAGACTCAACTATTGATTCCAAAAATAAGGAACAATATCTTGTTAGCTCGTTAATGGAAGAAGCCATATATTCCAGTCAAATGGAAGGAGCCGCAACAACAAGAAAGGTCGCCAAAGAAATGCTTAAGAAGAAAATGACTCCGAGAGACAAATCCCAACAAATGATTCATAATAACTATCAAACAATTCAATTTATTGTTGACCATAAAGATGAACCTTTGTCCAAAGGCTTGTTATTGCAGATACATCGTCTAATGACAGAGAAAACCATGCAGAATCCTGATGACGCAGGACGTTTTAGGAATAATAATGACGTTGTGGTAGAGAATGGTATCACGCATGAAATTGTCCATACTCCGCCTTCCTATACGGAAATTCCTCAGTTTGTAGATGATCTCTGTGAGTTTTTTAATGAAAAAAATAACAAACAATTTATTCACCCTATCATTCGTGGAATAACCATCCATTTCATGATATCCTATGTCCATCCTTTTTCTGATGGTAATGGACGTACTGCTAGAGCAATGTTTTATTGGTACATGTTAAGACAAGGATACTGGTTGACAGAATACCTCTCCATCTCAAGAGTTATTGCCAAATCAAAAAAAGCCTATGAAAAAGCGTTCTTATACACAGAGGCTGATGACATGGATATTGGTTACTTTGTTTCGTACAATCTAAGAGTGTTGGAACTATCTTTTAAGCAATTACAAGATTATATCAAGAGAAAACAAAACGAAAAAAAAGCAGCATATATATATTTGCGCATGGGTGATTTCAATGAACGTCAAGCACAAATTATTAAATTATATGCGGATGATCCTAAAGCATTAATAACGATAAAAGATCTGCAGATAAAATTTGGAATTAGCCCAACCACTGCAAAAAGCGACATCATTGGCTTGCTGAAAAAAAATATTATAACAGAGATCGCATTAAACAAAGTGAAAAGGGCTTATATTAGAGGAGAAGGGTTAGACTCTTTGCTATCCCAATGATATATCTTATGGGCAATCATTGTATCAAATTCTTTCCAGTTTTGCAAATACTGGAAAGGATCTGATGATTTTTGACTGCTTTGAATTATGCAAACCCATTTCACCAGTATGAAGTGCCAATTTGGCATTTCAAGATTGTATGGTTGCTGAATATCACAGAGAATCATTGCGTAAACACACCTAACTCAAACAGTTTGTTTACACAATTACACAAAAAAAGCAGTTACGACGTTCGTAACTGCTTCATTTTCAATGTGGACCAGCTAGGGCTTGAACCTAGGACCTCCAGATTATGAGTCTGTTGCTCTAACCAACTGAGCTACAAGTCCGTGCAAATATGAACAGCCTTTGCTGCTCTTTGCGAGTGCAAATATACAAGTTATTGCTGAAATCTACAAGAAAAAAGGCCGACAATGTTAGTTTGTCGGCCTTTTTCTTGCATTTTGGGGGTACATAACGCTGGTGATAAGCGTACGAAACGCTGTTGTAAGCGTACGTTTTAACATCAGCGAGCATACCAAGACTTACGTGATAAGCGTTCGTAACGCTGTCATAAGCGGGTTGGCATGCTGTTGCATGAGGATAGCTGGGGCTATTTAGCGCACGGCTTTTTGCCCCTCGTATCTATCCGCTGTACCCTTGGGGGGAATAGCTGGAAAGATTTAGCGCACCACCTTTTTGCCACCAATGATGTATATGCCCTTGCCGGGCACCATTACGCGGCGGCCTGAAAGGTCGTAAACATTACCTGCGGCGTTGATGTCGGCAGGCGTTTCGGCCCCCACACCATCAAGCTTGATACCGTTGCAACCGTTGATGACACCATTCATGGGGGTAATATCGTAGCACTTGAGGGCAAACGATTTGATGTACAATGCCTGCTTGCCTGTCATGCTGGCCAATAAGCCGAGACTCACCTTGGCGGGTTCTGTCAGTACGAAGAACACGCTATTCTGCAGCGAGGCACTCTTCTCGCCCAAGGCACGCGAAGCCAACGCTTCTGCCAGATAGTTGGTGCCAGGCAGCGAGTCGCCTTCGGCAGCTACCACATAGCAACCATCAGGCTGTACAGCCTTGTCGCCGGGATAGTTTGCACTGAACACGTATGCGCCCTTAGGCAGTTCTACAGTCTGATACACCTTGTGGTCTGTCAGTACATTGACAAAGCCATCTTGTCCGGTGCTTATTACAAGGTAGTTGGCTATCATGTTGTCGGCCGCAGCACCGGTGTTCGATTTCGTATCCTTGCCATATTCGTCGTAAGCCACATTATCGAGTTTCCAGTAGCTCAGTGTCATGAAGCGTGAACCATACAAGAAGCCGTACACATCGTTGAACACTTCGCCGGTATTAGCAAATGGCGCTTTGTAATTGGCAAGGTACTTTTCTGTTACGTCCTCAGCCTTATTGTCAAAGCAGAGTGCAAACACGCCCTTTGAACTTGTCCAAGCGTCGCCATCGGGGCCAAAGCCCTTTCTTACGCCCGTATTGGCATTTGAGGTAGCGTCTGCCACGTTGCCGCTGCTTTGGTCAAACTTGTAGTAAACCTGCAAGCCCTCATTCTGTGCAGCAGCCACACCAGCCTCGTCGAGGGGTTTTGAAATGTAGCCTTGCAGCTTTTCGGGTTGTTGATCGTTAAAGGCAAAGTTCCACACTCTGAACTCGTCGACAGTGCCCATCATAGGCGCATCGTCGGTGCCCAGGCTAAAGGTTGAGAGTTCGGGTATTTGTTGTATTACCGAACTATAGTCTTGCTTTTCGCCATCGCGGAAGAAGCATACAATACCCGGAGAGCTGCAAGTCACTGCATAGTGATGCCACTCGTTGGCAATGACAAAGCCATCGCTTGATTGTGCACATTTGCCACCGATGTAGAGGCACATCTTGCCCGTGGCGGTGGTCATGAGTTCGAAAGTTGACTTGCTCTCGCCAATGCCATTGCAAGCAGCACGCAACGAGTTAGGACGCATCTACCAGTCAATAGTGAAGTAGCCCTGACCTTTGGTCAACGGCACTTTCGACAGTTCCACCTTGGCGCTGCCCTCTGGCATAAAGCTCAGGCCGGTCTTGCTGTCGGCGTTGCATACTACCAATGCGCGGTTCATGGTAACCTCGCTGCTGCCCACATCGTTAGTAGCCTTGAAAGTGACATCGTAGATACCTGGCACTTCAGGACGGAAACTCACGTCGAGTCCTTCGCATTGCATAGCCGTTTGTGCGCTCACCAGCGTCCACTGGCCATGTTGCGGGTTGTAGAGCGAGTGGTTAGTCAGTGTCACATCGTCGCCCTTCATCACAATAGCAGGACTCACGTCAAACGACACCTTGGGCGCCACACCCTTCACGCCTATTTGTTGTGTAGAGGTAGGAGTGGATTGTGTGATTATATCGGCGGTTTCTCGAGCCCTTCACGCCTATTTGTTGTGTAGAGGTAGCCTTTTGTCCGTTGGCATCAGTCACCTCGAGCGTCACATCGTAGGTGCCAGTAGCATCATACGACACCGTTACATACGGTTGGTCTGAAGTGCGGGGCGAAGCCCCGTCCAGGGTCCATTTGTAAGTAGTGCCGTCATACACCTGTACAGGCATAAATGTCACACGCTCGCCTGCAGTCACCTGCTGCTTCGTCATCTTAAATGAAGCGTCGGCCTTGGGTGCCTCGGCCACATCGATGCTGAGGGTATTCTCCTGCGTCTTACCTTTTACATCGGTGGCCACCACCTTAACCTCTTGCTTGCCCGCCTGCTTAAAGGTGGTGGTCAGAGTCGAGGCCACAATTGTGCCGCCGTCGGTGCCGGTAGCGGTCCACTCCATCTTCACAATGTTGGTTGAGCCTTTGGCACGCAGTGTTACGGCTGTCCTACCATCACCTTTGTGTCGGGTTGCACAATGCTCACCTCCGTCTTCGTGGTGTAGCCCAGCGACTGTGGCCAACCACCGTTAACGCTGAAATTGCTGTTGGCAAATGAGGCATGACGCTGTCCGGCTGTGTGGTCGCGCAGCAAAGTTTCGCCGCCCACTTCAAACGTATCGCCCGGGTAGTAGGCAATCAAGTTTTCGGGCAGTATGCCATCGGTATACATCAGCTTGTAATTGGCACTGATCTCGACCGCCGTGCGTGCCTTGTTCCATATACGTATTTCGTCGTAGTAGGCGTGCTGGTCGCTGTTAGCACCGGCTATAGTCCATCTCCACCTTGATAGTACGCAGCGGGCAGTAGTTTATGCGCACCTTGTACACCTCGGGCGTTCACCAGTTGCCAGTGAATTTGCCGTAGGCGTTGAAGGTAGCACCAGCGTAGGCGTAGGAGCAATATATAAAACCGCCATCGGCCCAATCGTTGCCTCACGAGTTTACCATTATCCAGGCACCACGCTCGTCTGACTCCGATTCGCCATACTTGCCGTTGCCGTTAAGGTCGAACTCTATTCTGTCGTCGTAGCCCACAATAGTCATGGCATGGTCTACGGTAGTGCCCCAAGCGGTGAGATAGTGTTTGCCCAGCACGCCAGCAGCAGTGTTGGCCGGGGTGGTTTCGATAGCTTTCATTTGTATGCCCGACGAGGCACAGCCAATGCCCGCAATACCGCCCGAATTGAAGTCGGAGTCGCCATTGTAGTTGTAAAGCCAGCGTTTCAGCGCTTCGCGTCCGGCTTCAGTGCCAAGGTTCTCGCTGAAGTGTGCCGGTTTAAGCATGCGGTTGAACATGGCTTCGTACTACTTGTCGTAACCCGTCATCCAGCCAAAGTCGTTCTGCTACGCTTCTTGATAGTCAAACACCTTCGAGGTGGTCTGTCCGCCGTAAGTTGCAGCCGAGGGCACGCCCACATACTGCACAAACTGGTCCTTGCCCGAGTTGCCATAAGTTAGCAGCCACACAAAGTGTGACGGATAATAGTTGTGGGCATCTTTGCCATCAAGATTGCGGAAAGAGTTCAGCTCATGCGAAAACATGTAGCAGATGCGTGAGGCCGAGCCACAAGAGCCACCGTCCTGGTTGAGCACGGGCGGAAAGTAGCGTGTTTCGGCGTTATTTACATAGTCGGGCAGCCCCGTAACGTTGGCGGCCTACCCTCTCATCTTGCGGGGTTGCATCAGCGAGGGGTCTGGGTTCACCTTATCCGAGTAAGCCGGATATTTGCTGCGGTCTACGTTCTGTGACCACGCGGCGGTAGGTAGCAGCGCACTGAGCAGCAGCAGTTTATTTAGGTTTAACTTCATTACATTAGGTATTATGTTGGTAACTTGCTTGCATGAGAGTATATAGGGTTAACAAGTTGACAGGTTGACGGGTAAGTTAGTCAAACCTTTACGTTAACCCGTTAACCCGTAAACTAACTTAGTTCATGGCCAGCCGTCTTCTGTATAAAGTAGCGTGGGCGACGTTTCACCTCGGTGTATATCTTACCCACATATTCGCCTATGATGCCACAGGCCAGCAGTATGGCGCCGCCTATAAACCAGATGCTCACCAGCTGCGAGGTCCAGCCCGCTATGGTGCGGCCCTCAACGTACGACACAATGCCGTAAACGATGGCGCATATCGAGATAAGCATAAACACGGCCCCCAGGTAGGTAATATACTGCAAGGGGCGCACCGAGAACGAGGTGATGCCATCGAGCGCAAAGCCAAGCATCTTGGTCAGCGGATACTTCGACTCGCCGGCAAAGCGCTCTGCACGGTCGTAGTAAACCGATGCGGTGTTGAACCCCAACTGTGCTACCATGCCGCGCAAAAAGAGGTTGCGCTCCGGGTAGGCCATCAAGGCTTGCAGGGCACGTCGGCTCATGAGCCTGAAGTCGGCATGGTTGTACACCACCTCGCTGCCCATCACGCGCATCAGGCGGTAGAAACCCTGTGCCGTGGTGCGCTTAAACCACGTGTCGGTCTTGCGTTCGCGCCTTACGCCATACACCACATCGGCGCCGTGCAGCCACAGTTCCACCATTTGCGGTATGGCCTCCACATCGTCCTGCAGGTCGGCGTCAATGCTTATGGCAGCATCGCTGTGTGCCGCGGCCCATTCAAGGCCCGCCCACAATGCCTGCTGATGTCCCACGTTGTGGGCCAGACACAAGCCGCCCACGTGTTGGTCGGCCTGAGCCAGTTCTTCTACAATCTGCCAAGTGCGGTCGGCACTCCCATCGTTGACGTACATGATGCGCCCATGGTCTATCAGCGCCTTGGTCTCCATGCGTTTTATCACATCGGTGAGCCGCGCATTGGTTTCGTGCAGCACAGCTTCTTCGTTGTAACAGGGTACTATTATCGAAAGGGTCATATTTAGCAGTTTTGGGGTAATGGGGTGACGGGGTAACGGGTTAACAAGTAAGTATGTTCTACGCTACTTATTATGTTAAAGTAAGACGGGCAAGATACTTAAGAGCTTGACAAATTTACCCGTCAACCTGTTTCCTATTGTTCTTAAACACCACCTTCACCTGTATAAAGTTTACCGGCACGGCCACGGCAAACACCGGCAGCGGTGCCAGAGCCGGTGGCACGCCAAGCCACAAAAACAGGTTGAGCAGCACCATGTGCAACACATAGTTCACGCCATGCGCTCCCCCCATGCCCACAAGGCGGCGCCACGAGGGTGCAGTGCGGAAGGTGAAACGTGCCGTCAAATAAAAGTTGGCCAAAAAGCTCAACACATAGCCTATGGTGTAGGCCACATCTATCTGTATGGCGCAGCGCAACAACAGGTATATGCCGTAGTGCAGCGCCGTGGCAAATATGCCTACCAGCACAAAGCGAAAGGCTTGAGCGGCTGTATGCTTATGATTTTGCATGGACATCATTACTTACGAATAGGCCAGTGTGCAATGAGCGCACAAGGGAGTAGGTCAGAGATGACACGGAACCGTTTCAAAACGATAGAGTTTCAACATCTTGTGGTCGTCGCAACTGCGGTGGTCAAAGTCCTGCACAAGCTGCACTTTATACAGCCCAGCATATTGCTGCTTAAAAGACTCTATCTCGTCATTGCCCACCACCAGCAGTCCGCTGCACGGCATGGGCTTTGAGGCTTCGATGGGAGCTATGCGGTCGCCAAGGTAAAAGTTCAGCGTAAACGGGTGCATCGGGTTGCCCGGTGTCACATCGGTGCGATACGAATATATGGTGCCCGTGGGGGCCATGCGCGCTATGTAGTCGGCCTGCGGCTTGTCGCTCTTGGTGTTGAGCACAATGGGCTGGTAGGCGCCATCAAGCCCAAAGTACAGGGCAAACACCAATATCACCACACTGGTCAGCGGCAGCATGCGGCGGTGACGCATAAATATGGCCACACCTATGAGCGGCATCATCACGGTTACAAGCAGCATGGGGGTGTATGGTGTGTGCTGCAAGGCGGTGAGCATGGCCACATTTTGGGGGCCGCCATGCCCACCCGCCACAAGTTCGGTGGGCACAAGGCCAAGCCTGATGGCCCAAAAGGCCAATGTGAGCACCAAGGCCACTGCCGTCAGCACCCACCCAAAGGCATCGAGCACACGGTGGTGGTTGTGGCGCAGCCACAGCAAATACTCGGCCATGTAGTAGGCCACAAACGGATATACGGGCAACAGATACACACTGCGCTTGCTCTTGGGTATGCAGTAGAACACAAATATTATCACAGCACTGAGCAGAGCAAACAGCCGGGCATCGTCCATACCCTTTACCCATGCCTTGAGCCGTGTCCACCATTGGGCAGGGCTTCCGAGCCAGGGCTTGAGCTTGCGCCACGGCAACACGGGCAACGACATGAGCATGAGCAATGTGTAGGGCACAAAGCCGGTCACGAGGGTCAGCACATTGTAGTGCCACGGGTTGACATGGCTCTCGTAGGTCATGCGTCCGAGCAGACGCAGCACATTCTCCTCATACACAAGGTGCAGAAAGCGGTCGCCGCCCTCGCGCCAGGCGGCCACATACCAGGCTGCCGGCAGCACCAGGGCCAACACGCCCACCAGGGCCATGCGCCACGTTACACGCCAAAAGCCGTGCCCCCTGAGCCACGCAAACACGGCCACTATCACACAGGGCAGCCCCATTCCCACGGGGCCTTTGCTCAGAAAGGCCGCACTCAAGCACAGCACGCCCCACAGCGGAATGCCCTTCATGCCGCGCTCCACCCATATATACAAGGTGTAGAGCGACAGCACCATCATGCAGGTGAGCACCATGTCTACACGGCAGGCCACTGCCGCACGGTGCACCTCAAAGCTGCCCAGCGTCACAACGGCCATCAGCATGGCCACTGCCGTGCCTTGGCGCTGCTGAAAGAACCTGAAGCCGGCCAGCACCATCACCGTGGCGGCTATGGCCGACGGCATGCGTGCCGTGTACTCGGTCACATGGCCTATGGGCAGCGAGCAGAGTGCCACAAGCCAGTGAAAGAAGGGGGGCTTGTAGGCCATGTCCACACCATTGTTGACGGGTAACACCCAGTTGCCCTCCTTCAGCATCGACAGGGCCACAACGGCCTCGCGCGGTTCGCCGCGGGTGTTGAACAGGGTGTCGCCTAAAAACAAAAACAGGGTTATCACGCACAGGGCGGCCAGGGGCCACACATAATGCTGCGGTTTGGTGGGCAATAGCGATTGCATGATGCTTGATTTGAGGTTGCTATATTATTTCTTGCATATTCTGGCAACCGCCACGACACGGGGCTACCAATTTGCAAACTTACACAAAAAAGGCCGAGTAGTGACATAGTGCCGCGTGTTTTGTTTGGAGCAACTGCCACTTTTTACCATAAGCACGCTCTTGCTCGCCCAACAAACGGCTAAAGTTGTATTTGTGGTAAAATCTTCCGTATTAAAGGTATTGCCACAATATCCATAGTATAAGTATCTTTGCAACACGAATACAAACCCATCAAACTTTACCGCAACCATGTATATCGAAAAGATCAAGTCACCAGCCGACTTGAAAGGGCTGGACATCAAAGCACTGCAAATTGTGGCCGACGAAACACGCAATGCCGTGCTCAACCGCGTGAGTCAACATGGTGGACACGTGGGGCCTAACCTTGGTTTTGTCGAGGCCACCGTGGCGCTGCACTATGTGTTCGACGCGCCTAAGGACAAACTGGTGTTCGACGTGAGCCACCAGTGCTACCCGCACAAGGTGCTCACCGGACGCGCCGCAGGTTTTATGGGCAGCATCAACGACATGAACGCCATTTCGGGCTACTCATCTCCCGCCGAATGCCCGGAGTACGACAACTTTGAGGTGGGACACACCTCTACTTCTATTAGTCTGGCCACCGGACTGCAAAAGGCGCGCGACATCAAGGGCACCGACGAGAACATCATTGCCATCATTGGCGACGGCTCGCTCTCGGGCGGCGAGGCTTTTGAGGGACTTGACGAGGCTTCGGAGCTGGGCACGGGCATCATCATTGTGGTGAACGACAACGAGATGTCGATTGCCGAGAACCACGGCGGCATCTACAAAAATCTGCGGGCGCTGCGCGAGAGCAACGGCACCTGTGCGCACAACTGGTTCAAGGCATGGGGCTTTGAATACAAATACCTGGAGGAGGGCAACGACATCGAAAAGCTTATCAAGGTGCTTGAAAGTGTGAAGGGCACCGACAAGCCTACCGTGGTGCACATTCACACCGAAAAGGGACATGGCTTTGCACCCGCCGTGGCCAACAAGGAGGCATGGCACTGGTGCTTGCCCTTCAACCGTCTGGACGGTAGCCGCCCACCCAAACCGGCTGTCGAAACCTACGAGGAGCTGTTCAGCAACTGGATGCTGAACGAAATGAAGCACGACCCCACACTCATTGCCGTTACAGCCGGCACACCTGCGGCTGCGGGCTTCACTCCCGAGAAACGCAAACTGGCGGGCAAGCAACACATCGACATGGGCATTGCCGAGGAGCAGGCAGCGGCCATGATTTCGGGCATGGCCAAGGGCGGACTGCACCCTGTGTGGACGGTGTACAGCACTTTCATACAACGCACCTACGACCAAATAGCACAGGACATTTGCATCAACGCCAACCCGGCCGTTATCAACGTGGTAGGCGGCGGTGTCAACTCCATGAATGACATCACGCACATCTGCTTGTTCGACATTCCCATGCTGTGCAGCATTCCGGGCCTCATCTATCTGGCTCCAACCAACTGCGAGGAGTACTTTGCCATGCTGCGCTGGGCCATTGCGCAGGACAAAATGCCCATTGCGCTGCGCGTGCCTACCAACGGGGTGCACCATGCTACCGCCCCCGTCGACACAGAATATGGCTACGAGCCAAACTACAAGGTGATGCACCGCGGCAGCAGGGTGGCTATCATTGCCGCCGGCTCGTTCTACCAAAAGGGGGAGCGTGTGGCACGTCTGTTGGCCGACAAGGGTATTGACGCCACGCTTATCAACCCGCGATACCTGCACGCTGTAGATGCCGACACGCTCAACGGCCTCAAGGCTGACCACCAGTTTGTTATCACGCTCGAGGACGGTTGCAAGGACGGTGGTTTTGGCGAACGCATTGCCTCGTTCTACGGCACTTCGAGCATGAGGGTGCTCGTGGGTGGCATCAAAAAGGGGCTTTACGACCGCTTCGACGCCAACGAACTGCTGGCCGACAACCGCATGCTCGACGAACAAATTGTGGAGGACGTTATAGAGGGGTTAGAAGGTTAGAAGGTTAGAAGGTTAGAGGGTTAGGAGGTTAGAGGCTTAGGAGGTTAGAGGGTTAAAAGATTACCATTGCTTGCCCAACACGCAGAAGTTACTTTACTCAAGTTTCGGATTTAGCAAGTGCGGGCTGAAAGCCCAATGGAGCACTTAGCCCAGGGCAAGCGAAGCGACACCCTGGGTATCACGTGTTGGAGCAGTCGCGCCCTGTAAGGGCAAAAGCATTAAACGCGCTTTTTGGCGTTTCAGCGGACAACAATAATTATTTATAGATGCACTATAATGCTGCAAATGTAATTATTATTTTGTTACGCTGAAAGCGGCAGGGCATGAAAAAAAGGTGCGTCCCACGTTGAGGGGACGCACCTTATTCAATTATTGCATGTCAGCTGAACGGGTCAGCTGTGATGCGGGCTTTGTTACTTAACAAGCACCTTCTGACCACCGATTACGTAAACACCAGCGGGGAGGTTCTTGGCAGCGTTGCTGCTCTTAACACCCTGACGGAGGAGCTTGCCATCGATGCTGTAAACGTCAACCTTGGCAGGAAGTACGATTACCTTAGTAGCGTCGATGCCAGTGAGGGCATTGCCAACCATCTTGCCGAGTTCGAGTGTTTCGTCACCCTCCTCAGAAGTAGTTGAAGCGTCACCGTTGAAGTAAGCGCCGTTGGCAGCGATGTCAGCACCAGCTTCAGGAGCTACAGCTACAGCACCATTGTTGTTGATGTAAGCCTTGCCTGCGGGGATCTTGACAGCTTCGGTCAGTACACCCTGGAGGCCGTTTACGTTCTTAGTTTCGTAAGTGTAGTTGCCTTCAGTCAAGTCGTTGGCAGGTATTACCTGAGTAAAGCCTAATGTAGTCATTTGACCAGAAGCAGTAGTGTTAACCATGTCTACAGAGTAGATGAACGGTGTACCGGCTTCAACTACATCTTCGTATGCGCCAAGCACAAGCTTGTCACCGTTTACACCAATTACCTTGTACGGTGTGATGTAACCGTCGCCTGCGGCGATGTCTACTGCGAATGTACCAGCATAGAACTGGCCTTCCTTCACGTTAGCAAGATAGAATGACTGAGTGGCGATCTTATCCTTTGCCACCTCTTCGATGAAGAAGTTAGAGTTAACGTCGGCAGTATCGCTCCATGTTACAATGGTGTTGCTTGCAGCACGAGTGTTCATGTACATAGTCACACCATTCTCGTTCTTGCCTGCGTTGAAGCGGAATGTTTCGGGTGCGATACCCTCTACATTGATAGGAGTAGCCTCGATGCTCTGGTAGATCTTACCGTTAGCACCAGTGAGGTACATACCTGTAGCGAGGTTGCGGAAAGTAATCTGACCATTGGCAGAAGCCTCAGCCTTCCAAATGAGGCGAGCATCTTCTGCAATGCTGATAGTATCCTGCAACTTGGTGAAGTCAGCATTAGCAAATGAAGCGCTATCCTTAATGGTTGAAGCGTTGTCCATGCGGTAGTAACGAACGGAAGTAGCAGTGTTAGTTACTTCAGTTGTAGCGTCGTTGTTTGCAGAGTAGATGATACCACGGTAAGAAACACCGTTTGAACCATCCTCATACTTCTTAGAGGCACTACGGAGTGTGTAGAACTTGCCAGCTTCGGGCAACTTGATAGACGCCTTGAACTCGGCTACAGCAGCGTTGATTTCGTTAACAGCAGCATTGATGTCAGCGAGCTTAACGCTGTTGAATTCCTGATACTTGGTTATAACATTAGCGAGCTTTTCAGCAACAGTAGTAGGATACTGAGCAAGCTTGTCACCAATCAAGTTCTTAGAGCTTGCAGCATTGTAAACGCTTGAGGCTTCAGCCAAAGCAGTTGTTACGCGGCTGGGATCGGGGTAGTTGTTGTTGAAAGCATCGAGCGCAGCCTGCAATGAAGCAATCTGAGCGTCGGTAGCTGAGCTGTCAGCCACCTGCTTGCCAGCAGCTTCAATCTGGGTCTGGAGTTCTGTAATTACAGCCTCATTGGTGTTCTGCACGTCCTGAAGCTCGGGAGTGTAGCTCTTCACTACGGGTTCGGCAGCCTCCCAAATGTTGAGCTTGGCTATAGCAAAGTAACCACGGTTAGTCAGGGGATTAGATGCATTGAAGAGCGTCTTAGTGGCAGCGAGCTTGATGTAAGCGTATGAGCCATCGAGGTGCATAGCTGCAACACCTACTGCATCGGGAACGGTAACAGGATCATTTTCGCCATTGTTGTAAGTTACAGCAACAGAGTCAGTGTAGTTGATGTCGGCCAATCCCTGGAACTTCCATTCGGTAGCATTGGGATTTTCCTTGTCAAACTTGTTAGCGCCATAAACGGCAAACTGAGTGGGGAAGTCATTGCCGGTACCACGCTTAGCCACCTTAACGAGGATGTCGCCAGTAGCGTCTTGTTCGAGTTCGGCTACGAGGTAGTGGTTCTTGCTGATGCTGGGCTCAAACGCGCCACCTGACCAAGAAGAGTGGAAGTATGTGCCATATTCCCAGCCTTCGCTTGTAAGGGCTTCGTAAGTACCTTCGCCACCCTGCTTGTTGTTGCAATACCAAGGAGTGTTATCCTCATCGCCAGTGTGACGTACGAGGGCGCCTTCGGCAGAGAAGTCGTTGTCGAGCACATAGTCGGCAGCGGGAGCGTAAGAGATGCCCTTGTTAAGTGCATATACTGCATCACCATAAAGGGTTGCGAGCTTTTCGTTGCGTACATCCTGCTTGGCTTCTTCCAACACAGCGTTAAGTTCGTCTTCAGTAACTGACTCGAATACGAACTGGTTGCCCGGATCGTTGTCGTAGTTCCAATTAATCAACCAACCTGCAGGGTTGGTACAAGCACGCTCGGTGTTCTTGGTATTCTTGATGTAGAATGATGAGAGGTTGAACTTGTCACCAGTCTCAGAACCCTTGCGCAACATCACGATGTTTTCGCTCTGGCTCAAGCCATAGTGGTTGGCTACAGCAATCTTGTGAGTGAAGTAGAGGCCAGTCAGCACATTCTGAACAGTGGCTGAGTCGCCCTTTACCAACTTCACACGCCACAAGTACTTCACAGCGTCGGCGTCGAGCTTGGCAGGCTTGGTGTAGTTGCCATTGGCGCTGATGTAGTCCTTACCATTGCCCTTGTCGCCATAAAGGAACATGGTGTTGCCCGCATTGAACATACCACGGCTATCGTGAATGAAGTAAATGCCATCAACCATGGGGTTGATAGAAGTCTTCAGCTTTTCGACAGCAGTTTCGATACGGTTGCAGAGGTCGTTAACCTGCTCGTTGTTGAGTGTGAAATTTTCAGCATTGAGTGCGGTGTTAGCCTCAGTGTAAGCTGCCTGGGCAGCTTCTACAAGGTTGGCAGGATAAGCGCCAGGATTGGTACCTGCAGGATAAGTCACTGCAGGATCGGTGTTGTTCTTAAAGTATACGTCCATGTACGCCTGGAGTTTCTCCTTACCCTGGGGCTCGTCTACAGCATGAATCTGCCAAGCATTGGTATCTTCATAAACTGCGTAGAAGGGCTTGTAGTAGTGACCAAGGAACTGGATAGCACCATTAGCCGAGGGCTGCTTTGTAGCGAGCACAAAGCTGGGCTGGCTCAAGTCCTGAGCTTGACCCTGAGTGGTCTTAGAACGGGGATCTGTGCCATTCTCAACAGCCAAAGACACAGTGAACTGCATGGCCTCAGCCTTGTCTGCAGTCACAGCGATACCGTAACCACCGAAAGGATAGTCAGAAGTATCATATTGAGAGGTTTGGTCGTCATCGGTTGTCTGCAAGGTGTAATCCTTAACATAAAGACCGGTTGATACTTGTTTCAGGACGTAGAGGTTGAGTCCGTCAACTTGACCCGACACTTGTTCGAGGCGGTAACGGCAGTCCTTGGTTACAGTGCTCGAATAGCCCTGTCCGCAAAGGTACTGACCACCACCCATGTTACCCGTACCGTTGAGGAGGATATCCTGGCTTGTCACAGCTTCCACTGTTTCAAGGAGGTTACCCTCTCTGTACGCCTGGGCCATAGCGCCGGAGATTCCTACTGCCATGAGCAGGAACAATGAAAGGAAATAGTTGTAAAACCTTTTCATTTGCGTAAGTGATTTATAAAGTTAAACATAGAATTGAGTTTCAACAGATTTAAGGAGCGTTTTTGCACCCCCAATGTGGTGCAATGCGCGCACCATACCATATTACGTGGCAAAGATAGTGAAATGTTTTTCAATGTAACAAAGTTTTCACGCATCTTTTTTCAGATTTAATAGAACTTAGTGTTTGATGTTGCTAAGAGCGGTGTGCAATTTGGGGTGTTTGTGCAGGCTGCGAAATGGTGTAGTTTCCCTCACAGCACTTTTTGGTTGTTTTGCTTGCATCTTGCACTTTTTACCTGCACTGAGCTGATAATCAGCACTTTGCGTAGTGTAGGTAAACCTGCACTCTGCCTGCACTGGTACTTGCACTTGTCTGCACTGGGTGTTACACGTGCCTGCACTGGGTGTTACACTTGTCGACACTGGGTGTTACACTTGTCTGCACTGGGTGTCACACTTGTCTGCACTGGCAACGGGTGTTGTGTGTCATGGCAGGGCGTGTGCCGGCATAGGGGGACAGGCGCGGCGGTTGCTCCTATCGGTTTTTCGCGCCCCCTATACTGACATGAGCGGGTGGCGTGATTGTGGCGCTGTGTGCATGGCACAGGTTTTTTGTAGTGCAGGCTGTGTGTAGTTGGGTGTGTAGTTTAGTGTGTATTTAGTGTAGGCAGTGTGCAGTTTAGTGTAGGTAGTGTGTAGTTTAGTGTAGGCAGTGTGCAGGTGTACCTACACTGCGCAAAGTGCTGAATATCAGCTTAGTGCAGGTAGAAAGTGCAAGATGTAGGTAGAATGGCTATTTCCTATTTTTAGGGGTACATGGTGGCATGTTGGCTTGCTGCAATAGTTTGACGCAAGCACTAAACGCTAACACTAATGGGGGCGACGCGTCCCGCGTCGGGGAAATGCAAGAGCACTAACTCCACGCCTGTTTGGGTGCCTTTGCCTTAATGCCCGACGCGAGACGCGTCGCCCCCATTAGTGGTAGCGTTTGGTGCTTGCGTATAGTGCTTGCATTTAGTGCTTGAAGTCGTTCGCATATTTACATTTACCTGTCAACAATGGTTTGATAAGTTGGTATTAAAAAGACTTTGAGCGCGCCTGCATAGCACAAACGAGGCTGTACAGCGCTCTGTACAGCCTCATTTAGGACAAGAACATAACAATCTATGTATTCTACTTAACTCGGTGCAAAGGTACGCTGTGTTTGTGGCCTTGGCAATACCTAATTGTGGGTATTTGGCTTTTTCGTACCTCGCAATGGTGTGGTGGGGTGTGTCAGAATTTGTAGCCTAAGGCTATGAGGGCTGACACATTGCGGCGCCCTGCGGTGTTGAACTTGGCTACTCCCCAATCGGCTTCGAGACCTACGCTGACTGATGAGGGGAATTGGTAGCCGAGGTAGGTTTGCACGCCGCAGTCGAAACGGTGTGTGCCTGGCTCGTTGAAGGTTTTTTGCTCGTAGTAGTAGCGCTGCGAACCGCTCTGCTGGGTGTCGCCTTTGGTTTTTTGTTTGCCACTGAGGCCGTAGGCCAGATAGGGGCCTGCGCTGACGATGATGTAGCTTGAGGGGGCTGTGCGGAGGTAGTAGCTGATGAGGAGGGGTACCTCGAGGTAGTTTTGGGTGGCGGAGCGGTTGATGATGCCTGTGAGGGGCTGGCCGGTGTCGGGGTTGTAGAGCTGGTTGTGGTCGGGATCGAAGACGTAGGCGGTTTGGTTGGGATTTTTGGCGCCTTTGCCGTATACTTCGATGCCAGGGGTGAAGCTCCAGTGTTGGGTGAGTTCTACTTCGTAGCCGATGCCTATTTTGAAGGCGCCTATCACTTGGTCGGAACCGTAGTGTGAACTGAGGCCGCCTCCGAACTTGAGGTGTATGCCTTGGGCGGTGGCGGTGAGGGGGAGAAGGAATAATAGGGGGAGAATGTGGTGTTTCATTGTTGGAGAGTTGTGATATTTGCCGATAATATTCGCCGCTAATATTTGCTGCTAATATTTGCTGCTAATATTTGCCGCTAACGCGGAAAACATAAGAACATAAGGACATAAGAACATAAGACCAAATGTGCTTCAAGACGTACGGGCATGGACTGCGTCCATATGCCCTCAAGAAC
>OIXA01000769.1_pt1 | contig 44175 bp, 67 predicted proteins | sample 1587721 | NCBI WGS metagenome assembly OIXA01 (sample SAMEA3888900, study PRJEB22519) | human gut metagenome | biome: human gut; feature: human-associated habitat; material: faeces | place: Denmark | collected 2013
GGCACTCCGAAATCTTTGGAGTTGAGCACCTGCCATTCTGCATTATACCCCCACTGCTCCATTTCAATGAGCAATCTGGCGAAATCCCATCCTCCATTAACACTAAGCAGATTTTTAACGTTCTCAATGAAAAGGTAAGTGGGTTTATCTTCTTCTTTGAGTTGTCCGATAAGGTACATAACTCTGAAAAACAGGCTTGAACGGTTTCCTTGAAATCCGGCTTGCTTTCCTGCGACTGAGATGTCTTGACAAGGAAATCCGAAGCACCAGCAGTCTGCTTTTGGAATGTCTTCGGCATACACTCTTCTAATGTCATTTGCGTACCACTCACCGTTTCTGTATTCATCTTTTAATATCTCCTTTTGTCTTTGTTTCAGTGTCAGTGTTGACAAATATTGTCGTTGTTCTTCTGTTATCAGGTGCATGGACGTGTAACTTGCTACCGCCCATTTATCAAATTCGCAAAACCCGATGCACTCATGCCCCGCTGCTTCCATCCCTTTTCTAAATCCGCCTATTCCGGCGAAAAAGTCCAGAAACTTCATTCTTCGTTCCTCCTGTTGTTATCTTTCTTTCTTTCTGGTTTTCATCCACCGCCGGTAAAGTAATTTATGATTAAATCTTTCATTTTCTACTCTCCGGGATTCTTTAATACAATTCCTAGCTCTTCTTTAATAGCGTTTACGTAATCAATCCATTCTGCCAGACCGTCATTGATGTAATCAGCAGCCCGGTCAAGTCCATTTCTGAATCTCTGACAGCGCTTCTCGCCAAAACCGAAATCATCATGCAGAACGGCGATTGACAATATTACAAATGAATCCGCTATAACCTCTTTTATCTTTTCTGATGCTTTATCAAGGTCTTTTACTGCCAGAGAAGTGTGTATCCCGGTCGCACCCCGGAACTTGCATTCCTGTTCGAGGGCTTCAATCCCGCCCTGCCGAACAATTCGTCTGGCAAGATCAAGGCCGTCCTCCCTGCCTCGCTCATATTCACGCATTTTATTCATTGTGTTAGACCTCCACTCTTTTTTAGTTTTCCCATCCAACAGCTCTCCTTATCTTCTGAGTCAGAATGTCAAACTGTAAGAATAATTCCCTGTCCTTACATTTCCTTGCTTTTATGTCACAGTCATAATTATTTATCTGATATTTCCCTTCTAACAGATCGCCATTATCCAGATATCTTTGAAAGACTCCCTTAGAAATTCCGAACCGTTCCAAAATCTCTATTCTGCTCATACTGTCGACGAATGTACCATCTGCTGTAACAATGTCATAAAGTTTCATCTTGTCTCCTTACTTATCTTTCTTATTCCGTACCCAACTGGAGTATATGCTCTGTCGGTACTGGGGTGGTTCGTCTTGAGCAAACCATCATCAACCAGATTATTGATATGCCTCCAGACCGTAGCTCTCCCGGCATCCACCCTTTCGGAAATCTCTGTAATCGACGGTGCATATCCAACCAGTTTGATATAACTGACAATATACATATAGATTTCTTTTCTGAGAGCCTGTCCCTGTTCGTATCTATTCTTCGTGTTGTACATTCTTTCTCAACTCCCTTTGTTTAGAACTTAAAGCATTGTTTAAAGCTAATATGCAGTCCAGAATGAACTGCTTATCATTCTGATCAGGACATACACCAGCTAACTCTCCAAGTTCGTCTAAGCGATTACACGCCTGTTCAGAATAGTCGTCCGTAAGTTCCACCTGATAGAACTCCTTTATAACTTTCCAGAATTCTGTCATAAACCTTTGTATAATTGGAATATCCTTAGCTTCTACTTTCAATCCCTCACATCCTTTTTGTATACAATATACTGCACACTGTATACGCTCTATTAATTTTTAAAAATTATTTATATTATATATATAAATAGGTGTATAATATAAAGTAACCCACAGTAACCGAGATGTAACCGTACTAATTCGTGTAAACCATTGATTTTACAGGTAGGTAACCGAGTAACCGAGTAACCCTGACTTTCTCATATAGGGAAACTTTTATACTCAATATGCACATATAAATACTCGTATATATATATGCAGAATCAAAGGTTACCTAGGTTACCCGGTTACCTTTTGGATGAATTGTTTATCAATCAAACACAATATCGTCCGTAATTTCAAAATTATCATTGCAATTCACGAATCCTTTTGGAATTTCGTCTACAATTTTCAAGAACACGCATTTAGTGACAATTCCGTCCAGCTTCTTCGCTTTGGTCGGATAACCTCTGCTGTCGGTTTCCACAAGCCCCTTCTTAACAGCCCATGACAAGAATGCCTTTCTGGAGAATCTTCCAATTTTGCACAAATCATCAAACGCTGCACTATAGATTATTGCGGTTGACGTTTTCTCTGCCGGATCATTGTCAATAATTCCCCATCTTTCTGTTTTAATATCTGGGTTATCATCGAACTTAATTCCGTTCATAGCAATCTTGTCAACCACGAACCAGTAGGCACGTTCATTTTCAGACACCATTTCCTTCTCTGTCAGAAGACCCCTTGCAGTCTCAACGTCAATGTACTGACCATCATGGAATAGCTGATCTGTTGCAATCTTATCTGCTGCCAGAATGATACTCATTGAAATACTCTGCTTCTGCATTTTATCATCGTCCTGTATAAGCCCCTGATAGTGCTTTTGCAGGGCTTTTATATCATCAATGGACATTTCCTTGACTGCGTTCACAAAGTCGATTCCTGCATATCCGTAGTTCTTTTTAAGGGTATCTGCGGTAAGCTGTGGATCATCAAATATCTTTTCGGAACACTCAACCTCAATAATTCGGTTAATGGCTCCGCCTTGGCTGACATATCCGGCAAGCGGACGCTCGCCATTGGTCAGAATGCAGTTCTGCCAGCGATTTTCCCGGTTGACACCCAGTTCTTTGTTAGAACGACTTTTTCCTTTGCCGGAGCACAAGTCGTACACTATACCCTCAAAGTTATCCCTAATCTTGGCAGACACCTTGGAAGTATCATCCAGAATTAGTGGAAGATTATTGAGCATATCAGATTTTGCTTCCAGAGCCACATCCGTTGTCTTGAAGTCTCCTATGTATCTAGATTCACCCGGATTTGCCCAGACGGAAGCCCCCAACATAAGTGTTACGGTCTTACCACCCTCAGTTTCTCCCCAGAGGTCTACAAAAAATGGGAGAGCACCGACCAGTTTGATTAGAATGCTAGCGAAACTTGCAGCCAGCATGATTTTCGGCTCTATTCTTCCAGTAGCACGAACTTTCTTCACGTGCTCATACCACTCTGTTCTGCTACCACCTACGCTGATACTTTCATATAGTTGCCGGAATCTCATATCTCCATCGAACACAATATCCTTGTCATAGGGAAGAAAATAATCCCTGATCCACCCGATTTTGCTAGATGAATACTGAATGTTGATATAATCGTCATTTGCATTCTCAACATCTGACAGATACCGTACAAGAAACTTCGCATTCTCAGAGGTCACTGAAATCCCAAGTGCAGATAATCCAACGATTTTAGTAGATGATGCAACCATGGTTTTCGGCACAATAACCTCGGACCATTTATTATTCCTCTTATAGATTAGCTTTATCTGTTCTTCTCCGGTCTCCAGATTCTTCATTCGCTCAATCGGAAGAATAGGATGATAACAGGCTATAATGTCCGGCGATCCTGGATTTGTATTTGATATTCTGATTCCATCATCATCCGCCACCCAGTTAAGACACTTCATTCTGTCATATTCACAATCAGAGAAATTAGTCCACTGGTCCAGCATAGACAACGTCCTATTGCTTTTCTCTTTCTCAATCATCTGCTTCTGTACTTTCGTGTAGGCTTTAAGCAAATCCTCAAATTTTTTCTTTACGCCAAGCTCCTTGGCTCTGTCCAGAAGAGTCAGCGTAAGACGCGCCTTGTATATCTCGTCTTCCTGACTGAATATCTCGTCAAACACTTCTTCGTCCAGAATAGAATCCTTCGTGAGCTTGTTTATCATTTCCACTTTTAATCACCTTCTTCCAGTCCCGTTATGAATCCATGATGATATAGCACAAGTTGTAACCTGTTCCATGCTTCACACCATCCGTCAGATAATGGTTTCACTCTGCCAAGAATAGCCCGGCAGAAATCTATATCAGACAAGCATTCTTGCAACTCAGCCTTTTTCTTCTGCTCTTCCTTCTGTCGCATTTTCATCTGTTTCTGATGGTGATATATTGCCATTCTGGAAGAGAAATCTGGTTTCTGGTAAGTTCCCCCAAGTACAGTAAAAGCTGTCTTAAAATCGCAGTTATCCATGTTCTGAACGAATGTAAATATGTCACCAGTCGCACCACAACCGAAACAATAATAGCTGTCTTTATAGATTTTCATAGATGCGGTACGGTCACCGTTATGAAAGGGGCACTGTATAAATCCTGCTCTGTTTGGAACCATGCCGTATCTATTCAGAACATCTCTCATGCTGTTCTGCTGTTTAATTGTTTCTTTGTCCATCTGAAAGAATCTCCATTATCCGTTTTCCGGTGTCCTTTTTATTGCAGAATTCAAACTGTACATTATACCGGTCTCTAATTGTGCATAAAGATCGAAACAAAGAGGTTCCTTTAATTTCTTTCTGTATGTATTTTTCTCTTGTTTTGATTTGTTTTCCGTCAATTGTTCGCGTTACATACCGAAAGCGTTCCATCTCCGGCTGATAGAAGAAATAGACATCTTCAAGACACTTCACATCTGATCCGTGTTCTACCAGAATTACAAGCTGAATATGTGTCTGCATAGCTTTTATAAGTTCTTTCTTGAACCTTTCATGCTGATGGCAGACATTTCCATACAATTCCTGCAAATTCTGCTTTCTGTCAATTATCAGGCGGGGATTATCCAAATTCATATAATCCCCCACCATGAGCTTGCTGAAAAAATAATTGACTCCGCCCTGATCAAATGATTTTTTGATTTTTTGTATTGCCTTGGCTTTTTCTCTGGAATCAATCTGTATATCCATTCAAATCACCCTCTTAGTTAAATGGTAATTCTTCATCGATTCCGTCTGGAATATTCATAAATCTGTCTGAACCAGGCTCAGGCATAGAACTCTGGTTTGAAGAAGTAGGAAGCAATTTTTCTTCCGGAATAGCTGCATCTTTCACACCATCCACACTTCTGAACCATCTGAGTTTATGATTTTTGTGTGTACTTCCGTTGTATTCTTCTTCTACAATCCCAAACACTCCGCCAACAGCCTTTCCTTTAAAGCACTGTCCAAAATTATCACCCCAGATTACAGAAAAGCCAGGGTTAGATTTTTCAACGGAAGTCGTGAATGTTTTAAACTGCTTTGAACAGTTTCCGTCCTGATCTTCTGTCATAATATACGTTGTTCCTGCTGACGGCCATCTTTTGTCTGGTCTGATATCATTTCTAAATGATTCCACAAAATATCCTGCCTGAGAATCATTCTGAGCAAAATCAAAAGATACTTTCAACATTGGTTTTCCTGATCTGCTCTGCGTTTCAAGAACTTCCTTAATTTCAAGGATATGACCACCTAATTCGATAGGTGTAAATTCTCCAGATGCCTGTGTGTTTTCGTAATTATTTGGTTTCTGCATTGTCTGTTCCTCCTAATTCGTAGTAGTCTCTGATAACCTTGTCAACTTCTGCAAGGTCGTTATCAATAGTTAAACTGTCAAACATCCCGATCGGGGATTTGCTTACTGCTCCCTGACTAGACTGGGTAACAAATAAGTGTTTTCCACTCTCTTCAATGCAGCGAAGAACGATGGTAAACATACCCTCGATGCAAACTTTTTCGTCCAGAAGCTTACCAATTGTCTTAGGTTTTACTTCCCCGGAATCGTCCTTTTCTTCATGCATCATAAGGTAAACAATTTTATTCTGCGGTACTTTTGTTACAATAAACTGGATAAGATTCCAGAAATAGTCTCCAATATCATTGTACAGAGCGAACACCGCATTGCCTTTTCCGGCAGAAGCGTGTCCTTTCATGAAATGATTCGTGATAAGATAACCTGCATCATCAATTACAATTGACTCTGCTTTTGATGCGATCAGGCATTTCATTACCTGCTGGTAATCATCTGTAAACCATCCACCAATCTTTCCTTTGAACGGAAGCGGTTTATTCAATACTCTAATAAGATTCCAGTGTTCATTCTGGCAGTTTCTAAGACTGGTACTCTTGCCAGAACCAGATTTTCCAATAATTAATACGGGTGTTGCCATTGCTATTCCTCCTTGTCATAAACCACATGTTTACTGCCTTCAATAATCAGCAAACTTGCGATATCCTTCATGGATAAGGTTGATTCGTTATAGATTTCGATCAGTGCGTTGTATGCGTCTGATGAAACCTTTACAACCTGATTGTCTTTTCCGGTTACCAGTTGTTTCTTTCTTGCCGGAATACGGATTTCAAATTCACTCATTCGTTTCCTCCTTATACGATTTCTGAGCCGTTAAAAGCCCATTTAAAGCCTGCACGTAGCTCGCCAACGTTCTTGCCTTGTATGATTCTTCAATGGGATTATCCGGGACTGTGGCAAGCTGTATATCAATCAATCTCAGAACCTCATTAATTCTCTCATCCATGTTCACACCACCTTGAAAAAGCAGTACAGGTTATCCGAAGCGTCCCCGGACTTCTCTCCATCAATATCTTCAGCTTTGTGGTACTCCACATGGTCCAGAGACATGTCACAGTTCTCATAGTCCAGAATGTAATCACCTCTGGACTGAAGCTCTCTGAGCAGTTCGTTGATACATCCTGCTATCTCCAGGCTGGGAAGAAGTTTCATAATCGCTATTTGCTTACTCATTTGGACACTTCCCATCTATCAGAAGTTCCAACAAGAAAGCTTTGATTATTCTGAGGCTTTCACGACTTTCTTTCTCATAAAATGGGTTAAAAGATACGTTTTGGTACAAATCCCATTTAAATTTGTCTTTGAGAAGGAGAACATCTTCTTCCCTTTTAACCCCTCTTACTCCCAAACCGTAGCCCGAAAAATCAAAGGTGATATTTGCTGCCGGAACTTCATTCACAACTCTTTTACAAAGTTCATAAATTTCATCAATCTCTTTCTCGAACATTTTCTATCCTCCTTATTTCCTGCCAGTCTGCTTTCATCTGGCGCACCGCCCATACTGCCAAGATACCGAAAAAGATGTTCAGCCAGATAGGCACATCCACATATTTCCCGGCAAGCATACAAACAGCAATTAGCATATACTCTTTCATTTTATTTCATTTCTCCTGCAATCCACGCAAGGTTGCTTGCCACCAGTGCGGCGACTGTCACAATCCATGCAGTGAACCATCTTTTTGACTTTTTCTTACTTTCTTCGACAATTTCAGTCGCAAGTGCTACTTCGATGTCAGCCCATGTTGGCTGATTTTCGTTTCTAATTTCACTCATATCTTGCTAATTTCTCCTTATTTTTTCTTATTTGTCTTTACAATTAGCAGATAGAGAACTATAATGTATCTATCCACTAAGGTGTTTTAGTGGTGCAAAGCTCCGGGGTGGAGGTTCCAGCTCCCTCCGGGGCACTCACTTATTGAGAGCCTCTTTGCCTTTCCAGACATGTCCGGTCACTTCATAGACTTTCCTAGGGCTTATGATGTATGTGATTCGTCCACCAGAAAGGCTTTTTGCTGGCTTGTTATTCTGCACAGCCACACCGATTGGCAACCATCCGTACACAATCCCTGCCCGGATTGCTGTAATAGGAAGTCCGATCAGTTGACTCGCATCGGCTACAGTCATATTCTCTGATGAGAACTCCGGCATCTGTGGAATGCCTGATATAATTCTCGCAACCTCTGCGGCGAACTGATGAATCTGTGCATTCTGCTCTACGTAATTATCAACTGCACTCATATAAACCTCTTTTCTAACTGATACTCATTTGAGCGTTACAGTCACGTATCATCATTACTGTATTGGTGCATGGATGCCAATTTCTGACATATTCCATAGATTCTTCAAATCTCAGCTTAGGAATGTTATTGCGGGCATTTACTGTGAAGTAAGTCTTTATATCCCTGTTGCATTCAGCGAATACTTTCTTGCCAATTTCCTTGTAAGCATTTGATTCTTTCCCACCAAGGTGAGCAATTACGACACTTGACACTAAGTCCCTAATAGCTTCCTGCTGTGCATAGTCAATAGTCATGGTGTTTTCAAGTCTGTTAAGCCGTTCTTCGTGATCTAAGAATCCTGTCGCAATAACCTGTATCTGTTCAACTGTCGTCAGTGGTTTCCGGTATGAACCTGCCTTTCGAATTGTTGGAAGAACTTCATCCATAACCCACGCTTCGAATTTCTCTGCTGATGGAAGTTTCGATTTCATAATCAAGCGGTACAAATCTCCCTCTGTTATGAAACTTGCTTCCTGATTCCTGCCGAGAGAATCTGTGAGGTGGTGTTTTACCACCCCACGGCAATGCTGTTTAAGTGCATTAACCGTGTCCTTGTAACCAAGTGCTTTCGCAACGTCAGCTCCAACAAAATACGGTTTCCCGTCAATTTCTATTGTTCGAATTTCTCCGAATTCCCCTGAATTAAAAATCTGTAATTCGTTCATTTATACTCCTTTCTTAGCTTCTTCTTTCTGGTCAGAATCATCTTTCTTCTCAGAAAAACTTTCTGTCTTACCGAGAATGTAACCCTTGTCAAATTCTGACATATTAGGAATCGCGTTTTTCAACTTTTCAACGATTCTTTTTTCTTTTTCAGACATGCACTCACTCCTTTCTTGTGATATACTCTCCTGTAAAGGAGGTGCTCATTTGATAACAAGATATCAATACAAAATATTGAAAAAAGCTTTAAGAAATTGTGGATTTACTCCCGGTAATCAGCGTGAAGCAGATGCTTGCAGATACCTTTTCGGTAAAAAGTGCTTTATGCGTTCAAGGTCGCAAGATCACGCATATGAAATCACGCAAGCGGGTGAAGTCGCCATGAAAGCATATTTTCAAGATATATCCAGATTTTGGATAACAACTATTCTGTCAATCATTGCGCTGATTACCGGCCTTTTCTCAATTTCTATACAATCAGAGCCACTATTGCAATTATTAGAGCAATTATTGAAATAACTGCTAAAACGTGTGTGTCGGTAGATAGCGAATCTACATAATGTGTATACATTTGTAATAATTCCTTTACCGAAAATTCAACATCTACCTGCTCACATGGCTCTTTTTCAAAGATACAGTCCATATCTACTGTCCCGCCAAACGGAATAGGCTCATCTGGAGGAACAATCCTTCTTTCCGGCATCTTTAAATCACCTTTTTCACCTGTCAGAACTGCTTTCTTGATTTTGTTTGTCTGGTCTTGTAAATCCCAGATACGATTCCATAGGTCAGAAATTGTTTTGTCGATTTCTTTTTTCTTACGCTTCACTGTTTTCACCTCCTTTGTTGTACTTTGTACACTCTTAATATAATACTATGTACAACTTTTGTCAAGCACTATTTTTGTACATTGTACAATTTTAATATTTACTTTTTTAATTATGTGGTGTATAATCTTATTTGAAAGGAGGTGTACGAATTGAAAAACAGAATAAAGCAAATAAGAAATTCTAATCCTAATTGGAAAAGTCAAGATTTATTTGCAAGCTTTTTGGGAATACCAAAAGCAAATTTATCCAGTTATGAAACTGGAAGAAGAACTCCTACAGACGCAGTAATTCAATTAATCTGTGAGAAATGTTCTGTAAACGAAGAATGGCTCAGAACTGGAAACGGAGATATGTTTGTACCCGGAATTAAAGACAAACAAATTTCTGCCATGCTTGCAGACGTAATGAAATCTGGAGAAGATTCTTTCCGACACCGTCTCGTGTCTGCATTAGCCAGATTGGATGATGAGGGATGGGACAATTTAGAAAAACTTATTGACATGATTTCTAATAAGTAAAAAGAAAGACAAGGGCAATGCGCAAACCCTTGTCTTTTTTAATGCTATCCGATTAGCCTTTTCACAAATATATAAATCACTTCTATCCAATGATTATTCGTGCATTTTTCAACCATCTCAATAATCTCTTTCTTATAATCCATAAATAACCCTCCCCTGTCACAATTACCACTTACACTACAGTATATGTCCGGCTGTGGGAAATAGAACCGAACATTAGTTCGTTTTTGTTATTATACCACCGATATTCCCTCTTGGCAACTGCCAATGATATACATGAACTCTCACTATTTTATAAAAAAAAACATTTCTTATTCATCTAAATCACTCTATTTCGTTCTAAATCTTTACAATATGTTTTTAAAATGATAAAATAAAAATACCACGAATAACCGTACTTTACATAATATTGCAAAATCAGCGGTACAAAATACATAATCCGCATAAAAAGTGCGAAGTGTGGCGAAAACATATCAGGAGGGTGTTTATCATGAATGAAAAGAAAAAATATTGTAAGCACTGCGGAGAACTTATTGACGACGACTGTGTAGTGTGTCCTAAGTGTGGAAAGCAAGTAGAACAATTAGCTTCCAATAACAGAGATATTATCATTAATAATTCTGCATCTTCCTCTGCGTCCTCAGCAGCAAGTTCGGGTACACCGTATATAAAACGGAAAATGCCATGGTATCTAAGCCGGTTTTGGATTTTAATATTGGGTGCTTGTTCTGGCGGAATATATTGGATTGTTGGAATTATAATGAGATCAAATTGGAAATCACATAATTAAATAAAAACCGCCCTGGCATTGGCGTACCGGGACGGCGTTTATACATCTCCGAAGAGATGCTATACTCTGGTCAAAACGTATTGTATCATCTTCGGAGCAGTCGAACAAGACAGAAAATTTGTTCGGCTGTTATTTTTATACCTAAAAACAGCTACATAAAGAAAAGAGGAATAAAAATGGCGAAGAAAAGAAAGAAATATCCAAAGTTACCGAATAACTTCGGCTCTATTCGGTATCTTGGCAAGAACCGGAGAAACTGTTTCGCAGTGCATCCACCAGCTACACTGGGCGATAATGGTAAACTAAAACGTCCGCCGGCGATCTGCTACGTTGATGACTGGATAAAAGGTTTCACTGTCCTGACAGCATACAAAGCCGGGACGTATCAACCCGGCATGGAACGGACTCTTGAGGTATCTCCTACAACGGACATAGATACTCTTATAAGCCGCTTGATTGCCGACTACAATACAATCAAGGGCGTCGAAGGAAAACACCCGGAAATCAAGAAATTGACGTTCTCAGATGTATATGAGCAGTTTTATGTGTGGAAGTTCCCAGAGGGGACAAAACTGTCATATAGTTCAAAAGAAGCATACCGGACAGCTTATACAAACTGTACTGTTCTGCATAATCGCGTATTCGAAGATTTAAAGGCTCCTGATATGCAAAAGGTTATTGATGATTGTAAGCTGAAAAAGCAAAGCCAGATGGCTATTTTGACTCTATTCAAGCAGATGTACAAATATGCCGTCTACTCAGAAATTGTAACGGAAAATAAGGCGTTATATGTCCATGTCAATGCTGATAATGACACCGAACATGGAACACCATTTTCCGATCAGGAGATGCAAGTGTTGTGGAATAATACCGACGATCCAGAAGTACAGCTCATTCTTATTATGTGTTACTCTGGCTGGCGAATCGGTGAAGTGCTAAAACTTACAACCAACCTAGAAGAGAAATACTTTCAAGGTGGAATCAAAACAAAAGCCGGCAAAAACAGAATTGTCCCGATACATTCTGCTGTGTATCATTTTGTTGAACAGAAAGTGCTGACACAAGATGGAAAACTATGCGTATATACTCAGCAACATCACAGAAAAGCGTTATTCTATCCTACACTGGAACGTTTGGGAATAGTCGGTAATCCGAAACACACGCCGCACGACTGCCGGCACACCTTTTCTGCACTGTGTGAAAAATATGGCGTCCGGGAGAACGACCGAAAACGAATGCTCGGTCATTCATTTGGTGGCGACGTCACAAACGCCGTATACGGACACAGGACATTAGAAGAACTCCGGACAGAAATAGAAAAGATAAAAGTTCCATTTGTGACTAACTGTGACTAACGGAACCCATTTTAATCTTTCTAAAACAACCGAAATATCATTATCGAAATGCCGGAAACCCTATTAAAATCAACATTTTCAGCGATTTTGCAAGGATTTCCCACATTTCATTTTCATTATTCTAATTTTATTGTTTGTGACTAACAAATAGGAATTGAGAATTTGCGCAAATGCCTGTAAATACAGCGTTTTTGGCACTATTATATTAGGAAACAATATTTTTATCTGTGACTAACGTGTGTCTAACGATAACAGTCTAAAACTTCCGAAATGATACTAAATATGTTTAAAGATAAAGCTCCCGGGGTTAATTCCCCGGGAAAATCATTTAGAAATTTCTGTAATTCTAGTGAACGTTCCTTTCGGGACAAACTCAAAAACAAACCCTTCTGTCGGATGTGGAATGCGGATGAAGTACCATTTCAGCCCTGAACTGTCGGTTTCTGTGTACTTCATCACCTCTACAACTGCACCTTTTTTCAGTTTTGGGAACAGTTTAGATGGACTGTTCTTGCTTGGTTTTGTATAGCATTTTGTGTCTTTTTTAATCTGCGCAATGTAGGCTCTGGTGTTCTGCTTTTTTGCTGTATCTGAGCTTGAAACTGACGTTGTATTTTTAACTAAACTGTAATTTGGGGTGCAGAATTTTGTTCCGGGAAGGTTGCTGTTGTAGTAACTTTTCTGACATACACCACCACCATTTGCGATAATTGTAGAGCCACCAGAAGTGTTTCCTTCGACTGTCCAGAACCGATCTCCTGATACCTTTATTACGATTCCGGTGTGTGTAAATGTGCCATTTCGATAAAAAATAACAATATCTCCGACTTTTGGGTTGCTGTTCAAAGTAAACAAATCCGCCATTGTCGGGCAGTAAACGTATGGCCAGTGTTTCAAAAGTTTCTTCGCTGTGTCTAAGCCGAATGCTTTCATCATACACCATGAAATAAACGCAGCGCACCATGGCTGCCCCTGATAGGATGGTTTTATATCTCGCCAGTATTTTGTGTAATTATTTTCTCCGGCATTTGCTGTCTTGCTATCAAGCTGACTATTGCTTGCCTTTTCAAGATATCCGGTTTCATTCTTTGCGATCTGGATTAATTTATCAATTGCGTTCATGTCTGTCTCCTCATTTTCTGGAAAATATGTCTTTAATGCGTCATAAACAAATCTCTGCCTGCTCTCATATGCCCCGACTTGATTCCCTGTGTCCGTCTGGCAAGCTACATAGAGATTATCGAGCGTATATGGTTTCTGGGTCTTTGCCAGAATCCTTGTTACTGCTCCCTGTCCGCCTTGGTGTCTAAAGTTCACACACATAGCTTGCGCTCTATCGTTCGTAACGCCCTGTTCAAGGGTTTCTTCTGCATAGGTGGCTAATTGTTCATCCATAAGGCTATCTTGGCATTTAATGCCCAAATCGGAGGAAATAAGGGCAACTATGGTGTCGGCAAGCTGTGACACTCTGGAAATATTAAAACATTCCCAATTTGCGGTCTGGACTTGTTCCAGAAGTCTGACCTTGTCTATCTTCTCCCACTGTTCTGGGCTGGCATCGTAAATCCGTTCCAGAAGTGCCTTGGCTTCGGTTCCGTACCACGCTCCTGCCCCGATTGTAATTGCGTGTTCTTCGGAAGAATTGGTGTAGGCTTCCGTGAAGTCCGAATAATCCTGCTGTCCGTAAACCTGTCCGCCGGTTTCGACTGCATAAATAATCTTCCTGAGAACTGCTTTCTGTTCGTTTGTCATATCGCGTTGCTCCTTTCTGTTAAATATACCTTGTATAAGTTTCGTATGATTTTTCGGGAAACTACGTTCTTATTTGCGGTTTTGGGGTTCTTATTCGGCAAAATTAGCATTAAAATAAGCAAGGCGGGTGAAATAATGCAAGCAAGTAGATTATAATGGAATAATAGTCATATATTGCTTGTCCTTTTCTGAAAATGTACCATGAAAAACATAGAGAAAATTCCCTTGCGAATGAATAAAGTTTGTTTGCCTTGGCGCACTCGGAGTTTTGAATATTGTTTTTCTAGGTTGTTCCGTTTTATCGTCTATATCTCCGTAATCGTAAATAGTTCCATAGATTCCGATGTATATATGACTTTTACAAATACAACAATTGATATCCAATATACCGCTGTCTTCTAGCACTCTTTTTTCAATAAATTCCCCATTTATAAATTCGTACAATATCGCGTTACTACTTGAACCGGTAAGTTTTCTCAAGAAAAAATGTCTGCCATTATCACTCCCAATATAAGTGCCTGACGAAATTTTTATTTCATGTGAATCAAACGGATTTCCTGCTAATTTATACATCGCCATGTGGCTACCTTTAAAGTACAAGCAATAATGATCTGCGCCACTTTTAACTGTTGTAAAATTTGCTTCTAAAATTGGAAATTTATACATATCTTCACGTTTTGTTTTTTTTACATATTTTCCTACAACCTCTCCATTCAGCCCAAATTCAAGTACGATATGTAATTCATATTTATAAAGGGCATCGTCGTAAGTGGAAAAATAAACAAAAATATGATTATTCATTAACCACGTTGCATCCACAAGCTTTATACTATTATCAGAGGAATAAATATATGAATTTGTTATTACAGATTCACCGTTTAAAATACTCATGGTTATTTTTAATGATGTATTATTTTGCTTTTCGGAACATAAATAGCAAATTACTCCTCCTACTTCTCCCGATGCTTGTACTCTATTATCGTAGTATGAACCAACCGTAGTTTTAATATCGATATATGGTTTTTTTCTGTTGGCTAATATCCAATATTTAGTTGAATCATGAAGTTTAACTGGAATCGAGAAGCGATTTCCATTTATAACGCCATATCCCGATGGAAGATATGCTTCTACAGTAAAAGGCTCTTTTATTTGTTCTTCTTTCTCCCACAATAATATATTTCCGCCATAAATCTTATTTGCATCCTTTCCTTTGACAGGAAACCCAGTGATTTCCTGTCTGTTCAAAAATGCCTTATATATCATCCGATCAGCCCTCCTCAAATGTGAAATACAACGTATCTGCTCGGTCAGTTCCTGCGGCTACAAGAGCATCATAATCAGCTTTTTTTATTCGCTTTACACACCTTAATTGTGCTTTTTTTAATTGCTCGGAAGTACTACCAGAACCGCCAGAACCGTCTGTAAAATCATCAACCATTGCAGGTGAAAATTCAGAATCCGAACCATCTGTAAACTCTGCATAGCTGATTGTCGGCATTTCTGAACGTGTAAGATTGACCGTTCCAGATATTTCGGGAGTGTATTTTCCTAACTGCTGGCTGTTGCTATTAAACGGTGCATTGTTGGCAGAATAGGTGTCGATCATGTCCGTAGCGCCGATATTGAGCGTCCTGCTCATAATGTATGAATGAACGCACCATTGCAGTTCTGTAGGTTCCTGATCGTCGTGCTGAATCTGCTTCTTATAGTAGAGTTCGACTGCCTGCCCAACCATGTTTAACGGGTTCCCCTGAACCTCGGCAGTATATCCCTGTGCACGGTAATATTTCCGCAACTCTTGGTCTACGAATACACCATAACAAATTTTCATAATTGGTTCAGCCCTTGAAATACCGCCGTATTCGTCAGCGTTCCAAACGTAATTTAGCCAGTCTTCATTTCCTACAAAGAAGCTGTTTCGATTGTAATAAACGTTGTTGTCATACGCTTCCTGTGCGGTGTAGTCGCCTTGTGTAAAACCAAAGGCTCTGTTCGGGTCAGGGTCGCAAAATATAATATTCGGGAACCAGATTCTGCCCTCTTTTGCGGTAAAACTTTTGAACGTATCAAGGTGTACTTCTTCGTTATTGTAGTATTTATAAATGTTCTGATTACCGGTGGTCTGCCCGTATCTGTAACTGTTCTGGCGAAGCTTCAGATACTCAAACTTGCCGTCCCTGTTCATCCATCCAAAACGGTCATTCTGCAAGCACAAATCTTTCAGAATATTCACTACGTTCATCTCGTTTGAGTTATTCGTATCGGGCACATAGGTGTCGTCCCAATGTAACTTTGTACTGACCTGTTCAAGCCCTAAAAACTCAAATAATTTATCTCTGAATTGCTTTTGAGTCAGTTTTTTCTTCTTGTCAGTAGTCTGGTTTTTGTACCACCTTGCAATGTCAGTATTTCGTAATTTATACAGATAATCATATGCGATAAAATTACGTGTCAGGGAGTTTGCTTTTCGCTCTGCGCTGTCGATTTCGCCTGTGAAGATTTTGATTTTTGTTTTTTTTCGCTCAATGTAGACTTCGATTTTTCCAGACGGGTAAAATTCTTCCGAAGTTCCATTAAACTGATCGTGGTGAGCCTGAAACGTTATCTGATTGCAGACACAGCCGCCGAAAATGAAATAGCTTTCAGAACAAATAGACTCCTGCAAAGTAAGCGTATTCTGGCCGATATTTTCATTTGTAAGGTCAGCAAATTCGCCATTAATCCAGTGTACTGTTATTTTTATTGGCTCGGTTTTTTCTTCTTCAACATCACCAGAGCCGCCACTTGAACTATCATCAAATGGGTTCTTTCCATCGTTTGTAACTTTAATTTGAAAACTATCAGAGCCGACAAATTTGGAAACACCGTTGGTTGTTGTATTATAAGAAACCGTGATTGTCTTAGAACCTGCGGTGGAACTATCGAAGCCAGAAATATCATAATCTGTGATTTCTTTCTCGGTTCCGTCTTGTCTTACTTCTGCAACAGTCAGCCCGGACGGGTCGAATGTTTCTCCGATTTTGTAGTAAACTTTTGACGGAAAACTTGTAATTCGGATTCCCGAGAGGTCGTATACAATCACTTTAAAAGTGGCGGTATGGGTTTTATAGGTTACTGTGATTGTCTTTTCACCAACAGAAGAACTATCAAATCCAGATACTTCAAATCCGGTCGTCATTGTTTCTGATGTTCCGTCAGTGTATTTAACGAGGATTGACAATCCGGTTGTGTCGAATACATCTCCTTTTTGATATTCGACTTTAGTAGGCATGGTTTTTACTTCAATTCCAGAAATGTCTACCACAAGAATGCTGAAATCCACGGTCTTTTCATCGAATGTAACCGTTACAGTTTTGATTCCATATGCGGACATATCCGGGCTTGATAAGGTATATCCTGTTACTTGTTCGGACGTATTATCGTTGTAATATGCGGCAATTATGAGCCCTGTGCTGTCAAAAGTTTCGCCTACGAAATATCTGTTTTTGGTTGGCATATGAGTAACTTCAAGTCTGGTTACCCGGATTAACCATGTGATTATGCCTCTCGCTCCCCACGGGGAACCGGAAATTTCGTTTGTTTTTTTGTTCAGAGTGACACTTGTTGTTACAGGCGTGCTGAAAGCATTTGCTCCAATGGATGTAACGCTTGCAGGAATAGTAGCACTTGTGAGTTGTGTGCCGTAAAACGCCTGAGTACCAATAGTTTGAACACCGTCAGGAATTACCAGATTTTTAAGTGAAGTACCGGAAAACGCATTATCTCCAATATTTGTAACGCTTGCAGGAATGGCAATTTCTGTGATTTTACTACAACTTGCAAAACATGATGTTGGTATTTCTGCTATTCCATTTTCGATAGTGACTGTTTTTAAAGCATAGAAGCATGGTGTAAACTGTGATGCCCCAGTAAACTTAACCGTGCTTTTTAATGTAAGATTTTCGAGTATAGAGAGCGCTTTCGTACCACCCGTTCCATCAATAGTTCCGCCTCGAATCATCAAATTCTTGCAACTTGGAATATAGATTCCAGATGAATTAATCGTGGAATCTGAGCTTCCAATTTCTACATTATTTATTGTGGCACCTGCAAAAGCACCAGATGATAGTAAATTTAATGATAATGGAAAAACAACACTATCCAACGATTGAAATCCGTTTAATGTTCCACCTTGAATTTCTTGCAAGCCTTCATGAAAAACAATCTCTGTTAGGTTGGGGCAAGAACTGAACGTGCCACCTTGAATAGCTTTAAGACTCGCAGGAAACTCTAACTTAATTCCAAAAAAAGTAGTAAAGTTTCCACCGGCAATACTTGTAATTGTGTTCCCTAATTCGATATGTGTTAAACTTTCAAATTGATAGCCAAATCCCTCGGAAATTTCGGTAATACCATCACTGAAAATAATTTTTACGCATCTTTTAAATAGGCTGTCGGGGACTATAAGGTGTTCTGAATTTTCATGTAAGATCGTAATTTTTCCAGTCCCAGAAATTGAAAGTGTGTTTGCATCAAGATTAAATTCGGCTGTTACGTCTTCGTGATTCGGCGAGCCTATATGTACAGAAAACGAGTCATACACCGTAACATTTTTAGTTCCTACCACGTTGAAATAATTAATATTTATGGGAATTTGACCAGCCTCTGTAACAAGTGTATTATCGACAGTATATCCACTTTTTACGACTTCCGACCCGTCCGAGTACTTAACGGTTATACTTCGAACAGATAAACTTGTGGTATCTCCCACAAAATAAACATTATTATAGCTTACTATGTCTGAAATGCTTTCTGGCTGCATAATCGTAACTTCAAATGCACAAGTGAAACTGCCGTAATGAACTGTAATTTCACATTGCTTTGGAGAACTGCTGTCAAATCCAGAATACGTGCAATCTTTTGTAACATCTATGGTGTTTCCATCACTTGCCGTTGCAGTAACCACAATGCCCGTAGAATCAAATTCTTTTCCTATGTGATAATTTGTCTTGGTTGGCATAGTAGTTACTGATATGGCGGTAATAGAGACTTCTAAGACGGTAGTCTCAAACGTTGTGGTCTTGCCAGATGAAGTAACGGTTATGGGCTTTGTACCTGCGGAACTGCTGTCAAAGCCCAATAATTCGTAATCTGTGACACTGACTGTTTCTCCTGTGCTTGTTGTTCCAGATATTTCAAGCCCAGTTTTATCAAACAGCTCTTTCTGATAATATGTGGTCTTATCTGGCATTTTGGAAACAGTTATACTAGCGATTACTAAATCAGAATATTTTTCATAAGTAATCTCCTGAGATACGCCTGCGTTTTTGACCAAAATCGAAATCGGTACCGTAGAAGATGTGGAAATATTCAGGCTTGTTGTAGTCTTTCCGTCGGTGATTGACGATGTGCCAGTGTATGAACTGCTTATAGGCCTCTGAATAACATTGACAAAAAGAGTCTGTCCCTCTATCAAAAACACTTCATATTTCAGCGCATACGATGAGGATGTGCTTGAATGATATACATATCCCTCGACTCTGATTTTGAGGAATCTTTTTCCTGACGTAAGTGTTCCTTCCTGTCGGTAAACATAATAAATCGCGCCATCCCTGCGCCAGATTTTGAGTTGTTCAGCGTTCTGCCCGAAACCGATAAAATTGTTTCCTGAAACATATATGGTACTGGCAGTCTTGCCTGCATAGGTAAACCAATCAACGCCTGTGACACTGACTACATCATCATCGTGTTTCACATTGTTGACAATGGCAGTCATTCCGGCCGTCGTATTCAATAAACTATCAAAAGATACTGTATTTGCCATAATCATCCTCCCGTCTATAAAATAAAAGAGCACATGAGCTGTGACACTCATGCACTCTGGTTGTTAGTATTCGATCAGTGCAATCCTGATGCTCGCATAAAAGATCATATTTCTTTTCTTATCAATCTCATTTATTGTGAAGTCTATATCCGGGATATATACTTTTGCATCTTCGTAAGTATTTGTCTCGTCATTCCAGTAAGTTATCTTCCCTTTTCGCTCTGCTTTATTTATAATTGCGCTGTTCATAATATTCTGGCACTGGATTTTTTCTTCGAGTGTCAGATCATCTACTGTTTCGAATTCGATCTTTGTGCGCTTGTGTTCCATTACGTCCCTGTGCAGATATCCTTTTGTATCTGACCAAGGGTCGTTTTCAAGTCTCTGGTTTGGCGTGCTCTTCCAGCCGCCTTTCTTGATATATTCATGTGGGAATACCTGTCCGCCGAACTTCAGCAGCCAACCACCAAAATTTGAAGCGGACCCCGAACTAAATTCGCTCATATAGTCACCTACCCTTCAAAGATTCCAAAGCCCGTCCGGTTCCTGTATTGTCCGTTCTGATCGCGAAGCCAGCGAATAAATTCATTTCCGTCAATATTCAGTACAATGTACTGAGGAGAACTTCCACCATTATTTCCGGATTCCCTCAGAGCGTCCATCATTGCCTGTTTCATGGTCGAAAGAGGAGATACAACCTCTGTCTCACGCTTATTATCGCCGAGGATTGCAGTAAACTCTCCGGCGTTTCGTGGCACAACTGTACCTTTTGCCAGGTATGGAATCTGTGGTGCTGTCATGGTCGGGATTGTAAATCCCCAGGTACTTCCTCCAATCTTAGGTACCCAGTTCGGAACCTTTATCTTCAGATGATTTAAAACTCCAATAGCTGTATTGACACCTGAGATAATTCCACGAATCATTCCATTAATCAATGCAATAACCCCATTGATAGGCGCTTTCGCAATTCCTGCCAGTGCTTCGAACGCACCTTTGAAGATATTCTTTATACCTTCCCATGCGCGTTTCCAGTCGCCTGTAAATACACCAACAATAAAATCGATCACGCCACCAAGAGCTTTCAGTATTCCAGTAACTACTTCACTTACTGAATCAAACAATTCCAGAAATACATTGCCAATAATACTAAGAGCACTTGCTATTTGCGGAGCCACATTGCCAATAACAAACTCAACCAATGGTACCAATACGTTTTCCCATAGAACTTTCAGTGCATCTACGATTTTTCCGATAAGTTCGATTGCATTATGTATAGCATCACCTACAGGTCCTGCCATGATCTCACTAATCTTAGCTGCCAGTTGGTCTAATACAGGCACTATATAACTGTTGTAGGCATTTAAAAATACTGTGAGTATTTCAGATAGCCCATTAGCAAGAGAATCGAAGAAAGGCTTGATATGAGCATCATACATGGCAATAAGCTCATCCATAGCAATCTGCCACGCATCTGCGATAGCTGTAATCACTGTTTCTATTGGCTGTAATGTATTCTCAATAGTCTGCTTAATCAGTTCGGCATTCTCCTGTAATGGAACCAGGAGCAGATTGATAGAGTCTCTAAGCATCTGGCCCGCTAATGTCATTGCTGTCATGACGGTATCTGATATGATCTGTATCACGCTTCCTATGATGTTCTGCGTGGTCTGTCCGCCAAACACAGAGAATATATCTGCGAAAACTGCCGATAAATCCCCTATTTCATCTGCGATTTCTCCCGCAACATCAAACATCTTGATGATGAATTTCTTAATTCGATCAACGTTCTTCGACAGGTAAGATTCTATTCCCCCAACAAGTGCAGTTGCCAGAGTAAGTCCAACCTTCGCTATTGATCCGGTTATCTTTCCAAGATTCTTAACTACCTTTTTTGCAAATTCCGAAGCAGCTTTCTGAACATCAGGATCTGTAAAGATATCTGTCAGATACTTCTTGATATTCCCAAGGTCACTGATTAGCTCATTCAGCATTGGTTTGTAATCTCCAAGTCCCTCAAAGAACCCGCCCTTGAAGATGTCTCCAAGTTCTTTTAACTTTTCTGCCAGTTTTCCTACTGCGCTGCTTGCCTTGTCTGCTTCATCTGACACATTGGCAAGCTTTCCGTAATCAACCTGTCCGACATTTCCGAGGCCAATATTGTCTGCCTTTACGGTAGGCGTTTTTGTCGCACCAGATATCGCATCCGCCGCTTCTTTTCCGATAACCTTTAATTCATCAAACGGAGCAATGTTCTTTTTTAGAGCCTTGGTCTGTTTATTTAACGCGCTTGTGCTGTCTTTTGTAGAATCGGTTACGTCCTGAGTAGAATCCGCCAGATCGCTCGCACCGTTCGCCGCAGTATCATAAGCATCTTCCGCAGCTGCCAAGTCTGTTTCCGTCAGACCTGCACCACTCGTCCCGGTTTGCCCGGACGATTTATTCCCGGTTATCAGCTCCGTAAAGGACTTAAAAGCGTTTGCAACTGTGGCAAGTTTAGCAAGCAAGATATTTATCACTTTTATGACTGGTGTGAAGATATTTATCAGCCCTTGTCCAACTGTAGCTTTCAGGGACTGAATCTGTAGCTGCATCACCCTGACCTGGTTCGCCCAGCTGCCAGATGTTCGGACGAAGTCACCAGATGCGGCAGACAACTGCTTCTGTACAAAAGCAAAGCGAAGAGCCACTTTCTCCTGTTCAGTCATGGCGGATGTGGTTTTGCCATAGCCATTAGCAAGTGCATACTGGTCAAGTGCTGCCTGAGTCATTACCACGCCAAGGTCCTTGAGCGTTTCTGTTTCACCTGTAAACACTGATTTTAGCTTGATATAAGCCAAGTCCTGGCTGATGTTGTAGAATGATGCCACGTCACCAGTTAGCTGTGTCAGAGCCGTTGACATATCGTAAGCCTGTGCTTCTGAGAAACCGAACGACTTAGACATTGCTCCGAACGTTCCGACATACTGTTTCGCCATTGTTTCTGACAGGCCGGCAGAAGTCATGGCGTTCTTCGCAAATTCATTGACCTTATCCGACATTGTGGTAAATGTAACATCAACTACGTTCTGCACTTCCGCGAGGTCGGAGCCGAGTTCCAGGCATTCCTTGCCGAACTGCGTCAACTTTCCAATAGCGAATATTCCGCCAATTAGCAAACCTATTTTTTTTACAGCACTTCCAAGGCCGTTAAATGACTTTTTTATTGCAGATACGCCGTTTTGCACACCTGATGTGTCCATTCTAGTATCAATAATGACTGAGCCATCAGCAGCCATGTGTCCACCTCCTAACTATTTGAGGTTCAACATCTCATTCAGCGCATCTTTATACGCTTGCTCCTCGTCGCTGAGACGTGTTTTTATATCAATAATATCTTTGTTATCGTAATAGAATTTCTTCTCGTATTTGTCCAAACGTTCTCCGTAAGCCTTTTTACTGCGAATTCCAACCACTGTATTAAACAGGCATTCACCAGCCTCCATAAAATAACTGAAGAAAGTCCACCAGTGCATGTATTTATTCATACGCACTTCCTGATGAGCAACCTTGTTGACCGCCGGAATAATCATGTTCCCGTCCTGTTTCCAGTCCATTAAGCGAGGTTTTGGTTTGTTTGGATTATTATCTGACTGACCACAGTCAATAAACTCGCAAGCTTTCTGACAAGCTTCGGTAAGATGTTCCGGGGGTATGCTTTGCCAATCCTCAAACAGAATCTGCAACATAACAACTGCTTTCGCCTGTTCGTCCAATTCTGGGTCATTCATGGCGACCAGAATATCAATAATTACTCGAAAATCCGTTCTGATAGAAAAATCCACCCCACTGATATTTAGTGAGGTGGGCAACTCATAGGCGGTCATTTTGTATACTTCTCCGTGTACTTATTGACTACTTCCTGCATTTTTTTCTTTCTCTTTTCAATTTCTGGAGTAAGTGCTTCATTGATTTTATCAAGAACGATATAGGCGAACACCTGACCATTTCCAAAAACAGTTGTTGCGGTAATTGGTTCTTTGAATAAATCTTTAGATGCTTCGTACCCGAGCATATAATTGATTTTGTCCTCAATCTGCTTATTAATCTCCGCCATCTCTTTACTGGAAGAAACATTTTTAACAGATTCCTGAGCCTGTTCAAAGAAAGCTTCTAATTCTTCCGCTCTTGCCGCAACGTTAATGTCAGTAGGGTTCAACTTGAATGAAGAAAACACTTCACCCTGTTTGTTCGTGAATGTGAAAATAAGAATTCCATCATCAATGTTTGTGTTAATTGTTTTTGCCATTTTCTATACCCTCCTAAAAATTATTCGCTGTCGGCTGTGAATGTACCGGAACTGATATCAAACTTTCCTTTTACACGTTCACCGGTATAATTGACGGTAAATGGAATCTGATATCCAGATGTATCACCGCCGTAGGAAGTCGGCACAACGTAGCAGTCTTGCTGATATGCTTCATACTTGCCTGCCGTAGCTTCTGTCCAGAGATGAACCTCAACTGCTTTCGTTTTGAGGTTATCGTCTTTGAGACGTCCATCTACAATCTTCTGCAACGCTGTGAACAGGTCAGATGCGGTATCCGCATAGAACGGATCAGCGTCAGAAGAAACTTCATAGCCATTGTGTTTAAATGTGGATTCTCCAAGAATGTTTTTAGATGTTTCAGTATCTGGATTGAGTTCTACATTGTACTCTTCCAGATCTTTTCCGAGACGCTCATATTTCGGCGTCAGCCCTCCACAGAGGGAACCTGCGTCAATGTAATGAGCCATATATTTACGGTCAATTTTTCCTGTAACTGCTGGCATAAATAAGTCCTTTCTGCCTATAACTTTAAAGGCTGTGTAGGTTAGCGACTATCTCTAATTGATAGCCGGTTGTTACTCGTTATATTACTTCATATGTGTTTTCATAGCGCACTGACAATGGCAATAACCAATCCTGTACGCCGCTCTCCTGTGGCTCTAAACCATAGGAATTATCACGTGTGATACGTTTTATCACTCGTCCCTGTGAAAGCTCAGGGAACACATTTAAACGTGTCTCAGAGCCATTTATATTAACTGGTTCTCGACATATCCATTTACCGAGATTGTCAAGGAACTTCTGAACAGATAGTTTCTGCCTTTCCTTGTCAGATGCTGTTCGGTATACCACGTAAAATGGATACTGGCATACCTGATGCATTGTTCCACAAACATCTTCTTTCTCTGAGTAAATCAAGGCACCGTTATCTGCTGAGAACGCAATTCCTGATTCCTTGCCAAGTTCCTCAAATTTGATTGTTTCATTTTCATACAGCCCCGGATACTGGTTCAGAAGTGCTTTCATGGCATCTGTCAGAATCTCATATCCAGTTGCATCTTTTCCAATGGGTTTATCCGCCATGTCTGCCACCTCCTGCCTGTGCTTTTACTTTACGAATCCATGTGTCACCGTATTGTCGTTTAGCGGCATCAAACCATTCAGCTTGTACCTGAGTATGCGGCGATTTTGTATATTGAAGATTTTCTTTTGCATTCGTTTTGCCGGAATACTGACTCACAAGAACCTTTTCCGCATCGTGTCTTGCCCATGTGCTACCTGTCGCAGGGTCGACCATGGTTTTTCCAAAATAAAGAAAACGTCCATAAGGAGCAGCCGCAGCACATACAAATCCAGTCCCTTGCATTGATGTACTTTTGACTCTTGTTCGGTCAATAAAATCTCCCGAAATCATTGGCATAAACTCTATCATGCTATCCATAACCATTCCGTCAAGAAGATGCTGGGCTTCTTGGTACTGTCTGGAAAATCTGTCCATATTCAGCTTGATTTTCATATCTCCATCGACTATGGAGAACCCTTTAAAATGATGAATTTTACTCATATCACTTACCCAGAATCTCAAAATGTGGAATCAGTGTATATGGACCGCCTGCACTGGTAATCTTAAACACGTTATCCTTGTTCTCATTCATGTACTGGTAGAATCCATTCCGATAATCACTGTCAATTACCGTTCCACCAGTCCACTCACCCTCCCAGAAGAATGATTCATCTGAAAATGTAATAGTGTCTTCCAGAGCGTTGTTAATCTGCCTTTTCCACTCTTTAACTGGCACCCATGGGAGAATCTTGCCATTCTTGTCAGTAATGGTTATATCGCCATTCTGAACAGTATAACGAATGTGTAACTGCGCGTTGTCAGTCACGTCTGGTCCGTACTTCTTGAGGATTGCTCCCTTGTCGGTAATGAGGTCGACACCGGATAAAACATGAGGATACCAGTACGCATCTCCAGTTGTGGCACTTTCGTAATAGTTGAAAAGTGTAATTTTAGACGAATACATGATATCCTCTCCTTAATTATTCTTTCCGCACTGTCTGCTTAATAACCTGATTCACACCAGTTGCTGACAATCCGTTAAACATACCAACTGCAACTGCCGTGATATAGTCCGATGCCGGGAAATCCGGGATAACTCCCATCCCGACAGCTCCAAGAATCCCACCAATAACCGCCATGATTACTGGAATCCATTCATCAGAGATTCTTTTTGATGCTTTACAGCCCATTCCTACGATGTAGCAAATCATAACGATTGCTATACATGAGCCTAATGTTGAAATGTCCATCATTTATCACCCCTTAACGCCTGAACAGTATTCATAAAGTTAGCTGTATTTTTAGCCATTTTCTCAATATTTTCAGGCTTTTTAAGCTCTTCAATAGTTTCGTGGAACGCCTGCTTTATTTCTGGGTTTTCTCTGAATATCTTTTTCATGTTTTCTCTTGAACACTCAAGGCAAATGTCGGTACTCCAATATGGTTTAAGTTCTTTTCCACACTGTCTGCATTTCATACTCACGCCCCCGCATAAAGAATCGGTATTCCATCATCCGTCCTTACTCCCATCAGAAGCGGTAAAGCTGTCTTTAAGAGCAAGTCGTTCGTTTTCTGTGCATCTCCGGCGGCGGCATACACCGCACTCCATTCCTTTGCACTCGCCCCAATCTGCTGAGGTGTTGCGTAAGAGATGGATTCACTGCCAGAAGATACAGATGTTACAATGCCTGTTGAGATGTTCCCGACATTTATGTCGGTTACATTTGCCGATGCCTGATTGATAGCATTCTTTTCAGCAAGCTCAATCTGATACATTAATTCAGCCAATGAACAGACCGCCTTTTTGATACGCTTCTGTGAGCGTTCATTTGTCGGCAGTCCGTCCACCAGTCTGTCAAACGTCATTGTGTCCACAAAATCACTGGCTTTTTCTGCCAGTCGTGGAAAGTCAGTTTCTGGCACGACATTGCCGAATGATTCTGTATAGAATTTATAATCTGCATAAGCCATGCCAGTTACCTCCTAGTCGATCATCATTTTGCTGTTACAGTCGCGTGTCCAGCACTAAGTGCTTTATAGGTACTGTCACATTCAACCACTGTGATTACCTGCCCTGTTGTTGCTGTAATGTCGGATTCGCCATCCCATGCGCTCCAGTTCTTCACGTTCTGTCCATAGTCTACGGCAGTCTCAGATGATGCAACTTTGTACTTATACGCATTTCCCGCGCTTGTTTTTGTCGGAGTAACAGTTACTTTTGTATCTCCACTCTTACTTCCTGCTGCGGAGTTTACAGTCAGAGTTCCAAGCGTCTGAGTTGTGTTAATAGTTCCAACAGCAATAGCATCAATGTACTCTGCAAAGAGGGTAAGTCCCATGATTGCAAATGCTTCGGATACTGCTGTGTGGTAATTACCCTGTGTGTGGAATCCGATCAGGTTTGTCTCGCCAGATACGGTATATACAAGTCCTGCTCTTGCGAAATCGGATTCGTTCGGGTCAACATAGTAAAGAACAATGTTCTCAACAGGAGTTGCAATAACCTGTCCTCTCGGAATCTCGCTGTCAGATAACAGGAAGATGGTATTGAAGCCCATGAAATCTTTCATGTACTGGAATCCAAACTGATTCTGAATAGAAATTTCAGCTGCTCCGATATACTCATACACATCCAGAATATTCACAAATCCAACAACGCCAGTCACATTTCTGTGCATCTGTTTGAATTTGTTCTCAACCCGGCCCTTGGCCATTGCCAGAGCCATCTGGAAAGTAGTTTCTGTGAATGTGAGGGTACCTGTTTTTAGATAATCATAAAATCTTTCAGTAACATTGGTCTGAAGCTGGAAAAGGAATTCATCATCGGTCATCTGAACAGCGTTCTCATAACCGTGATCCTTGATCGCTTCGATGGATACAGCCTTTGCGTACTTCTCAATGCTCATTTCTGCATAAGGCTTTTCTTTTACAGTGAATTTGCTGTAAGGGATTTCTTCGCCCTCTTTAACATTTCCATCCTGCAATGTGCCTTCTGCGTATTTTGATTTAAGAACTGCTCCGGGTGTCTTTTTGATTGGACGCATGATACCAAGAATCTCGCGCAAGTGTTCCCAGTTTCTTTCAAATCTGGTGACGAAGTCAATCTCACGTGCTGTGACCTGGATATCATTTGTCATAATAAGATTAGCTTTTGCTGCCATATAAAAAATCCTTTCTACCCATAATTATTAAGGAGTATTGGGTTAGCGGCTATACTCTGGTGTATAGTCGGTGTAAAAAAATCACTGGAATAACTGGATATTCTGAGCTATAGCAGCCTGCCTCTCAGACGGGTCTTTGATCGCTTCGATATCTTTCTTCGTCATGCTTCCCGGTGTCTGCTGCTGTCCAACATGAGTGGTAAATCTCGCCTGATTCTGCTGAGCCTGTTGCTGAGATTCATCCACAAAAGCAGACGCGTCAGACTGCTTCATCTGTTCGATTAAGTCGTTCAGTCCAAGGATTTTGCCGTCTTTTAGTTTCAATCCTGCTTCCTTGATGTCTGCCATAACAGACTTCTTAGCCGCTTCACTGGAAAACTTAACATCGTCGAGTGCTGCTTTCAGAGCATCTGAGAAATCACGGTCATAGATTTTTGCATTAAACTCTTTTTCTGCATCTGCCGCTTTCTGCTTCCAAGTCTCTAACTCGGTCTTAACATTCGCCGGGTCGATACCGTCAAAACCTTTCAGGGTTTCCTCTGCTGTCTCGGCACGTTCTTTCCAGCCATCGCGCTCCCCCTCGACTTTCAACAGAGTTTTTGCTACTTCTTTGGCATTCTTATAATGCTCAGAGAGTGCCTTTTTAACATCTGCCTGTTTATCCTCCGGGATTTCAATTCCAAACGATTTTAATGTGTCAATAAGTTTCTGCATAACATCCTCCTGGTCGTGTTTATTGACCTGCCGCCGCAGGTAAATGGATTAAGCCCGATGGACCACGGGCGGGGTAATCGGAAAGGCAGGAGTCGAACCTGCGACGTCAAGAACTGTGTGCTCTCCGCTCCTCCACCTGAGCTACATTCCGCGCCGCCTTTAACGGCCAGTTGACAGCGCAACTGAGCTGATTTTCACCATAAGGCCTCGGTATGCTTTTTAGGTTCGTCAACCTTTAGGATTTTTACAGCAATAACCTTTTTCAGCATCATGATGTTGCGATTCAGCCAAATCATAGACCGCCTGCAAGCAAGCAGCGTAATTTTAACCGAATCAAAGCGGAACGCCCGGAATCGAACCGGAGACCAGAGCGCGACTCTGTCAGTTTTCCACTAGCGTACATTCCGCAGAACCCGGAAACCCCGGGTTAGCAATATGTTTATCGTGTTATGCTTTCCACTAGGCAATTTCCTGCAACTTGGACTTTCGTATTTTTGCCAACCTGACGGCTTTTTGGTAACCGTGGTATGCTCCACGGAGTTGTTTCGAATGCTCTTTCTTTTCAAAAGAAAAACGTGAATAAAAACTTTATTCAAGGAGGTGAGCCATCTTGCGTGCCAGATGGCAAATACGCACGGCAGGACTCGAACCTGCTTAACTTTCCATTAAAGCGTGCGCACCAGCTACTTTAAGAAAGGAGGATAAAACGAAAATGTTAAAACAACCGTTGTGCTTCCTGCTGCACAATTACATTATAACAGATTTCTTTTAACTACCTCTCTACCACTTTTGCGTTTTTAGAGCATATCACGGAGTTTTTCTACGTATCTCTTAACAAGATCGCGTTCCTCTCGGCACTCCGCATCCTTGGACATATCGCTCATTTCTGTTGTGAGCTCGTCCAGATGTTCTTCCAGAGCGGCAAGCATCTTCCTCTTACAGTCTTCAGACTTGCCGGAACGATAGCTCTGTTTCTGTGTCATGTAGTCATCGTAAGCGTCTCGTCCATCAGAGCGGCTGTAATGTCCTCTAACATAATGCTCACCACGTCTGGCATAAGAACTGCCCCGGTCGTAATCCGGCATCATTCTCCCGTCATTTGAGCTGTATCTCCCCATGCTGTCACGTTTTCTTCCACGCTCGCTGTAATCGTCATTGTATCCACCGCGCATCTCATCAAGGACAGTGTTATAGTACTCCACTTTCTTGTCCCAGTACTGCGTGTTCTTTATATCTTTGTACATATCAATTAGTTTGTATGTCATTTCCAGATTTCCAGTAGTCAGTCCATTATCAGCGATTTTGGAAAGCTCATCTTCGATTCTTGCACATAAGTCTTTAATATCTCTCATAACTGCACCTCCTACGCTTCTCTGGTTACAACAATGTTTGCGTTTGCAACAGAAACAGCCTGATCACTTGTGTTCTCTACTGCGATATTAACGCAACATCCGCGAGGTACATCAATATAGATGCCAGAGGACACATTATTGTACTGGTCTACTGCTGCCGGTGTGGAAATCATCTGAGAAGAAAGAACCGGTTCACCAGAAATTGCAATAGCCAGAGATATAGCTCCGACAGTACCGCCTGTTGGAATTGCGATATTACCAGAAAAATCCACGAAGAATCTCGCTTTACACTGGTTAGTCAGTCCTCTCAGAGTGATGATTCCACTTCCCTCTCTGTGCTGAATGCAGTTAGAACCCTTAACTGCTGCGTTTGAATATACTACATTTCCATTTGCTGCTACAGTCTGAGCAGCTACATTTGTAAATTCTGCCATAAAAATACTCCTTTCATATCACAAAAGGACAGGTCTCGGCCTGCCCCTCTGTGTAATACGGCATAAGCCGACATTCGAATCAATCGAAAGATACTCTCAATATGAAGTTATCAGCAATTGCATCCGGTGTTGCATCCGCATCCGTAAAATGTGTTCGGATTAGGAACCTGATATGCCGGAATCGGTGCCGGATTGATTGCATTAATGAGCTGCTGTGTCTGTGAAGCCATTGCAGTTGTGAGAAGTGCACTCTGGCGGTCCTGAGAAGCGGCACGTCTGAGGTCATTATTTTCAGCCTGAAGAGAAGAAATCTTTTCATTGCAAAGATAATCAAGAATCGCTCTTGTTCCGGCGTTCTGGCTGTCGATAATGTCTCTTGTATTGCTGTTCATGGTGTTCTGGATTGCACAGGTGTTCTGCGCCATGTTGTAGTTCACACCCTGGATAGCTTCCCTGGTTTCACAACAACAGTTCGCAAGCTGTGCCTGTAAAGCATTGGTGTTCTGCATATTTGCTACAGTATCAGCATTAATTGCCTGCTGGATGCCAAAGCCGGTCTGCATGATGTTGGTGTTGATTCCATTGAATCCAGTAAGCATACCGTTATTCATGGCATAAAAGCCATCGCACAGGCCGCTATTGATTCCGTCAAGCTTGCTGATTACCGCTGAATTGTCGAATCCTCTCTGAATGTCTGCCTGAGTAGCTGCTGTGGCTGCATATCCGCCACCATTGCCATTATTGCCCCAGCCGTTGTTTCCCCATCCGAAGAAAGCAAAAATGAATAAAACAATAATCCACCAGCTACCATCTCCGCCAAACATGCCGTCGCTATTTCTACCGTTTCCAGTAGCGGCGGCAATATCTGATAAACTGTAATTTCCATCCATAGTTATAATCTCCTTTATTGTGTATTTACATCAATCTGGCCAGATTGTAATGTACTATTTCATTCCTTTCAACATGTGTTGAAATTGCCCTGCCATCTGCTGAACCTGATTAAGTTGTTGCTGGGAAATCCGTCCAGACTGTAACATCTTCTGGACTTCTTCCTTCGGGTCTCCCTTAAAATTCTGTTTAAACTGCATAAACTGCTGTACCATCTGCATTGGCCCGTTTCCCTGCGACATCCCACCACCAAGTGCGTTGAATAATGGATTACTCATCTGCGTTTCCTCCCTTGACCGCTGATTCCTGTACGGTATTAGCCCTAACAGGTTCAGAAAAAGAATTTAATCGGTTTATGATAGCTTCGTATTTGCCTTTTAAATCGTCGTATTCCTGTCGTGTGACGTATTTACTGTCCATGTTCTGAGTAGGCTGTTTAGGTGGCATCTGAGTGCCTATTTCGTGATACTCAAACGTCCGTAATGGCTGTGGCATACCGGAAACGTCTGTGGATTTTATATAGAACTTTTCGCTTTCTGAATCCATCAGCAAAACACTTGTTCCGGGTGCTACCAGATAGGATTTTGCACCTACTTCGCCAGATACCCACAGGATACCGTTGTTATTCTGCTGGGGTTGCTGTGCTGGTTGAGCTGGCATCTGGACAGGCTGTTGCTGAAACTGATTCATCTGCCCCGGAACGCCAAAACTATATTGATAAGGATTGTTATATAACGCCATCTTATGCACCGCCTTTCTGATTATATTTTTGCATAAATGTATCGATTCAAAAAGTTCAAAAAAGTATCGAAAAAGTATTGACGAACCACCAAATTGGTGGTATTATATAATCATCAAAGGAACGGAGGAAACAGAAATGAAAAAATACAACTTATCAAAAATCATGAAAAGAGCATGGGAACTGGTTAAGAAATCTGCAATGACAATTTCCTCCGGTCTTAAGAAAGCATGGGAGGAAGCGAAGACAATGGCAAATTATGTATTAGAAGTTTTTGACAATCAAAAAGGCTATAAAATTTCTTGGAAAGAGCTTGAAAAAATGCTTGATACAGTTTACCCCGATGGCGATCAGGGTAACGGATGGTATCAGAAATGGAATTGCAACAACTGGGCAAAAGCGGGCAAGAATAGAACCTATATCTCTTTGAGAGAATATAGGAATTCTAAACTGAGAGCTGAACATGCTCTTGGTTACTATGACAACATTAATGGCACATATGTTATTACAGACCGATACAAAAAAGTAACAGATGTCATTGAAAAATTTCAGAACAGATAGGAGATTGATTATGGAAAACATGCATTTAGAACCTATAACAAAAGAAATTTTGGAGATGCTTGCCAAATATACATTTACTCCAGAAAGAAATTTCGGAATTTATGATAACATCTCTATCTCTGGAAATGGAGAATACATTGAATTTTACGGAGAAACCGTCAACAAAGAACCAGTTTATGATAAACATGGTGAATTAATGGATTGTAATTACAGTGTAAAATCTATGGCACGAAGATATCGTCGTGATAAATTCAGCGGCGAATATTTCGAATATTAGGAGAATTTATGACTATATCAGAAATGCGCGAACGACTAAAGGTATCTCGAGCAGAATTCTCAAGGAGGTACAACATACCGGTTAGAACACTCGAAAACTGGGAAGCTGGAAAAAGCAAATGTCCGGATTATGTGAGGCAGCTGTTAGAGCGAGCTGTCTTGGAAGATTGCGAGAAATAAGAAAAGGAGAGGGTAGAAATGTCCTCTCCATATTTTTAACACACTTTAATTATTTTATTATTCACCCGGCGGCTTAATCGTTTCGCTGTAGATATACTCACGTTCATCTGTTCGGCACAGTATTCGAGTGTATATTCCTTGCATCTCAATTGGAACAGTCTTTCTTCATCCGGTGTAAAATTACACTCTATCAAGAACCTATCTATATCTTTCTTAGTGAACACATATAATTTCATGAGCATACCCCTTACTAATGCTAACGCTGATTCTGTGCAAGATAATTTGTAAGCTTCTGTTTTGTTTTTTTTAACTCCTCGACATTATTCCCACTAATCTGACTGTCCAGCATGGTTGATAACACTTCCAGAATTAACGAATCTCGCTCTGCGATTCTCCGAAGACTTTCATAATCTCGCCTATCATGTTCTTCCAGTGTCTCTACTCTCTTATTAAGTCGGAATGCCGGAGCAATCCACTTAAAGATTACAGCTGCCGCCCCTCCGACAATGGACACCCCTCCGCAGATAGAGAGGAAAATCTGTACAAATTCTGATATGCTCATTTAGCTACTCCTTTTCCCAGTAATATACCGGGATCTCATTACCGCTATCCCATGTATCGAAATATTTGCCCTCTTGCACTGTCACCACATGGCCATCTATACAGAGAATGTATGTGCCTGTCGGATGGTCTGTGCAAAAGTCATTGACTGTATAGATATATTGCTCTGATTGTTCAATCAGTTTGCGTCTGTATCCATGCTTATAGAGGTACGCTCCCCAGACATAATTTGCACTCGGCATATCCGACAGAGCACACGCCTGTATCATTAATCCGGCGAATACTGTTTCCCAGTCGAACCCGGTTGCTTTACATATTGCCCGGACAGCACAATCTCCGACTCGATTCCCGGCAGGATTCGGATTGTAATATTCCCATCTATCCATTAGTCAATCCCCTTTGCTGTCTTATATCGTTTTGCCGCTCCTCTGGCTTTAGCAGCGTTCTGGCGGTTCCACTTAGCAATCATGAGCCGGTCTTGCAGTTCCCTCAGACCATTCCGCTTGCAGTAATCTTTGTATGCAGCATTTTGTTTCTGCAAAAGATAAGACTTCCGGTCAAGGTCTTGCTGTAATGCGAATCTTGTCTGTTCGTCCTTACAGTTATCAACCGCCGCTTGCATTCCAAGGACTTCACGCTTTGTTTTGCGAATTCTTCGCTCGTAAGTACGCTGTCGCTGTTCTTTTTCGTACTGTTTACCTTTGTTGGCTTTATCCTGTGCCGATAGTTCTGCGTAGGGATTGAATTCCCCATCACTTGCCCCAAAACTATGCCGACAGTTGACCCCTGACAGTCCGCTTGCTGTTCCATATCCGGTCAATGAGAACGGTGGAAATTTCTTACTCTTGCCAGAACGAGAGTATATCTTGCCTTGCCACCATGAGTGGTTTCCGGGATTCTCACCGCCGTCACCTGTTCTAGCTCCCATGTGTGCACTGACCAGAATTAAATCCCAGTTCATTTCCTCCATGCGCTTTAGAGATATATCTCCCGTAGCCTGAGCCACGCCGGTTCTGACGGAACGTGCAACTGCTGTTTCGATTGTGTCTTTTCTGCCAGATGGATATGTGACGGTAATACCATCGCTCACAACGTTATTAACTGCCTCTTTAATGGCTTGTGTATACCCAACCGCCCCAGTCATCACATGATTATATGCAAGGTCGCATTGCTCGATATAAAGCCTCTGAGCGGCACTTGCGGTTGTTCGCGTGAAGTTCTTCCACTCGCCCATGGTTGCAAGCATATTTCGTTCCATAAGCCTTATCATAGCCGGGGATTGTTCAAGCGGTACAGGGTTTAATCCTGCCGCCTTGTATACCTTATCATCATAGTTCATTGCAGTGATTCCAGCATCCTCAAACGCTTCAAGAAGCTCCTGTTGTTCACGTTTGGTGTATTTAGATAATTCGGCCAGAATGTCTTCCAACAGTTCACCGGATTCCTGTAGTGTTCTGATTCTCCACGCATCGGCATTGGTCAGAATATAGTCCTCACCCCTGCCGATTCTTGCCATCATCCTCGACACGATCTCAGAGATGATATACTGGTGCAATTCTTCTGCAATCTGTTCACTGCCCTCTGTAATTCTTCGTAAATATTCTGGACTAAGTATAGCATATCACCTCTTTCGATAAAAGTCGTGGTACATGTTTTGGTTTTTTACTTAACTCAGATTTCATAATCTTCCAGTCCCCAGTCTCCTCAGTCTGGGGACTTTTTTTAATTTAAGATAAATTAATTAAAAAGTCCTCTTTTAGTTAATTAACGATATAATTCTACATATAAATCCAAATATAATATTAGTATACCGTCAAAAGAAAATGAATCATTACATTTTAACGTCATGCCTTTAAGTTTATTATCATCATTTTCTTTTCTCGCAGTATGAAAAGATAATGATGTGTATGACGCATTAGCCCCTAATAGTTTATAATATACAGTATTAGTATCAGCCCCAATATATTGTATATTCAATATTTCGTTTAATGGTTCTAATGTTGTATTTGATTTTTCAAAACTAACTTGCAATCTAATTTCATATCCATTCAAATCTGTTCTGCATCTTTGCATCGTGCATGATGAAATCGTCAAAACGTTACTTGTAATATTAAACTTTTTTAGCACCTCATCATATAATAATGACGGTACATACGATAAACGAAACATTTTTTTATCAAAACGTGTACCAACATTAACTAAGTTTACTCTTTGAACTGACATATAACCTATTTGGTAATTATCTGGATATAAAAAGTAATCATCATAACCATTGAAAGATCCACAAATTGTTCCTATTGCGATATATGGAGTATATGTATTTGTATCTTCATTTCTTACCAGCATTCTGCACCCATCGGATATAGCAGATGGTGCGTTTATATTGTTAAAATTTCTTAACGTTCCGATCGTAATATCAACACCTGCAGAAAAGCTAATTGCATATTGATTTGTATCATTAAAATAATATTCAATAGATACAGAACGATTTGTTCCTACAAATAAACCAATTTGTTCTTTTTCCCACGACCACGGGTGAAATCTGCTTATGCTTGTATTTCCGCTATTAACGTACACACCATATTTACAATCAATCGGTACAAGGTTGTCATGCTTGGTATCTCTTGCATCGATATAAAACCCAGCATTACCACACCCTTTAGCAATACAATCATTCATGAATGTTCTTATCAAGCCGGTGTTATATCCGTCAATTAACGCATTGACTACAGAACATTTTTTTATACTGGCAAAATATAAAACGTCTGTAGGCACATTAGATGCGCCTAAAATTCCATAATTCGCTAAGTTGTTGCAGTCAATTTGTACATTACGAATAATTGTATTTCGTTTACTGTATTTAATAACACTTTCTATTTCTGCACCAGCTACTAAATGTATATTTTCTATAGTGCAATTATCTGAAAATACTAATTGAGATTTAATAGAATATTTTGAACCTGTTTTCCCTCTAATGGGGTAGCCTGTAGTAATAGCTTTCAAAAGTGCTCTTGTATCATCAGCAACGCCGTCACCAGTCGCCCCAAACATTTCTGGTGTAACATAATCTTTTTTAATCCACGGCAAGAAATTTTTGTTGATTTTTATTTCTTCAATACTTCCATCCTGCACCGTTGTAGTAGCTTCTGGGTGGTTGTCTAGCCACTTTGTCACCGCATTCTTGATTTCTTCCGGCGAGATTTCACCGCCAATTCCTTTTAAACATAATTCGTATAAATACTTCTCTTTTCTCGTGATTGGCTTCGGGAGTTCACCCTTGTAATCGCCTGTCAAGTACGCAAGATATTTTTCTTCCCTTGTTATTGGTTTATCTGCCATCTCTTTACTCCTCTCCAAATAATGTTGGTTCGTCTGGTTTGGCTTCTTTGACCATTGCTTTCGCTTCTTCCTCAGTCATTCCTTCAAATTTTACAAAATACAACCATGCCGGAACCTTGCCAGTAGTCACATACTGCCACCATCTTGCACGATCGTTTTCACGCACATACAGGATGTCTCCAAAATCATAATTGACTTCATAAGCTCCGACAGGTGCAAGTCCGTACAGGTCAGCGTAAACGTTCAATGCGTAAATAACTTCATCCAGACAGGATTCCAGTTTATCTCGAACGTCCTTGATAAACTGTACCGTCCTCTGCTGTTCTGCTTCTACGCCTGTGGCCGTCTGAATGCCGCTAGATTCGTTAAAAACAAAATATCCGTTGGAGAATCCAATCTTGTACCCTAACTGGCTTAAAAGGGCATTTATACCGCTTATACGGGTATCTGTGTTGAGCTGCGGATTGATTTCTTGATAGAACTCTTTTTCATCCTGTCCGAATACATTCTTGACAAAGTGCGGTAAGTTCATCTCATTGCGTCTGTTCTCCATGCCCTGTGGTGACATGGCTGCTACAGGTGTGCCGCTTGGCATCAGCAGTCTATCATCTGCCAGAACAATCTTCTGAGAATCAAAAATCTCTCCGGCATTTCTGCTGTATGCAATGTCGAGGTCTTTTAGCTCTTCGATAGCTTCGACAAATATCGGAAGTCCAAGTGGTGTACTGATATCCACATTGTTTGCCTGTGGTGTCCGTAGTACTCCATATAGAGGTCCATCCAGCTTCTCACCATTTGCTTTGAGTATTGGTGGCGTATCTGCCATGAGGTCAGCCCATTTGGTCTGTTTAAGGTCAATCTTATCGCCGATTGACTGAGGGGATTTTGACACATAGGCTCTATTAGAAACGTAGTACGGATAGGTCGTCACGCCATCCACAGTAGTCTCAACAAATCTATGATATTCAAGCCGTGTATAGTATTTCCGTCCAACAGTATAAGAATCCTTGAATATGATTCCCTTAATTTCCTGATTATCATAGTCCACGATCATCACATCTGCCGGAGTAAATACGTCAATGCTTTCACCATTTGGCTTAATAAATACTGTTCCATAAGCACAGCCATATTCTACCCAGTGACGGATTTGAAAATATGCCTTGTCGATCTGTTCCTGTAGCCACGTAGCCCTTGCAGAACCGTCTATCTGAATGCCGATCGCCAGCGTTGCGAGCCGAGCTGTTTCTGAGCAGACAGATTTAGCAAAATTGATCGTCTTGATATTATTCTTATCATCCAGCCATTCCGGCGCACCTCTGTAAATGTTCGCGCACCGGTTAATCAGCGATTCCATCTCTGGAAATTCTGCTGCCTGAATGTTGAAGTCCTCTTCGGCTTGTTTTTTGAATATCATGTTAAACCACCTTTTTAGTGTTGTTATAAGTCCCATTATGCACTATGTCCTCTTCTCATCGACAATGGACTTGTCGCATACCTGAGAGAATCTATCCAGTGATCGTTACCATCTGGATAATCTGCGATAACTTCTCCATTGCTATCTACTTCATGTTCGTAATTGATAATTTCCTTGTATGCTCTAGGCGTTCGTACCGGATCAATGACTAATGTTCGACACTGTAACCACTCAAAAGTATATTTGCGGCTTCCCGGTGTTACAATCGCTCTACGTGCCGGAAGTCCTGCATCTCGGAAGTCAATAATACTTTCTTCTTCATCAACTCCGCAAGATATTGAATAATCATCATATCCCTTTTGTTTTATCTGGCCAGCCATTGCTGTATTTCGAATTTTACATCCACCAAGCTCATCCAGCAGGATAACTTTGTCCTGATTAGGTACATAAGCCACACGAATAAACGCTTTGGGATCCGGGTACCATCCCCAGTCTTGTCCCTGATAGACACTTTGATACTTCTGAATTTCTTCGTCTGGAATCGTTCGGATTTCCAACAACTCAAAGATATTTGTGCCGAGTCCGACAGGTAATCCAAGATATTCATGCTGATAGGCTCTTGGATTTGTCTTTTTTAAATGCTCCGCATCATCAATAAATTGCTGTCCAAGCCATTCAACAGGAACTGATCTGTAATCACTCTTGTGCCTGTAGCTGTCATCTCGTGGTTCTTCTACATACACATTCGCCCAGTTGCTCCGGCTAATTGGCGGATTGAATGTCTTAAATACAACAAACTTACTACCACCTCGAAGGACTGACTGCTGCACTGTACGAATTTCTTCAATGCCCGAAAATTCGTCAAGTTCCTCGAACCAGAGATACTTGAAATATCCCTTGCTTGCTTTAATAGATTTAGTCTTTTTTGCCTTATCCAGTCCTCTGAATATGATTTTCTGTCCAGTAGGCTTATAAGTGTACTGCATAGGGCTTACGCTGGTGTCCCATAGTTCATTGACTCCGAGCGCGTCAATTCCCCATGCTATCTGTTCATAAACGGATTCTCGAAGCGTGTTTCCAACTTTACGAAAAATAACAGTATTTGACATTATGCCGTTCTCTGCGTCCTGCATCATCAGGAAAGGAATCATGACACCTACAAAAGATGATTTAGTAGATCCACGCCCACCATACAAATCATAATAGGTGTGTTTTCCGTCCAAAATGTCCCAGAACACATTATAAAAGGCAGGAGCTATAATTTCATTCAGATTAATCGGATTCTCATTCATTCTGTTTCTCCGGCCTTGGAATATTATTTACAATGGTAATCTTTCCATCTCCAGAATTATCATTTTTCTTGTCAGCATCCCATCCTTTAAAGTTGTTTCTTAAACTAAACTGTGCACCATTTGAACCGTCACGATCAAATAGCCTTTCCTCTGCGTACTGTTCTACCATACTCTTCGCGCGCGTTATCGTGTTACAAAATTCCTCTTTTCCTTGATATCTTAATAAATCCAATCTGCTTGTAAATCCTAATGCGAGAGCTAAACCAGTTACTGTTGGAGGCTTTCGATTAATAATCACCGGATTTCCAAATTTATTCAATACAGTTTTTCCATTATCATCTTTTAATATTTCGCCTTCGCATTCTTTGAAATAGGCATCAATTTTTTCTTCAATTTCGTTCACTGTCTTATATATTGGTGGTCTTCCTACCTGTTTTCCCACGTTCTCACCTCCAGACATAAAAACACCCTAGTATAGCTATAGTTATATATACTATAATACCATACTAGGGCGTACATAGCTCTCTACCACTTTTATAATTTTTTAAGTTTTTTTAAAGTCTACCAATCAATTTGGCCAGATGATAATATTCCGCCATGACCTTGCGTTTGTATCCGTAGAAGTCGTTTTCTGTTGCAGGAACCGTCCTGATTTTCTCCATTGTTCGATAGCCGATGCTGTTCACGATACTGTCATAAATTTGTGATTCAATACCGGGCGCATATTTGATAGATACCTGTAACAGATTGTATTTATCGCTTTCGCTAAGATTCCGCAAGTGACTTTGTAATGTCGGTATATCGTCCGGCGGTATTCCGTAGTCAATCAGTGTTGCCTTCCTTAACTTCATTTATTTCACCTTCTTCACTCAAGTTCCAGTCACATGGTATGCCTTGAAAACATTCTGGACAGTGTTCGTAGAATCCGCAGCCTTTGCAATCCGCTGGCTGTCCAGTACAATATTGTTGTAATACGTGGTATGCTGATATAGCAAGGTTTGGCGTTATGTCTGGTGTAGGTTTGTTATTCATTTCTTCATCTCCTCCAACTTTTTCTCAGCTGCTTCACGGGTGAGAAATACAGTTTTGCCTATCTCTCCCACGAAACGCTTCAACTTAAAACCATCTGCATATCTAAAGACGATATCAGTAGTTCCAAATGCTGGCATATCAAAATGATGTACTCTAAGCTCGCGAATTGCGCTATCAACAATGCACCATAGTTTTTCTCCAACCTTACACGGTAATCTCACAAGCAAGCCCTGCTCTTCTAAGTCTTCATAATCAGCAAGTTTGGTAAGAATTTTATCTGCAAACGGTTTTAATAATCCATCCGTAATTTCTTCCCTTGCGACTCCTGTACCATCAACATTTCTTTCTCTTTCGGTTAATCTCTCCATCTACTTCACCTCTTATCGCTTACTTTTTATCGCTCGTTTTCATCGCTTGTTTCTGTAATTTCTCTTAAGCAGGCATTCCAGCCAATCGCAATAATATCTTTTTGTGATTCTATATTGTCGATCGGAACGATATACTCTTTTTCTCTGGCAGTGGCTTCAATGGACACCAATCGGGTCTTGATTTGCTTTCGCAATCATAATGTTCTTCTGTCATCAGAACTATATCATAATCCAAACAGTCAGCTAATTCACACAAACCCACATATTCAAGTTCGCCGCAGTATGCAGTTCCGAACGGGCAATCATAGCAATTCTCTGGTGTATTCATCACTAACACTGATTTACGCATTTACTTCACTTCCTCTCAGCATCAGACTTAAAGTATTGTACCCCGGACAAGTTCTGACTCCGTTTCTGGAATCTCTTAACAGGACACAGTACGGATATAATGCCATGACCTCATAGATGTGTTCTGTGGTGTCTTCGCCACGCTGGTCGATGTATTTGAAGCATTTACCCGGTCTAAGAAAATATCTTGCACATACATATGCTTTTGTTCCGAATCTCATACTTGCACTACTCATTCAACTCTCCCCATCCTTCACGATTTTGATTGCAACTTCAAACGCATCAGTTTCACCCTCGAAATACTCCGATGCTTTCTGTAATGCAGCAGTTCTTGTCTTTTTTGTTTTCAACTGCTCCACAACCTTGTCCACATCAAAAACTGTCGGCTGTTCTTGAACAGTTGTAATTGCAAGATGTGTAAATAAATCCATCGGAGAAACATCATTTTCCGCAGCTTTCTGCTTTTCTTTATCCCAATACCATTCGCTCATTTCTTGAATTAATTTATCAGCGTCAATTAATCTGCTCATTCAACTCCACCACCTTTCACAATTTCAACTGCTTCATTCAGACATTGAGCTGTATACCAATCGTCACCCGATTCTGAAACTTTATCTTTGATTAACATTTCCAACTGTTGAACAACTTCATCCACATCAAAGACTGTAAACTGCCTGTTAACACAATCAATAAATTCCTTCTGGTCAGAACTAATACTTGTTCCGATTTCCCAAATTTTGATGTATTTAATTAATTCGTCTGCATCTATTAGTCTACTCATTTAATTCCTCCACTTTTTACGATATCAACTGCTTCATTCATCTGTATGGTGCTTATTGTACATTATCGCTACACATGCAAGACCAGTCACTCCGAATATGGTTCCGAGGGTAAATCCTAATATGAATGTAATCATACAACCACCTCACTGTCCGCTGGCATCTGATAATCAATATGTCCATTTACATAGGCTTCCTGAATCATGTCCAGTACCTTGATAGCTTTTTTCTTTGTGGAATATTCTCCGAGTAAATAACTGCATCCAGTGATATATGATGTTATAACTGTTTTTGTAGTCCCTCCTGCAATTTCGATACCAGCTGATACATTAAAATTAACTAATATCTCTTTATTCTGACTTCTGATTAACATTTTGTGTCCTCCTTGTAATCTTCAATCGCAGCTGCCATCTTCTCATATATAGCGATTGCTTCTTTGATTCTACTGATTTCAGCGTTATATCTTTCTAAAAATTTATTTTTTACAAACTGATAATTTGGCACTGTCAACACAATATACGGTTCTAAAGAATCAGATATTTTCCCGATATTTTCCTTTTTCACATACCCAATGTAGATTCCGTCTGGAAACCGTGTTAATGCTTTGTACGTCTTTGGCTTCTCAACTACCTCACATTCCTCAACTCTGATCTTGAAAACGTAGTCTCCTAATGTTTTGGTTTCTGGATTGCATTCTCTGTCGCTGTCTAAAATGTAGAAATACAATTTCATTCCGTACCCTCCTTATCTTTCTCACAGAATCCTCTGTGTTCGTGCACTGAATACTCGATTCCACAACTCTGTTTCATGTATGTGAGTTTTTCTCCTGTCAATTCGCATTTGTGTTTTCTTGTATTCAGATACTTACAGGTTCCATCACAGTAGCTCATTTTTCCTCCTTATTTTCTCATATAATTCAAAATATTCTTCCAATGTTTCTGGCAGTTTGATACAATCTGGTTCATAAGGTTTTGGATATACCGTATATCCGCACTTCGTGCATTTGATTTGTGGTGGAAAGTCTCTGCTCCATTCCATGTTTCCACCACATTTTCTGCAACGAATGTATCTCTCTACTTTCTTTGGCTTCGGTTTGAAAAATGAAGTGTAATTATTATTTTTCATTTCCGTCCTCACTTTCCCCATGTAAGCAACTGACACGATATCAATTTAGATCTACGTTCATTTTTCTTGCCATGGCTTCTATAACTGTCACTGTTACGCCGTTTCCTGCCTGCTTGTATAACTGGCTGTCAGAATTTACAAACTGTGCTTTTTCAAAATAATCATCAGGCCAACCTTACAGCCGAAAACATTCTTTCGGTGTCAGCTTCCGAATTGCTATGCAACCCCTGCTTGTTAGTGTTGGACAAATATTTTCATATATGCATGCTTTTCCATCTTGACCAATATAACTTGTATCAAATAATATGGATACTTTGGGCTCCGTGTTTCCTCCCGGTTTTGTGCTAATTGTTGGAGCTAATCCAGTATCGCTATAAACTCTGTCTCGCTGCGAATTTCTTCCGTTAAGACAACCAAACAGTTTTAACGAAACACTATTTTCTCCGTCTGTTCCTTCGAGAGGAAATATTTTTGAGGTACTTCTCCCTCTAAGATGTCCGATAATAAAACATCTTTCCCGGTTTTGCGGCACTCCGAAATCTTTGGAGTTGAGCACCTGCCATTCTGCATTATACCCCCACT
>OIXA01000775.1_pt1 | contig 43866 bp, 55 predicted proteins | sample 1587721 | NCBI WGS metagenome assembly OIXA01 (sample SAMEA3888900, study PRJEB22519) | human gut metagenome | biome: human gut; feature: human-associated habitat; material: faeces | place: Denmark | collected 2013
AAGACAGCGGCCTCTCACGCCGTTAACATCGGTTCGAATCCGGTACGGGTCACCACTTAAAAAGTGTCTTGACAAAAGGCGCGAAGGACAATATAATATAGTTTGTTTTCGAGCAGTGCTCGATGACATATAGTTGGTGCTGATTAGGATGAGGGTCCACCCGTTCCCATTCCGAACACGGTAGTTAAGCTCATTTCTGTCCACAATACTTGGCTGGCAACGGCCTGGGAAGATAGATAGCGCCAACACTAAGCGACGGTCTTTTGACCGTCGCTTTTTTTGCTTGTTTATGGAAATAGCGGCTTTTTGGGGAGAAAATGGCGGTGATAAACTTATGTAAACTGCCAAAATCTTCTGGAAATTTTTCGCGCAGTGTGGTATCATAAATTTACTTATGAAATTTCGCAAGGAAGTGATATTATGTCGCTGTTACATTCCATTTTATTGGGCCTGGTTCAAGGCGTGGCAGAGTTTTTGCCTATTTCCAGCTCCGGACATCTGGCAATCGTAGAGCAGATATTAGGCGTGAAGGGCGCTGCGGAGGTGCCTGGATTTTTTGACGTCCTGCTGCATTTGGGCACATTGGCGGCGGTTTTTGTGGCTTACTGGCCGGAGATCTGGGAGATGATCCAGGAGTTTTTCCGGGGGATCAGTGACCTGATCCACGGCACAACGCCTACCCCGGTGCCTCCGGCGCGGCGGATGATCCTGTTGGTGATCGTGGGTACACTGCCCTTGTTCGCAATTTTGGGAATCAAGGACTGGATCGAGAGTCTGAGCAGTAATCTGTATGTGGTAGGCGGTGCGCTGATCGTGACGGGCTGCCTGCTGTTCGCTTCGGACCGGGTGCGGAAGGGACGTAAAAATGAGCATAGTGCCCGGATGACCGATGTGCTGATCGTAGGTGCTGCGCAGGCGCTGGCTACCTGTCCGGGACTGTCCCGCTCCGGTACGACGATCTCCGTGGGCTGCTTCCTTGGCTTTGAGCGGAAGTTTGCGGTCCGCTATTCCTTCATCATGTCGATCCCTGCTGTATTAGGTGCGAATATTCTGAGCCTGAAGGACGCACTGGGGGGTGAGGTCATCTGGAAAGATGTACCGGTGTACCTGCTGGGCGTTCTGGTGGCGGCTGTTGTGGGCTATGCCTGCATCCGGCTGCTGAAGATGATTGCGGCAAAGGGAAAATTCGGAGCCTTTGCCTATTATTGCTGGGCAGTAGGTCTGCTGACCGTAACCTTGACGCTGGTCAGAGGCTGAGCGAATTTTCCCTGACGCGCTCTGCGCGTTCGCCGAGTTTGCGGCGCCAAGCGTTCTGCTGGAAGCAGAACCTTGAAATGGCCGGGCTTTGCCTGGACATTTGAATTCAATGACGGGGCCCCACAAAATTCTTGATTTTGCGGGGAGTAAATTCGGAGCCTTTGCCTATTACTGCTGGGCAGTGGGTCTGCTGACCGTGATTTTGACGCTGGTCGGGGCGTGACCCCGAGTTCGGTAGGTCTATTTGGCACATCCATGGATTTTTCAATATGCGGAGGGTTTGATCGTGGCTTCCACATCACAGAAGAAAACAACAAAAAAAACAAGCGGCAAATCCGGCAGCCGGACTACCGCTAAAAAGCCGCAGCCCCGGCCTATCCGCCGGGAGGTAGGCGGCGTGGTATGCCTGGTCCTGGCACTGTGCGTATTTGTCAGCTATTTTGGAATCAGCGCGATCTTCATTGACTGGCTGGCTGTTCTCATCAAGGGTCTGCTGGGCTATGGCTACTGGCTGTTTGGACCGGCGCTGGTGCTGGCGGGCTGCATTCTGCTGTTCCACCATGGACGGCCTGTGACTTTGCGGGTGACCAGCGCGCTGCTGCTGCCGGTGCTGCTGGGAACGTTGTGCCACATGCTGCTGGTGAAGGAGGCATATGCTTCCTCTATCGGGATCATTCCGGCCATGTGGAAAGACGGCGTGGCCTTGAAATGCGGCGGCGTGATCTCCGGCGCACTGGGCCAGGGGTCTGTGGCTGTATTTTCCAAAATCGCGTCAATAATCATCTTTACGGTGCTGTTTGTGGTGCTGCTGATGGTGGCGCTGCGGCTCACCGTGGGGGCCTTGATCGAGAAGCACCGGGAGCGGCCCAAGTACGAGGAGGAGCCGGAACCGGAGAAGCCTGTCAGAGAGCCGAAGCGGCCGCGGGAGACCGTTGCAGCCATCCCGGCGGAAAGCGCCCGGCCCCGGATCGATATTCCGGTGGACGATCCGGTGAATGCTCCGGCACCCAAACCGGAAAAGACTGGCTTTACCAGCTTTTTCCGGCATAAGTCCGATAAGCAGAAAACCCCGGCGCAGGTGGTGGCACAGTCTGGCACTGCGGAACCGGCGGTCAGCGTGATGGAGGACGAGGGCGATCCCTTTGCCAATGTGCGGGTCCATCCGTCTTCCGCACCGGCTCCGGTGCCTATCGGCCAGCAGCCCCCGGCCAAGGCAATCCCCACCATGGAGCCGGTGGTGGTGTCTACGCCGGCGGAGCAGCCGGAGAATGCCCCGGTTCCTGCCGCAGTAAATACTCCCGCACAGGGGACGGCGCCTGCTGCCGCACCTGCTGTGCAGGAGCCGCTGTCCAAAAAGGCGGCGGCCCAGGCCGTAGCTGCGGAGACAGCTGCGGTTTCGGCGGAAATCGCCGAAAATATGGCGGGGAGCGAGGCGGAATACCGCTACCCGCCGGTGAGTTTGCTGCATGAAAACGGCGGAGAGAACCACATGGCTGCCGGGGCGGAGCTGCGGAACAATTCCCGCCGCCTTGCGGAGACTTTGGCCAGCTTCGGCGTGGACGCCAAGGCGGGCGATGTGATCCACGGCCCGTCGGTCACCCGGTATGAGTTTACCTTGGATCAGGGTGTAAAGCTCTCCAAGATCACCAATTTGCAGGATGACATCGCCTTGGCGCTGGGCGCCAGCGGCGTCCGTATTGCCGCCGTGCCTAATAAAATCTCTGTGGTGGGTATTGAGGTGCCCAACAAGACGGTGACGCCGGTGCTGATCCGGGATGTGATCGAGTCCCGTGACTTTATGGAGCATCCTTCCAAGACGGCTTTCGCCTTGGGCCGGGACATCGGCGGACGGAATATCATCGGCAATATTGAAAAACTGCCCCATGTGCTGATCGCTGGTACCACCGGCTCCGGTAAATCCGTGTGCACCAACTCCCTCATCATCAGTCTGCTGTATAAGTCTACGCCGGACGAGGTGCGCTTTATCATGGTGGACCCGAAAATGGTGGAGTTGGCCCCCTATAACGGGATCCCTCACCTGCTGATCCCGGTGGTGACAGATCCGAAAAAGGCGGCGGGCGCCTTGCAGTGGGCCGTGTTTGAGATGATGAAGCGCTACAAGACCTTCTCGGAAAACGGCGTGAAGAAGCTGGAGGAGTACAACAAGTTGGCCACCGTTAGAGAGGATCTGGAAAAGCTGCCCAGCGTAGTGGTGGTCATTGACGAGCTGGCGGACCTGATGCTGGTGGCAGCGAAGGAGGTGGAGGAATCCATCTGTCGTGTGGCCCAGATGGGCCGTGCCGCCGGTGTGCATCTGGTGATCGCCACTCAGCGGCCCTCCGCTGACGTCATTACCGGCCTGATGAAGGCCAACATCCCCAGCCGGATCGCTTTCGCAGTGGCATCCTCTCTGGAATCCCGGATCATTCTGGACACCACCGGCGCGGAAAAGCTGGTGGGTAAGGGCGATATGCTTTACGCCCCGCTGGGTGAGGGAAAGCCCACCCGTGTTCAGGGCTGCTTTATCTCTCCGGAGGAGATCGAGGACGTGGTGTCCTATGTGAAGGAGACCGGCGAGGCCAACTACTCTCAGGAGGTCATTGCCCAGATCGAGCAGTCCGTCCAGGAGAAGGAAAACAAGGGCAGCAAGGGTGCCTCCGCTGCCGCCGATACGGAAAGCAGCGACGAGGACGAGCTGCTGCCCGCCGCTGTGGATGTGGTGCTGGAAACGGGACAAGCCTCTGTGTCTATGTTGCAGCGACGGCTGAAACTGGGGTATTCCCGGGCGGCCCGCTTGGTGGACCAGATGGAGGAACGGGGGATCGTGGGGCCCTTTGAAGGCTCCAAGCCCAGACAACTGCTCATCACCCGCGCACAGTGGGACGAAATGCAGATGGGGGGCGCTCCAGCAGTTGAGGATGCGCCGCCGTTTGACACAGGCGATGAATAACAAAGGCGGCGGGAATTCCCGCCGCCTTTTGTTTGAAAATTAACAGGCTTTTTCCACTTGACAAATGTCAGAAAGTGTCTATAATGAATTTCAAATCGACAAAAGCCATGACAAAGTCAGCCGTTTCAGACCGACCGTCAGCGAGGGGGGACAGTGCAAGCCCCCGGTCAGGAGAGATGGTACGCCGCTTTGGAGCAGCCCGCGAGGAGCGGGACGACCCATCCCCGTTACAGGATGACATGAGATACCCGCGCAGCGCGCGTGCGGGTAGATCAGGGTGGTACCGTGAAGTTTTTTCGCCCCTGACAGGAGTCAGGGGCGATTTTTATTTTCCATTTTGGAGGAGGATGTCCCATGAAGTTTTCCAGTAAGATCTTGAAGTGTCAGTTATCTCCGGTTCGTAAGTTCAACCCCTGCGCAGATCAGGCAGTTGCCGCAGGCCGGACCATTTACCATCTGAATATCGGCCAGCCGGATGTAAAGACCCCGGAGTCCTTCTATCAGGCGGTCCGGGAATTCCGGGAGCCGACACTGGAATACGCACCTGCCTCCGGCCTGCCCGCCTATATCGACGCTGTGCGGGGCTATTACGCCAAGCTGGGCGTGATGCTGGAGCGGGAGGACATTCTGGCCACCTCCGGCGGCGGTGAGGCGCTGGAATTCATCATGGCCTGTATCCTGGACGATGGCGATGAGCTGCTGGTGCCGGAGCCTTTCTACGCCAACTACAATACCTTTACGTTTATGAGCGGCGGCGTGATCCATCCCATTCCCACCTCCGCTGACAACGGCTACCGCTTTGCGGACCGGAAACTGATCGAATCCCAGATCAACGAGCGCACTCGGGCAATTCTGGTCACCAACCCCGGCAACCCCACCGGTCTGGTGCTGACCCACGAGGAGATGCGGGTCATCGCGGACGTGGTCAAGGAGCATGACCTGTTCCTGGTGGCGGACGAGGTGTATCGGGAATTTATCTACGATGACGAGCCTATGGGTACCTTCTGCGAGATGGAGGACATCAAGGATCATGTGATCGTGGTGGATTCCATTTCCAAGCGGTTTTCCGCCTGCGGTGCCCGCATTGGCTCCATCATTTCCCGGAACCGGGAATTTATGGCGGAGGCCATGAAACTGTGCCAGGGCCGTCTGTGCACTGCCACCCTCGATCAGACGGGCGCTGCCGCCATGTACGAGCATGTGCAGCCTTCCTACTTCAAGGAGGTCCGGGACGAGTACAAGAAGCGGCGGGACGCTGTGGTAGAGGAGCTGAACAAGATCCCCGGCACCAAGTTCCATACGCCGGACGGCGCCTTCTACATGATGGTAACGCTGCCGGTGGACGATGTGGAAACGCTTCAGTATTTCCTGCTGGAGGAATTTGAGGACAACGGTGACACGGTGATGTATGCCCCCGGCAGCGGCTTCTATGCCGATCCCGCCGATGGCCGCAGCGAAATCCGGATCGCCTATGTCCACAACTGCGACTACCTGCGCCGGGCCATTCAGCTTCTGGGCAAGGGCATTGCCGCCTATAACGCAAAGCGAGGCGTTTGATGCTGCGGCACATCGTGATGTGGAAATTCCGCCCCGGCACGGAGGCGGAGCGGGACCTTTTCCTCACTGGCTTGCAGGGACTTTACGGAGCCATCCCGGAGCTGAAAAGTTGTCAGGTCCTCCGGGGCATGGAGGGCAGCGACTATGACGCTGTGCTGATCTCGGAATTCGCGGACCGGGCGGCGCTGGAGACCTATAAGAATGATCCCCGGCACAAGGCGGTCTCCGCTCTGTGCAAATCCATCCGGACGGACCGGGCGGCGGTGGACTGTCTGCTGCCGGATCCGGAGGAATAAGGAAAAAATGCCGGAGGTCTCTTTCAAGGCCGCTGAACAGACGGCGGAACACAAGCTGAAAACAGGGAGGATACGGCAATGGCCGCTTATACGGAAACAAAGACCTACCACACCAAGGCCCACATGGGTATGATCGATGTCACGGAGGATTTCCGTCATGCGGTGGAGGAGGCAGCCCGGCAGAAGAATATCCGGAACGGTGCGATCACCGGTTTTACCACCGGCGGCGTGGCGGCGCTGACCACGCTGGAATTTGAGCCGGGACTGGTGGGGCATGATCTGAAGGCTGCACTGGATGTGTTTTCCCCTTACCGGGACGAAAAAGGCCGGGTGATCCACTATCAGCACCATGACACCTGGCATGATGACAACGGTTCCTCCCACATCAAGGCGCTGCTGCTGTCCCCCTTCATCACGGTGCCCATTGTGGCGGGACGAATGACGCTGGGCCCTTGGCAGAACCTGACCTTGGTGGAGTGCGACACCCGGGATCGGGTGCGGGACATCGTGTTTCAGGTCATGGGAGAGTAAGCAAAAAGCGGAACGGATCAGAACGCATCAGCAAGAAAGTCTCGGCTTGCCGGGGCTTTCTTTTTTGGGAAAAGCAGGTATAATAACAGAGAAAGGATGTGGTTTCATGCTGCAATCCACCTTGTGCTATCTGGAGCGGGGGGACGCATACCTGATGCTCCATCGGGTGAAAAAGGAACATGACGCCAACCGGGATAAGTGGATCGGCATTGGCGGCAAGTTTGAGGACAAGGAAAGCCCGGAGGACTGTCTGCTGCGGGAATGCCGGGAGGAGACAGGCCTGACCCTGACGGACTACCGCTACCGGGGACTGGTGACCTTTGTGAATACGGAGTGGCCCACGGAGTATATGCACCTGTTTACCGCTACCGGTTGGACCGGAGAACCTCACGTCTGCGATGAGGGGGATCTGGCGTGGATCAAAAAGGCGGAGCTGCTGACCCTGCCTATGTGGGAGGGAGATAAAATCTTTCTGCGGCTGCTGGATTCCGACGAACCGTTTTTCTCCCTGAAATTGTGTTACGCTGGGGATCGGCTGGAAAGTGCGGTCCTGAACGGGAAGCAGGTAGAGCTGTGAAAAAGGTATTGCTGTTTGGATTTGAAACGCTGCCGGAGATCTTAACGGTGGCGGGTATTGTTCAGCAGTTCGGCGGAGAGGCCGTGCCGGTGGCGAAGGAGAGCTGTGGTTTAACGCTGGAAGCCTTAGCCCAGGGAAAGACTGGCAGAGAGAGTGGTGTGCCCATCGGTGGGAAGATGCTGGTATTCTGCGGTTTGGAGCGGGAGTTGGACGGCCTGTTGGCGGCGCTGCGTCAGGCCGGGGTCGTGTGCCTGAAGGCGGTGCTGACGCCGGACAACCGAAGCTGGACGCCGGGACGGCTTTACCGGGAGCTTCAGCGGGAACACCGGGCTATGGGGAGGGGATAGAATGAAAATTCTGATCTCAGCGTGTCTGCTGGGCCTTCCCTGCCGGTATGACGGCGCATCCAAGCCACAACTCTGGGTGGAGGAACTGGCGCGGCGCCACGAGTTGATCCCGATGTGCCCGGAGCAGATGGGCGGTCTGCCCACCCCGCGAAATCCGTCGGAACGGCGGGGAGACCGGGTGGTGATGCGCACCGGGGAGGACGTGACGGAGCAGTACCGCCGGGGGGCGGCGTGTGCCTTGCGGCTATATCAGCTGCTGGGCTGTAAGGCGGCGGTGCTGAAGGAGCGAAGCCCTTCTTGCGGCTGCGGAGCCGTTTATGACGGCACATTTACCGGCACCCTCACCGCCGGGGACGGCGTAACGGCGGCACTGCTGCGGGCACACGGAATCCGTGTGCTGGGAGAGAGTCAGGTTTTGGAGTTGTTGGCGCCAGACGGAGAAAAACCGTAAAAGACAGGTAAAATGATTCCAAAATGTATAATCATGCCGAAATATGACGAAGCGGAGATGGGAAAAGCCATCTCCGCTTCGATTTTAGAAAATTCAAGGGGTGTCGATGTGGGCGCGGATGCGCTGCATGATCATCTCCAGAGCCACCAGATTGCGGCCACCCTCCAAGACGATGATGTCGGCAAATTTGCGGCTTGGCTCCACATACTGCTCGTGCATCGGCTTTACCGTGGTGAGGTATTGGGTGACAACAGATTGGAGCGTCCGGCCCCGTTCCTCCACATCCCGCAAAGCACGGCGGAGGATGCGGACGTCGGCATCCGTCTCCACAAAGATCTTAATGTCAAACATATCCCGGAGAGTGGGGTTCTGGAAAATCAGGATGCCCTCTACGATGATAACCTTGGTGGGGAGGATTTCCCGGGTCTCCTCCGTGCGGTTGTGCTCCACATAAGAGTAGACCGGGCAGCGGATGGGGCGGCCCTCTTTCAACTCCTTCAGATGCTCGATGAGCAGCTCCGTATCAAAGGCGGCGGGGTGGTCATAATTTACCTTGGCCCGTTCTTCCAGAGTCTTGCCGTCCTGACGCTTATAGTAATTGTCATGGCCGATGACGGTGACTTCCGGGCCGAAATGCTCTTTCAGATGCCGGGTGAGGGTGGTTTTGCCGGAGCCGGTACCGCCGGCGATACCGATCAGGATGGTACTCATGAGGAACCTCCCATTTCATATAAAGTAGCGGGCACGTGGGGTGCGTATTGGTGATGGCAGGCGTATTTTTCACGTTTGGTTGACAGTATATAATTTTATTATAGGTGTCCGATAACATGAAAGCAAGAAAAAGTATGAAATTCCTGTGAAATCGACCCGGCTCTACTTGACTGAATGCACAAAAATCGGTATTATGTAAAGTATAAATTTACGAGAGTCTGATACTGTCGAGTGCGGATACAAGGAGGACCACTATGGCGATGAAGCGCTGTCCCGACTGCGGGGAGAAATACTCCGATACCTATAAGTATTGCCCCTTCTGCGAGGAGGAAGAGGTTTTGCGAAAGGGCAAGGACCGGGGAGGCCGGCGGGCCCGGCAGAGCCGTCATTTCAGCGTGCTGACGCCGATACTGGTGGTGCTGATCCTGATCATGGCGGGGATTTTGCTTTTCCTGCTGCGGGATGACAAAAGTCCTACCGGCCCCAAGGACCCGGTGACGCCTCAGCCCGGCGTGGTGACGCCGGTGCAGCCGGATGACAGCACGGAGAAGAATCCCTCGGAACCGGGCGAGACGGAGGAGCCTGAGGACAATACGGATCCCGGCGTGATGCCGGATGAACCGGATACCACCACGCCCATTACACCCACAACACCGACCACGCCGGGCACAACGACCGGCAGTACCGCCACTGTGGTGAACGCCGCTACCGGCGTTAATGTCCGACCGGACCCCAGCACCAGCGGCACACCCATCGCCTCCCTGAAGAACGGTGACGAGGTGAAGGTGGTGAAGGACGCCGGGAACGGCTGGTATGAGATCACGTTCTCCGGCCCCGGCGGCCGGGATACTACCGGTTATATGAAGGGTGAATTCCTGTCAACCACAGCGGGGACCACTTCCACAGGTGCCTCCGGCACCACCACGGGCACAACAGGTACAACCACGGGTACTACCACAGGTACGGCCGGCAACACCACAACCACGTCCGGGGCCCTGAAAACCGGTAGCGGTAAGGTGATCAATGCCGGCGGCGGTGTGTTCGTCCGTTCCGGTCCTGGCAAGAGCTACGATTCCATTGCATCCCTGACAAACGGCAGCGATGTGAAGATCGTGTCCAGCGCCGGTGACGGCTGGTATCAGATCACCTTCTCCGGCAACGGCGGAAAAACCACCACCGGCTACATGAAGGGAGATTATCTGGCCAACAGCTGAACATACGCTTTTCCGACAGCTCCCCGGACGCGGTGCGTTCGGGGGGCTGTTTCCCCATTGCCAAGGTGGGAAAATCATGGTATGATGCAGCTATCGGTCCGCCGGAGGCGGACAGCAGCCGGAAAGAGCGGCTGTACTCTGTGAGAGGAGCTTTGAATTTTTCATGACCACCAAGGAATTTCAGGAGCGGTCCGATCTGCGGATCTTTCTGTCTTATTTCAAACCCCATAAGAAGCTGTTTGTGCTGGATATGGTCTGCGCCCTTACCATTGCGCTGATCGATCTGGCCTTTCCGTACCTGTCCCGCTGGTGTATGTACGAGCTGCTTCCGCAGAACGCATACCGCACCTTTTTCACGGTGATGGCAGTGGCCGCAGCGGCTTTTGCGGTGCGGGGGGTGTTGACCTATATCATCGGCTACTACGGGCACACCTTTGGTATTCTGGTAGAGGCGGACATCCGCCGGGATCTGTTCCGCCACATGCAGGAACTGGATTTCGGCTACTATGACCGCAATCGGACCGGCGCTTTGATGAGCCGCCTGACCAGCGAGCTGTTTGAGATCACGGAGCTGGCCCATCACGGCCCGGAGGATATTTTCATCTCCGGCGTGACCGTCATCGGCGCCCTTGTCATCATGTTTACGATCCAGTGGCGGCTGGCGCTGGTGATCGCCGCCATTCTGCCGGTGTTTTTGATCGTGGTGTGGACCTGCCGCCGGTCGATGAGTCAGGCGTCCCGCCATGTGAAGCAGAAAACCGCCGCCATTAACGCGGGGATCGAGTCCGGCATTTCCGGTATCCGCACGGCAAAGGCCTTTGCCAACGAGGCAGAGGAACTGGAGAAGTTCAATGTCTCCAATGATGTTTATAAAACCTCCAAGAAGGAATTTCATAAGGCGATGGGCCGATTCAACGGCGTGATGGAATTCTTCCTGTCCATTCTCTCCGTGGCGGTGATCGCCGCCGGCGGCGTCCTCATTATGCGGGGCGAGCTGAATACCGTGGACCTGATTACCTTCAGTCTGTATATCACAACCTTTGTGAATCCCGTGCGGAAGCTGGCCAACTTTTCCGAGCTGCTGGCCAACGGCACTGCCGGTTTTTCCCGCTTTCTGGAGCTGATGCGGACGGAGCCGGCCATGAAGGACGCGCCGGACGCCGTGGAGCTGACCGACGTAAAGGGACAGGTGGATGTGGACCACGTCAGCTTTGCCTATGAGGGAGATCTGGATGTGCTCCACGATGTGGATCTGCATATCAAGGCGGGAGAGACGCTGGCGGTGGTGGGACCTTCCGGTGGCGGAAAGTCCACCCTGTGCAAGCTGATCCCAAGATTTTACGATGTGACGGACGGTGATATCCGCATCGATGGACAGGATGTGCGCCACGTGGCCCAGCGCTCTCTGCGGCAGCAGGTGGGCGTGGTGCAGCAGGACGTATTTCTGTTTGCTGACAGTATTCTGAACAACATCCGCTGCGGCAAGCCGGAGGCCACCGAGGAGGAGGTCATCCGAGCAGCGCAGCTGGCAGAGATCTATGACGATATTCAGGCCATGCCTGACGGTTTGGAGACCTATGTGGGCGAGCGGGGGACGCTGCTCTCCGGCGGACAGAAGCAGCGGATCTCCATTGCCCGGATCTTTTTGAAAAATCCGCCAGTGCTGATTTTGGACGAGGCCACCTCGGCGCTGGACAGCGTGACGGAGGCAAAATTGCAGGAGACCTTTGAACGGCTTTCCCAGGGGCGGACCACCATCATCATCGCCCACCGACTGTCCACCGTGCGGAACGCGGACCGCATCGCGGTGATCGAGAACGGCCGGGTGGCGGAGCTGGGGCGGCATGATGAGCTGATGGCGAAAAACGGCGCTTATGCCCGGTTGGTGCGGACACAGGAGCTGCGCCATGGATAAGAGCAAGCTGCTGGACCAGTGCGGCGCGCTGGGAGAGGACCGGACGCTGCTGGCCCGGGTACTGGATCGGGCCAAGCAGGCATCAGAGCGGAACATCCCGGCGGCAACGGACTTTTTAAGCCCCGCCCAGCAGGCGCAGGCCGCCGATCTGCTTCGTGCGGCGGGAATTCCGGAGACAGCATATATCCGCTGGGGCGGCTATGACGGCGCGGAACGGGCGGTGCTCCTGTTCCTGCCGGATTGGATGGACTCTTCGGACGCCGGAACGTACAGCCCCATCCGGTGTCTGCGGGCGGCCTTCCGGAAGGAAGAGAATCTGACCCACCGGGATTTTTTGGGCAGTCTCATGGGCATGGGGATCGTCCGGGAGAAAATCGGAGATATTTTAGTAGGGCCGGACAGCGCCGATGTGCTGGTGCTGGATACCGTGGCGGAATTTCTGGCGCAAAGCTGGGAGTCCGCCGGACGGGTGAAGCTGCGGGTGGCGGAGATCGACCCCGGCTGCGTCCACATCCCGGAGATCCGACGGGAGGAACGGCGGGATACGGTGTCCTCCCTGCGGCTGGACGCCGTGTGCTCCACCGGCTTCCGCATGGCCCGGGGCAAGGCGGCGGCGCTTATCGAAAGCGGCCGGGTGCAGCTGAACTGGCGGGAGTGCACGAAGCCGGATCGGACGGTTTCCGAGGGAGATACCGTCTCTGCAAGGGGCTTTGGGAAATTTGAGCTGACGGAGGTGGGGACCTTGACGAAAAAGGGCCGCATCCCCATCACCGTGCAGTGCTATAAGTGAGAGGTGGTTTCTGTGCTGGAATATGAATTTGAACGGGTGGACTGCACCGGCTCCGGCGGGTACAGCTTTTTGGGCGGCGTTGGACTGGCAACAGTGGGCCATCAGGAGATCATCCGGAAATGGGCTGCCGACGGATGGCGGTTTGCGGGCTGGATCCCGGCCACCCAACGGGCAGGCGGCTTTATAGAAACGATAGACCTCGTTTTTGAACGGGAAACCGCGGAAAAGGAGTAAATATGGAACAAAAGCAAATAGACCGGATCAACGAATTGGCGAAGAAGGCAAAAAGCCCCGAAGGGTTGACGGAGTGGGAGGAGATGGAGCGCGCCGCCCTGCGGCGGGAATACATTGATTCCGTGCTGGGCAATTTGAAAGGGCAGCTGGACAATACCTATATCGTGGATGAACAAGGCAACAAAACAAAATTGCAGAAAAAAGGAGAGAAGTAATATGGCGATCCTGTCAAATCTGGAACCGAAGCGGGTATTTGAAATTTTTGAGGAGATGTGCGCCATTCCTCACGGCTCCGCCAACACAAAGGCCATCAGCGACTGGTGCGTGGCATTCGGCGAAAAGCTGGGTCTGGAACATTATCAGGACGAGGCCAACAACGTGATCCTGATCGCCCCGGCCACGCCGGGCTATGAGGACGCCCCGGCGGTGATCTTGCAGGGCCATGTGGACATGGTATGCGAAAAGGAGGCGGGCTGCGCCAAGGATATGGACAAGGAGGGCTTGGACCTCTTTGTGGACGGCGATCTGGTAGGCGCCAAGGGGACAACTCTGGGCGGCGATGACGGCATCGCCGTGGCCATGGCACTGGCGGCGCTGGAGGACACCACCTTGCAGCATCCCCGGCTGGAGGTCGTGCTGACTACCGACGAGGAGATCGGTATGCTGGGCGCCGCCGTGCTGGATGTGACGCCGCTGCAAGGGCGTACCATGCTGAATATCGACTCCGAGGAGGAGGGGATCTTCACCGTGGGCTGTGCCGGTGGCGGCAGCGTGTTCTGCCATCTGCCGCTGATCCGGGAGGAATTCGCCGGGGAGACGCTGGCGGTGCGGGTGTCCGGTCTGGTGGGCGGACACTCCGGCGTGGAGATCAACAAGGGCCGGGCCAACGCCAATGTGCTGATGGGGCGGCTGCTGCGGGCCATGGCCGCCGTGACGGAGCTGCGTCTGGTATCCGCCGAGGGCGGCAGCAAGGGTAACGCCATTCCCACGGCGGCGGCGGCGGTGGTCACCGTGGCTGACGGCAGTGCGGCCCGGAAGGCTGCGGAGACGCTGGCTGCGGAGATGAAGAAGGAATACCGGATCGCGGATCCCGGTCTGACGGTAGCTGTGGAAACGGTGGAGACCAAGAGCCTGCCGATGGACGAAGTGACCACCGGCAAGGCGCTTTGCATGCTGACCTGCCTGCCTAACGGGGTGCAGGCCATGAGCATGGACATTCCCGGTCTGGTGCAGACATCTTTGAATGTGGGCATCCTGAAATGCGGAGACGACGAACTGACGGCGGTGTGCTCCGTCCGCAGCAGCGTAGCCAGCCAGAAGCAGATGGTTCGGGACCGCCTGCGGTGCCTGACGGAGCAGCTGGGGGGCCGTGTGGACGTGGTCGGCGACTATCCCGCTTGGGAATATCTGCCGGATTCTCCCCTCCGGGAGCGGATGATCGAGGTCTACCGGGAGCAGTACGGCAAGGAGCCGGTGGTGGAGACCGTTCACGCCGGTCTGGAGTGCGGATTGCTGGGCGAAAAGCTGCCGGGACTGGACTGCGTGTCCTTCGGCCCGGATCTGACGGACATCCACACCCCCAGAGAGCGGATGCACATCGCGTCCGTCCAGCGGACGTGGAAGCTGCTGTGTGAGGTTCTGAAGCGCAGCAAGTAAACAGAAAAACAGGGGCAACCCCGACGGATAGTCGGGGTTGCTTTTTGAGGGCGGATGTGGTATCTTATTTGAAAATGATTCTCAAATTGCAAGGAGACCACTGTGAAAAAACTGTTGATTTGTATGCTGGCACTGGCGCTGCTGGCAGGATGCGCACCGGCATCCGTGCAGGAACCGGAGGATGGAAAGCTGCACATCGTAGCGACTGTATTTCCGGCGTATGACTTTGCCCGGGCCGCCGCCGGAGACTTAGCGGATGTGGAATTACTGCTGCCGCCGGGGACGGAGAGCCATTCCTATGAACCTACTCCGGCGGATATTTTGAAAGTGCAGAGCTGTGACCTCTTTTTGTATCTGGGTGGGGACTCCGACCAGTGGGTAGAGACGATTTTAGAGGCGGCGGAGCCTACGGGCCGGACACTGGCACTGATCGACTGCGTGGAGACTCTGGAGGAGGAGCATGTAGAGGGGATGCAGGAGGAAGTGGGCCATCACCACGATGAGGACGAGGATGACCATGACCATGACCACTTAGGGACCGTGACGGAGATCGATGAGCATGTTTGGACCGCCCCGGCCAACGCCGCGGCCATCACCCGGCAGTTTGGGGAGGTGCTGGCGGAGTTGGACAGTGCGAATGGGGAGCGGTATCGGGCCAACGCAGAAAAATATGCGGAGGAGATCGACACTCTGGATGGCGAATTTCATGCGTTTTTCGACAGCTTGCCGGACCGGACCATAGTGTTTGGAGATCGGTTCCCACTGCGGTATTTCGCAGAAGAATTTGATCTGCGGTACTACGCGGCATTTCCGGGATGCTCCACCCAGACGGAACCGTCCGCCGCGACCATTGCTTTTCTGACGGACAAGGTACGGGAGGAAGGGATTTCGACGGTCTGGTATATTGAGTTTTCCAATCATCTGGTGGCGGACGCCATCGCCGAGGCGGCGGGGGCGGGGACCGCGATGTTCCACACCTGCCACAACGTGTCCCCGAATGAGTTGGCAGGGGGAGAGACGTATGTGACGCTCATGCGGGGGAATCTGGAACGTCTGCGGGCGCATTTGAACGAAAGGTGAGAAAATCTGCATAAAGAAAACGAAAAAAGCACGGCTTTGCCGTGCTTTTTTTGCGTGAATTTGTAGATGTCAGGGGCCAAACAGGAGCCGCACGGTGAGGGCAGCGGTGAGAAAGCCAGTGAGGTCTGCCGCCAGCGCCGCCGGGACGGTGTGGCGGGTACGGACGATGCCAGCGGAGCCGAAGTAGACGGCGATGGTGTAAAAGGTGGTTTCTGTGCTGCCCAGCATGACGGCGGCCACCCGGCCGATGTAGCTGTCGGGCCCGTGGGCGGCCATCAGATCGCTGGCGACGGCCAGCGCGCCGCTGCCGGATACGGGGCGGACCAGCATCAGCGGCACGGTCTCCGCCGGGATGCCCAGAAGGTTCAAAACCGGGGCGCACAGCCGGGCCAGCGCATCCATGGCACCGGAGGCCCGGAACATACTGACGGCGGTGAGTAAGCCCACCAGAGCGGGGATCACATGGAGCAGGACGGTGAGACCGTCCTCCGCGCCGCGGGTTAGGGCGGCGTAGACGTTGACCCGGCGCCCGGTGCCGCAGGCGGCGGCTCCCGCCAGCAGCAGGGGGATGATGAGGTCAGAGGGGTTCATGCAGGGCCTCCTTTCCGGCGGGAGAGAAGGCGGGCGGTGAGCAGGCCCACCGTGACAGAGGCGAGAGAACTGATCCAGACGGCGGGCAGAATGTCGAAGGGGGCGGCACTGCCGAAGGCAGCCCGGACGGAGGCCACGGTGGTGGGCAGAAGCTGGATGGAGGCGGTGTTGAGCACCACCAGCAGGCACAGCTCGTCACTGGCAGTGCCACCGCAGTTTCGGGCCATCCGCCGGGCGGCTTGGATGCCCAGCGGCGTGGCGGCGTTGCCAAGGCCCAGAAGGTTCGCGGAGACATTGGCGGAGACTGCCGCCAGCGTTTCCTCGTCCCGGCTGGCGTTGGGCAGCAGGCGGCGCAGCAGCGGACGGAACAGTGCGGCGATGCGGCGGGACAGACCGCAGACATTCAGAATCTCCATGACGCCGCTCCAAAGGCAGAGGATGCCGGCCATAGAAAGGCTCAGCTCCAGAGCGGACTGGGCACCGTCCAGCGCGGCGGCGGCCACGGCGCTGAGGTTCCCGTGAAAAAAGCCCCAAAGGAAGGAGAGGATCACCAGACCGGACCAGATATAAGACATTGCCATCGTTCGACACTCCCAAGCATTGATTTTGAGAAATGGGTGCACTGCACTCTATGCGGGAGACGGGCCGGTCATTCTGAAAACGCGGAATTGGAGGTCGTCTCGCGGGACATCTTCAAAAGACAGAACAACTCCTCCGCCTTTTGGCGGAGGAGTTGTTTATGTACGTCAGTTTTCGGATTCTGCCATGCGGTAGCCCACGCCCACTTCGGTGAAAAGGTATTCCGGTTCGGCAGGATTTTTTTCAATCTTCCGGCGGATGTTGGCCATGTTGACCCGAAGAATCTGGTTATCGCCGCTGGCCCGGGGCCCCCACAGCTCCTTGATGATGGAATCATAGGTCATCACACGGCCAGCGTGCTTGCCTAACAGAGCGACGATCCGGAATTCGCTGAGGGTCAGCTTGGCGTTTTCACCCCGGACGAGAACCTGATGCTTGTTGTAGTCGATGGTGAGGTCGCCTACGGTGTAGGTGCCCTGCTGGGCGATCTCACTGTTGCCGGTGGCGGTGCGGGTGTGGCGGATGGCCGTCCGCACACGGGCCAGCAGCTCGTCGGTGCCGAAGGGCTTGGTGAGGTAGTCATCGGCCCCCAAATCCAGAGCGGAGACCTTGTCCTGCTCGTGGGAGCGGGCGGAGACCACCACCACCGGCAGGGTGGACCAGCTGCGGAGCTGGCGCAGAATGTCCAGACCGTCCATATCCGGCAGGCCCAGATCCAGAATCACCAGATCCGGGCAGTGGGAGGAGATCATGGACATGGCCTCGGCTCCGCTGGCGGCCCGCATAGCCTCGTAGCCATTGGCGGTGAGAATGGTGGAGATAAAGCGGGCGATGCTCTTTTCGTCCTCAATGACCAAAATCTTTTCACGGATGTTCATAGGGTTTCCTCCTCGGATAAATCAGTGGAAATAGTGGGACCGGCGGGGGGCATGGGCAGGCAGAAGATAAATTCCGCGCCGTCCGGGTGATTATGGGCGGTGAGACGCCCGCCGTGGGCCTTGACTACGGCGCTGCACACCGAAAGCCCCAGACCCATGTTCCGCTTCCCATCTCCCGTGGGGGGAGAGGCGTGGCGGATAGAATAATCGAATAAGTGGGGCAGGAGGGCCGGGGAGATGCCCTGACCGTTGTCCCGAACGGAGAAGGCGGCGAAGCCGTCCTCCGTTTTTTCCGCCCGGAGATGGATGGCGGTGGTGGTTTGGCCGTGGATGACAGCGTTTTCAATCAGGTTGGAGAGAACCTGCTCGATGAGGATGGGGTCCATAGGGACCATGAGCAGCTCCGCCGGGACCTCCACGGAGAATTTGATTTCAGGAAGCCGCTTGCGGGCCTTTTGAACGGCTTCCGCCAAAACCTCCTCTACCGGCTCTAATTGCTTATTCAGCTCTGTCCGGTCACTGCCGATGCGGGTGATGGAAAGGAGATTTTCCACAGTGCGGATCAGCCACTGGGCCTCCTGCTTCACATCCTCCAGCAGGGAACGGCGGTCCTCTTGGGAGAGGTCGGGATTGTCCAGCACGGCGGAGGTGGAGCCGATGATAGAAGTCAGGGGGGTGCGGATATCATGGGATACGGAGCGGAGCAGGTCGGCCCGCATCCGGATCTTTTCATTTTCCATTCGTAGCTTGTCCAACTGGCGGGTTTTGGTGGTCAGAGCGGAGGTGATGACAGAAACACTGAGAAAGGTCAGGAAGGACAGGGGATAGCCAGTGATGGTCAGGTTGAAGGCCCAATAGGGGAAGGTGAAGAAAAAGTTGACGGCGATGACGCCCAACACCGCAGAGAAAAGACCCCAGAAATAGCCGGTGGTCAGGCGGGAGGTCAGCAGCACAGTCAGCACAAAAACCGGCGTGGCGAAGCCAGCGCTGGGGTCCAGCCTCTGCAGTAGGATACAGAAGGCCACGGCCACAAAGAGGATCAGCGCGGTGACAATGAGGTCCCGCATGGAGAAGGGGAATAGGGTGGCCAGGCTGGTCTTGGATTTGGAATTGGGATGAGACATAGGAAGCCTCCTTGCTGGTTTCAGTATAGCAGACGGATCGTTAAATTGTTGCTAAAAAAATAAATGGGAAGAAAGAGAAAACGTGCAGAGCTTCGGCTGCGTCTTGAAAAGACGTTGCACAGAGAGATGCACTTTTTCTGAAAATCTGCCGGAGGGATGGAATGGGGGGACGGCTTTGGAGAAGAAACAGGAGGATGGCCGCTTTTGCAGGGCCTATCTGCGGACCATGGATCCGGAGCAGGCTGCCGCAGAAATCGGCAGACGGGACGGCTACGCCATGCTGGGGCAGAAAGGGACCCAACAGAAGCTGGAACGGATGCGCTGCGATGCGGCGGCACAGCTGAAGCGGGAGGATGTACTGCGGCAGCTGGCACGGCTGGCCTTTGGCCGGGTGGATGATGCGGTGACACTGGCGCTGCGCCGGGGAGAGACGGAGCCGGAGGGACTGGAACTGTCGGCTGTGTCTGAACTAAGGGTAACAGAAAAGGGCGTAGAGGTCAAGCTGGTGGACCGGGTCCGGGCGTTAGAGACGCTGTGGAAGCTGTTGGAGGCCAGCGAACCCCAGCAGGCGGATCCGCTGCTTCAGGCGCTGGCGGCGCTGCCGGGGGAAACGGGAGACTGGAATGAGAAATGATATGATCCGGTTTTCCCGCAAGCAAAGGCAGGTGCTGACCTGGTGGAGGCAGAACCGTTGGCAGGCCATCATCTGCGATGGGGCAGTCCGCAGCGGAAAGACGTTTTGCATGGGACTGTCTTTTTTCCTGTGGGCCCAGAGTTGTTTTGACGGACGGCAGTTTGCCTTGTGCGGCAAGACGGTGGGGGCGCTGCGGCGGAATTTGCTGACGGAACTGGTCCCCTGCCTGCGGCGGATCGGTATGATCGTGCGTGAAAACAGGAGCGCCAATTCCCTGACGGTGGAGTTTGGCGGGCAACGGAATCAATTTCTGCTGTTTGGCGGGAAAGACGAGTCCAGCGCGGCGCTGATCCAGGGGAGCACATTGGCGGGGCTGCTGCTGGACGAGGCGGCACTGATGCCACGGTCCTTTGTAGAGCAGGCGGTGGCCCGGTGCAGCGTCCGGGGCAGCAAGCTGTGGTTCAATTGCAATCCGGAGGGGCCGGAACACTGGTTTTACAAGGAGTGGATCGAGAAGGCGGAGAGCCGGGGGGCGCTGCGGCTGCACTTTACGATGGCGGATAATCCCGGCCTGTCGCCGGAGATCCGGCAGCGGTACGAGCGGCTGTATACAGGCGTGTTTTACCGACGGTTCGTGCAGGGAGAATGGGCGGCGGCTCAGGGCTTGGTATATGACTTTTTCGACCCGGCCAGAGATGCGGCACCGGCGCCGGAGGGGGCCTTCAGCCGGTGGCGGGTATCCGTGGATTACGGGACGGTGAATCCGCTGTCCATGGGTCTTTGGGGGGAACGGGACGGCGTTTGGTACCGGGTAGAGGAGGTCTATTACGATTCCCGCCGGGAGGGACAGCAGAAAACCGACGCGGAGTACGCGGATATGCTGGAGCGGCTGGCGGCGGGGCGGGAGATCCAGCGGGTGATCGTGGACCCGTCGGCGGCCAGCTTCATCGAGACCCTGCGGCAGCGGGGCTGGCGGGTAAAAAAGGCCAACAACGATGTGGCTGACGGCATCCGGGTGACGGCGGATCTGCTGCGGCAGAGGCGGATCGTGCTGTGTAATACCTGCCGGGACTGTCTGCGGGAGATGGCCCTTTACTGCTGGGACGAAAAGGCGGGAAAGGATGCACCGAAAAAGGAGCACGATCACGCCATGGATGAGATGCGGTACTTTGCCATGGATCTGTCAGGCGGGGAAAAGGGCGGATTTGCGGCAGTCAGCGTGGTGAGAGGCGGATATCGTTAGGAAATATATAAAATGTTGTACGGGACTGTACACCAAAAGCGGGTGTGGACGGGAGAGTAGGAGACCGATTTCCGAAGAGAGGAGAGGTTCGTTTGAATTTTTGGAAAAGGAGAGGCGATGAAGCGGCAACGGCCCAGACTATGCAGCTGCGGGACCGGGAGCGGCATCCCTATGCGGGGCTGCGGAGCTTTACGCCTCAGCGCGGCGGAAAGCTGCGGCTGTATCAGGCGGTGCGGGAGGCTGTACCGGTGGTGGACGCCGCCGTGTGCAAGCTGATCCGCCTCAGCGGCGGTGCGCTGGTGTTCTGTGAGGATCCGGAGACAGAAAAGCGGCTGCGGGACTTTTTGGAGCGGGTCCCGGCGGGGCGGGGACAGTACGGTATCAACGCCTTTTTGGAGCAGTACCTGGAATCGCTGCTGATCTGCGGCGGCGCCGTAGGCGAGATGGTGCCGGCGGCGGGAAACCGGGATCTAGCGGCACTGCTGTGCGGACGGATGGACCGGATCGAGCTGAGAGAGGGAGAAAGCCCGCTGGATTTTCAGATTTTCGGGCCGGATGAGCGGGGGCGGATGGCAGCGCTGCCGTATCAGGAGCTGCTGCTGTTCACTCCGCTGCATCCGGAAGCCGAGCACCCCTACGGCGTGTCGCTGCTGCGGGGATTGCCGTTTATGGCGGATATTCTGATGAAGATCTACAACACGGTGGGGGTCAACTGGGAACGGTGCGGCAATATGCGGTTTGCCGTGACCTGCCGGGACGGCGACGGCAATGCCGCGGAACGGGGGCAGCTTCTGGCCAGCGAGTGGAGCCGGGCTATGCAGGATACCAGAAGCGGCAGTGTCCGGGACTTCGTGGCGGTGGGAGATGTGGATATCAAGGTCATCGGCGGCGACGCGCCCATTCTGGACAGTCAGGTGCCGGTGCGGCAGGTGTTGGAGCAGATCGTGGCGAAGACCTCCATTCCGCCCTTTATGCTGGGGCTGAACTGGAACTCCACGGAGCGGATGAGCGCCCAGCAGGCGGATATGCTCACCACGGAAATCACTGCTATTCGACGGACGCTGACACCGGTGATGGAGCAGATCTGCCGGATGTGGCTGCGGATGCAGGGAGAGACGGCGGCGTTCCGGGTGGACTGGGAGGATATCAACTTGCAGGATGAGGTGGAGGAAGCCAAGGCGGAACTGTACCGGGAGCAGGCGAGGAAGCTGCGAATCGAGAATGACGCGGCGGAAGGTAAAATTGAGGACAGGGCGGCAGGGACCGCGAAAAAAGCGTGACAGGAGGAAACGGATGCTGACAAAGGAAGAACTGGATCAGATCAACCGGTTCAGCAAGGCGGAGCTGACGGCGGATCAGGTGTATACATTCAGCGTGCGGCTGTGCGACAACGAGGTGGACCGGGACTTTGAGCGGTTCGGGACGGAGGATCTGGACCGACTGGGAGAATTGTTTTTAGGCAAGAGCGGAATCTTTGATCACCAGTGGTCCGCTAAGGGCCAGACGGCCCGTATTTACCGGACGGAGGTGGTGCGGGAACCGGGCACCGTGACGGCGGCGGGGGATGAGTACCGTTGGCTGAAGGGCTGGGCCTACCTCATGCGGACGGAAAAGAATCAGGAGCTTATCACGGAGATCGAGGGTGGTATCAAGAAAGAGGTCAGCGTGGGATGCAGCATGGGGCGGAGCGTGTGCTCCGTGTGCGGCGCGGAAAACGGCGCCTGCGGCCATGTGAAGGGTCAGATGTACGGCGAAAAGCTGTGCTTTATGGAACTGAAGGATCCCAAGGACGCCTATGAGTGGTCCTTTGTGGCGGTGCCTGCCCAGCCCAGGGCCGGGGTGGTGAAGCGGTTCGGCTCCGAGGGGACAGAGCTGCGGACGCTGCGCAAGCAGGCAGAGCTGGGTCAGCGGTATCTGACTGGGCTGCGCCGGGAGGTGGTGCGTCTTGCTATGCTGGCGGACGGGCATCTGGATGGAAAAATCTTCACCAAGGCCGTTGGGAGACTGGATGAGGCGGAATTGCTGGAGTTAAAGAGGGCCTATGAGGCCCAGATCGCGAAGAAATTTCCCGTGGCTCCGCAGCTGCGGCAGCAGGCGGAGACCAAGCGGGAGGATGAAGCGGTGTTCCTTGTCTGATGGGACAAACACAATATGAGGGAGGAAATTGCATGAACGTTTCTTATGAGGGCATCGGCCAGTGGGCCGCCACCTTTGCCTGCGACGGTGTGTCCGCGGGGCAGGTGGTGAAGGTCAGCGGCAGCGGAACAGTTGCCAAATGCGCGGACAATGACGGCTTTGAGGGTGTGGTGCTGTCCGTGGCCAGAGACGGCAAAGCCTGCTCTGTGGCTATGGGGGGCATGGTGACGGTAAGCTACACCGGGGCTTCCGCGCCTGCTGCTGGTTGGAACTCTTTGGCAGCGGACGGCAGCGGCGGTGTGAAGGTCGTTTCCGATGGCGGCAAGGGCTATCTTGCCGTGGAAGTGGATACCACCGCTAAAACCGTGACCATTGTGCTGTAAGGAGGGGGAGAGAATATGGCTTATCATTATGAAAATCTGAAACTGGAAAAGGGTATGTACAGTCAGAGCGGCCGCAGCTTTGCACAGACGCTGGAAGCTCTGGACCCCAGCGAGAACTACAAGGGCACCTCTCTGGAGGGACTGGACGCCTTCCAACGTCAGCTCAAGCGCTTTGACATCAAGGTGAAGGGCGCGGGCAGCGATAGAGTGGAGAAGTTCTTCTGGTCTACGGAGTCCGCTGTGCTGTTCCCGGAATTCGTGTCCCGTGTGGTGCGTCAGGGTATGGAGGAGGAGAGCATCCTGCCGGACATCACCGCCACCGTCACCAATTTTGACGGTATGGATTACCGTTCCATCGCATCCACTCCTACGGAGGAGGAAAAGAAGCTCAAACGTGTGGAGGAGGGGGCGCAGATCCCCCAGACCACCATTCATACCCAGGAGAATCTGGTGCGGCTTCATAAGCGGGGCCGTATGCTGGTGGCTCCCTATGAGGCCATCCGCTTTCAGAGACTGGACCTGTTTGCCGTGACGCTGCGGCAGATCGGCGCGTACATGGGCCGGATGCATCTGGAGGACGCCGTGAAGGTACTGAAGGACGGTGACGGCAACAACAATGCCGCCAAGGTCTATGAGGTGGGCAGCAATCCCATCGGCGGCAGCAAGGGCACTCTGAGCTACGACGCACTGCTGGACTTCTGGGCGCAGTTCGATCCCTATACCATGAATACCATGCTGGTGAGCAATGACATGATGCTGGCCATGCTGAAGCTCAGCGAGTTCCAGAATCCCAATACCGGGCTGAATTTCCAGGCTACTGGCAAGCTGACTACTCCTTTGGGGGCCAAGCTGCTGCGTTCCAGCGCCGTGCCTGCCGGGACCATCATCGGCCTGGACAAGAACTACGCCTTGGAGCAGATCTGCGGCAGCGAAGTGGTGGTGGAGTATGACAAGCTCATTGACCGCCAGCTGGAGCGGGCAGCCATTACCTCGGTTTCCGGCTTTGCCAAGCTGTTTACCGACGCGGCCAAGGTGCTGAAGGTCTGAGCTTGTCCACCGCACCGGGATTCCCGGTGCGGTGAAGCGGAAACGGAAGGGGAGTGACCTATGGAGATAACGGCGGCCGCATTAGCGGCGGAGCTGTGCGGCGCCTCTCAGGAGGACCCGCTGCTGGCGGTGCTGTGTGAAGCGGCGGAGGCGGCTTGGGAGAGCCGTCTGGACCCCGGCGTGACGAAGGAGGACTGTGGCGGCGCGCTGCGGTGCGCGGCGGCGTTCATGGCGGCGGCGGACTATCTGGGAAAACAGTGCAGGGCAGAGTCCTTTACTGTGGGCGAGGTGACGGTACGGCAGAGCGGCGGCCGATCCACGGCTGTGATGGCGGAGACCTTGCGGCAGACGGCGGAGCGGCTGATGCGTCCCTATGCCGCCTCCGGGGAGTTTTGCTTCAGGGGGGTGCGGGGATGACCGGCGTGATGGGGGAGATCCTGGAACATTACGGTCAGACCGTAACGCTGCGGAGCAGAGACGGCGAGAAGTCCGTCCGGGCCTTTATCCAGCCTGCCGCTGCTCGGGATGAGACAGTGCCGGGAGAGCAGACGTCCATCGGCTGGATAGACGAACGGCTGTGGCGGTATACCGGGCTGGAGGAGGTCCAGCCGGGGGATACCGTCATTTGGAGGGGACGAAGCTTTCGGGTGCGAAGCAGCCGGGAACACGCCCTGTCGGACGAGATCAATCACTGGTGGGCCTTGCTGGAACCGGAGCGGAGGGCAGCGGAATGAAGGAATTGTCACAGATCCGCATGGCGGTGCTGGACGCCCTGCGCGGGGCCGGGATTCAGGCTATGGAGGTGTTCCCTGAGAAGCAGGCCATGGCGTACAGCGGCGTGGTTGCGGCGGTGGGTGTCGGCGCGGCCAGCGGAAAAACGGCGGGCTTCTGCCATTATTTAGGAGAGATGAAGGACCCGGAGACTCAGGCGGTCCGGGAACGCTACGGCAAGGAGCTGTTCGGGCAGATCACCGTGGAACTGCGGGCGAATCGGGCGGCGGACTGCGAACGCGGCTGCGAAACGGCCACCGAGGTGCTGCTGGGCGGGCTTCCGGAGGGAGTCCGCACCGGGGAACTTACCTGGGAGGCCATTTGCTGGGAGAAGACCACGGGAATGTTCCTGCGGCGGGGCGTTCTGGAATGCAGAGCCCTGTTTCTGACGGAGAGCGCCGTGGAGTCCGGAGAATTTCTGGATTTCCGACTGAAAGGAGTTATGAGCGAGTGAGTGAGATGAGACATGAGCGGCCGGGGGTCTACTCGGTGTATGACGCGTCCAGCGTGACGTCTGCCGGTCGGGCGGCCAAACGGATCGGCGTGGCGGCCCTGGCCGTTAAGGGAACGGCCAATACAGCGGTGACACTGACTGGTTATGGCGCCGGTGTGGAGGCCTTTGGTGAGGACGGCGCTGACACGCCGGGCATGAGCACACTTTTGAAGCTGCTGTTCGCCAACGGCGCATCCACGGTTTACGCGGTACGGGTAGGTGCAGGCGGGGGATTGGAAGCTTATCAGGCGGCGTTTGCCGCCCTGGCTAACTGCGATGTACAGGTGGTGGTGTGCGACAGCAGCGAGCTGACCATCCAGAAGGCACTGAAAACCGCCGTGGAAACGGCATCTGCGGCCAGAGGGGAGCGGATCGGCGTCATCGGCGGCAGCGGAGATACGGCGGCGCAGTTGGTGACCAGGGCGGAGGCCATCAACAGTGAGCGAATGGTACTGGTTGGCCCGGATATGAAGGATGAGAGCGGCAAAGCCCTTTCCGGTGTGTTTGCCGCGGCGGCGGTGGCAGGTGCTATTGCCTGCGGCGCGGACCCGGCAGTACCCCTGAACGGGGCGGAGCTGTACGGCATCGGCGGTTTACAGAGCGTTTACAGTGACAATGACATTGACCTGCTGGTCCAAGGCGGCGTAACGCCGCTGGAGGACGTAGGGGGCGTGGTGTCCCCGGTGCGGGGCATCACTACCCGGACAAAAACCGGCAGCGCCGCCGACAGTACCTGGCGGGAACTGACAACCGTCCTGATTGCCGACAATGTGATCCCTGCGGTGCGGTCTGCCCTGCGGAGCAAGTTTGCCAGAGCCAAGAACACCGCTCAGGGCCGGGGGGCTATCCGGGCACAGACCATTGTGGAACTGGAAAAGAAAAAGGACGCACAGATCATCGAAAGCTACGGCGAGGTGGCGGTGACGGCCGCAGCGGACGATCCGACGGTGTGTCTGGTGGAGTTCAGCTTTGCTGTGGCCCATGGGTTGAACCAGATCCGCCTGACGGTGCATCTGACGGTTTAAGGAGGGACGGATATGAAGGGATTTCCCACCAGTGCGGACATTTATCTGGAATTGGACGGGCGGAAGATCGCCGTGGTGCAGAGCTACCGGGCCAAGGCAGCCAAGTCCAGCAAGAATATCGAGGCCTTCGGCGAGAGTGAGCCGGTGGCAACCATTGAGGGGCAGAAGAGCTATACCGTGGAGCTGACCCGGCTGTACGCCACGGATACGGCCATTTCCGACGGCATCGACTTCTATAATCTCACGGATTTCTCTCTTGTGATCTGCAAGCCGGACCGCAAGGTCATTTACAGCGGCTGTGAGTGGAGCGGCATTCAGGAGGACGGGGAGCTGAACGCCACCGTGGCGGAACGGGTGACGCTGACGGCGGCCCGGCGCATCGAGACTACCGCATGAGGACAGTGGACGCTCTGAAGCCGCTGACAGCGGGGGAGTTGCTGGAGCTGTGGCGGTACTATCGGGAGAGGGTGGAAGATCCGCTGGAACGGACGCTGCTGTGCAACGCCGCCATTCTGCGGGATAGCTGCTATTGTCAGGGAGAAGCGATTTACGGAGATGAGCTGGAGGTCTTGCGGGACCTGACGCCCGGCGAAATGGAAGACCTTCTGCTGCGGCTGGCGGAGGGAGAAGCGCTGCCGGAGGAGCGAGGCGGCACCTTCGACCTTCAGCGGTTTGCGGATATGAAGGGGGAATGAGCCGGTGGACTATTTATGGGAGCTGCGGCGCCGCCAGCAGGCAGCGCTGAACCGTCTGCTGACCGGCAGTCCCTCCAAAGAGGAGACCACGGCGGAGGAGGAAGTTCTCCGCCGTGCTGCGGAGGGGGCTGAGAAAGCGCCTGCTGGACAGGAGAAGGGGATCTCCCGTCCAACGGCGGAACAGGGAAAGCTGATTGGTCAGGCGGAAAGCGGTGAAGCACTGTCATCGGCAAAGCGGAAAGCGTGGGACAGAGCGGAAGCTGATGACAGGCCACTGGATGGGCTGACGGCGCAGGCAGAAGAATTTCAGCAGGCCCGCCGGGCGGATGCCCTTTGGCGGAGTGAGCCGTTTTCTGCGGGGACCCTGCCGGGGTTACTGATGGCGGAAGGAAGCAGGGCGGCGATGGAGGTGGAGGACATCTCCCGGGCTGTTCAGCGGGACGCACGGCGGTATGACGGCGGATTTACCATGTTTTAAGAGGGAGGAATGGCATGAGATTATCCTCCATGCGCTATAAAAATTACACCTGGCCCCACAATCCGGAGACCTTTGTAGTGGAATACCGGCGGCAGATGGCGGCCCATAAGATACCATTGGGCGGCTGCGTTTTGCAGGATCTGGGCGTAAATTGCCGGATCCTGCGGGGAGAAGGCGAGTTTGCGGGGCCGGGGGCCTATGAGGAATTCAAAGCGCTGGCGGCGGTGTTTCAGGAGCCGGGAGCGGGGATGCTGACGCATCCCGTGTGGCGGACGGACCGGGCGTATTTCGTCGCCCTATCTGTGACGGAGGAGCCGCGGCCGGACTATGTACGGTACAGCTTTGCGTTCTGGGAGGATGACAGCGGCTATGATGGTGGCCTGACGGAAAACAATGACGGCAGGACGTGGCCGGGGAGCGGCTTGGCTGCGTCTGATGGGACCCATGGAGCCGGGCGGGTATACACCGTGAAGCGGGGGGATACCCTGTGGGGCATTGCCCGGCGCTGTGGCGTGACCTTGAGCAGCCTGATCGCTGCCAATCCACAGATCAAAAATCCCAATCTCATTTATCCGGGGAATGAGGTGAGGCTGCCGTGACGGGACGGATCTTTACGGCAGACCATCATGTCTATGATCTGCCGCCGCTGCTGAGTTGGAACGTGAGACATACGGGGACGGTGCCCTGCGACAGCTGGTCCGTGACGGCGGTGTATCAGCCGGAAATGCTGACAGTGCTGCGAATGGCGGCGGGTTTCGCCGCCATTGAGAATGGAATGACACAGTTACGGGGAATCGTGGACGAATATACCGTGGAACTGGGCAGCAGGGGGATGACGGTGACACTGTCCGGCCGGGGATACGCCGCACGGCTGTTGGATAACGAGTCCCGGCCTGTGACCTATGAGCAGGTGACGCTGCGGGAACTGATCCGCTGTCACGCGGAGCCTTATGGCATTTCCTGCGGGGCTGCGGCGGATCTGAGGCCCACGGTGCCCTATACCGCCGGGGCGGGAATCAGCCAATGGAAGGTGATTTCGGAGTTTTGCCGGACCTATGGAGGCTTCCTGCCCCGGTTTGCCAAAACCGGAGAGCTGCTGGCAACACCGGAACAGGACAGCGGAAAGAGGATCATCCTTGACAGCGGCAGTCCGGTGCTGAATTGCCGAATCCGGGAGGATCACTACGGCGTGCTGACGGAGGCGCTGGTCATCGACAAGCGGCAGAATGTCAGCTACTCTGTGAAAAATCCGGAGATGATCGCCAAGGGCGGCCAGTGCCGCCGGGTGATCTATACGCCGGGGCGGAGCACCTGGGATGCCATGCGCTATACGGGAGAATACCAGATCCAACAGTCCAAAAAGGAGGAGCAGGCGGTGACGGTAACGCTGCCGGGGAGCTTTGGTGCATTTCCGGGGGATCGGGTGACGGTGAGACTGGAAAAGCTGGGCCTTACCGGAAATTACCGGGTGGCGGAGACGGAAAACCGGTTTTCCGCCAGAGAAGGAGCCGTGATGATCTGGACATTGAAGGAGTGTGGTTGAAATGTGGCTGGCACAGAGCATGAAGCAGGCGGTCCCCACGGCGGATGCCGACCAGGGGATCTCTACCATAGTGGGAGATCAGATGGGAGTGGTGACCCGGGGCGAAGTGCGGCAGTTACCCATCTACGGTCCGGGCGGTTATGTGTGGCTGCCGGAGAGCGGGGCTTCCGTGCTGGTCATTAAGGGCGGCCCCGGCGGAGAGGAGCAGTGCGTCTGCGGCGGTAAACAGGCAGAGGTCCCAAAGGGGATGCAGCCGGGGGAGGTCTATATTTACGGTCCGAAGGGCAGCAATGTGTATTTGCAGAAGGATGGGACGATTGAACTGACAGGGCGAATTTCCATCAGAGGACAACTTCTTATCAACGGGCAGCCCTACAAACCTTGCACCTGCGGAGAGGGAGGGATTCTGTAGTGCTGATGCTGGTGAACGGTGATTATGTACCGCAGGAAAACGGATTACAGTCAGCGAAGGGGGACGAGGCAGTTTTGCAGCGGATGCTGATGAAACTGACTGCCCGGCGGGGGCAGTTTCCCTTTATGGAGAATTTCGGCAGCAGACTGTGGACTTTGGACCGGCTGCGTCCTGCGGAACGGCAGGCTGCGGCGGAACAGTATGTACTGGAGGCCCTCCGGGATGAGCCGGGCCTGACGGTAGAGCAGGTGACGCTGGCGGAGAACGGCGGAAAGGCGTCCCTGACGGTGAACGCCGTCAAAGACGAATGCCGATTGACGGCGGAGGTGGCCTTGGGGCAGGAGGGAGTGACAATGTGAGAGCGACGGAGACAATCTATCGGGAAATGCTGACGGCCTACGCCAAGCGGCGGGGCGGACAGCTTCAGGAGGACTGCGACCTGTCGGTGCGGCTGTGGGCGGCAGCGGCACAGATCCAGGCGTTGGAGGCACAGGCGGAATGGGTGCTGGGGCAGAGCTTTCCACAGACAGCTGCAGGGGTCTATCTGGACCGCCACGGAGCCATGCGAGGCATCGTCCGACAGGCACCCAGCAGGGCGACCGGTCAGTTGACCTTTCGGCTGTCCAACGCACAGACCGGCGCGGTGAGCGTGGAGACCGGAACGGTGTGCATGACGGAGGGAACTGTCCGGTTCCGGACTACGGAGCCGGGGACGATCCCGGCTGGGGAGATTTCGGTGACCGTGGCGGCGGAGGCCGTGGAGACTGGCAGCAGCGGGAACGTGGGAGCCGGAACCGTTCATGTGCTGACGGCGTGTCCCGTGGCGGTGGCGGCAGTCACCAATGAAAAGGCATTCACGGGCGGACTGTCGGAGGAAACGGATGAGGAACTGCGGCAGCGGATTTTGGACAGCTTTCAGCGGCTGCCCAATGGAGCCAACGCCGCGTGGTATGAGCTGACCGCCTGCCGTCACGAGGGTGTGGCGGCGGCCAAGGCGGTGGGAAAAGCCCGGGGCGCCGGGACAGTGGATGTGTATGTATCGGCACCGGATGGTATTCCCTCGGAGAAGTTGCTGACAGAGCTTCAGACGGTTTTTCAGAAAAGCCGGGAGATCGCGGTGAACGTGCAGGTAAAAGCGCCCACGGCTGCGACAGTGAACGTGGCGGTGACGGTAAAAACGGCGGAAGGGACGGATTTTGCCAATGTGAAGACTGCGGTGGAGGCTGATCTGGCGGAGCAGTTCAACGGAAAGCTGTTAGGCAGGGGCGTGAAGCTGGCGGAGCTGAACAGCAGAATCTATGCTCTGCCGGGTGTAGAGAACTGTCATATTACGGTCCCGTCAGCTGATCTGGCGGCCAATGACACGGTGCTGCCGGTATTGGGGACGGTGACAGTGACAGAGGAGGCGTGAGTCGTGTGTATGAGCAGTATTTGATTCGCCTGTTGGCCCCCTTGGGCCTCTACGATCTCCGAGCACCCCATAACGGCGGCGAGTTGGCGGCGCTGGGCGGGGAGCTGGACAGCGTCAGTGGGCTGGTAGAACTGGTGGAACGGGAAAGCCTGCTGGCCACGGCGGAGAGCGAGGGCCTTGACCGCCGGGAGGTATTGTTTGCTCACAAGCCTGCGGCCGTGACCCAAGGGGACCGCCGGGAGGCCATCGCCGCGCTGCTGCGGATCAGCGAGGACAGCCTGACACCGGAGGCCATCAACGATACTCTCACCGGCTGCGGCATCCGGGCCAGAGCGGAGGAAAAGGCGGACGGCAGCCTGCGGGTCGTATTTCCCAGAACTGCCGGTGTGCCGGCGGAGTTCGACCAGATCAGGAAGATTATTTTAGATATTCTACCCTGTCATTTGGAGGTGGAGTTCTACTTCCGCTATCTGACTTGGGCAGAATGTGAAGCGGCAGAATATACATGGGATGAGGTGGAGACGGCACAGCATACCTGGGAGAGCTTTCAACTGGCGGTGCCGCCGGAGGAATGAGACATGAGTGAGATCATAACCGCCGCCATCACCGGCTGTGTGACGCTGCTGGGGGTGCTTTTGAGCAACCGGGCGGCCCAAGCGGTAACGGATGAGAAGCTCACGGAGCTGACCCGGGAAGTCCGGGAGCACAATCATTTCGCACGGCGGGTGCCGGTGGTGGAGGAACAGATCCGGGGCATGGACCGCCGGTTGGAGCAATTGGAACAGGGGCAGCGGCGTCAGCCCATCTCTTGAGATGGCGGACAGAGAGGAGAGTAAGGATGGACATTTCGGCATTTGGTATGGCAGGCGTGGCGGCGATCACGGTGATCTGCTACCTTGTGGGGTGGATCGTTAAGGTGTCCGGTCTGGATAACAAGTGGATCCCGGTGATCGTGGGTGTCTGCGGGGGGATCTTGGGCGTTGTGGGAATGCTGGTCATGACGGATTTTCCGGCGGCGGACCCGCTGACCGCCGCTGCGGTGGGAATCGTCAGCGGCCTCGCGGCCACAGGCGTGGATCAGATCAGCAAACAGATGAAGGACTGAGGGCGGAAAGGAGCGCGAAGATGGAAAAGATGTTTGAGAAAATCATCAGCGAAGGGAAAAAGTCCGGCAAGAGCATTGAAGAGATCAATGCCGAGCTGAAGGCGGCTGGGGCCAACTTCCACTTGAATCCCGACGGCGGCGTGGCCGGTTGGACCGATGCAGAGATGGAGGAGGGCTTTATCCCTGCAGAAGAGGAACCCAAGGAGGCCCGGCGTACCTTGGATATGCGCCGCAGAATGGAATTTGCCGGGACTGAGCAGATCCAGTGGATCCCCGGCGGCAGGTTTGCAGTCAGTTATGACGAGGACGGCTACGCTAAGAGCGCCGTCCGGCTCCATGACTGATGTATTTGCCTGCGCCAGAGCGCAGATCTATTACAACATCAAACGGAAACCTCTGGCGCAGGTGAAGCGGGAGACCGGATGCAGCCACATCATCAACGGCTATTTGTTTAACGGCAGCTTTCAGCCGGTTGGCTGGACGGTGATCGACGGCAAGGTCATCAGTCGGGACGCCTATCAGGACTGGGGAATTTCCATCGGTTCTGATGGGAAGCCCCAGATGCTGACGGATCGGGGCGGCAGTTTTCTTTCCGGGGTGCCTCTTTTGAAAAATGGGGCGAAGCTGGAGCGAAGCCTGACGCCGGATGTGGCCCGCTCCGCAGCCCGGACAGCTGTGGGCTGGATGCCGGATGGACGGATCTGCCTGTGGTGCGACAAGACCAGCCTGACCCGGGAGCAGCTTCAAAACAAACTGCTGGGCCTGGGCGTGGCGGATGCGCTGATGTTGGACGGCGGCGGTTCCACCCAGGGATTTTTTCCCTCTGGTAAGGTGGCCAGTTCCCGAAAGGTGCCGACGATGGTCCTGTTTTGGGAAGAGACCAAACAGGAGAGAAACGCGGACCTGAACTGGGCAGGAAAATCTGGGATCCTGACGGAGGCTCAGCTTGCGGAGCCGGAAAAAGCCGTTACCCGATGGGAATTGGCGGAAATTCTGCATCGGCTTCAAAAATAAATTCAAAAAATCGGGGAGGCTTTTATGAAAGTCTCCCCGATTTTTTACTTGAAAGCCAGTGCTTGACAACAGAGCGGAGCGGGGTATGATGAGATTATATCTTGCAAAGGGGAATGTACTATGACCAGAACAATCGGAATAAGAATAATCTGTGTGGCGGCGGCAGTGATTTTGGCGCTGGCTTCCATATTCGGCGTGGCCAAACTCACCACGGACCCGGCCTTTTACCAGAAGTCTATCGCCGCACTGGAGGAAAAGCAGGAGACGGTTTTGGAACTGACTGCGGCCTCCACAGCGGCATCGGCGGCGATTACGCTGCTGCCCGGCGACACGGCTACGCCGATCGCGGACAAGCTGGCGGATCTCAGCGGCTATTTTCTCATCGTGCTCTGCGCCATTTTTCTGGAAAAATATTTACTGACCATCACCGCCAGTGCGGCATTCAAGGTCCTGATCCCGGCGGCCTGCGCAGCCTTTGCCACTGCGGCGCTGTTCCCCCATCTGCGGCGGACGGCGGGCGCGCTGGCGTGGAAACTGGCATTGTTCAGCGTAGCAATCATGCTGGTAATCCCGGTGGGGATCCGGGTCAGTGACCTGATTGAGGATACCTATCAGGCATCCATTGCGGCTACTATTCAGGAGGCCAAGGAGGCTACGGATACCATTCAAAGCAGCCAGAATGAAGGCTCAGCAACGGAACAGAGCGGTATTTCCGGATTCTTTTCCAAGGTGACGGACAGCATTACCGGTGCCGCGGCCGGTGCGGTGGAGAAGCTGCGGAATGTGCTGAACCGCTTTTTGGAGGCCCTGGCAGTCATGCTGGTGACTACCTGCCTGATCCCGATTCTGGTGCTGCTGTTTTTCGTGTGGCTGGTAAAACTCATTTTGGGCGTGGAGCTGCCGCCGCTGGGGATGCCCCGCCGCTCCGGCGAGAAAATCGGCGGAGGAGAGGTCTGACATCCGGTTGCAATTCCGGCAGATCTGTGGTATGTTAGAAAAACGGACCGCATGGAGCGGAACGTAAACGAAAACGCTCAAAGAAAGTTGAGGATCACCTATGTCAAACATTACAAAAACCGCCATGATCACCGTTTGCGGACGGCCCAACGTGGGCAAGTCCAGCCTGACCAACGCGCTGGTGGGCGAAAAGGTCGCCATCGTTTCCAACAAGGCCCAGACAACCCGGAACCGGATCTACGGCATTGTGAATCGGGAGGACACCCAGTACATTCTGCTGGATACGCCGGGACTGCACAAGCCCAAGTCCGCTCTGGGGGATTACATGGTGAAGGTCGTCACCTCCAGCCTCAGCGATGTGGACTGCGCGCTGCTGCTGGTGGAGCCCATCCCCCATGTGGGAGGACCGGAGAAGGCGCTGATCGACCGCATCCGGGAGGAAAAGATCCCCTGCATCCTGTGCATCAACAAGATCGACACTGTGGAGCCTGCGGAGTTGCTGCCGGTGATCGCGGCTTACAACGAGGTGTGGGACGGATTTGACGCCATCATTCCCATTTCTGCCCATAAAGGCGGCGGTCTGGACGATTTGATGCATGAATTGCAGAAATACGCCCAGGAAGGTCCTCAGCTGTTTCCGGACGGAGAGACCACCGACCAGCCGGAACGGCAGGTCATGGGCGAGCTGCTGCGTGAAAAGCTGCTGCTGTGTCTGGATAAGGAGATCCCCCACGGCACCGCCGTGGAGATCACCAAATTCTCCGAGCGGGATTCCGGGGTGGTGGACGTGGACGCCACGATCTATTGCGAAAAGGCCAGCCACAAGGGCATCATCATCGGTAAGCAGGGTGCCATGTTGAAGAAGATCAGCTCTCTGGCCCGGGCGGATATGGAAAAGTTCATGGGCACGAAGGTCTATCTCCAGACCTGGGTGAAGGTCAAGGAAAATTGGCGGGATAATCTGAACTATGTGCGGAGCATGGGCTACCGGGATGAATAACAACAAAGGGCCGGGAAGGATATCATCCTTCCCGGCCTTTTTTATTTGCTGCTGGTCAACTGCCCCAAAAGCGGCTCAAAGTCTACGCCATCCTGCTCTGTGAGTCCCTCGGCCAAGGTGCGCGCAATGCAATCACGGACAAAATCCGCGGCGGCTTGGGCGGCCTGAAACAGGGGAACACCCTTTGCCACTCCACCGGCGAGGACGCTGGCGAACAGGTCGCCGGTGCCGGAAAAGTCCTGCGGCTCCCGGGGAGTCTGTACAGCTTTGCTCTCGCCGCTGTCACGGTCAAAGCACAGGGTTCCGGTCTGCCCCGGCTCCGAAGAATAGCCGGTGAGCACCACGGACCGCCGTCCACCCAAACTTAACCGGCGGACCACCTCATAGGCGTCGGCCTGTCGGATCTCCTCGTAGGGACGGTCCAGCAGCAGCGCCGCCTCCGTCAGATTGGGGGTGATCACATCCGAGTTTTCCGCCAGCACCCGCATCCCCCGGCACATTTCCGGCGTGCAGGTGCGGTAGGCGGTGCCGTGGTCGCCCATGACGGGGTCCACGATGACGGCGGTATCGGACTTTTTGAACGTATCAAAAAACCGCGCCACGGTGTCCACCTGATCGGCGCTGCCTAAAAAGCCGCTGTAAATGGCATCAAATTGCAGATCCATAGCGGCCCAGTGATCCGCGATACGGCCCATTTCCACCGTCAGATCCAAAAAGGTATTGCCGGGAAAACCGGTATGAGCGGAGAGCAGGGCGGTAGGCAGGGGGCAGCATTGGCAGCCCATGGCGGAGAGTACCGGCAGGGCAATGGTCAGCGAACAGCGGCCAAAGCAGGACAGATCGTGAATGGCAGCGATGCGGGGTGTGGACAAAGCGATCCCTCATTTCCATGCGAATAATTTCAGACCCCATTGTACCGCGTAAATTCTTCTTGTTCAAGAGAAAAAACTGTGCTATACTCTATAAGATCAAATATACGGCACGCGCCTGTGATGGAATTGGTAGACATGCGGGATTTAGGTGCTTGTACGTCTGACGGTATGAATACCATTTCAAATGTGCCGCAAACCATTGAAATGACTGACTTTTTCCGTTTTCTGTTGTAAACGGATTTTGGCCTTTTTTCTTGAGTTCTCTCCTGAGTTCTCTCCTGCTCCAGCATTCCTTGAGATTTTTCTGGATTTCAGAAAACTTACATGATAAAATTGAATAGTATTTGCGGGTATGGCGGAATTGGTAGACGCGCTGGTCTTAGGAGCCAGTGAAATTCTCGTGTGGGTTCGAGTCCCACTACCCGCACCACTGCGTTTGAGAATCCTACGGGATTTTCAGACGCAGTTTTTGTTATATAGAAAGGTTGGGATCAATGCGAATAACTTCAGCCATTCGTGCGGCCGATGCATCCTTGGCGCTCGTTTCCAAGTGGGCATAGGTTCCTGCTGTGGTGGTGAAGTTACTGTGTCCCAGCCACTCCTGAATCTCTCGCATGGAAATGCCGTTTTTCAACAATAACGAAGCACAAGTATGCCTCAAATCATGAAAACGGATGTGCCGGAGATTATGTTTCTTGAGCAGCAGACTAAAGTGTTGGGTGATATAGTTTGGGGTATACAGACCCCCCATGGGATTCACACAGATATAGTCACTGTCAATATAACTGTTCCCACACAGCTTTCGATTTTGCTTCTGCTGTTCTTTGAGTTTAAGCAGAAGTTCCCGATATTGCGGGACAAGGGGCATTGAGCGGCAACTGGACATATTTTTTGTGCGATCCTTATACAACAACTTCAACTCGCCATCACATTTCGCTTGGAGAACAGTGTGATTGATTGTGATGATGTTATTCTCGAAATCTACCGATTTCCATTTAAGCCCAACGATTTCACTGCGGCGCAAGCCATAAAACGCCGCCATTAAAATGGGAAATTCAAGCGGATCTCCTTTAGCCGCCTCGAAGAGAGCCTCCAACTCAGCAACCGAGTAAAATGACCCGACAAATTTTTGTGCTTTGGGGCGTTCTACCCGATCCATAGGATTGGCCGCGATCAAGTTATGCCTTACAGCATATTTTAATGCCTTATGCATTAACCCGTGATAGTGCTGGATTGTGACACCCTTTACTTTGAGCGTATTGAAACAATATTCATAAAACCCTTCAATAGCTAAGGAAGTCAGTTCAGCCAATGTAACCCCGATTTTCTTGAAATATGGTGAAATTCGGTTTTTCACCGTCAGTTCATATCCCGCATATGTATTTTCCTCCACCGAATTTTTTATAAAACCCAACCACTTTTCCATATAATCAGAAAATAGCATCTGAGGGACAATTTGCGAAGACACTACGGTCTTCTCCGAATCTTCCGCTTCTTTATAGTTATACCTGGTTTCCAGGAGCATATCTTCGGCTGCCTTCAGATTTCTTTTCCCACCAACAGCGATCCCCGTAGGAATCCATTTGGTTTTACGCCCTCCCCATTTATCTTTAAGGTTGAGCACCATATAATAGCGGTTTTTCTTGATTTGCAGGTGTCCCGCTACCATAATCATACCTCCTTCTGTAATAGCGGCACGGTGTCCCTGCTAATGGCAACACCATTTTAACACACTCGTTCCCTCCCTACAACTTACGAGAGATTATTATTTTGGGCGCCGTAGGCATTTAAAATTTTAGCCCTGTATATAGTCAATCACACTCATTTTGGGAATACGAAACGCCTTGCCAATTTTGAAGTAGCGAATATGTCCCTCGTGCAGCAGCTGATATGCGGCTTTAGGCCCTATTCCGCCCAACATCAGACACATTTGTTTCACGGTTACTACATCCGGGTACTCAGCAAAAGGTTTCTCGTGTCGCTTATGAGCCACTGTGCTTTCCTCCTTTATATCGACTGTTGAAAAGGGAGATGCCTTCCGGTATCCCGGAAGGCATCTCCATCTTGTCAGCCTAATAATATCACAAGGATTTGCGACACCGCAAGCCCCACGATACGTACATTATTTTGAAAAATCTATGACACAACTCTGACATCACCTGAACATCAGAGCTTAAAGCTGTCAGCATAGGCATACATTTCCGCAAGAGCAAGGATCGCAGCCTTTCTCACGCGATCCACCGTGCGGTAGGTTACACCAAGCTGTTCCGCCACCTCATTGGGAGCCACTTCCTCCAGATACAACAGACGAACGACCTCTGACTGTCGCTTGTCCAAAAGTGCGATGTAATACTTGAGACGCTTCTGCTTTTGCTTCAACTCAAACAGTTCCTCTGCAATTTCGCTGGACGCCTGCGCATTCAAGCGCTCTGCCTGCTCCTCATAGTTAAGCGCGATAAAAAGGGTTTTATTGGACACTCTGCCCTGAGTGTGACCAAGCCCATCCCCATGTCCGTAGTTCATTGCTTCGATCTGCTCGTTCAGCGTTACGAGGGGCGGATTCTCCATCTGGAATTGCAGCAGCGCGATTTTACGTTCACGCTCGTTATAGGTTTTCAAAAGGTCCTTGACCTTATTTTTCATTTCAGCACTCATAATGATTTCCTTTCTATTTCAGATTTTGTTTTGAAGCGAATGGACGTGAGTGCTGTCGGTGGGGAGCGGCAACGAGGACGATCCCTACCCGGAAAGATATAATAAAAGGCACCCTTACGGGCATGATAGCCCGCAAAGATGCCTTGATAAAATATGGAGTTTTTCCAAGTAAAAGAGGGCAGCGGTGCACAGGCACGGCATAAAAGCGCAGTGCCTGGCGGAATTACGTGGCAAAGAGCGAAAACGGACGAAATGCGCAGCAAATCAACTGTTTGTCAGACTCATCTGTTACACTCTCAAGGTGCATGAGGAGAATGGGCAACAAGTCTTTGTGTGACTTGTTGATGTGCATCAAGTCATCCAAACTAGATAATTGGTACCCTTTCTCTTTAATCTGTTCTAAAAGCATTGGAAGATAAACGAGAAAGTTTTGTCGTTATTGTCGCAGGCTATTCTGAGCCGATGGAGCGATTTCTGGAATCTAACCCTGGACTAAAATCTCGCTTCAACAAGAATATCCAGTTTGAAGATTATTCAAAATCTGAGCTGATTTCGATTTTGAAATTATTCTGTACACAAAATGATATGGTACTCACTACTGAGACTGAACAACAGATTGATCGTTATTTGGAGCGGCTGATTTCTAACAAACCGGATAATTTTGCAAATGGTCGTGAGATGCGCAATCTGTTTGAAACCATGTACTCAAATCAAGCCAATCGTTTAGCTGATCAAGTAGATATTACAGACGAGGCTTTGACGAGCCTGACAATAGAAGATCTTCCGCCGTTTATATGGGAGCATTTCTCAATCTGAAATTCGCAAAATTTACAATCGCTATTAGGGAGGAAATAATCGTAACCGCTAACTGTGCTGAGTTACGACAAAAAACAAAAGAGAGAGGAAACAGAAATGAAAAAAGCGCTCGTGCTACTACTGTCATTCACGATGCCCTTACTAACTGGTTGTTCTACACTTGACTCTAAATTGGAGCAAAAGATATTGGAAAAGTCAGGTATCCTTGAGAACGAGGATTATCTTCAATATTAGCAATATTTAGAAGCAAGCAGATTAAATGAAAATGGAGAATATGTAGAACCTAATCAGGGTGATACTGCTGCGGAATCACAGGAGCAATCTGAAGGACAAATTCATGTGACATTTGCAGAAAATCGTTATCTTAATATTTGGTATTTTACGGATTCTGCGATGGCAACACCAATCAATCCTGAGAATTGCTATGTAAATCCAGGGGATACTCTATACGCCAAGGTGATTGAATGCAATAACCCCAACTCTAATTTGTACAAATTGGCAGAATATCGCATTGTGGAATATGATAATGATGGAAATGTCGAGAAGCAGCATCAACAAACGGTAACCGACGGCATATTAGAATATGAAATTCCAAGCAACGTTGGTGGAACAGAAATGTCGTCATTCCAGTTGGTGAATATCCTTACAGAAATCTTTCGATGAATGTGTATTACATAGACGATAGCAGTAATGAACGTACTCTTGGCAATGCGGGAACCTGGTCTATCAATAATTAAAACATCCAAGGGAATACGGCACAAATTAGTCCGATTGAATCCTATGTATTGAAATTTACATACGATACAAATAACTACTTTTATGTAGGATGTGAACCTGCTTGTTTCACAAAAGCCCCATCAACTGCCGGGTTTGTTGAGTTTTGGAAAGCAGAACCTACAGACGCTGATATGAGTTACCGTGTGGAACTGCATCAGTTCCTTCAGCTATCACTAAAGTTCAGCGATGAGGCAAAGGTTTATATTGTGGATAAGGATGACGAACGTTACTGCCACATCTTTATCAAAGGCTGTTCCGGAGAAGATTACACCGGCTTCTTCCGGACAGCCGGTTACATAGAGGACAATTCGACCTCTGTGTGTGATTCAGAACAGTGTTGCATTGCCACCTCGTTTGGAACAGCCGTATATTCTATTGTGTTTCATTACTCAGAAAATCGGACATAATCTTGTAATTTTTCATAATATTATACTATAGATAATATTTATATTACAAATAGTCGCTTCAAAGCGCATTCTAATGGAAATACAATTATTACCGATAGAACATTAGAATGGAGATACCGACATGACAAAGCGAGAGTTTTTAGAGACCATCGCTCAAAACATGAAAAAATATCGGGAAGACCACGGTTTGACGCAGGAGCGATTTGCCGAAAACGCCGGCATCAGCCTGGCGTTCTGTGCTGCCATAGAAACCGGGCGAAAAGCTCCGAGCGCCTTTACTTTACGCAGCATGGCTGATAAACTAGGAGTGACCGTAGATTACTTTTTGTACCAGGCCTCCACACAAGCGGAAGTCAAGGCCATCTCTGTTCAGCTGACCGATAAAGATTCTGAGTATGTCGCATTTATCGGCCGTCTTATTTCGACCTGCAATGATTATTACGAACCAGACCTGGATAGAGAATAAATCGCAGAAACTAAGGAGGTGGATATTGCCATGGATAATAAGGACCATGATCTTATAGAGTCTTGGTATCGGCAATATTCGACGTACCTTTTTCGTTACGCTTGTCTGTTTGTAGATAGCCACACGGCAGAAGAGGTCGTGCAGGAAGCTTTTCGGATCGTATGCGAAAAAGGCTCGTTAGATCAAATAGAGCACCCTAAAACATGGCTCCGCAAAATCACGGAGTACGTGATAAAAAATCGTTCCCGCGAGCGTGAAAAATGGAAGGCCATGCTGGTGGATGTGGAAAATCTCCCGGATGACTTTTGGGGTCGCCATGAAGATGAACCGAATATCGAGTTAGAATATGCAGGTGTAGTTTCACAGGACGATCTACACCTGTTGAAGCTTTTAGCGGTGGACGGCTATACATATGTTGAAGCGGCAAGGGAATTTAAAACCACGTCGGAGGCCTGCCGCAAACGGGCGAAACGAGCCGAGGATAAGCTACGAAAAAAACTAAAAGGCAAATAGTTTGTTGTCCGCTTTTGAGTATCTTCAAGCACTATAAAAACAAGGAGGTTTCAAAATGCCTGACCTTGATGATATGCAGAATAACCTTTATCGTTTTTTGGAAAAAATCAGCACAGAAGAGCTAAAACGAATTTTGCAGGAAGACTTTGAATCCGATAATTCAGACGATCCCGCAAACGATGAGTTTATTACAAGCGTAATGGAGGTGATTGCTCAACGGGAAAGCCAAGATTCTACCTTGCCGCAGTTTGATGTTGATACAGGCTGGAACGACTTCCAAAAGCATTATCGTCCCACTGAAGAAAATCCCATTTTGATGTGTGATGAGAAAACGATAGATGAAATTACCAAGGAGCACCTAAAAGAGGACCAGGCACTCGAAAACATTCCCCAGCCCAAACGGGTGGGTCATAGGATCTTGCGTGTCGTTGTGATTGCGGCTATTATGGCCTGCATGTGTGCAATGGCAGCCAGCGCCTTTGAGATCAACATTTTCAAGATGTTCGCTCAATGGACGCAAGATATTTTCCAATTCCAACCTGAAATGAATATTTCTCAGAGCGCAGGATATGAAAGCGGTACGTTTTTGGATGCTAGCCAAACACTTCAAAGCATTTTGGACGAGCAACACATTGTTGACGCTGTCAGCCCGCAATGGATTCCGGAAGGATTTGAGCTTTCCACTTTTACAGCCTATCCCGACATTGATGTTCCTACCTATGCTGCGCTTTATGAAAACCCCGTGACTGAGCAAACCATTATTGCATCTGTTATGGTGCACCACGAGCCGCAAGCTGCAATGCAAGAAAAGGATTCGAGTGGCGTTACAATTTTTAAAGCGAATGATGTTGAACACTATATTATGAACAACAATGACAAGCTGGTCGCCACATGGTTTTCTGAAAATCTGGAGTGCAGTATCACGGGTGAAATTTCCGAAGGTGATATGGAAACTATGATCAATTCCATTTATGAGGAGTAAATTGAATTGAAGAACGTATTGTCTCGCAGCATTAGTTTGCTTCTGGCCGTCATGCTTGTATGCGCGCTTTCTGTTTCTGCAAGTGCCAGTGATATGTCTACCTACGCTAGTGACTATTTGAGCAAATATGATGGTACCGTGACCGCCCAAGGTAATGGCGTCATTAAAATTTCTTTTGTGGTCATCGGAACTGAAGTAATTGACGAAATCGGTGCCAGTAAGATCGTTGTAGAAGAAAAAAGCGGTAGCGCATGGATTCCCGTAAAAACTTACAACAATACTCGAAATCCGGAATTATCTACTACCAACAGCTTCTCGCACGCAGATTATGTTTTGTATAATGGCGAGGTCGGTAAGACTTACCGCGCGAAAATCACAGTCTTCGGAAATGACGATTTCCGGACGTTCACTACCACATCTACGATTGCAACTCGATGAATGAACTACCTGCTAGGTCACCATACCTAGCAGGTAGTTTTATATATGTATTAATGGAGCCAGTGATGTTGTTCTCTAATGCATACCATCCCACTTAATATAAAGTTTCGCAAATTGCAAGTGTAAGTTGGACACCTGCACGGTAGAACTTAGTGAATCAGAGCGTCGGTCAGGATGGAAGCCGCTGGCTTCCGTCCTGGGCGATGCTGCCGCAGCCTTCGGCTGCGTAAACAGAGTCGAGGAACTCGTCAAACAGCTCCTCCGGGGTGCGGTAGCCAAGCTTCTTGCGAGGCCGTCCGTTCAATTCATCAGCTGCAGCCAAGATATACTCAGCAGAGAAAGCCTCAATGGACACGCCCTTCGGAACGAAGGCTCGAAACAGCCCGTTGTGACGTTCGTTTTGGGGACGTTCCCACGAGGTGTAGGGATGCGCAAAGTAGACTGCACAGCCCCAGTTCTCGACCTGACTGAACGCAGAGAACTCCGAGCCGTTGTCCACGGTAATGGTCTTGAAGACCTGTGAGAACTTTTCTCCGAATCCTTCCCTGAGTGACTGCATGGCGTTCAGAACGGAGTCTGCATCCTTGCCGGGAATTCGAATGGCAATATAGTTCTCCGTTTTCTTCTCCAACAGGGAGAGGACAACAGCCTCCTTACTGCCCCTCTTGCCGACCACGGTGTCACCCTCCCAATGACCTTCCTCGATGCGCAGAGCTGCGATCTCAGGCCTCTGAGAAATGTCTGTGCCGAAGTTCTTCTTGTGTTCACGGGGCTTGGAATCCTTGTGCTGCTTGCGTTTCATGGCTTCGGGCAGTTCTGTCACAGACAAGTCAAGGCTGCCTGCCCAGACCTCAT